>NPIF01000216.1_pt2 | contig 102726 bp, 88 predicted proteins | sample 8637461 | NCBI WGS metagenome assembly NPIF01 (sample SAMN07420641, study PRJNA396082) | bioreactor metagenome | isolation source: sample BR12 brine-fed electro-methanogenic bioreactor BR | place: Japan: Kochi | collected 2016-12-09 | reverse complement strand
AGTCCAGGTCCTGCAAGTGCAACTCCACCAAAAGCTATCAAACCAATGAGAATAATTGCTGCTACCTTCTTCATTCACTTCACCTCCAAAAATCCACTTAATGAATTTCGTTCTGTTTCAGCACCTCACTCTTAGTGATCATCTTCTTCAGGTATCTTCCACATACACTGCACCTCCCGGTCAAGTGTTTGAGTTACAATACATTTCTCTCCAAAGCCGTAATTTCCCAACTACCATCTTTGAATGATCAACTCTTAAGCAAAGATAATAGGTCGTTCGGACAACATAAATCAAAACCCTATCGAAACGGATCAAGACTGTAAGTCCATTTTAGATCAAAGAAGATCAATTTCCAAAACCATGTAAGAGATAGCATGTCTTTGATAATCGACTGCTAGTTCCGATAATCGTTAATAATCGGCAAGCATGGTAGATATAGAAATAATAGCAGTTATAATCAAACGAACGAAGACATGAAGTGTATGGATCGTACGCATTGTTATTGCATAGATTGCACTTCGAGTTGGTAGAAATAGATACTGGAGGTAAATGAATCGAGATACTTATTCGAATGAAAAGTTCAAATATTGCAGTCGTAAGATTGCATTATTTTTGCAATGCAGGCAGCTAATCAACGCATTTTGATGTGAAACTCAGATCCTAAAGAGGAAGTAGTACGGTCCAGATCACACCGACAAGACCTGTTCCCAAGACAATCCAAATGACAGACAGCTTGAATTTGTAAAGAATGAGAAAGGCAAATATCCCAAGAATTAACGCGAAAATACTGTTGATAGACTCAATCCCTATTCTTAAAGTAGCCGAAAGGATCAGTGCAATTATTCCGAGCCTCAGGGCATTGAAGACCTCTGCCGTATCGATCCATCTTGACAGAAGTTTCAGGAGTTTTAGAATTAAGAAGATCCAGAATACGCTTGGGAGAACAACTCCAACAGTAGAACAAACCGATCCGGGCACTCCGGCGATCCGATGTCCTATGAAAGTTGCAGAATTGATAGCTATTGGGCCTGGAGTCATTTGTGAGATTGAGATCAACGTAAGAAATTCTTCGAGATTCATCCACTTATTTATATTGACTATCTGATCCTGAATTAAGCTGAGAGCGCCGTATCCACCTCCAAAAGCGAGAAAGCCGATTTTGAAAAATGACCAGAAAAGCTCTATGAGAATCATTTCGCCTGCCGCCTGTCAATAATATAGATTAGTATGGAGCAAAGGAGCAAAATCCATATTGAAGATATGTTGAAGAAAACAATGCCCACTGTTCCAGCTGCGATTACCATCAAAACAAAATACCTTTTCAGACTCTTTCTGAGTAACTGGAAAGAAAGATTTGCCAGGATTACCGTTACACCAACTCTTGCACCAGCAAAAAAACCTTTGAAAACTGGCAAATCTGCGAAATCGGTGAAGAATGTTGCAATGACAAGTATTATGAAGAACGGGGTCAATGAAGCTCCTAGAACTGCAAAGAAAGCTCCCCATAGTCCAGCCAATCTGCTTCCCAGAATCATTGCCGTGTTTATTGCAATCACTCCGGGCACGGTCTGGGCAGTCACAATTACGTCCAGAAATTCATCTTCCTTCATAATTTTGTACTTGTCGACAATGAATTCCTTTATTACAGGAATCATTGCGTAGCCGCCGCCAATTGTGAATGAACTAACCTTGACGAATATCCAGAATAACCGGAAAGGGTTCATTGACTTCATTGTCCGTCGTATCCTATATGTGGAGACGAACTTCCTCCTCTCAGATTTAATGGCTTCTTCAGAACAGTACTTTGACCAGGATGATCGTCGTGTTCTCTGTTCTCCGCCCTTCTGCTCATATATTGTACAACTGGTTTTCTTTTTCTGCAGTCAAATATCAAGTAATTGAGATGATGCATGTGTTGCATGATAAACTTGACTGAAGGGGGTGAACCTATGGAAAACAGAATCAGATGGGGCGCCAAAGCGATCTCTTCGGACGGCAATGATCTCGGAAAAGTCATCCGGGTGGTTATACATCCCAAGAGCAACGAGGTTACTCATGTTGTAATAGAAAAGGGAATTTTCAACAGAGTGGCAAAACTGGTGCCGATAACGACTGTGTTCTTTGCAGCTCCCGATGAAGTAAGATTGAAGATTGAGTCGAAAGATGTTGAGACATTGCAGGATTACGAAGAGACGTTTTTCGTCACAGGTGAAGAAATCGAGAATTTGGAGAGTGGGGTTACTCCGGTGTACTGGCTGAGGCCGGTTGGCGATTATGCAGAGCTCTACCCGCTTCCACCACTGAATACGTCGATAAATGTTCCAAAAGACAGCAAGTCTCTTGAGCCTGGGTGTGATATAGTTACTGCTGAGGAAAAGACTGTGGGAAGGGTAAGGAGTTTCGTTCTGAATGATGAAGGGAAGATAACTCATTTGATAGGCGAGTGTGGTGGCTTTGGCTCAAAGTCGAAGAAACTTATACCTATAGATTGGGTCGAAGAGATTGATGAGTGCAAGGTTAGGGTTTCCGCATCTTCGGTGATGGTGGAGAAATTGCCGGAAATGGACTGATGAAAAAAGTGACTGTGTTCTACTTAGTCTGTGCAGCAATCCTGTTTATACTGAATTTTGCGAAGGGCTCGTATTCTCAGCCCGTGTTCTTTTTTATGCCATTAATAATTGCTGCTGACTACTTAATAATCATGGGAGTTCCAGGGAAGAGTCGTTCAAAAGAAATCTCGGGATTCTTAGAGAATGTTCAAAGCATACTTACTCTAAGGAGTACTTTCGAAGAAAGCACAAAGGGAAAGATAATCGATTCTGAAAATCTGAAAAACCTCGAAGAAGTGGTGTCTTCTCTCGAAGAGAAATTAAGGAAGCCCTCTGAGTTGCAAAGAAGACTTTATCTATTCTCGGCTTACGCAGCGCCGCTGTTTCCTCTTGCAGTAATGCTTTCGTCCGTACTCATTCAGAGGAGAACGGAGATTGTTGCCGGGTTATTTTCTTACGCCGCGTCTGTAATAATTGTCGTCTTGTCGAGAAGAGCTTTTTCAACTCTTGAGAAGACGATTGAGAAACTCAGTGGAGAGATAAAGAAAGCTGTGGACGATATCACTCAGTAATTGAGAGTTTTTTTATTGGAAGGAGATTCAAATGGCATTTGTTGAAGTCAGAGACCTAAGCAAGACTTACAGGTCCGGTGAGGTGTCGGTCGAAGCATTGAAAAGAGTTTCATTTGATATTCATGAAGGCGAGATACTATCGATTCTCGGACCGTCCGGATGCGGAAAAAGTACGCTCCTGAACTGTCTTTCAGGAATAGATACGCCTACGGAGGGGAAAGTTACAGTCAAGGGGGTGGATCTTCACTCTTTGAAGGATGATGAAAAGACTCGCTTTAGGGCGATGAATATGGGATTTGTTTTCCAATTCTACAACTTAATACCCGTCCTGAAGGCAGTTGAAAACGTTGAACTTGCCATGCTTACTATGGGAAGCAATGAGAAAAAGGCGAGAGAAGCGGCAATGGACATTCTTGCGAAAGTCAGTCTTAGGGAGCGGGAGCACTATCTTCCCTCAAGACTGAGCGGCGGCGAAAGACAGAGAGTCTCTATCGCAAGAGCGCTTGTTCATAAGCCGGCAATAGTATGGGCCGACGAACCTACCGGAGCTCTTGATACAAAGACCAGTAGTGATCTGATGAACTTGATAACTGAGCTTAATGGGACATTTAACCAGACGTTTGTGATTGTTACTCATGATGAAAGAGTCTCCAGTTACTCAAACAGAGTTCTGCATATAGACAGCGGCCGCATTCTCAAGATTGAAGAAAATAAAGAATTGAAGGTGTAACAGTGATAATACAGACAATTAGTCTCCTTGCGGGTGTTGCTGTAATTGCGATCGTAATTTCAATGATAAGGAATCCGGTAATTTTCAAAATCGGTTACAGAAACATTTATAGGAGAAAATCCGATACTTTTTTGGTCATAATGGGATCTCTGATTGGAACGGCGCTTATCATGGGTTCGATGGCCATGAATGATTCTTTTCAGAATTTCCTTTACAGTCAGATCGAAAAAACCCATGGTGAGATAGATGAACTGGTCTACATCCCTTCAGATAATCAAAACGTTGGTAAAGAGTTCATTCCAAATTCCACAATCGAGATTCTTGTCGATTCACTCTTGAAGAACGAACAGGTAGACGGTGTCCTTCCGATCCTTAGTAGAACTGTCTCTATAGGACTCCCCGGAGAGGCCAGAAGTCAAACTGGAAAAAACTTTCAGGTGAGCATGATAGGAGTGAAAGCCGATCAACTCTCAAGGTGGCCTGACGTCGACAAAGTGGATCTGGTCCTCCCCTCAGCTACAGATGAACTTCCCGTGGTTGTCATAAACAAGGAGCTGGCCGAAGCTGCCGGGGTGGCGGTTGGGGATACTCTCGAAATACTTGCAGACCCTGGACAGAGATTGCTTTTCTGGATTCCTCTTCCTGAGGTAAGGGTAGCTGAAATTGTTGAAGGAAATGGGATTCTTCACTACCAGATAGAAAACCGAGGTTCAAATGGGTTTACCATGTTAATGGATATTGAAGAAGCCAGAGAAGTACTTAAGATAGGTGTCGAAGACTATTACAATGCATTAATCGTTTCGAACCGTGGCGATTTTCTAACGGGTGAAAGGTTTACAGACCAGGTTGTGGCAAGCATAAAGTCCTTAGTCGGTGAGGAAGTGGTGGTTGGGGAGGTCAAGAAGGATTCCTTGAGTATGGTTGACCAGGGAAATATCGGTCTCTTATTCCTCATGCTCAGTGTCTTTGCCATATTTGCAGGTGTGCTTCTTCTTACAAACATTTACTTGATGCTTGCTCAAGAGAGGAGGACCGAGCTTGGTACCCTCAGGGCTATTGGTTATTCAAGAAAAAGAGTATCCAGGACGATTCTCTATGAGGGTTTCTTCTATTCGATTTTCTCATCAGGTATTGGAGTCCTCGCCGGGTTAGGAATTGCGAGGTTTATTTTAGGTAGTTTCGTAAACCTATTTGAGGATGCAGTCTCACTGATACCTTTCGAAGGTGCTAATATTGCTTTTAACTCCATGCAGAGCTCATTCGTGTTCTTTGTGCGGATCGATTCAATTGCCTATGGATTTCTTTTGGGGCTTATCATACCCATGATAATCATTGTTTACACGGGGAGGAAGATTTCACGCACGAATATAGTGACCGCGGTAAGAAATATACCTGAAGAGCTTGATGAAAGGAAGAGACTTCTGTTGAATGTTATGGCAGCAGTAGGAGTTCTTGTCTCAGTAGTGATGGCTTACAGTGGATATTCGTTGGGAAATGCGACTGGCTTTTTTATCGGGGTTATGCTTGCGGGATTACTGATTCCGGTTGCGATTCCTATGAAGAACAAAAGGTGGATAGAATCTTTCTTCTCAGTTGCGGTAATCGTATTTACAATGTTCAGCAATTCCTTTGATCTAATAGCATCGAACAGTGGCTCATCCATCTATCTCACTATTGCAAAAGGTGCAGCAATTCTCTTAGCCGGGCTGTTTTTGATTGTCTACAACTTGAAGACCTTTGAGTACCTTCTGAACAAACTCTTTCAGAAAGCAAGAGCCGCAGCTCCTGTATTCAAGATTTCAATTGCCTTTTCGGCAAGAAACCGTTTGAGGACAGGACTCACTATTGCCATGTTTGCCGCTGTCATTTTTGTTATCACCCTGATTTCGATAATTCCCTACTCTATGGAGCAGATGCTTGTCAAGAGTAGAGATGTGGTCTTTGCCGGCTTCGATGTGGGAGCCTTCTCCTTCACCGGGAATGGGAGCATTTCCTTCAGTGAATTGCAATCCCAGCCAGAAGTAAGAGAGATTTCTACTGTCGCAGGGATGAATGTAGCAGTAAGAAAGGATGATCGGTACGGTCTTGAGCAGATCTATTCGGTCGATGACAGTTTCATTGACAACAACAGGCTGGTCGAAATTCATTACAATGGAGAGCTAGATATATCAAGTCCGAGTGATCTCTGGAAGTACCTCAGGGACAATCCCGATACAGTTGTTGTATCGAACAGTGTCCTGCCGGATGTCAAACCTGGAGATGTTCTGGAACTTCGAGGAGTGATTGATCAAGGAGATAACGGACAAGGCGTCAGCGGTTTATTGCGGAGAAATGTCACCTCGGAGATGATTGATTCGAGGCCCGTCTACCTCAAAGTAATCGCGACGATCCCGGAGAACACTATCTCTTTTTTGAATGGTCTACTTATATATAAAGAAAACGTTCCGACCGAGTTATCCGGGAATGTTGCTGAGAGGCAATACCTTTTCAACCTTGCAGGCGCTAGCGAAGGTGAAAAGAAGGGAAACTTTGAAACCTTGCAGGACAAGATCTCATCTGGCAGCCTCTTTTTGCTCTATGTAGATGACATAATAAACCTCACTTCAACCATGCTGCAGGGTACGATCAGCATTCTTAGATCCTTTCTGTACTTCGGAATGCTCGTGGGTATTGTCGGAATCGCGATCATTATGTTCAAGGCTCTTCACGAAAGGAAGCGGATTATTGGTATGCTTAAGGCAATAGGGTTTACCAAGAAGATGGTGTTCTCTTCCTTTCTTCTCGAAACGTCTTTCATTGCTATTATTGGTATTGTTCTAGGGATAGTAACAGGAACACTTACGAGTGTAGAGATCTATGCGTCTCCTTTGATGGAGGGTATGAAGCTTTATATCCCGTGGGATCAGCTAATAGCAATGACGCTGATCTTCTATATAGCTTCACTTGTTTCAACGATTATCCCCAGTTATTCAGCCTCGAAAATCGCGCCTGCAGAAGCTTTGAGGTACTTCGAATAGGAAGTGTTAGATGAGCAGAATACTGGTGGTGGATGACGATCTGTCGGTAAGGGTTCTACTGAGATCGATACTTGCAAGAGATAAACATGAAGTGGTCGAAAGTGCAGATGGCAAATCGGCGTTTTCCTCACTATCCAAGGGGAAGCCAGATATGATCTTGCTAGATCTGATGTTGCCTGACTACAACGGACTAGACATTCTCACCGAATTGAAGCAGGATCGAGAACTTGAAGCTATTCCCGTTATTGTCCTTACGGGATCAGCCGACCGGGAAAGCAAACTTACCGCTCTAAGTTCTGGCGCTGTAGATTTCATCTCGAAGCCCTTTCTCCCCGAAGAGGTTATTCTCAGAGTGAATACTCAACTAAAGCTTCATAATCTCATAAAATCATTGAGAATTGCGGTGGACAATCTTGAAAGCGACGTTCTGGCAGCGGGAAAGATTCAGAACGCATTAGTGCCTCGAAGTAATCCGCACGGCTTAGCCGTAGAGTGGATCTATGAACCCTCTTATAGAGTTGGTGGAGATATATTCGATGTTTTCAAATTGAGCGACAATCGTTTCTTTGTATATCTTGCAGATATGTCGGGCCACGGAGTGAATGCCGCAATGCTTTCTGTAATGGTCCACAGGTTCATTGAGGATTTCAGAACCGGTATGGGGGATAGAGATTTCGACCTGAGCGTTTTCATGAAGGAGCTCGATAAGAGCTTTGTATTCGAAAGATTCAACCTTTTCTTCACAATCGTTTCGTTAATCGTGGATCTTGAGGAAGGCATCGTCCTTCTTTCAAATGCAGGACACCCATCGCCATTAATTCAAAGAAATGGGTCTGTTGAATTACTTCATGGAGAGAGAGAAGGTCTGGTTGGTATAAATATGATTCGGGGAGACGTTGCAAAGATTCCTTTTTTCAATGGAGATCGGTTGTTACTGTACACTGACGGACTGATAGAAGTAATGAATGAAAACGGCGAAATGTTTGGTGAGGATAGACTGATAGATCTGGTGAAAAGCTGTGCGAAAATCGATATCAAGCGAGCCTCTGGGCGTTTGAAAGATGCATATGAGAATTTTAAAGGTAATGCGCTTGCCGAAGACGATATTACGGCGCTGCTAATAGAATTCTAGTTTCGCCCCCTTACAAGTGGAAATCTATAAAACGAGGAGTTGAGTGAAAGATGTTTGAGTTCAGGTTGGTGAAGGATAAGATCGGCGTGATTTCTCTCGAGAAGAGGGCGAGAATTACGGGGGAAACGTCTTCAAACTTTAGAAAATGGCAGGATACAGTAGATCTAAAGAGTTGTTCGAGAGTAATTCTTGATGGGACTAATATCGAATTTATTGATTCGATGGGCATTGCCGCTCTCATAAGCATTTATAAGACTATTGCGGCGGAGGGTAATGATTTGGTTCTAGTGAATCTTTCTGAAGAGATAAAGAAACTGCTTAACACACTGAGGCTTGACAGGCTTTTTATCGTTAGGGATTGCAGCGTTGAGGAAGCTGTCAAGAATTCGTGCTGAATAATGGGTGAGAAGAACTACAGATTCATGGTCAAACCTGATTTGGGCAGAATAGATGCTTTCTCTGCGAAGGTATCCGATATAGTCAGAAAGAGCATGGGCAACGAAACCGGTTTCAGAGCCGGGCTCATAGTGATAGAGGCTTGCTCCAATATCGCAAAGCATGGCGAACTAGGCGAAGACGAACTGATATCCGTTGATCTCACTATTGGAGAAGACAGAGTGACTATTACTATTGAAGATACCTCCAAAAAGTTTAATCCACTTGAGGTTGATGAGCCAGATCTCGAGGATATCGAGCTTCTTCAAAGAGGTGGGATGGGAGTTTACCTCATTAGAAGGTTTTCGAGAGGGATAGAATACTTCTACGAAAATGGTAAGAATATACTGAGAATAACAATTTGAACGGACAGATTTACGTCAGCTATTTGACTTGATTAGCCTTGATATGCTATAAGTAAGTGATCACAAACCAGCAGGTGCTGAAATGAAGAATAGACTTCTTTAATCGACAAAACTGAATACTTCCTCAAATAACATCGAAAGACTTCAATTCTATTTGACCTTTCAATTTGAATGATTTATAGCTTTAAGCCTTACTGGAGGTGATCAATTTGCTTCGAATATACAATCTTTCAATTTCGTTTGGAAGTGTGGACGTTCTTAAGAAAATCAGTCTCGATCTCGCTGCAGGAGAGATTTTGGCTGTCACCGGGGCAAACGGTGCCGGCAAGTCGACCCTGCTAAAATCAATCAAAGGTGAAATCACTCCCTCGGAGGGAAAGATATCTATAGAGCGGGGTGTCGACCCGTTTCTTGTTACTCAGGAGACCGCAGTCTTTCTCGGGACAGTGAAGGAGTATCTTCTCGGGGCGAGAAAAGAGCTCTTCGACATTTACGAGAAATTGGGCAGGTCTGTAAATGATCCTATGACCTATGCGGAACTCATAAATGAATTTCATACTGTTGGGGGATTCGAGTTCGAAACAGAAATTTCTTCATCTCTAAATGAGTTTGGTGTCAACGTTGACAACCTGGATTTCCCGTACATGAGTCTTTCCCATGGGCAAAAGAGAATTCTCTCGCTCGTCAGGGGGGTTCTCTCAGGTTCGAATCTTTTCTTGCTTGACGAGCCGACAAACCATCTCGACATAGAAATGACCTTGAGACTTGAAGAGGTCATAACCTCACTCAGCGAGAGGGGTGTTGGGGTTATTGTTGTAAGCCATGACAGGAGGTTCATCGACAAAGTCGCTGACAAGACGATCTATCTGAAAAGAGGAGAGGCAATAGGAGTGCGAGGCGGTTATTCCGAGATGCTGGCGCATCTGGAAAGTGATTTCCTCTCAAGGCAGAAGAAAAGCGAAGAGATAAGTAAGAAGATACGTCAACTGGAACTCGATGCGACCAGGAGGAAGGGCTGGTCCAGTTCAAGAGAGGCTTCAAAGAGATTCGCAAGCGATAAAGGCCATGAAGGACATATGGCGGCCAAACTAGCTAGACGTGCGCTAGCTGTACAGAAAAGAACCGAAAGACTAATCGGTGAACTGGAGTGCGAAAAACCGTTTGTGGAGAAGCCCGTTACTGTCAGGATTCCCAAATATGGGGTTCCGAACAGAAAAATGGTCATGGTGGAGAGCCTGTCGTTCTCTTACGAAGAAAACGAAGTCATAAGGGAGGCCTCTGTTAACATAGATACTTCCGATAGAGTCGGTCTCATAGGGCCAAATGGTTCGGGGAAAACAACTCTGATGAAATGCCTTGTAGGAATTTTGGAGCCGTCAAGTGGCGAAATTTACAGAAATGAGAGTGTAAACTGGAAGTACATTCCACAGAATGTCGCAGAACTCTTCAAAAGAAAAACCCCCTATGAAGAAATCGCCGACCTTGAACTGGAAGAGACTGCTGTCAGAAGTAACTTGGCCAATATCGGTCTCAAGGGAGAGAGGGCTTTCTCGGAGCTGAAAGGAATGAGCTACGGCGAGTTGATGAGGCTTGCCTTACTAAAATCTCTTCTTTCAAAGGTTGAGTTCATCTTTATGGACGAGCCAACCAATCATCTGGACATTGAATCTCTAGAAGTACTCGACAGACTTCTCAACGACTTCTCCGGAGGGTTTTTCTTCATTAGTCACGACAGGCAGTTCATTGCAGAACACGGGGAAAGGATTCTCACCATTGAAGAAGGTGTTCTAAAGAGCTTCCAGTATTCTGAGGAGATTGATATCGACTCCTTTGTTCGCACAAAAGAGATTCTTACGGACTCCTACAATGAGTCAATCTTTAGGAGAAGCGAAGACAATCCTCTTTATAAGTCTCAGGAGCAAGATTGAGAGCTCACCACCGATGGGTGGGTTCATCGGCTAGAGAACCCGGAAAATTACGAGAAAGGCCACATCCGCATCGAGGAGCCGTAATGCATCATAATTAAATCTACTCGAGAGCTTTTTATTATGAGCCTTTAGATATATAATATTTCTAACTCTATCCAGGAGAAGGAGCGAACCCACATGCTAGAAGTTATTCAGGCCTACAGAAGAGCGATATTGGGCGGATTTTCGAGTTCCGTGGGTGAATGCTATCTCGTCGAGCCTGGATTGCTCTGAAATCTTGGCTGTGAATCAAGAGGCCGTGACGAGCGTCACGGCCTCTTTCTTTTGGGAGAAATCGTTATGAATAATATGGTTGAGCTCATGAAAAGCAACATAAAGAAGAATTACGTGTTCTCTTTTCTTATGAACATGAGACTGTCGAGCGGTCTCTGGATGATCTACATGGCCTTCAAGGGAATGAGTTTGACGCAGATCGGTTTCCTTGAAGGAATATTCCACGTGACCTCTTTGACGATGGAGGTCCCCACCGGATCTATAGCAGACTTGTTCGGGAGGAAGCTCAGCAGAGTTATCGGGAGGTGTCTCTCTCTTGCGAGTATTCTGGTGTTGATCGGTGCAACCAGCTTCTTTCATTTCACCATTTTCATGGTACTCGCTGCACTTTCGTATAACCTAGAATCGGGTTCTGGAGAGGCTCTTGTATATGACTCTCTCAAATATCTGAAAACAGAAGAGAATTTCATGTCGGTTCTTGGAAAGCAGGAAGCAATATTTCAAGTCTCTTCAGTTGCTGCGCTTCTGATCGGTGGGTTCCTAGGAACGTACAATTATCACTATGCATTCTGGGTTTCCGCCGGGATCATCGCATTTTCGGCGGTCTATTCTCTTTCGTTCACAGAACCACCTATCCCCGAATCGGTGGGCCGTAACTCAAAAACCTTCCGGGGCTTCTTGAAGCAGATTGTTGATAGCTTTTCAATAATCGCTAGAGATAAAAAGGTTGCATTTCTTATCATTTTTGTTCAGACTATACTCGCATTCAGCGCCTGCATATTTTTTTACATTCAGAACTACTGGAAAGGACTTGGTCGCACTGAGTTTCAGATTGGCATATACCTCGCGGCCGGGTCATTTCTGGCCGGATTAGTGGCCATGAAGGTTCAGAGGCTATCTCATCTACTGAAGGAGAAGAAAGTCCTGATCATACTGCCTCTTGTTTCCGTCGCATCCATGTGGGGTGTGGCTCTTTGTTCAAACAAGTTACCTTTCTTCATGGTTGTAACTATGATTGAGGCCATGTTGTTCGTAGCGGGTAACGACTACATAAACAAGCTGATTCCATCCAGGAGTAGGGCAACGATAATATCCTTTGCAAGTATGATGTACAGCTTAGTGATGATAGTCTTTTTTCCCATCTTTGGAAGAATCGCTGACACAATCTCGTTTGGACCTGCTTTTGTCTCGCTGGCTGTAACGGCAAGCTGTCTTTATGCGCTTAGTATGTATTTACTCAAGAAGATCGGATGAAAGAGTTGATTTGTCCACCTCTAGGCGATGCCGGTCAAAAACCGCCTCGAGGTCCAGTTTCAGGAGAGTGGAATGCTCAGTAAAGGTGACAGCTTACAAAATGATCTTTCGTTACCTCGATCCTTTGCGGTTTCACACTCGAACAAATCTCCATTCTCCTGAAACATCTGGGGTGAAAGAAGCATCCTGTTGGGGGGTTCAAAGGACTGGGAGCATCGCCTTCAAGTATTATTCTTTCGGGCTTATGACCGGTTTCACCGGGAATTGCAGAAAGGAGGGACTGAGTATATGGGTGAAGCGGTGATCCATACAGCTCTTCAGATTCAGAGAGCTCAACGATTTCACCAAGATACATGACGGCTATTCTGTCGCAGAAGTAATGAACAACGTTTAAGTCATGAGAAATGAAGAGATAGGTCAGAGAAAGCCTCTCCTTAAGGTCGTTCATTAGGTTGAGTATTTGTGCCTGGATAGAGACATCGAGGGAAGAAATCGGTTCATCGGCTATTACGATTTCAGGATTTAGAATTAACGCATTCATGATTCCTACGCGCTGTTTTTGACCTCCAGAAAGCTCGTGAGGGAATCTTCCCAACAGATCCTTGTCCAGTCCCACAAGGTTCATACTCTCCAAAATCAGCTCTTTGATCTCTCTCTTCTGCATTCCCATTGCTCTCAAAGGTTCTCTCAGTATCCATTCGACTGTTCCTTTTGGATTCAAGGAGCCGGAAGTGTCTTGAAAGATTAGCTGAACCTTCTTTCTGAATTCCCGCTTCTGATCTCTCTTCAGCGAAGTTACATCATCGCCTTTGAAGATGACCCTCCCCTCCGTCGGTTTTAAAAGCCCCAGGATTGTATAGGCGGCCGTTGATTTTCCACAACCGGACTCACCTACAAGTCCGAAAGATTCTCCTTTAGAAATACTTAAGGAAACTCCGTTAAGTGCCTTTATCGATCCCGGCTTCTTCAGCAATCGGGTTCTTCTCAGCGTGTAATGTTTTCTAAGGTCATGAGTCTCCAGAATACCTCTCTTCATCAAACGTCTCCAGCAAGGAAGCATCTCGCCTCGTGATCATTGGCCATCTTTTTGAAGCCGGGGAACTCTTTCTTGCATCTTTCGACAGCGTAGTCACATCTTGGCTCAAATGGGCAACCGGGAATTGAATCCGCTATTGACGGCACTCGGCCGCGAATGTCGAAAAGCTCTTTGCCTTTTGAGTCTCTCTTGGGTATGGCCTTTATAAGGCCCATTGTGTAAGGATGGGCCGGATCAGTGAAGAGCCTATTGACAGGTGCTTTCTCAACGATGTGCCCGGCATACATAACGTAGACTATCGAGCAGATCTCACGAACTACTCCGAGATTGTGCGAGATAAAAATAATAGAAGAGTTGCTCTCACGGTTTATCTTTCTCAGAAGTTCCAGTATCTGTGCCTGAACTGTGACGTCCAGAGCTGTCGTTGGTTCATCTGCGATAATCAGATCAGGATTACATACGATAGCAATAGCAATAGCTATTCTCTGTCTCATCCCACCGGAGAGTTCGTGAGGGTATTTGTTATAAGTCTGTTCTGGGTCCGGGAGGCCTACATTGTTCATGATATCCAGTACTTCTAAAAATCTGTCCCTACGATCGAGAGAAGTGTGTATCATGAGGTTCTCTTCGATTTGTCTTCCTACTTTCATAAGGGGATTTAGAGAGGAGAGGGAGTCTTGGAAAATCATTGATATGTCTCTTCCGCGTGTTTCTCTCGTTTCATTTTCCTTGAGTGAAAGAAGATCGATGCCGGAAAAATCGATACTTCCAGTAGCGACCGAATTATCAGGCAAGAGGTGCATTATTGACAATGCCGTCACAGTCTTTCCGCAACCGGATTCTCCGACTATCCCAACGATTTCTCTCTTCCCTACTTCAAGAGATATCCCTTTGACAGCATGAAAAATCCCTTCTGGAGTCTTGAATGCAATTTTGAGATCTTTGATTTCTAGTAAGGATTCGCTTTCACAATTCATTATCTTTCACCTATTCTCTCTAATATCTCTGATCCCATCTCCTAGGAAGTTGAATCCCAGCACAAGAAGTGTAATAAAGATTCCGGGTGCTATCGCGTACCAGGGACTGACGGTTATGAAGACCTGAGACTCACTCAGCATTCTTCCCCAGCTGGGATTGGGCGGCTGAATTCCAAGTCCAAGATAGCTGAGCGCCGCTTCGGCCAGAACTGCGTTTGCAAATCCCATCGAAGCAGCAACGACAATTGGGGAAAGCACATTTGGCAAAATGTGTCTGAACATTATCCGCAAATTCGAGACGCCCTTTATCTTTGCATTCTTGACGTAATCCAGCTCTTTGTGTTGAACGAAACCGCTTCTTGTGATTCTGGCAAACGAAGGGATTGACATTATGCCGATTGCAATAATTGTGTTTCTCAAGCCTACTCCAAAAACGGAAACAAACATCAGTGCAAGAAGAATGCTGGGAAAAGCCATCATAGCATCGACAATTCTCATTATTATCTCGTCAACTATTCCTCCGAAGTAACCAGAGATTGCGCCGATAAGTACTCCGAAAACACTGCCAATCGATACCGCGACTAATCCCACAAAGAAAGCCGTTTGGGATCCTTTCATTATTCTGCTGAGCACATCTCTTCCAAAGTTGTCTGTGCCCAAGAGATGACGCATTGAGGGAGGTTCAAATCGTTCAAGTCTATTGATCTCCGTTACAGGAAAGGGAGTGTATAAAAGACTGACTATCATCATTAACATCAGAATCGAAATCAACACTATCCCAATCCATAGATTGATCCTTCTTTTGTTCACGTTAAACCCTCTGACCCAATCTTATTCTTGGGTCTATAACTGTATATATGACATCGATAAAGAAGTTTATAACAACAATTATGAAAGCTATGTACAAAACCATTCCCTGTACTAGAGGAAGATCCCTGGTCGTGATAGCGTTTATCAGAAGTCTTCCCACACCGGGAAGCGTGAAAACCTGTTCTATTACAATTGCTCCGCCTAGAATGTTTGCCGCTATCATTCCGAGTACAGTGATAATGGGAATCAGGGCATTTTTAAGTACATGTCTCAATAGCACTGAATTCAGGTTCAGTCCTTTCGACAGTGCAAGTTGTACATAATCATTCTTCATCTGATCCATTATAGAGTTTCTAGTGTATCTTATGATTGAAGCAATCGAGGGAAGTGCTATCGCGATGGCAGGTAGAATAAGTGATTTGAACGCTCCATAAGCATCTTCACTCCAAGGAACAAATCCTCCAGGCGATACCCAGCGAAGGACGATTCCGAAGATATAGATCAAGATAATCCCACTCCAGAAAGATGGAATTGCCATCCCAATCTGTGAGATTAATGTGATCAGAATTCCCGGCAGCCTCTCACCGTATTTTGCACTAACAATACCAAGAGGAATGCCTATTAGGACAATCAGGACCAAAGCCATCACTGCGAGAGAAATTGTTACGGGCAATCTGTCGAGGATTAATTCAGATACAGGAACGGAGTATCTCATTGAGATTCCAAGATCGCCCGTGAAAAGCCCTTTCAACCATCTGGACAGCCTAATCTCTAATGGATCATTCAAACCTAGTTCGGCTGACAAGGCTTCATACTGGGATTCTTGAGCATCCACGCCAAGTCTTGTCAACGCAGGATTGCCCGGAATGATCTCAAATGTAACAAAGGTTATCAACGAAACCAGAAGCACTGTTAGAATCATGGCAAAGAGCTTCTTTAAATAAATAAACACAAATGCTTCTCCTTGTCAGCGATAATAGAGAGTCGACATATCTTGCACGTAAAGAGGATAGATCGTATATCCGTGCAAATTGGGAGCGAGAGCAACGATAAAGTTGGGATCCATAATGTAAACTGCAGCGGCATCTTCAGTAAGGATCTCTTGAGCTCTTCTGAACAAAGATGCTTTTTCTTCGACGGCAGTCTTTTCGATAGCCAGACTAATTATGCGGTCGTATTCACTGCTGGAATAGTTGTAAAAATTTCTCGGATAGTCGGAAACATATCGTCTCAATATTTCGTAAGCACTCAGTTTGCCAGTAAGACCGATTATTGTCATTTCATAATCTCTTGCTGTATAAACTCTGTCCAGCCAGACGCTCCACTCGACAAGCTCGATCTCCGCCCTTATCCCCACTCTCTTAAGCTGTTCCACAATTACCTGGGCAGTATCTATATGAAATTGATAGTTGGAAGGCACCGTGATCTTTGTGTCAAACCCATCTGGATATCCAGCTTCTGAGAGAAGCGCCTTTGCTTTCTCGACACTGGGTTCGTAGTAGTCCTCAAGACCCTCTCTGTAATACTTGCTCATGATCGGCGACATGTTTGATCCTAGTTCTGTTCCGTAACCATCTGCTACAATCTCAATTACTTCTTCCTTGTCCACAGCATGGTTTATCGCTCTTCTAATTCTTATGTCATCAAACGGGCTCACCGCGTGGTTCATCGCCATCAGCTGAACCATATTCTGTTCGGCAGTTATTAGATTGTATCGATCTCCTAACACCATTGCCTGAATTGCATCGAGTCTCGGAAGTATCTGAACCTCACCTGCCAGGAAACTCATTATTGCTGCCTGATTGTCGGGAATTATTCTAAATTCAACTTCCTCAACTTTTGGCAGCTCTGGATTCCAGTATTCCTCAAACTTTTCGATAACAAGCCTCTGACCAGGTCTATATTCGACGAATTTGAAAGGCCCTGTTCCTACAGGATTCTTCTCATGATTCTCGTTATTTTCCGGAATAATTGCCACTATGAACTTCTCAAGAAAGTCAGTGTTGAGTGTACTGAGTTCGACCCTGACAGTCTTATCATCTACCGCTTCAATCTTCGAAACAAACTTCTCAAAATCGGAAGAAAGTCCTCTCTCGCCGTCAGTCCCTTTGAGTCGGTTCAAAGAGTACAAAACATCGTCTACTGTAACCATTGATCCGTCATGAAACTTCACTCCGCTCCTGAGAGCAAATGTGTAGATCATTCCGTCTTCCGAAATACTGTAGCTTTCGGCTACGGCGGGTATTACGGTTCCATCGGGATCGGGCTTGAGAAGACCCTCGAACACATTGAACATCATTTCGTAAGTGCCCGAAGCAGCCGCTCTATGTGGGTCAAGAAAATCGGGATCCTGCATCACTGCGACCACGATTTTTTGAGATAGCAAACTGGTCACAGTAATAATAGAAAGCATGATTATCAAGAGAATCTTTCTCATTTCATTCCTCCCTAAACAAATCTTTTCAGTCACCTCCCCGGTGCACCAGGCAGGTATGCTTCGATCTTTGTGTCCCAACATTTGTTATTTTAGTCTTTATGGCGGCAGAGTCCTAATGCTGCTTTAAAAGTGAGACATTTGAAAAAGATTTGCCAAACGTTGTATTTCAACTATAGTCTAACGCAGATAATTTCATTCTGCTCATCGAAACGATGATCGATATGAGCTCCTGGCTGCGCAGAAGAATTCTCTCTCGTCAAGCCGCCAGATAGTTGAAGGCTTTTTAGCAAATTGATAGACTTCATTCGCAGTCGATGACAATGACAGATGGTTTCGAGGGGAGAATCTGCAGATATCAAATTCCGGCAGGCGGATTCAGAATGGCGAAAAGTTGGTACGGTTATCCAGAATCTATCCCAGTATTACGAAGATGAGTTATCATTTATAGTGCGTTCCACAAACTTTGTCAACTGGAGGTGCCTTTTGTTCAGAAGACAGGCTATTGTCGTATTGTTCGTCATGTCTCTTTCTCTTCTTCTATTTTCCAATCCCATCGATGAAGTTATGAATAAGACTATTGCGTTTGAAGGCTTCTGGGGAGCTGTTCTTGTCTCAAGAGGAGATGCGATCTTGCACGCAGCGGGATACGGAATGGCTGACATTGAAAGGAATATCCCCAACACTCCTGAAAAGAAGTTCAGAATCGCATCGATTACCAAGCAGTTTACCGCAGCTGCAGTTCTTAAGCTACTGGAAGAAGGGACAATATCTCTTTCAGATTCTGTTGTGAAATTCATTCCCGAATTCCCTAACGGTGAGAGAATACTTATCCACCAGATGCTTAACCACTCTTCGGGGATTCCAACGATGATAAATACCGAACAACTTCTCGAAGAAGTGGAGAAGTTCGGTGAGGGCAGGAGCCTTGAGGAGGCAGAAATAGCTTACATTTCATCGCTGCCTCTGAGATTTGAGCCTGGAAATAGCTTTCTATACAGCAACAGCGCTTATTTCCTTCTCAGTGTCATCATAGAAAGGGCAAGCGGGAAGCGCTATAATGAATATCTGAGAACGAACTTCTTCGAACCACTGGGAATGAACAACACCGGTTACGATTACAATGAGTACGATAGCGGATGGGGTCTTCCTTACTACTCTGATTCCTATGTTATAGACCTTTCTAGAGTAAGACCTGCTGACTGGGTCGATAGAAGGCTTCCTGGCGGAGCAGGGGGGTTGTACTCCACTGTGTATGATCTGTATCTGTGGGACAGAGCGCTTTCCTCCGGTAAAGTGCTTTCAGAAAGCTCTTTAAGACTAATGCAGAGTCCGTCAAACGAACTCTTCGAGGCAGGCTATGGAGTCTTTATCGGTAACGAGCTTATAGATGGAGAGTATAGAAGAGTTGTATATCACGATGGAGACACGAAGGGTACTTCAACTAGAATAAATCGGTACGTCGACGACGACATTTTCGTGGTGGTGTTGAGCAACATCGAGGGAAGAGACTTCACCGCACTCGCGTACGAACTGGCGAAAGCCGTGATAGTGAACGGTATGGGAACGGATTGATTCGGCCGGTCAAGCGTTTTTTGCCGGAAGGTTGAAATCAAAAGAATCGCTCTCACTCATTTGGAAGCGGCTCTCTGTCTTACCGGGAGATTCAATTTGCTAACGGCTTAAATCTTCAATCGGTTTTGTACAGAGCTTCTACAGTCCTTTTTATGTCGGAGTAATTAAGCATCAACTTTCCGTTCTGCGGCCGGTCAGTGTCGAGGCTCGCCTCGTCGACCCAGTAGCTGTCTAGTTCGGCGATAACGCCCTTCGAGTCAACGATGAAAACCCTCTCCTCGCCTGGGAAGCCATAAAAATCGACCAAGCTTCTTTCGTCTCTCAAATAGATATTTTCCATCAGCGCCGCTTCCGGCTCGACTTGCTCCTTTCCTGTGAGTACCCAAAGAATCTTCAGATCTGTGTACCTTCGGGCGAGATCAATGATTCCGTCCAATCTAAACCTTTCGAAAGCGCTCAGAGAACTGCAGTCGCAATCCGAGTATACCGGTTCGACGACTGTCGCAGGCGAGACTTTGCTGAGAACGATCAGGCTAGGGGATCCCTCAAAAAAGGCCGCATTAACACTTGGATCCGTCTGGAGAACACCGGGAATCGGAAGAGCTTCTCCCTTGAGAAATCTTGGTTTCTCCGTCGGAGCGTACCCGGTCTCCTCGAAGGAAACCTTTTTCCCGTCTTCGGAAACTTCGCCGAGTCTGTATGCCTTGCCATTCAAAGAGAAGACTTCCCCATGCAGGAAGATCTCATAAGAGTCGTGGATTAGAGCTATTTCGCCGTCGCCGTCCGTATCGACTCCGTAGTAAACTTGGTCTCTCGAGTAAAAACCTTTGGGGTCGAGCGTGAAGAGTTTGAGCTTTCTCGGGCCGTCTGCGGCCCAGACTAACCCCTCCATGTGCTCGTACAAACAGTATCGGATCTCCAACTCGCCAGTCAATCCCGTCTTTCTGGCTAACAGTTTGACAGATCTTGATTCCCAATAACCCTCGAGTTCGTAAAAGGCTTTGACTCTGGTAATCCACTCGTAGGTCGTTGTGTCTTGGTGGGTCTCCTTGAAGTCCGGTGCGATCGTCGGGTCGTCAAGCACATTGCCGTTGTTGTTTGCGTCGATCCACAGGAGGGGGATCTCTCCGGGTATGAGCGCGAATACTATCGGCTTGGCGCCGAGCTCGAGAAGGCCGTACTTCAATCCTTTTATAGATGGAGCTTCCAGAGTGTCAGGTTTTGATTCGCTGAGCGGGACGAGCGTCATTTCGTTTCCGGCCATCCATGGAATCTGTTGAGTCAAGTAGCCTGTAAGGCCGGCGGCAAAGGTAGTGACGAAACACAGAGAAAGTATCAGAAAAAGCATTGCCCTTTTCATAAAATCACCTCCAGTTATCTGTGACATTTGAGAGAAACTTTATGAGTCCGAACAGGCACATGATGACTCGTAAGTGAAGCAAGAGCCCTCGTAAGGCCCGGTGTTTATGAAACAACCCACCGAACCTTCAACCTCTCCGATGCCGGAAAAGTCACCGCTGGAACAGCAGGACTGAACGAGAAAATAAACGACGTAACACTCTAAATAGAGATGCAATGTTACGGCCAGTGGATTTCCGTTGCCATCGAAGTTCGCCGCTCTGCCCGTTAGTACGCAGTCGTATCCCTTATCACCCCTGAAACAGCTTCCGTAGCATCTGATGATATAACAACCCGGCAGTTCGACACGCGTCTGTTTTGTTTGCTCCTGATCGTTTGCGAAAGAGACTGATAGAAGGCAGAGCAGAAGTAGAACTACCGTAAGTCTCATAATCCCAACTCCAATGATTGAATTTGGATAGGGCACATGAGTACGTACACCAATAGTTTATCACAATACCACATTGTAAACCAAAAGCAATACAAAGTTTTTATACATATATTTCACGATATTGGTAGAATATTGCTAACCAAGCGATGAAGGCGACCAGGAAACCGAGCTTTTCCGCTCGAGGCGGTTGAAAAGATTCAGCAGCTTCTGATTTTTCTGGCGCGCGGATTTCTGTATGACGCCATTGGTTCTTGGAAGAGGCTGGATTGTTGCAGTGAGGAAGATTGACGGTTCGTGAAATTCTAGGTAATGACTGGCTGTCAAAAAAGTCTGTAGAAACACGCGTGTTGTTAACCTGATTGCATTCTGATCGAGAGAGTGACCCGGTCTTTAATGAAGAGAGTGAAAGTAAGTTTAAGAAAGCTATCGCTTGGCGACTGTTCATGAGAATGTTATCGATTATGCATCCATATGCTCGACTTTGATTTCCAAAATTGCGAAAACGGCTAGCAATTGGTCCGAATCGGAAGGCAGCAGAAAACCTTGAATGTTTCCTTTATTCAGGGGAAAGCTTTTTCCTTAAAGACTTTCTTTCTCTACTTTTGTAATAGATGCCGTAATGCATCAAAATAAAATCTACTCAAAGTCGAGATGAAGGAGATTAAGAACACCTCCCTTTGAGTTAGATTTTGACTTCATTATCTGCATATCGGATGCTCGATTTGACTTTTAAACTCGTGGTATCATAGTTCAATTCCTTTCCCGGAGGTGTACGATGATCCCAGAAAAGGTGCTGGCTATACTTAAGGCCAACGACCTGGAGTTCTACGAGTTTCCCGAAGGGACGACACCCACGGCCACAACGGCTGCGCAGATGTTGAAAGTGAAAGTCGGTCAAATAGCGAAGTCAATCCTCTTCACTTGCAAAAGTGGAAGAGCTTATCTTGTGGTCTGCCCCGGTGATAGGAAAGTTTCACCCTCGAAGCTCAAGAAGATAGCCGGCGAGAAACCTCGCCTGGCTGATGAGACCCAAACGCTTAGAGTGACAGGTTTCTCGCCGGGTGGCGTTTGCCCCTATGGACTTTCAGGAGTCAAGATCATTGTCGATCAGTCTCTTCAACAGTATGATACTGTTTTCCCTGCTGCGGGGACTTCCGGTTCCGCTGTCGAGACTAATTTCGAAGAGCTAGTAAGGATAACTGGTGCCGAGGTAGCCGATGTCAGCAATCCCATGTCTCAATCGTAGAACACTACCAGTGGCAGCCCGCTGATCGGGTTTTCCATGATTTTTGATTTGAGGCCGTAAACCTGCCTAATGATTTCCGGAGTAACGACATCCCAGACCTTGCCTGAAGCAATTACTCTCCCATTATTGATGAATAGAAGCCTGTCTGAAATCTCTACCGCCTGATTTATATCGTGAAAGATCGCTACTGCACTTAGCCCTTTTGCACGGACGAGATCAGTCGCGATTTTTCCGACTCTTCTTGCGTGTCCCGGATCTAGATGAGTTGTGAACTCGTCCATAAGAAGTATCTTTCCTTCCTGGGCAAGAGCCTTTGCTATTATTACACGCTGTTTCTCGCCTCCGCTGAGGGTACTGAAGGGACGATCCTTGAATTCATATACTTCCGTAAGCGTCATCGATTCCTCAATTAACATGTAATCCTCATTTGTTAAGTTTCCAAGTCCCCTCAAATGTGGATTTCTTCCAAACGAAACAATAGTCTCAACTTTCAGATCGAATGATGGTTCGAAACTCTGTGGTATGTAAGATACTATTCTTGCCAGTTTTTTTGTTGAGAGGCCATGAAGGTCTTCTCCCATGATTTTCACAAGTCCGTACCAGTTCTTTCTAATTCCACAGATAACACCCATCAGAGTAGATTTTCCGCTCCCGTTTGGTCCCAGTATTCCAAGCACTTCACCGTGCCTCAGTTCCAGATCGATTCCACTCAGAACCTCTTCCTTTCCATAACTGAAATGCAGATCTCTGACCTGTATTGGATCAACCATCATTAGCCACTTCCCTGCTTCTTAGAAGATATATGAAGACGGGAGCGCCTACCAGCGCAGTCACTGCACCGATTGGGAGTTCTGTGGGTTGAAAGAGCGTTCTCGCAATGGTATCGCAGACCACCAGAAAAAGCCCGCCGAAGATTGCGGTTGCGGGTAGGTTCAGTTTGCTGTCTGTGCCAAAGGCAAGCCTGACCATGTGGGGTATAACAAGTCCCACAAACCCTATCAAACCGGCCGTCGAGACTGCAATTGCCGAAACGATTGATACGGTGAAGAATACCAGGAACTTTATGCGCTCCGGGTGAACTCCGACGGTCATGGCGTGTTCTTCTCCGGCTGCCATTATTATCATTCTTCGGCGAATTATAGTGAACAAAGCGTACTGGAGAACAATAACCGGAAGCAGTTTCAAGAAATCATCCCAGGTAACACCCGACAGAGAACCGAGAGACCAGAAATGCAAGGTAATAACATTTCGCCAGGCAAATACGACAAGAAAAGTGACCGCCGCGTTGAAAAGAAAGGAGACTATTACTCCGGAAAGAACTAGTGTTGTTATAGGGATTCTCCCACCCCTGCGGGAGATCGCATAGGTCAGGAAGGAAGAGAACAAGGCAAAAACGAAAGCAAGGAGATTCATGTTCAACGATATCCTGCCAACATCTCTCAAGAACAATGACAAAACGGCTCCAAAGGAAGCCCCCGCTGATATGCCGATAATATATGGGTCTGCCAGGGGATTCTTCAGAGTCAATTGAAGTCCGTTTCCACCTACCGCCAACCCTGAGCCGATCAGGAAAGCTACCAATAACCTCGGTAGTCTGAGATTCACGTAGATACTGGAAGCTGGCCCCGAAGAATCTCCAAGGAATATGCCAAAGATCTCAGACAACGAATAATTGACTGTTCCGAAACTTGAGAGCCACAGCATCCCAAGTACGGATGCTGTGGAGAAAAACGCGAAAAGTACCGCTCGTTTCAATAGAAGAGCTCCTTCAACGTCTTCACGAGGTCCACAAAATTAGGGTTTGCATATGCGGTTAGACCATCATAAAGCGGGTAGACACGATTATTCTTTACTGCCGGAAGATCTGCAAAAGGTTTGTACGAGGTTATCATTTTTACCGCCTCTTCTTGCCCTCCTTCGTAATAATAGGGCACAAGAATTACGTCCGGCTGGGAGTTCAGAACGAATTCAGGGCTGACGGGAAACCATCCGTTATTTCCGCTGTAAGGTGCTCCAACGTTTGCTCCGCCGGCATATGCGATCGCCTGGTTCACGAAAGATCCCGTTCCACAAGTCCAGATATCGCTTACCTCGCCCGCTATCATAACGTACATAACTTTGGGCTTCTCACTCTGTGGAACATTATAGGAGTCTTTTGCGATTTCAAGAACCTCATCTCTGAAGTTCGTCGCTGAGATCCTTCCTATTTCCGGTACGCCGAACAGATTACCAACAACCATTAGGTTCCTGTAAATATCTTCGAAAGAGTTCGGATTCATGACGAAGGTAGAGATCCCGATCTTCTCGAGCTTGGCAACTTCCGCCTCTTGAAAGCCACCTGAGATCATTACCAGATCAGGATCAAGAGAGAGTATCTTCTCAAGGTTGAGAGGAACGACATTGCCTATTTTCTCCACTTCATTTGATAAGGCATACGGGTCCCAGTCAGTCACTCCTACGATCCTAGATGAAACACCTAGAACTTCAAGATACCTTGTGATCGCCGGAGAAGCTATGACGACTCTATCGGGAGGATTGTCAATCGTCACAAGTCTTCCAAGATCATCTACGATTTCAAATGCCAGTGATAGAACAAAGAATAGCACCACAAAACAGACTGCCAAAAACCTCTTCAAAAAACTCACCCCTTTTGCAAGGAATTTCACCATCCTTCTGCCTCGGAAGGATGGTGATATCTGAGCCTCACAGAGGTCTCCTGACTTGCGGATCAACCTACTTTCTGCGCCTTCCCGGTTGCCCAGTGGCATGTGCAGAGTTCGTACCGCTTACAGTGGCGGGACCGTACCGGATTCGCACCGGTTTCCCTTGCTGTGAAGCATTGTTTCTGAGAGCTATCTGGAGAAGTATCTATCCAGATCCTCCAGCCTTATTACCATGGATATCGGTCTTCCATGGGGGCATACAAGAAGATTCTTCTTCTTCAACTCTTCAAAGAGAACTTCAGCCTGCCCTATGTCAAGTCTGTCTCCAGTCCTTATTGCCGCTTTGCATGCTATAGAGGCCAACAGATTATCGAAAACCCTCTCAGGAGTTTCAAGACCCTCCAACCTCATCTCGTGGAGAATTTCCTCGAGTGTATCTATTGCACCCTCCGTTCTCATGACTTGAGGGATAGATACCATTATGATTTTATCATTGTCGAAATTGAAAGTGAACCCAAGTTTCTTCAACGTCTCCTCTCTTGCGATTACCATATCCATTTTGGACCTCTCGAGATTCAGCTCAAGAGGCATGAGAAGATTCTGCGGGGAGATTCTCTTGCTTTCTTTGAGAGCCTCGAAAATGATCCGCTCGTGAGCTGCATGCTGATCGATCAACAAGAGACCGTCCTCGGATTCCGCAATCAAATACCGTTCTCCGAAAACACCAATAAAGCTTGCTTTTGCTACCCCACTTTTTTCCTTGTTCTGTGAACTTTCACGCTTTTCAGCAGGAGTAAATGATCTGAAAAGGTGACGATCGAATCTGGACTGCGTATAGGTATCGCTAGCACTGTTATCGAAGACTTTTTGGTTCCTCCAGGAGTGTTTAAAGTCGTGATCACTTATTCCGTGATCCTGATAAATCTCTGAGATATCTTTCCGTTCCTCCGAACTTCCGGTAGTGTTATCTTCGCTATGGACTACATTGATAGTGAAATGACCGGCACCTTTAATGGCCGACCGCACAGCTCTCTTTACCTTATCCAGAACGGATGCAGTAGAGGCAAACTTAACTTCGAGTTTCTGAGGATGGATGTTAACATCGACTTGCTGAGGATCAATATCAATGAAAAGAACGGCAAAAGGAAAATTCCCCTTTTGAAGAGTTTCTCCGTAACCCCTCTCGAGAGCAAAGTTTAGTTCAAATTGTCGCACATATCTGCCGTTCACGAAGATGTTTTCGCCCATTCTATTCTTTCTTGTGCGATTTGGGAGTGTAACAAAACCCCGTATCTTTATTTCTGCTGAGCTTTCCGAAACTGGTATCAAGTCTTTTTCGGAAAGCCCTGGATAGATCAGCGCGGCTCTGGCCTCGACCGATTCAAGGCCCCTTGTATCGTAGATTACTTGAGAATCCCGAGAATAAGTGAAATCGATCCCATCGAATGCGAGAATGAATCTCTGAACCATCTCAGTTACCATGCGGCCTTCAATTGAGGCAGATTTCAAGAACTTCCTTCTGGCGGGCGTGTTATAAAGAAGATCGAAGACTTCGACCGCAGTTCCATTCGAACCGCTTAGAGGTTTCTCTCCTGTGATATCCCCTCCGGCTATGTCGAGAGCCACCCCAAGCTCCTCGGTATCTGAGATGGTTGACAGCCTCATGCGCGACACTGAGGCTATCGTTGAGAGAGCCTCTCCCCGGAAGCCGAATGTAAGGAGAGTATCAAGATCATCTATGGAGACAATCTTACTGGTAGTATGAGGCATAATAGCAACGCTTGCTTCTTCTTTGGTCATCCCTCTTCCGTTGTCTTTAACCATTATGTATTCTTTCCCGCCCGATTTGATCTCAATCTCTATAGCTGTTGCACCGGCATCTATACTGTTTTCTACAAGTTCTTTCACTACGGAAAAGCACCCCGTTACGACTTCACCTGCGGCAATCTTCCTGACAACCTCGGACGACAGTTCACGTATTCTCATTAGTTTTGTTCACGCTCCTCTTACGGCGAGCTGGCGTCGTCTGTCGAATAAGATGATCGCCGCAGCGGCAGCGACATTCAGCGAATCTACCGTTCTCTCCATGGGAATCGAAATGAGAACGTCGCTTCTCTCTTTCACCAACCGCCTGACTCCTTTTCCCTCATTTCCAAATATTATTGCCGATTTTTCAGAATATTCGTTTTCATAATAAGGAGTTCCGTTCATATCTGAAGCGTATATCCAATAACCTCTTTCTTTGAGAGATTTCTCAAATTGCGCCATATTAACTATCTTGATTACTGGGATACTGAAGGCAAGTCCTGCAGAGACCTTTACGACTGCCGGAGTAATTTCTGCAGAGTTGCTCGAAGTGATTGCGATGGCATCGGCACCGGCTGCAACCGACGTCCTGATAATCGCTCCAAGATTATGTGGGTCCTGGATCTGGTCTAAAAGCACAATGGTTGCCGTGGTTTGCTTTTCAAGATTATCAAGAATTTTTTCGGAGTCCACGTATGAGAACTCCTTGAGATCAATTACCACTCCCTGATGCTTCTTTTCTCGGCAGAGATTTGCGAGTTTTTCCGGGGGCATCTCTTCTATTCTAAACCCCTTAGCTTTCGCTTCTTTGGCAAGCTCGAGCAACTGAGTATCGACATTCCTCTGATTGGTAAAGAGTATTCGTTTGATTCTCAGTCGCGATGAGTCGATTCCAAGCAGTTCTTTCAGTACATTTCTGCCATGGAGATACATCAAATCACCCTTTCGAGCAGATCTTTTATCCTGTTGACTCTTCCTTCAAGGAATAGATGACCAATAAGAACCTCGAGAGCGGTAGCCATTCTATAATCCTCGTCGTCCCCATGTTTCTTCGAACCTTTTGAATTGTAACCCCGTCTGACTATCTCCCTCTCCTCTTCGTCGAGAAGTCCTTCGACCTCTTCAAGAGCCTTTTTCTGACCGGGAGCGCTGACGTAGTCTTTCACAATATTGTGCTGATAACCGGCCCTCCGATGTGCCTGCGGGAGAGTCTTCAGTCTGAAGTAAAGGGTGTACACTGCATCACCCACAAAAGCAAGACTGTCAAGGGAAAGATCGTCGGGGGCAGCTGGGACAGCAAAAAGACTGCCAAAACAGGCCTTGTCAAACTCATTGTTATAGGTATTCATCGATCCTGTCTATGACGCTTTTCAATTTTGAAACATTCTTTCCACCTGCCTGGGCGAAGTCTGGCCTGCCGCCGCCGCCCCCTCCCAGGTCGTGGGCTATCTTCTTTGCGATTTCTCCTGCCCTAAACCTGTCAGTAAGTTTCTTCTCGACCTTCACGACGAAAGAAACAGAATCTTCCAGTTCATTGAAGATCATCACTATGCCGCCACCTTCCTTGCTGAGGAGAACATCTGCACCGTTTCTCAATGCACTGGACGGTGCGTTCTCGACTCTTCTGATAAGCAAATTGACACCTTTGGCTGACAATCTCTTATCTTTCATTAGAGCATCGCCCGAAAGTAGCTTCTCTTTTAATCTGACAATCTCCTGTCGGCCGGACCTAAGTTCGTCGAGTATACCCTGAAGCCGCTGAATTATTACATCCTCAGGCACTTCAAGTACTTCTCTGATCGTCTTCTGTCTGTTGAAGAGATTGCGGAAATATTCAAGCGAAGTGGTTCCCGTAATTGCCTCAATTCTCCTGGTTCCGGCTGCTACGGAGGTCTCCGAAAGAATCTTGAAGAGACCGATCTCTCCGGTGTTGTTTACATGAGTTCCTCCGCACAGCTCTCTACTGAATCCTTCTATAGAGATTACTCGAACCTTGTCGCCGTATTTTTCTTCAAAGAGGGCCACTACGTCTTCACCCTTGATTTCATCAAAGCTCTTTTCTGCCTTATCGACTGCTTTTGCTTTGAGAATCTCTTCGTTAACCATGTTCTCTACTTTATTTAGCTCTTCTGTTGATAAAGACTGGAAGTGTGAGAAATCGAAGCGCAGTCTGTCAGGTAGAACCAGTGATCCAGACTGGTGAACATGGCCACCAATAGTCTTTCTGAGAGCTGCGTGCAGCAAATGAGTTGCGGTGTGATTTCTCATTATCGCTTTTCTTCGGTCTGTATCTACGATTAGCCTGGCTTGGTCCTTCACCCGCACGGTTCCTTCTTCGACTGAAATCCTATGGACTATCATCTCTTGATAAGGAATGAACACACTCTCAACTCTGGCCAGCGCTGTCTCGGTCTCAATAAGCCCGGTGTCTGTTACCTGTCCACCTCTTTCGGGATAGAAGGGAGTCTTTTCGAGGATAACCTCTCCCGTTTCTCCTTTTTGAAGGGCTTCCACGGCATCCCCATCCTTCAAAATCGCGACTATGGTCGATCTATCTTCAAGTGCTGAGTAACCTGTGAATTTTGAATTGCCAGTAGTTGGAAAGATACTGGAGTAGACTTCGATGTTGCCCAGATACTCCCTGTCTCCCAACGCCTCTCTTGCCCTCTGCCTCTGCAACTTCATTTCTCTTTCGTACCCTTCTCTGTCGAGCGTAACGCCGGTGTCTGAAACGATCTCTTCGACAAGTTCCAGCGGGAATCCGTAAGTGTCGTGAAGAATGAACAACTCGGAGCCCGACAGTTTTTTCTTATTTGCCAGAATTGATTTAAGCCTCTTCTCGCCGTTCATTAGCGTTGAGAGGAATCTTTCCTCTTCTTTCAGGATAATTTCCTGCGTAAATGAAAGCCTGTTCTTCAGCTCGGGATAGACGTCTCCCATCTGCTCTGCTACTGTCTCCACAATTCTGTAAAGAAATGGCGAATCACGCCCGAGTAGTGAACTGTGGCGCACAGCCCTTCTGAGAACTCTTCTGAGTACATAGCCCCTGCCCTCATTGGAAGGTAAAACTCCGTCGGAAACCATGAATGCAATTGATCTCGCATGGTCTGCAATAACCTTAATCGAGACGTCGGAGACTTCCTTCTCTTTGTACTTAACGCCTAGAAGCTCTTCGATCTTCCTGATTATGGGTATGAACAGATCAGTATCGAAATTCGAGTCGACATTCTGAAGAATCGAGGTAGCTCGTTCAAGCCCGAACCCCGTATCGATATTCTTCCTTTCTAGATAGGAGAGATTTCCTTCCTCATCCTGGTTAAACTCAGTAAATACAAGATTCCAGAATTCAAGGAATCTTCCGCAGTCGCAAGCAGGACTACAGTTTTCGGGATCCGGGCAGTTTTCTCGGTGACCCCTGTCTATGAAAATCTCTGAATCAGGCCCACAAGGACCCGAAGGACCGGCGGGTCCCCACCAATTATCTGCCTTTCCAAGCCTAACGATCTTTTTCTCGGGAACTCCGACTTCATCTCTCCATATGGAAAACGCTTCGTCGTCATCTAAGTATATTGAAACCCATAAGCGCTCATCTGGTAGAGCCAAATGCTCCGTAACGAATTCCCAGGCCCACTTTATTGCTTCTCTCTTGAAATAGTCTCCAAACGAGAAGTTTCCAAGCATTTCAAAAAAAGTCTGATGCCTGGGCGTCCTACCAACATTCTCGATGTCGTTGGTTCTCACACACTTTTGACAAGTTGTGACTCTCTTATACGTGGAATCGACCTTTCCCCAGAAGATTGGTTTGAAGGGAACCATGCCGGCAACAGTGAACATCAGTTGTGGATCGTTCGGGATAAGTGAAGCACTCTGTATTCTTTTGTGGTCCTTCGATTCAAAAAACTTGAGATAACTCTCTCTTATCTCAGCTCCGGTCATGTATTTCATTAGGTCGGCCTCCTCAAGTCAAAAGAGTAAGGAATATATAGAACATGGGTGTCACAAAAAGAACACCATCTATACGATCTAGCATACCACCATGGCCGGGAAGTAGATTACCGGAATCTTTAACGCCGTGATATCTCTTGAAAGACGACTCCGCGATATCTCCGATAGTGCCAAATACTGATACTACAATCGCCAGAACCATGAAATGGGGTATCCCGAGATCGGGTCCGTTGTAGAGTCCCACAAACTTACTTATGGAGACGAAAAGCAGCATGAAGAGAAGAGTGGTCACATATCCTGCGATTACACCTTCAAGACTCTTCTTAGGGCTATAGCTTGGAGATATTCTGATGCGACCGAAGCGTTTTCCGAAGAAATACGCTCCCGTATCAAAGAGCCATACAGACGTAAGCGCCATCAGTGCCATCGAAGCGCCGAATTCAAGATAGATATGATAAAAGAATGCAAGATCGAAGCCCACATAAATCAACGAAAAAACGGCATTCGCAATTATCTCTTTTGCGCTCCTTACATCTGAAACGGTTGCTATTACGATCGAAGTCAGAGAAATCACACCAACAGCAAATATCAGTTCCGGTCGAGGAGCCGCCGATTCAACGTTTCCAAATCTGTCGAGAAGTATCCCATATACAACTATTATCGCGGGGATAACTCCCGAAAGGGCAATTCGGACGGTTTGATGATCGTTTTCCTTCAAACTGAACTTCAGGTATTCGTAGTTCGAGAAGAGAACTACGGTAGAGACCAGACCTATGAAGGAGTAGTAGTTTACGAAACACAGAATCACGAAAGGAGCAACCACAGCAGCTGTAATTATTCTGATATTTGTCTCCGAGATCTTCTTCATCAGCTTAATGCACCAAACCTTCTTTTCCTTTTAGAGTACTCTTCAACTATCTTCACAAATTCCGCTTTTGTGAAATCGGGCCACAACGTCCTGGTGAAGAAGAGCTCGCTGTAAACCGACTGCCAGGTCAAGAAGTTACTGATTCTCTCTTCCCCAGAAGTTCTTACTATCAGGTCTGGTTCAGGCACATCGGGAAGATATAAGTTCTCCTTTATGTCCTCCTCCGATACCCTCTGCTTTCCACTTTCTAGAACTCTGTTGACGGAATCGACAATCTCGGCCCTTCCTCCGTAATTCAAAGCAACAATGACATCCAGTTTTCTGCACGAGGAAGTCTTTTTCTCGATTTCTTCGGTGAAGCTCATGAGTTTCACGGGAAGCTCATTCAGTCTTCCGATGAAACGCATTCTAACCCCCTCTTCGAGCATATTGTCAAGCTTGCTGCTTATATAAATGAGCATAAGTTCGAAAAGAAAATCAACTTCTTGTCGTGGACGCCTCCAGTTTTCTGTGGAGAACGCATAGAGTGTTACGTATCGTATTCCAAGATCAGCACACCAATGAGAGGCCGAATCTGCAACTTCTGCCCCTTTCTTATGTCCCTCAATTCTTTCAAGTCCTCTTTTCTTTGCCCATCGGCCGTTTCCATCCATAATGAAGGCAACATGAACGGGAAGTGACATTAAAAGTCCATAATCTCCTTGCTCTTCTTTTCGAAAGCATTGTCCATCTCTTCTATGTACTTATTCGTTAGTTCCTGAATATCCTCCTCAAATTTCTTCAGGTCATCTTCAGTCATCTCTGAGGCCTTCTCCAAATCCCTTGCCTCCTTGATTGCATCTCTTCGAATGTTTCGAATTGCTATCTTCCCCTTCTCGGCGGTGTCTCTTGCAAGCTTTACCCACTTTTCTCTCTGTTCCGTTGTCGGAATCGGGAAATTGAGTTTGATGTTAACTCCATCGTTGATGGGTGTCAGATCAAGCCTGGAGGCGAATATAGCCTTCTCTATCTGGCCCAGAACGGTCTTGTCCCACGGCTTGATGATAAGAGACCGGTCTTCTGTTGCTGTGACCGTTGCCATCTGATTGATCGGAGTCGGGACCCCATAGTAGTCGACTTTTACGGACTCAAGAAGGGCAGGAGAAGGTCTGCCCGTTCTCATCTGGCCATACTCTTCGACGATCTTTTCAACACTTTTCTTCATTCTGTTTTCAGCTTCTTTCAGCAGGCTGCTCATGATCTTCCTCCCTTTCATCCGTTTGTCAACGGAATTATATCATGTAAGCCGTTTCCTATTGGCAGAGACAGAACTCCGAAAACGTTTGTTAGTTGAATTGGGTAGTCTATTCTGGTAAAATCATACAGGTGCTCTAACCATGACAGGAGGTATGTAAATGTTTTCAATTCTTAGTTTCATAGCATATGCCCCAGCAGGGGATGTTGCAGCTCCTTCGGCAGATGCTGGGGCTTCAGCCGGGGGCTTTTCGGGTATTATTATCTGGTTGGTCCTTATGGTTGCTTTCTTCTACTTCTTGATTATTATGCCTCAACGAAAGAGGGATAAGCAGTTCAAGCAGATGATGGAGAAGCTTAAGGTTGGTGATAAAGTCGTAACGGCTGGTGGAATAATCGGGAAGATCACTATGATAAAACCGGATAGTCTCAGGCTCAGGACCGGTACCGGTACAGAACTGGACGTTACAAGAAAAGCGATTGCCGTTGTGGTGAACAAGGGCGAGAATGAAAAGGAAGAATTAGAACCCGATGTAAACGTTAAGCAGTAATAGTCTGAGTTATATTCGCAGATATTGGAAGGGGGTGTCTGTCCGAGTCTTTCGGGCGAAGTCCTTATGAGAGCAAACCAAAAACGATTGATCGTTACCGTTGTGGTTTTGATAGCAGCATTACTTCCGCTGCTCATACCTCACGGTAGTGCACCAGCCGAAAGCAGCTTCCTGGATAAGCTAGCTGCAAACATCAAGTTAGGGCTTGATATCAAGGGTGGAGCTCTTCTTGAGTACCAAATGCTTACTGATGTCTCAGATTCAGAGATGAATGCTCTTGCAGACAGGGTTATAGAGGTCTTGAGGGCAAGATTGGATGCAGCAGGGTTCACTGAAGCGACAGTCGAAAAAGTGACCGCAGGAATTTCCTTTGGAGAGGATATTCCACCTGTGAGAGTACGGGTCCAGATTCCTGGAATAACAGATGTTTCCAGAGCGGAGAACCTGGTTGGAAAAACCGGTAGGCTATACTTTGCCGATGTTTTGGCGATCGAAACTTCGGTCTCAACTCCGTCGATCCCGGCAGGAATGTCTCTGGAGATAAGCAGAAGAAAGCTTCAGGGAGCCGAACCTTACTGGGTCAAGGAGCTTCACTACGGAGAATACACAGGCGGAGTACAGAACAATACCTGGTATTTCATAAGTCCGAAGGTAAGCGTCGGTTCGAGCTACGCAGAACTTGATGGAAGCGTTGTTACCGATGCAAAGCCCCTTGTCAATAGTCAGCCGAGACCCGGTCAGGGCAGATTCATGGTTTCTCTGAAGTTTAGCTCCGAAGGGGCGAAGACTTTCAGGGACATTACTTCAGTGAAGTCTACATATGCTGATACAGACATGAAGAAGAGGCTTGCGATTGTCCTGGACGACAGGGTGATTATCGCTCCTCTTGTTCAGTCCCAGATTTCTGACGGAAACGCAGTGATTGAAGGACTGGATTCTATTGAAGAAGCGAGAGAGGTGTCGATACTTGTTGGAAGCGGAAATCTTCCTGTTGATCTTGCATCCTTCAATAAGAGGGTTCTCTCTCCCACACTTGGAAAAGACATAATCAACTCAAGTCTTTGGGCCGGAGTGGCTGGAATAATAATAATTATGATCTACATGGTTGTCTTTTACAAGAAAATGGGTCTTGTAGCCGATCTGGCTCTTCTGTACAACGCGATTCTTCTCTTCGGAATGATATCTTTGACCGGTTCGATCCTTACCTTGCCAGGTATAGCGGGTATTGTTCTGACCATTGGAATGACCGTTGATGGAAACGTCCTAATTTTCGAGAGGATAAAGGAAGAACTGAGGTTGGGCAAGACACCAGAAAACGCAATAGACTCTGCTTTCTCTAAAGTTGTGTGGACTATTTTCGATGCCAACCTGACCACGATACTCGCAGGACTCGTTCTTTATTACTTCGGAACGGGGACAGTTAAGGGGTTCGCCATTACCTTGATAATAGGTGTTTTAGGTGCAATGTTTACCAACATAGTGGTATCCAGAACTGTGCTCACTGGGATGGCAGGAAGTCTCAAGCCTCATCGTTACGTTGAAGTTGAAACAGAAGGGAGAGATGCGAGATGACTTTCAAAGCAGACTTCGTTGGAAAAAGAAAGTATTTCACTGTTCTTTCCCTAGTTTTGATAGTCGTTTCGATCGTTTTTATCTTCACTAAAGGCTTCAATTTTGGTGTGGATTTCACAGGCGGAATCGAAATCAGCGTATCTGTCCCTGATGTTGACAAGACTGTGGCAGAGATGAGAGAGCTCCTCAGTGCAGAGGACCCTAGTTTTGCGGCCGCAAGGATAATCAAGCAGAGGCCCCTGATTGAGGAGGGTTCATCTGAACAAAGAAGCAGATTCTCAGTTATCGTCAACGCCTCTGAAAGTGAACAGTGGGTGACAGACAAGATTTTGGCCGGTCTTGAGAGTGAAGGCGTAAGTGAAAGCAATATTCTCTCTGTAAGCACTATCTCCGGCTATGCTGCACAGGAAATAAGAGGCTATGCCTGGATCGCTGTTATAGTATCCATGGCGCTTCTTCTACTGTATATAACCATTAGGTTCAAGTTATCCTTTGGAGTCGGCGCACTTTTGACACTTGTTCATGACGTCATAATCGTTATGGGTTTCTACAGTATTTTTGGAATCGAGTTCAATGCTCCGGTAGTTGCTTCGATCCTTACTCTCGTCGGATACTCCCTGAATGACACAATCGTAGTATACGATAGGATAAGGGAGAACACCAAGAAGATGAGAGGAAAGACCATAGAAACTGTAGTCAACACAAGCATCAACGATGTAATAGTCAGGTCTATCAACACCTCTTTGACGACGTTCCTTGCGGTTCTCACGCTCTTTATATTCTCCGGAGAGGTTTTGAGGCCATTTGCTTTTGGCATGCTAGTCGGTGTTGTGGTAGGAACTTATTCCTCTCTGTACATCTCAAGTCCGATCGTTATCGAGTGGCTCAAGAGATCTGAGAATAGAGGACATGCTTGATCGTTGTCTGCCTCTTGAAAAGTGAGACTTGGTAGAGTATAATTTTTCTTGAGTGGGGACGTAGCGCAGTTGGGAGCGCGATACAATGGCATTGTATAGGCCGAGGGTTCGAATCCCTTCGTCTCCACCAGGCGGGGAACGTGAGTTCTCCGCTTTTTTGTTAAGGTGATCGGATGAAGAGAATTATTCTGGCTTTCGTGGTCCTTCTCGCTGTTGTGGCATCGGCTTCTGTCTTTTTCACTGATGATGGGGGAGCCGTAGAGAGAATAGTCAAGGTTCTAGAGAGTGCGGAGGAAGAAGTTGTCCTTGTATCATATTCTTTGGATGAGCAGGAGATAGTAGCTTGCCTGAATCGTCTTCAAAGGAAAGGTGTGAAGATCTCGGTGCTGATTGACAGCTCAACCGTGTCGAGAGTCTTCGATAAATCTCCGGAGTTTACAGTTTCGAGCGATATGTCTACGGCCCTTGTTCATTCGAAGTTTCTTGTCGTTGACAGAAGAATCGTAGTCTTCGGAACTGGAAATTTCACCGAAGGTAGCCTCAGGGAGGACTCAAACAGCTTCATGATTTTCGAATCTGCCAGACTTGCCGCATTGTTTCTTGACTGTTACAGGGCAATTGAGACCGGCAACTCCAGAGGAATGACCAGAATCGAAAACATGGTCTTCTTCCTATGTCCCTCGGAGGAAGCACGTAAGCGTGTAATAAGTGAGCTCATGAAGGCAAGAAAGGAAATCCGATTTGGCATGTTTGCATTCACTGATCCCCAGGTGCTCGCGGCCCTGAAATTCTGCGCTTCCAGGGGGGTAAGAATCATAGGGGTAATCGACAGCTGGAACGACGACTCTCCCTTGAAAGACTATCTCACTTCCGGAATGGAAGTGTCTGAATCGACTTCTATTACAGTCCATGACAAAACATTTGTGATCGACGGCAGAGTTGTGATAACCGGCTCGGCAAATGCTTCTCTAAGCGGCTGGGGGAAAAACCGTGAAATTGTTGCTATAATCGAGTCCAGAGATCTTGCGCAGGAGTTCGTGAATCACTTCGAATACATCAGGGAGGTCTCGAAATGATAGTAAGAACGGCGCTCGCCCAGATAAACACAACGGTTGGGGATCTTGAAGGAAACAAGAATAAGATAATTGAGGCAATCGACAAAGCAATTGCTGTTGATTGTGGAATTGTATTGTTTCCCGAACTTACAGTTACCGGATACCCGCCCGAAGACCTTCTGCTGAATACGGGGTTTCTTAGAGAGAATCTTGCCACATTGAATGAAATAGCCTGCTATACTTCGCGAAGTGAAATTATGGTGGTTCTCGGATTTGTCGACTTTTCTAATGAGATTTACAATGCGGCTGCCGTCCTCAATGGCGGTGAGATAAGGGCTGTGTACAGAAAAATGAGCCTTCCCAATTACTCGGTCTTTGATGAGAGGAGATACTTCTCTCCTGGAAAGCATCCGCTTCTTGTGAGATATGGAGGGACGAGGATCGGAATCAATATATGTGAAGATCTCTGGGTTCCTTCGGGGCCGATAAATGATCAGGCGATTGCCGGTGCCAATTTAATACTCAATCTCTCCGCGTCTCCGTTTACCACAATGAAAGATAGGACCAGGTCTTCCCTTTTCCTCACTAGAGCTATGGAATACTCCAGCACTATTGTATACTGCAATCTGGTCGGCGGCCAGGACGATCTGGTTTTCGATGGTAGGAGTTGTGTGGCAATGCCGGACGGAAGAATATCCGTGGGAAAGGCTTTTGAAGAAGACTTGATGGTGCTTGATATTGACACAGATGTCTCGACTCGATACAACCTCTTTGAGGGAAAGAGGAAGGATTATTCCATGCAGGTTAGTCTTGAAGAAGTCTCAATCAAACCATTCTACGGGCAGAGTCCTTCTGTATGCCCGGTTATGAAGAATGAGGAACTAGACAGCCGCGATGAGCTGCTAGCTGCTCTGGAGTTAGGGATAAGAGATTACCTGAAGAAGAACAGCTTCGAAAAGGTCGTTCTTGGTCTCAGCGGGGGAATGGACTCCTCCCTTGTAGCCGCTTTAGCCGTGAGGGCAATCGGCAGAGACAATGTTAAGGGCGTCATGATGCCTTCGAAAATAACCTCGGAGGAATCAAAGAGAGATGCACTGGAACTTGCTGAAAATTTGGGTATAGAAATCCTCGATATTGAAATCGATGGAATCATGCGAGCTGTAAAGAAAACCTTGGAATCGTCATTTTTGGGTACATCGGAAGACGTCACTGAAGAGAATTTGCAGGCGAGAATACGCGGAATGATATTGATGGCTCTGTCAAACAAATTCGGCTGGTTCGTCCTGACTACTGGCAACAAGAGCGAGATGGCCACAGGTTATTCGACTCTTTATGGAGACATGGCTGGCGGTCTCGCAGTTCTAAAGGATCTCTATAAGACGCAGGTCTACAAAATCGCGGAGCGAATAAACGAACTTGAAAGGAAGAGTGTGATTCCACTAAATGTGTTCTCCAAAGCTCCATCGGCCGAGTTGAGAGAGGGCCAGGAAGACCAAGATTCACTTCCACCCTACGAAGTACTCGATCAAATTCTGAGGCTTCATATAGAGGAAGGTTTGTCGGCTGAAGAGATAGTTCTTGAAGGTTTTGACGAAGGAACCGTAGAACACTCGCTTCGTTTGTTGAGGAGAAACGAATACAAGCGCAAACAATGTCCTCCGGGTATCAAGGTTTCGAAAAGAGCCTTCGGGAAGGATTGGAGGATGCCAATTACAAATCACTATCGAAATATGTGATCAGAAAGCGGGACGCTATCCTTGAAGTTTCAGCAGAATCACGATAACGGAATCATTTTTCAGAGCATAGAGAGTCACTCTCTTTTTCTGAGAAAATGAACAGGGTACTCCAATATGAAATATCTGACTGCTGAATAGATAATCTTGTTGCAGAATCAATGAAGAAACATGCGGTAATTTCGTGTAGCCGGATCTTCAGAATGGGTTTCTAATCGAGCTGCCTCCCCAAGAAGATTATGCCGACCTCTTTGCTGGAATCGCGAACTATCTTACTGGTGAATTCAATTGAAAGATGCGAGTCGTCGCTTCTTGGGAGCATTATTCTATCTTCGTTTGAATCAAAGGAATGCGAGGCTGTAATCTCAAGAAAGGATCTGAGGGTTCTTGAGTTGATTTCGTCAGTTCTTCTTCCCTGCTCATCTTTCAGACTTGTATCGAAGAATCTCTCTGCTGCCTCGTTCATGTAGATCAGTCTGCTCTCCATATCGGTTGCAACTGCGATATCTCCTGTACCGTTAAGAAGCAGTGAGTGAAGGTTGTATCGTTCTTGAAGCTCGATGTTCTCGGTTACGTCTATCCCTATCACAAGCTCATAGACATTGTCGTCAACCCGCAGTACGCTTCGTTTGGCTTCTACCGTGAATATCGAACCGTCTTTGCGTTTATGAAGCTGCCGGCCCTTCCATTTACCGGACTTCATCATCGAAAACTGCATTGATTTCGCTTCTCCCTCGTCTTGTACGAGATAGGAGTTAAGATTGTCCCCAATCATCTCTTCAAGATCGTAGCCATGAATCTCTGCAGCGAACCTGTTCAGATAGACTATTCTTCCCTTCTCATCCACGGCAATCGCGATTTCTTCTGCATTGTCCAGAAAGCGCCACTGGAATATCAACTCTTCTCTATCTCTTTTCTGTTTGGAGACATCCATGAATGTTAGCTGAACAACTCTCTCCGCACCGTAAAGCGTCTCTGAGGTGTTGAAAATGACGTAGATCTTTCCGCCCGCCTTAGTCAACATCACGATTTCTCTATCGGTGTCGAATTTCTCAATTCCCAGAATAGTCTGCAAAGCAAAGGGTTCATCATAAACAAGATCCTGCAAGCGCATCTTCTCGATCTCTTCTTCTGCGTATCCCAGTAGACTCTGTGCCACTTTATTACAGAAAATTACGTTCCCATCTCTCTTCCTTAGAATAAGCATTCCGCAACCCATGCTGTTAACGAGGCCCATATACTTCTCTCGTTCAAAATCGAGGGTCTTCTGAAGACGATGCTTCTCGAGCATCGAGTAGACTATCTCTGGAAGATAATGCAAATATCCCGGCCCTTTGAGAAGATACTCCCCCGCTTCGAGAGAGTACTTTGCAATCGATTTCTCTGTCCCGATTAGGCACAAATAAGGAACCGAACCTGAGCGAAGATTCTTGATGATGTCTTCACTGACGTAGTCGAAAATCATTGCGTCTGAGAAACGGCCAAACTCGTCGGACACCTCTTCAACATATCTAACGTCAAAGCGATCATCGAAAGCTTCAATTAACCTTCTTGCATCCTTTTGGCTTCTTCCCACCAGGATAATTCTTGGCTTTGAATAGAAATCAAACACAGACTTCACCCCTGAATAGAACGCACCTATCAAAGTGAGTACCCATAACATCCACGTAAAAAGAAAAAAACTTCCAGATCCAACCGGAAAAGCTAGGCTTACAGTGTTCTTACCGGAGGTTACAGTCGTTTGCTCACAAACGCCCTTCAAAGCCTTGCAAAGAGAACTGGATGGCTACAGCTACGCAAAGAAAGTTACATTTTTATTTTAGCATAGATTGTAATAAGATTCAAAATTAGTACTTTTCGGCCACGACAAAAAAGAACAACCGGATTTTCATCCGGTTGAAAAATGGAGCAGGCGATGAGACTTGAACTCATAACCTCCGCCTTACCAAGGCGGCGCTCGACCGATTGAAGCTACGCCTGCTCTGCTGAAACTATGATATCACAGCATTTTTCAAGTTTCAATATCAAGTGTCTTTACTCCACCTTGTCTTTGGCTTTCTTGAGGCCGTTGCTTCATCAAGTCTTCCTACAACTGTCTTCTGAGGAGCCGCCTTGAGTATGTTGGGATCCTCCTTTGCCTCACTAAGAATCTTCTCAAAAGTGTCTGCAAAGTTATCCAACGCTTCTTTAGTTTCTGTTTCTGTGGGTTCAACCATAAGCGCTTCATCTACAATTAGCGGGAAATAGATTGTGGGTGGGTGAATCCCGTAGTCAAGAAGCCGCTTTGCCACATCCAGTGTCTTCACTCCGTATTCGGAAACTAACTTGCTTCCTTTAAGAACGAATTCATGCATGCAGAGCCCAGGATAGGCCGTCGGGACTAGCTTGCTCAATCTGGCCCGAAGATAGTTTGCATTTAGCACTGCCATTTCGCTTGCTCTTTTCAGGCCATCGCCACCCAGGGTAAGAATGTAGGCGTAGGCTTTCAGGAAGACGCCGAAATTTCCATAGAAGCTCCTGACTTTCCCTATCGAATTCGGCAGATGATAATCCAGCGAGAACTTGCTGCCATCGAAACGAACCACTGGAACAGGAAGGAGATCTTTCAGAATACTCTTCACTCCTACAGGCCCGCTACCTGGCCCGCCCATTCCATGTGGGGTTGAAAAAGTCTTGTGCAGGTTCAAGTGGACGATATCGAATCCCATATCGCCGGGCCTTGCATGACCCATGATTGCGTTCAGATTCGCGCCGTCATAATAGAGTAGTGCGCCCTTCTTATGTGCCATCTCTTGAATCTCACAGATATCGTTCTCGAAAAGGCCTAAAGTGTTTGGGTTTGTAAGCATTATTCCCGCGATGTTTTCGTCAAGAATCTCCTCAAGGCTTCTCAGATCGACTCTGCCATTGCCGTTCGAAGGGACTTCGATGACTTCAAATCCCGCCATTACTGCCGAGGCTGGATTGGTCCCATGGGCCGAGTCGGGAACGATAACCTTCTTTCTGTTGCTCTCACCCTTGAGCTCGAAATACTTCTTCATCAGAAGCATTCCGACCAGTTCACCATGAGCTCCAGCGGCAGGCTGAAGAGTGAAGCTATCCATACCGGTAATCTCGCACAGGGAATTCTGCAAGTTGTACATCACTTCCAGGGCACCCTGGATGGTGTCTTCAGCTTGATAAGGGTGTATTTGACTAAAACCTTCCAGGCTGGCAATCCGCTCGTTCAGTCGTGGATTGTACTTCATCGTGCACGATCCCAGAGGATAGAAACCGCCGTCGACGGAGTGATTCTTCTCAGAAAGTCCTGTGAAGTGTCTCATAACCTGAAGCTCACTCAGTTGAGGAAGAAGGGGGCTTTCCTTTCGAATAGAATTCTCGGGCAGCATGTCTGAAGGCTCGTACCCGTAGGATTCTTCTTTTGGGAGATAGAAGCCCGTTCTCCCCTCGGTTGACTTATCGAATATTGTCATCCTATCGCCTCCAGTCTGCCGGCAAAAAACTCGATTTCCTCATTGAGATTCGCTTCTGTTGCACAAATGAGGCCATAATTCTTCATTTCTTTGCTGAAGCGTTCAAGCTCCAGCGGTCCCAGTATCTTCTCCTTCAGAAGCCCCCTGTTGAATTCTTCCAAGTCACAATCGAACTGGGCCACAAACTCATTGAAGAAGGGACCGGTGAAAACGAGCCTTACATGATCCGTCTTGCTTATTCTTTCCGCCAAATAATGAGCCTTGTCAAAAGATCTTCGTGCAATCTCCTTCAACCCTTCAGAACCTACCATGCTCATATAGATCGAAGCGACCAATGCATTGAAAGCATGGTTCGAGCATATGTTGGAAGTTGCTTTGTTTCTCCTGATATGCTGTTCTCTAGTCTGAAGAACCATTACGTAACCGGTGCGACCGTCACTGTCTTTTGTCTCCCCGATGATTCTTCCAGGCATCTTTCTTATGTGACTCTCCTTCGAGGCAAAAAAACCAAGTCCCGGCCCACCGAACGAAGGAGAGTTGCCCAGTGGTTGACCCTCACCTACAACGATGTCGGCGCCAAACTTTCCAGGAGCTTCCAGTAACCCTAGCGCAATCGGATTTACGCTGACAATCATCATAGTCTTTTCGCCGATCCTGGTCCTTATCTCGGCAAGATTCTCAATTATCCCGAAGAAGTTCGGATAGCCAAGCACAAAGCCTGCCGTATCCTTGGTCAATTTCTTCTGAAGATCGGCTATGTCGATCTGCCCGGTTTCAGAATCGAAGGATACAGTTTCCACATCTATGTCGCTTCCAAAACAGTAGGTCTTGATTGTTTCTATATACTCGGGATGGAGCGCTTCAGAGAGAAGGATCTTCTTTCCGCCTCTTACTCGGACAGCCATCAGAGCAGCTTCTGCAGCTGCGCTTGCACCGTCGTACATCGACGAATTGGCTACCTCCATTCCCGTAAGTTCACATATCATTGTCTGAAACTCGAACAGCATCTGAAGAGTGCCCTGTGAGACTTCTGCCTGGTAAGGTGTGTATGCAGTGAGAAATTCGCCTCTCGATGCTATTGCTTGAACCGCGCTTGGAACGAAGTGTTTATACACACCTGCCCCTCTGAAGACTGACAGGTCGTTAAGCGTCACATTATTCTTACTGAGTTCGCTCAAATCTCTCAGTACACTGAATTCATCCTTGCTTTCAGGTATTGAGATATCGACTTCAAATTTCTCAGGGATATCTTTGAACAGCTCTGATACGCTCTTGACACCAACTACCTCCAGCATTTCGTCGATATCTCTGCTGGTCTGGGGTAGATAGGGGAAACCAGGCATCTTAGCCCTCCTCTTCACAGTGCTTCTTATATGCCTCCAGATCCATCAGACTGTCGAGTTCTGATTCATTGCTCATTTCAATTTTTGCTATCCAGCCTGCGCCCTCGGCATCGTCATTAATCTTTTCCGGCGATGAATCAAGCTCTTCATTCACTTCAATGACTTTTCCGCTAATAGGTGCGTAAATGTCACTTGCCGCTTTCACAGATTCGATAGTACAGAAGACATCACCCTTCTTGAGTGACTTGCCGACTTCGGGGAGATCAACATAGACAATGTCTCCAAGATGATCTTGAGCGTGATCGGAAATTCCTACAGTTGCAGTCTTTCCCTCTACCGATACCCATTCATGAGTTGCCGCATACTTCTTCATTTTCAACTCCTCCTTAACTCTTAGATTTCACAGAACCTCTATAGAAAGGTGTCTTAATGACTAATGCGGGAGATCTTTTCCCCCTAACATCTACCTGTACTTCAGAGCCGATCTTCCAGTAGTCTTTCTTCAGATAAGCCATAGCAACCGATTTTCCAAGGGTAGGAGAGAAGATACCGCTTGTTATCCAGCCGACTTTACTTTCTCCATCGAAAACCTCATAACCATGCCTGGCAATGGCCTTTCCCGAAAGTTCCAGTCCCTTAAGCCTGTATTCTGTTCCGTTCTCTATCTGTTTCTCCAGAACGGTCTTTCCAATAAAATCCTTGTCCATTTTTACTGTCCACTTAAGACCGGCTTCCAACGGAGTCGTTTCATCTGTAAGTTCGTTGCCGTAAAGCATGTAAGCCGCTTCAAATCTCAAGGTATCTCTCGCGCCCAGTCCAACCGGCTTCACACCGATTTCGGCACCCGCTTCGAGTATTTTTCTCCAGAGTGGTATAGCAGCTTGAGGGGCGATATACAGCTCGAACCCATCTTCGCCCGTGTACCCCGTGCGAGAAACAATCGCCTCGATCCCATTAACTCTTCCATATTCAAAATGGTAGAAGGGGATGTTCGCTAATCTCACCTGCGATATTTCCCGTAATATCTCTTCTGCACGAGGTCCCTGAAAGGCGATCTGCGCAAAGTCGTCCGATGCGTCTTTGATTTCTACATCGAAAGCACCCTTGTTTTTCTTGATCCACTCAAAGTCTTTGTCTTTGTTTGAAGCGTTGACCACGAACATCACCTTTGTGTTGCCTATTCTGTAGACCAATACGTCATCGACTATCCCGCCATTTTCATTGCACATTGGAGAATAGACTATGGCTCCGTTCTTCAGAGAAGAGACAGAGTTTGTTATCAAGTAGTCCGAAAATTGAATTGCATCGGGTCCGACAATTTCAATTTCCCCCATGTGCGAGACGTCAAAGAGGCCGGCTTCATTCCTGACAAGATTGTGCTCGTTGATTATCGAATCAAACTGCAAAGGCATCTCCCACCCAGCAAAATCTACCAGCTTTCCCTTTAGTCTCACGTGCTCGCTGTAAAGCGGCGTTCTCTTTAGATCACTCATCCGTTTTTTCCCTCCCCCTCTCTTGCAAATCTTCAAAGATCTGAACGGCTTCTTCAAAATCATCGTCGGGTATAATAATGTCTACTAAACCGCCTGAACCAAAGTATACGCTGTCGGTGTATGCGAAATGAGAATCCACCAGTTCTGAAAAGATTCCTTCTTTTTGAAGGATTTCCTGATACATTTTTGCTTCAAACTCCGGAATTCCTGACTTGAGGACCTTCATTCGATCACCTCCCGTTTCACCTGAAATTATACACCAAGTAATTAGATTAGTTAACTTCTGGACGCATTTGTGATTGGTGATTTTAGAATCCCAATGTGCTAGAATGTAGTCGGTTAGCTAAGTGCAGTCATCGTTAGGAGGGATAATGTTGATTAAGAAGGTCGGGGTCCTCACCAGCGGAGGGGATTCACCGGGGATGAATGCGGCTATAAGGGCAGCTGTAAGAACTGCCCAGACAGATGAAATAGCCGTTGTAGGAATCAGGAGAGGGTACTCTGGTCTGCTTGATGAAGAGTTCACCGATATGGATTACTCCTCGGTCGGAGGAATAATGGAGAAGGGTGGAACGGTCTTGAGGAGTTCCCGATGCGAAGAGTTCAAGACCGGGGAAGGCAGAGCAAGGGCCGCTGAAATCCTGAGGAATAATCAGATTGAAGCACTCATAGTTATCGGAGGAGAGGGGAGTCTCTCCGGTGCAAAACTGCTTATGGAAGAAAACGGAATTCCAGTTGTCGGCATTCCGGGCACAATAGATAATGACATTGCTATGACAGACATGTGCATTGGGGTAGATACGTGTTTGAATACCTGTGTTGAGACAATTCAGAAGCTCAAAGACACGGCTTCTTCGCATGAAAGAGCTTTTGTGGTAGAGGTCATGGGGAGAAACTCAGGGTATGTTGCACTGGCTTCAGGTATGGCCGTTGGAGCCGAAGCAATAATCGTTCCGGAGCTTCCAGTGGATTATGAATCAATAGCCGATAAGATTTGGAAAGAAAGGAAAAGAGGAAAGATCAACTGCATCATAGTAGTTGCCGAGGGTGCAGCAAGTGCCTACACTGTTGCCAGACATGTAGAACACAGGATTGGATACGAGACCAGAATAACCATCTTAGGTCATATTCAGAGAGGTGGATCTCCAACTGCTTTTGACAGGGTACTTGCCTCAAGAATGGGATACGCGTCGGTCAAGTCGCTTGAAAGAGGAGAGTCAGGAATCATGGTGGCTCTGCATGGTGGAAAGATAGTCGGTGTTTCTCTCGAAAAAGTACTTTCGCACAAAAGGGAACTTGACATGGAACTGGTGGAAATGGCGAAAATTCTCTCATGACGAGGTGGAGCAGTTTGAGAAAAACGAAGATCGTTTGCACAATCGGTCCGGCTACCGAATCTCCGGAAATGCTCAAGTCTCTTCTTCAAAGGGGGATGGATGTCGCCAGATTCAATACAACTCATGGCGACATTACTGAACACAGGGAGAGAATCAGAAGGTTGAAGGAAATTCGCAGATCTATGGATTCGCCACTGACAATCTTGCTCGATCTTTCGGGTCCAAAGATAAGGACTGGCTTATTTGAAAGATCCGCTGTTGAACTCAAAAAGGGGAGCGAATTTCTCCTGACGACTGAAGACCTTAAAGGAAGCGAGAGTATTGTTAGCGTGAACTACAAGAAGCTTCCCGAAGAGGTAAAACCAGGAGACCTGATTCTTATGGATGACGGCAAGATCAAGCTTAAGGTCTTATCCGTGACAAAGTCCGAAGTCAGAACGAGAATCTTAAGCGGAGGAGTTGTTACTCACAGAAGAGGAATCAACCTCCCGGGAATAGACATTAGCATTCCGGCAATTACAGAGAAAGACAGGGAGTTTATCGGACTTGGAATTGAGGAGGAAGTCGACTATTTCGCACTTTCATTTGTCAGAAGGCCCGAAGATGTCGTGAATGCCAGGAGGGTTGTCGAAGAGTCTGGAGGATCTATTCCCATAGTCTCGAAGATAGAAACGGAACAGGCGCTGAAACATATTGAAGAGATTGCCGAGGTTTCCGATGGACTTATGGTCGCGAGGGGTGATCTTGGAGTGGAGATTCCCGTTGAGGAAGTCCCAGTTGCTCAGAAGAAAATCATAAGATACGGAAACCAGAAGCGAATTCCAGTTATAACGGCAACTCAGATGCTGGAATCTATGATAGAGAATCCCGTGCCTACAAGAGCCGAGGCAACCGACATAACAAACGCGATCTTAGATGGAACGGATGCAATAATGCTTTCTGGAGAGACTTCAGTTGGCAAGTACCCTCTTGAGGCCGTATCGGTCATGGACCTCACTGCTAGATCGGCCGAAAAATATCTGAAACAGAATCCCGGGCTGCTGAGGTGGACAAGAGAAAAAGTCTCTACAGATGATCACACCGACGCCATCTGCAGGGCTGCGTGGGACATAAGCGAAGAGCTGAAGGTGAAGGTTATTGTCAGTTCAACTTTCTCCGGGCATACTGCAAGAAACGTTTCCGGTTTCCGGCCGAGAGCTCACATACTTGCAGTCACTCCTAATGAAGATACTTACTACAGACTGAACCTTGTTTGGGGAGCGCGTCCAGTTTTAATGGGGCTTGGCTATTCTACGGACGATCTCGTTAAAGTTGCCGGACCTCTTGCTAGACAGCTTAAGCTTGTGAAAAAGGGAGACACGATAATTCTCACCGCAGGCATTCCGTTTGGAACGAGCAACTCTACCAATATACTTAAACTCGAGACGGCATAGTGATGTTCTGAAGGATTGAAAAGTGAAAAAAAGAGATGGCGATAAGATAAACGGAAAAACCGGAAGATCTGACGGCATAATTGCCTTCGAATACCCTTTGCCTTTCATATTTACGATCATTTAACACAGAGAGTGCTTGAAGAAATCACAATGTTGTTTTATCATTTATTAGCAGACGGTCACTTTGAGTGCTAAATATAAAATTCGAAAGGAGGCTTTTTATGAAAGTAGTTCCCCTTGGTACAAGGTTACTGATTAAGCCTTATGAGGAAGAAAAGAAAACATCAGGTGGTATCGTTCTTCCGGACGCTGCAAAAGAAAAGCAGATGACTGCGAAGGTAATTGCGGTTGGCGAGAAAGTCGAGGATATTGACCTTAAGGAAAACGACAAGGTCCTCTATTCCAAGTATTCAGGCACGGAGATCAAGATCGATGAAGACGACTACATAATCATCGATCAGGATGATATCCTGGCAAAGATCGAGGATTGAAGGAGGAATCAGTATGGCTAAGATTCTGAAATACAGCGAAGAAGCACGAAGATCACTTGAAAGAGGCGTAGATGCTGTAGCAGATGCTGTTAGGATTACGCTTGGTCCAAAAGGGAGAAACGTAGTTCTGGAAAAGAGCTGGGGCTCTCCAACGATAACCAATGACGGTGTGTCGATTGCAAAGGAAATTGATCTGGAAGATAAATTCGATAACCTTGGAGCACAGCTTGTTAAAGAAGTGGCGTCCAAGACCAATGACATTGCCGGAGACGGAACCACTACAGCTACTGTTCTTGCCCAAGCAATGATCAAGGAAGGTCTGAAGAACGTTACAGCCGGAGCCAACCCTATCCTTATGAAGAAGGGAATCCAGAAAGCAACCGAGACGGCTGTCTCACACATAAGATCTCTCTCCAAGAAGATTTCTTCAAGAGAAGACATCGCTTCAGTTGCGGCTATCTCTGCCAATGATACCGAGATTGGCGAACTTATAGCCGAAGCTATGGACAAGGTCGGTCAGGACGGAGTAATAACGGTAGAAGATTCGAAGACCCTCGAAACATACGTTGAATTCGTTGAGGGTATGCAGTTCGACAGAGGCTACATTTCTCCATACTTCGTTTCCGATCCTGAAAAGATGGAAGCAATAATTAAAGAACCTTTGATTCTCATTACCGACAAGAAGGTCTCAGCAGTTAAGCCGCTTGTTCCGATCTTGGAAAAGGTTGCGCAGGCAGGCAAGCCGCTTGTCATAATTGCCGAGGATATTGAAGGCGAAGCGCTTTCCACTCTAGTACTGAACAAACTTAGAGGAACACTGGATTCAGTGGCCGTCAAGGCTCCCGGGTTTGGTGACAGGAGAAAGGCCATGCTCCAGGATATTGCTATCCTTACCGGTGGCACCGTGATAAGCGAAGAAGTTGGACTAACTCTTGAGAACGCAACAATTGACGATCTAGGTAGTGCCGGCGTTATAAAGGTTAAGAAGGACGACACGATAATCGTTGATGGAAAGGGAGATCCTGAAAAGATCAAGCAGAGAATCGGTCAGATCAAAGCTCAGATCGATCAGACAACTTCCGAGTATGAAAAAGAGACTCTTCAGGAAAGGCTTGCCAAGCTTTCCGGAGGCGTAGCGGTAATTAAGGTTGGCGCTGCGACAGAGACAGAGTTGAAGGAGAAGAAGCACAGAATCGAAGATGCTCTCTCCGCTACGAGAGCGGCAGTTGAGGAAGGAATAGTTGCCGGAGGCGGAGTTGTTCTTGCAAGAGCAAAGAAGCCAGTTCAGGAACTCTTTGACAGCACAGAGAATCCAGATATCAAGATAGGTGTCAAAGTAGTCCTCAAGGCTCTGGATACTCCGATCAGGCAGATTGTTGAAAATGCTGGATTGGACGGAGCAGTAGTTGTCGACAAGATACTACACAACGACGATAATGCTTTCGGATACGATGCGCTTAATGATGTTTACACAGACATGTTTAAGGCCGGTATCATTGATCCAGCAAAGGTTACAAGAAGCGCTCTTCAGAATGCATCATCTATCGCAGGAATACTCCTGACGACAGAAGCAGCACTAACTGAGAAACCGGAGGAGAAACCTCAGGCTCCGATGCCACAGATGCCTGAGTACTGATAAGGAATCGGTCACTCTAGAGGGAGAGCTTGCTCTCCCTTTTTTTGTTTCTACTTTCCAAATTCTGAAACGCTGACCACTACGAGTTACATCGAAACTGGTTTTTTGACTCCAACAATCTCAGTAAAATCACTACTTAGCGCATATCACTGAGTCCTTCCCCGATGTAATAACGTTGGATCTGTCACTATCCTGCGACTCATTGCTTTGAACTGCAATGCACTTTTCTATCAGCGCACTGCATAAGGCGGTTCTTCTAACTCCTCATGCTCAAAACTCAAACCTGGTCTGTTTTTTGGAATCGAAACCACGAATGCTTCTGAGAATGTGCTACGTGAAATCATGAACTCTTTTGTGGCAGAATAGACACATGAGAGACTTTGTGGTTATACTGAAGTGGCGAAGTATAGAAGGTTTCCGAATGCTAACCCGCCATGGAAGGAAGGCAGTTATAGCTTCTATCCTTGCGATTGTCTTGGTTATTATGATAGGGATTCCGATAGCTTTCTACTTGAGAGGCTTCCTAATCCCGAACTTCTCACGTGTTGCAGGTCTTTCCGATCAGCTTAAGGAGCTTACTGGAATTGACCTTAGGTTAATAGTCGTCTCCTTTTTTTCCGCGATAATATTCTCTATACTTCTGGGTAGCGATCTTCCAATCGTAGTTTCGAATCTTTTCTTCTCCGACAGAGCGGAGATGTTGCTCAGCTTGCCGGTGAAGAAGGCTACAGTTGCGAATGTGCAACTGCTTGAAGTTCTCACGGCCGGAGGCTTACCTATACTCCTATTTGCGCCGATCTTCATGGCTGCATTGAGAGGGCTTGGCTATTCGGGCGGAAGATTTTGGATGGCCCTGGTCTTGTTGTTTGTATTTGTGCTTAACACTCTCGCGATAACTGCGATTATCTCTTTTGGAATTGTATTTCTTTCCAAGGGGCGTTTTCTCAAAACTCTTTCTGCCATGATGACGATGGTAACTCTTTTCGTCTTTATATTCACGCTGCGATTCATGGATTTTTCTTCAATAGATCTGGCACAACCCGATCAGGTGGCCAATCAGTTCGGGGGTCTCCAAGAGCTCATAACATCCGCGTACCTTCCGTGGTCGCCCTTCGTCAGGGCGATTACCGGTGATGTCAGGGATCTCTTGTTATTCATAATTGTTTCTGTGACGATTTTCGGATTACTGGCTTTGCTCGAAATCTTTGTGTATCCTAGAGTCCTCCAGAAGCTAATGACAAGGCCTATTGGAAATTCCAAAATCCATTCGAGGATGAATTTCAGGAGGCACGGCGTTCTCTCAGGTCTCCTGATTAAGGACTTCCTTTTGCTGATCAGAGAGCCGAAACTCACGTTTGCCTTTCTCTACCCTTCATTATTTGTTCCGGTGGTTGTCATAGTGAACCCGGCTCTTCTAAATAGCTTCGGAGTTCTGCAGCTTCTCGGTTTGATCGTTTTTCTGTTCAGCAACTATGCGACTGTCTCATCAACTGCTCTGTTTGCTTTTGAAAGGCAGCTCGGAGATGGTACGTGGCTGTTTCCAATCAATAGGGTCAAAGCTGTTCTGTCGAAATCTCTTGTTGTGAGCTCACTGTACTCGGTGGTTATTATCATTGTCGGTCTGTATGTTTCAGCGAATGCCTCTCAGTACAGAGCTTTCATGATGAATTTTCTGATTCTAATGATTCCAACTATTTTCACGCTTTCATTGCTCGGGGGCTTTCTTGAAAAGAGCTTCGGGACCAAAGATACAAGAAACGTCTTCAAGGCCCTTAGTCTGTCGGGTGCAATACTCTCCTTCTTGCTGTCCACACTCCTGCCGGTATTCTCTACTCTTCCGCTTACCCTCTATCTTGCAAAAGATATCGGCCTCTTTCTTGGTTTCCTCAATGTTCCGGTTGTTTCTCCATTCACCTGGCTGTTTGGACTGGTATTTCCGCTCTCTCTCTGGGCAGTCATTACTTGGGCATCGTTCAGGTCGCTGTGCTATAATTTTGTCTGAATGAGGATTTTGGAGGGAGAGGCTTGAAGGTTCAGGACGTAAAACACTTGAGCAAGAAGATCATGGAATCCGGAGAGATACCGCTTCTTTGGGGTCACTTTGGGGTAGGAAAGACTGATCTTGCCAGAGAGATTGCAGCTGAGACGGGCAGAGAGTTGATAATCCTAGTCATATCGCAAATGGAGCCCGGAGATCTCATCGGCATGCCATCGAGGGACGGGGAACGGACTTTGTTCTTGAGGCCCGACTGGTGGCCGACTGAAGGCAATGTGATACTCATGATAGATGAGATAAACAGGGCTCATAGATCTATCAGGAATGCAATTATGCAACTTCTGATAGACAGAAGAATACACAACCACTTTTTGCCCGAAGGATGCTGGATAATGGCCGCGGCAAATCCGCCGGATGAGGAATATGATCAGGTCGAACTGATAACTGATCCGGCCTTCATGTCAAGGTTCTTCCATATAGAGCTGACTCCCGATCCCGAAGAATGGCTTAAGTGGGCGGAACTCCAGAAGATGCCGGAGAATGTTACCAACTTCATAGGTGAGTATCCCGAGTTTCTTTCAAGAGACACGGTTGTATCGATGCGGCTGGAATTGAGACCGAGCCCTCGTAGCTGGTACAAATTGGGGAGAGTATTCGCAGGTCTTTCAAGCAAGGAGATCGAAAGGTTCGGCTACGTAATTGCCGCCGGCATAGTTGGACCGGAGGCGGCAAGAACTTTCATGAGCAAGATTCAGGGCAGCGAGCTCCTTCCTTCTCCCAGAACTCTGCTTCTTGAACTGGATGAGAATATTCTTTCGAGACTCTCGGAAGGTGATATTTCCGGGACTAGCGCCTCGATACTCCGTATCACAAAGCATCTCTCTGAGATAGATGATTTACAGGTTCAGGAATACTTTCAGAATGTGCCTGTAATCTCGGAAAACCTTCTCAGGATAGGCAGGGTCATCCCGAAAGACTCGTTCTTCTCCGTAATAAGACACATCGTTCACCAGGTAGAGGGGGAAAAGGGGTTGAAACGGGCCTTCTACGAGAATCTTCTCGAAGAGTTGGCAATGGACCATGATGTTCTGAAATTCCTGCAGAGGAGCGAAAAGGATGAGAAATGAGGAGTTGATGGAAAAGGCTGTTTTCGAACTGGGCAAGGACAGCCCCTTCTACAATTTCCTGCTTCTCTTCATCGACAGAATTCCCTCGCCTTCGGTCAGAACGATGAAAATGAGAGTGAGCTCCAGGGGAAGATTTCAGCTTCTGTATAATCCGGACACACTTCGAAACAAACCACTTACTTTTTCGAAGGCGCTTTTGAAGCACGAGTGTCTGCACATAGTGAATGGACACATTCTAATACCTGTCAACAAATCCAGAGAGAAGATGCTCTGGGATATATCCATGGATGCTGCCGTAAATCAGTTCATTCGCGAACTCGACGCTTTCAGTCTTCCTATGGACTCTCTTCTTCAGGAGGGTTGTGGAACCGATAATGAGAGATTTTTCGTTGGGCCTCCGATGCAGTATCCGGGAATGACGGCAGAGTTCTACCACGACTGGGGCCTTGACTTCATGAAAAAAAACAAGACCATTGATCTTGAGCTTCTAGACTCAAACATGTCCAGGCTCGATTCACATGAAGACTTTGGAAAGTTTGAGCTTCCGAAAGAGTTCGTTGAGGATCTGCTCAAACAGGTGATCTCCGAGACCATGGAAAAGGCGAAGGACGGGATGCCGGAGGGTCTTGAGGCGGTAATGAAACTAGTTCTTGATAACCCGATCCTGGACTGGAGAAACATGATCAGGCGGTTCTTCGGTTCATCGATGCATGTTGGCAGATACCGAACTCCTATGAGACCTAACAGAAGATATGATGACCAGCCCGGCTGGAGAAACGATTACGCAGCAAAACTCGTTGTCGTAGTCGATACTAGCGGGAGCATAATAGAAGAGGAGTTCAACGCCTTCTTCAGTGAGATAGATGAGGTTACTAGAGTCACAGACTCCCGGGTCTGGTTGGTGCAGGTGGACGAGACGGTTCAGAGTGTCATGAAGTATGGAAAAGGTATGTGGAGAGATCTTAAGTTAATGGGTAGAGGGGAGACCGATCTTCAGCCTGCTGTTGACTACGCTCAGGAAAAACTCAGACCGGAAGGACTTCTGCTTTTCACGGATGGATTTACAGATCTTCCTACGATTTCGAGAAGAGCGTTGTTCGTTCTTCCGAAGAGTCATAATCCAGAGTTCGTCCAAGAGGCAAAATCAATCTACGGACGATCATCGGTGGTGTTCCTTAAGTGACATACTATGCTGGTCCAGAAAGCTATAGAGATAAGCTCAAGGCGGTTTACGAGAGCGTTGAAGGTGATTTTTCATCTTACGCGAAACTGGTTGTTGAGCGGTCTGATAGACTTGACAATGCTTTCGGCCATTTCATGACGCTTGTAGTTCAGGCTTCTAAGGGGAATGCACCGGTTCTTTCGGTTTTTGTGGACAGCGAGGGCAGAGGCTTTGTGGGACTCTCCAACTCGTCTCCTTTCGAGACGGCCAGCGCATTGTACAGATTCTCGAACGAAGAGGAAGAACCTATCGATGATGACTTCTCCGATGTCTTCGAAGAGGGAACTGAGCTGGTATTCCACAGGGCGATATTTCAGAGTCCGTTGAAGTTGTACTTTCTCGCTTATTTTGGCAATGAAAGACTTCTTCGCAAAGAGATACTGAAGGATTCTCTCCGTGGAAAGGACTACTTCAGATTACCCGAAATGGTTGACGATGCCCTTCTTTCTATATGCAGAGAGAACTATAGAAGATGGATAGAGTTCGATGACGGGGAGGTCCTAATATTCCCCTTTCAGAATATCTTGAAGATTGCTTTTGGCCCTCCTAAAATAAACGAGAGCATCGACCGTTCAATAATCTTGGAACTTTCAAGGTTGTTCAGGATCGAAGTCACGAAGAAGTGCGTTGTTCTGAGGAGCGCCAGCGTTACTCCTAACATGAAAATTGCGAGACCGGTTGCAACCGTCTTCGAAATCGATCTGGTTGAATCCAAGGCGGTATACGATAAGCTTGAGGAATTCTACAAGTTCTACTCGAAATTCATATCTGAGACGGTAGACAAGATGCTGGGATTTATTCACAGAGATTTTCCGCTTGGCAAATAGGGTGGTGTATTTTGGCAAGACAGACATTGAAGATGTTTTATCCGATATCTATAAAGAACATCCGGAGATTAAAGGCCGGGGATCTTATCGAATACTCCGGACAGGTCTTACTTGCAGACGAAAAAACAATCGATAAGTATAGAATGTATGAAAGGCTTGAAGGAACACCCTTTCTAAACCTTTCAAGAGAGTTGATTCTCTTCTGTTTGCCGGTTGAGGGGACACTCTTCTCTGAGTCAATGAAGATCGAACCTGACGAGCTTGAATACCTCTTCATGTCTGGAATAACGGCAACCATTGGGCTGAATGTTGAAGAAGATGAAATAACGGCAATCTACAGGCGATTTTCCAGAGTAAACCTTTCTCTGTGCGATCGCACGGTTCTCTATCCGCTGGATGTGAGTGAATCCGTTCCGGAGGAAGTGGAGTGCGGTATGAGCATATCTTTGAAAGACGTGCTTCTGTATGTTGATGTCTCGAGCCAGGGAACCAAATTTGGCAGTGATGCCGATGCCGGACTTTAGAACGCACGTTTACTGGGGAATAGCGATTTATCCTGTCTTCATCGTTCTCTCAATGACTGCAATCGAAATCCTGCATGTTTGTCCTCTTCAAGACAGCAGGTCGATAGGCTATGGATATCTCTTGTTTGTCTTGGGAAGCGATGTACCAGACATTGATTCAAAAAGCGCTTTGATAAAGAGAATCTTTGAAGTGCTTATCGCAGGTCTCTTTGCCTGTGTCTTTTACTCTTCGGTAATTTCGCCGGAGATTCAGCCTTTTGTTCTATCATGGCTTAATTCTATGTCTCTTGCGGTTGCGATTTCCTTTTCCCTTGCTATTGCATTGGGCATGATCGTCTCAAAAGTGATTAATCTCCTAAGTCACAGGGGCTTCTTCCACTCAGTATGGGGAGGATTCCTCTACGGCCTAATCATCGTGACAACAGTGCTTCTAAGATCGGAACTGCTTGGGGGCGAGATGAACTACACAGAAGTGCTGTTTCTCGGTGTTGCGGGTTCTGTCGGCTACTATCTTCATCTAGTTCTTGATAGAGTCCACGGCTTTGCAAAGAGGCGGAGAGTACCTGCCACTCAAAATGAAAAGGACAGTGTATGAGCTTAATGTTATGTCCAAAAAGGACCTTCTTCCGAAAAGCTAGTCAATGAAATAGACTCACCATAGATATCACTGACAGCGTTCCTAACGGATGCACTATTCACTTGTTTTTCGGATTCTGCCCATAGTATGCGTCTTTCCCATGCTTTCGGAAATAGTGTTTGTCCATTATGTGTTTTGGAAGGATGCTTGTTTCCGCGTTTACAAGCAGTGAAAGGCATGCCATCTTAGCTATCTCTTCAAGAATTATGCCGTTCTTGACTGCGTCCAGCACATCCTTTCCCCATGTGAAGGGCGCATGACCGGCAACGAGGACGCCAGGGGTTCCGAGGTAATCTCTCTCGGAAAAAGCTTCTTCGATTACCCTGCCTGTGTTCAACTCGTAATCAGTCTCGGTCTCTTCGGCGTTCAGCAATCTCGTACAAGGTACTTCGTTGTAGAAGTGATCGGCGTGAGTTGTCCCAAAGCAGGGAATGCTTTTTCCTGCCTGTGCCCACGAAGTTGCCCAGGTTGAGTGGGTATGGACTACACCGCCGATTTCGCCGAAGCATCTGTAAAGAAGGACGTGAGTTGGAGTATCGGAAGAAGGCCTCAGCTCTCCTTCCACCACTCTTCCTTCAAGATCGACAACAACCATATTGTCGGGAGAAAGATCGGAGTAGTCTACCCCGCTCGGCTTAATGACTACGAGACGCTCCTTTCTGGAGATACCGCTTGCGTTTCCCCAGGTGAGTTTCACCAGTCCAGATTCAATGAGTGCAACATTCGCTCTGTAGACTTCCTCTTTCAGTTCATGCAGCATAGGATTCCCCCTACCTAGAGATTAGCGTACACTTTCAGCGATCTGAACCTGCAAATTACAGTTTCTTCAACTTGTAGTATAGCTCGTTGTATCTAAGCTCCTTTTTGAACTCTGTGATATCCGTTTTATCGTCAATTACTACTATCTCAATTCCAAACATGTCACTAAGATCTTCAAGCTGTTCCGCAGTAACAGTGTAGCTCATACTTGAATGGTGTGCCCCGCCGGCAAGTATCCACGCGGTCGCTGCTGTTGCCAGATCCGGTTTTGGAACCCATAACGCCCTTGCAACAGGAAGCTTCGGCATATCATCGTCCTGCTTCACTACTTCAAGTTCATTGACTATCATCCTGAACCTGTCTCCAAACTCCACTATGCAGGCCTGGACGGCAGGCCCTTCCTTCGCATTGAATACCAGTCTCGCGGGAGGTTCTTTCCCTCCAATCGAAAGGGGATGCACTTCCAGAGAAGGTGTACCGTCCGCTATGGATTCACAAACTTCCAGCATGTGAGATCCCAGTTCTTTTATGTTCCCCGGTTCGAAATGATAAATGTAGTCTTCGATGAAGGAGGTTCCAACATCGATGCCTTCGGCCATCACTTTCATAATTCTTACTAGAGCCGCGGACTTCCAGTCACCTTCACCCCCGAATCCGTAACCGTCTCTCATGAGTCTCTGTACCGCAATTCCCGGAAGCTGTCTCATTCCGTGGAGGTCCTGAAAAGTGGTTGTGAATGCTTTGAAGCCGCCCTCTTCCAGAAATCTCCGGAGTGCGATTTCTATTCTTGCGGCTTCCCTTATAGATGACTGAAAGACTTCTTCAGAGACCGTTGATTTCTTGATAGGGTATTCCTCCTGGTACCTATTCACGAGTTCCTCAGCTTCGCTTCTCTTGACTTGTTTGAAGTACCCCTCTATGTAGTCACCAACTGCGAAGCCATGAACTTCATAACCAAAGTCAATCTGAGCGTCGACCTTGTTTCCTTCAGTAACTGCAACATCTCGCATATTGTCGCCAAGTCTTGCAACCTTGAGTGTATGAGCTTCATTCCAGCCGAGCGCTGCCCTAATCCAGTCTTCCAGCTTTGATATGACCATAGAGTCACTCCAGTGTCCTGCGATGACTTTGCGCTTGAGTTCAAGCCTTGCAGAGATGAAGCCAAACTCCCTTCCTCCGTGGGCGGACTGGTTTGTGTTCATGTAGTCCATATCGATGGTATTCCAGGGTATCTTCTGCTCGAACTGAGTATGGAAGTGAAGGAAAGGCTTTTCAAGTGATTTCAGTCCGGCAATCCACATCTTCGCGGGTGAAAACGTGTGCATCCAGGCTATCAACCCTATGCAGGCTTTGCTGGAGTTAGCTTCATCAATTACTTTCTTTATCTGATTTGCATCTTTCAACACCGGTTTCCAGGCAATCTTTATAGGAGTGGAAATTGCATCGTTGAGTGCATCGACTAATTTCTTCGAGTTTTCTTCAACCTTTTTCAGTACTTCCTTTCCATACAGTTCCTGACTTCCTGTTATGAACCACACCTCAAGGTCTCTAATAATAGTAATCAGTCCTCCTTTTTGAAGTACAACCATTCTTACTGGACGTTTCGATGTCAGTAAACGGTTCCAGGTTGCAGGCTAAGAATGGTTTACCGTTAATGGTTTCTCTGTTCACCGAGCTCGTAGGCCAGAGGGGAGCTGTTGGATGATCAAGATCTTTCTTGCACCTCTTGCCTCAATAAGGATCATTCTCAGCGCTGCCAGTCGACAAAACAGATAGTCGGGCCCCTGAGAGTATGGAGCGCCGTTTTTGCCGGTTGCTCTTCCCTGCCAAAGGTGAATCCTCGTTGTTCAAATCTCTTCCATCACATCGCGGACCCCTCACCATGACGGTCAGTTCTTAATTCTATATCTCAGACCATATAGCGTGAATCATTTCCTGGAGCTCTTGATCTTAAGTCTTCACTTCGTGGACGTACGAGAATCGGCGGAGCCTGTGAAATTAATAGGATTACATACCCGTAACGACTAAACCGCTTACACGCCTCTCAGGAAACAGCCGGGAAGACAAAAGTACCTTGACCAGTCCGCTAAAGCAAACAATTAGCAGTCAGACCGGAGCTGGGGCATAGGTTCGGGCTGAAGTTACGATAGGGCTAGGGGCTTGCTTTGATCCTCCACCCGACAATGTGCCATCTGACGGGATTCTCGCCTAAGCATCCAGTCTTCCTGGCCCCAACCCCTTTCCCGTTCCTAGTGCAGCTTCCACATTATCTCCTTCGTTTTTTCATAGAGCTCGCGGAAAATCAAGTACTGTTTCTCGTAAACCTTCTGATTTTCGAAATTTGGACTTATCGGATCTCGAAACTTCACCCACTCTTTTATTCTTTCCGGCTTGTCTATCAATCCAACACCCAGCCCTGCAAGGAAGGCATCTCCAAACGGTGCTTCAACTAGACTGGATACCTGTCTCATTTTGTAACCGGTTATATCTGCGAAAATTCTGTTCCAGGCCGCGGATTTCGCAACTCCGCCAACTATCCAGCATTCATCGTCGAGCTTAAGTCCTGCCTTAATCCCGTTCTCTATGTTATGTCTGAGAGCGTACCCAGCACCTTCCATGAGTGCCTTGTACATATGTGCTCTTGTGTGGACGAGAGTAACCCCAAAGAACACACCCTTCGCAAAGGGATCCCAGATGGGCGACCTTTCACCCATGAAATAAGGAAGCACTACGATTCCATCACTTCCGGCAGGAATCTTTTCAACTTCCATGTCGAGGAGCTGATATGGAGATTTGCCTGTCCTTTGCCCAACGGACTCTTCGCTGTCGGCAAACTCTTCCTTGAACCACTTGGCAAGAGCTCCGGTAGTTGCCGAGCCTCCAAAAGAGTAGATTCTTTCGGTATCGTTTACCACGTATGGAAAGCTGACCAAACCAAATGGCAGATCCTTTCCGTCATGTACAGTACCCCAGCAGGTAGAAGTTCCAACCATTGCAACGTGTTCGCCTTCTTCAAGTGCTCCCGCCGAAAGCTGAGCCACCGGGGCATCTATCCCTCCTGATACTACCGGAGTTCCTTCGAGGAGGCCGCATAGCTTTGAGCTTTCGGCAGTTACTCTGCCGACGACATCGCTCGACTTGACAATTCTCTCAGGAAGGTATTCAATGGGTATCCCCAGCGCTTCAAACATCTCCTTCGACCAGGTCAGCTTTCTTATGTCGAATACCCCGCCAATGTTTCCTGCCGAAGAGTAATCAATCGCGTTTTCACCTGTAAGCTGATAGACCATGTAGTCCTTCGGTGTCACGAATTGATATATCTCTTTCCAGATATCCGGCCTGTTGTCTCTGAGCCACATTATCTTCGTGAATCCATAATAGGAATCAACGTAGTTTCCCGTAATCGAAAAGATCTTATCCCTTGATATGTTTTCCTTCACCCAGGCGGTCTGCGACGTCGCTCGTCTGTCCATCCAGATCAGGCAAGGGTGTAGAGGCTTCATTCCCCTGTCAACAGGGACTCCCGACCCTCCATAAAGTCCGCTTATGGCCAGTGCAGCTATTTCCTTTTTCTGCACTCCCGACTTCTCGGACACTTCTTTTATGGTTTCGAAAGCCGCCTTAACCCAAACATCTGGCCACTGCTCGGCCCAGTTTGAACCGGGCTTAATGACGTCATACTCTCTTTGAGCTTCTACCAGAACCTTTCCTTTTTCATTTACCATCACACTCTTTGTTCCCTGGGTGCCAATATCACATCCGATTAAGTACATACACATCACCTTCTAGATTTCGTCGATTTTGTGCCTTAACCACGATTTTACCTCATCCAGTCCGGACTCGCCGGAGTGGAGCTTCACGCCTTCGAGTCATTTGGATGCTCGCAAGACGGTAAACGTTTTATTCGCGTGAACACCGGCAACATGATAGATTTGCGGGCCACAAACCAGTTCCTGCTAGACTCAAGGCCAGCTTGATTTTTGATGTTGAGTCCCGTCCTATTTTCAATTGAAGACTCTTCCTCTTCAGGCCTCCAGAATGCTTTCTCCTCAGGTCTAGAAAGCTCTCATTACCGGACCTTATGCTCGAGGCAATCCTTTTTCAAAGAGTTACAGCTTTCCGACCAGGGAAAACTCGATTACATTTGCCGACATCGGATCAAGCTTAACGGTCATTTGCGGTGAGCAGGAGGTCAGCTCCTTGGTTCCAAGCTTTATACGTTCTGGATTGTCAAAGTCATTCATTTCATCGGGAGCAGATCCCGTCAATATATGCTGTACGGCCCTCTTCTGGACCTCGATTCCCGAAAGATCGAGACTGACTTCTACATCCTTCTGATAGTAGTTAATAAGGGCAACGCTCAGAATATTCTTATCTTCGTTATAGGTGGCCGATCCATCAACATAGGGAACGTCTCTGAGCTTGAAGCTGTTTCGGCCCTCGACGAATGTCTTAGAGTTTATTTCGTAAGTTTCTGAGCCAATCGCCATGTTCAGGACAGTCCTTCCGGTGTGATTCACAAATAGGTCAAATGCATGATAGATGGGAGTCAATACCATTTCGTCGCCTTTGGTCTTTATCATACCGAGTGCATTTACCATTTGAGCAAGATTAGCCATCTGAACTGTATTTGCCATACGATGCATCACAGCGAAGATTCCTGCCGCAAAGAGACCGTCCTTCAACGCATAGGGTTCCTCCAGAAGCACAATTTTCTTCTCGGCGCCTTCCCTTTCCGCGCTGATTTTGTACCAGATATTCCATTCATCAAAGGAGATCTTGACATGATCCAGACGCAGGTGTTTTATCAGCCCCTCCAGGAGCCTCAGCCTCTGTTCACAGTAGTAGACGGCCGCGACGGTCCCAAAGTAATCGTCGCAGCCGTGATACTGGTGGATAGAGATGTAATCTATTAGATGACCTGCATGTTTCAGCACGGTCATGTCCCAGTCGGGATTATCGGCTCCAACTGCGATTACCTTTATCGACGGATCCACACCCTTCATGAACTGAGTGTACTGGCGGAGTTTTTCTGCATACTCGGCAGCACTGCAATGACCCACCTGCCAGGGGCCGTATACTTCGTTCCCGATTCCCCAGTACTTAACGCCGTAGGGCTCTGGATGGCCATTTTCTCTTCTCATTTGAGCGAATTTCGTGGGGGTGTCGAGATTGCAGTATTCGAGCCAGGCAATTGCTTCGTCTAATCTCGCCGTTCCGAGACTAACGGCCAGATATGGTTCGGCACCTATTTCGCGACAATACTCTATGAATTCATCAGTTCCAAATCTGTTTGACTCCACACCACCCCAGATGTAATTCAAAAGTTGCGGGCGCTTTTCGAGAGGGCCTATACCGTCTTGCCAGTGGTAGGCAGACACAAAGTTTCCGCCAGGCCATCTTAAGATGGGACACTTAATGTTCTTCACGGCGTCCATGACGTCCCTTCTGAAACCCCTCGAATCTGATTTTGGAGATTTCTCGTTATAGATACCGTCGTAAATGCATCTTCCTAGATGCTCTGTGAAGTGACCGTAGATCATATTGTCAATCTTTCCGATCTTCCTAGGCCATATTTTTATAGATGTCTGCACTTCATTCCCTCCCTGGTAATTAGTTGATCACTCTATAAGCCAACTGCTTTCAATCTCAGTATAGTTATGGAATTTCCTGCAAAGGTGAAAGTAAACTCGTTTGATAGGCCCGATAGATCATATTTTTTGGGCAGTACCTTGTCCGGGTTCTCGAAAGTGTTTTCATCGAAGACGCTATCGGACGTCATCAGAATGACTTCTGCCTGCCCCTTGATCTTTAGTTCCTGGCCAATTTCGACTCTGACTTCTTTCTCTTCGGGCCATGGATTCACAATCTTTATGATCAAGTTCTCCGTTTCATGATCATAGACGCAGACGTGGTACAGGGACTTGAACCAGTAACCGATAACCTCGAGATTTTCGTCGGTAAGGTTAGAAGGTATGACCACATCTCCGAGATTCTCATTGAAGAGTTTCTGAACATGATAGCTTGGGGTTCCATATACTCTTGTGTTGTCGAACCAGATGAGATCAGGCGTCCACTGTGACCAGCCCGGTCTGTTGAATAGAGGCGCGTAAGCTGCCATTATTACTATGTCTGAATTGCGTTCAAGGCCAGTCATCAAGGCCGCTTCAGCCATTGCTGCTTGAAGGGTGTTTCTTGTCCCAGCCGCGTGGGCTGCATATTCTCCGAGCATGACCTTTGGACCAGATCTGTCGTACTTGTCGTATCTTTCGGTGTTTCTTAACATCCATTCCGGAACCGCATACATGTGCTCATCAAGAATTTCGACATCGTTTTCTCTTGCCCATCTCCATGCCCGGTTGAATGAAGCCCCTTCAAATGAAGGCGGGCCGCTGAATACAATTGTGATTTCGGGATGAATCTCTTTCACGGCTTCGCGAAACAGTGGAAAGCGGTCGTGATATTCCGTGCCCCAATTCTCGTTTCCTATGCCAACATACTTGACGTTGAAGGGCTCGGGATGACCAAGTTCGACACGCTTCGAACCCCAGAATGAATTCTGAGGCCCATTTGCAAACTCTAAGAAGTCAAGAACATTTTTAATCCATTCGTCCATCTCATCTATCGGACAGTACTCGGCTCCTCGAACCTGACAAGACATGCCCGAGTTGAAGATCGGTATGGGCTCAGCTTCAAGGCGTTCCGACAGTAGGAGATATTCGAAGAATCCGATGCCATATGACTGGTGATAGCCCCAGAGGTTGTAATTTGCTTTCCTCTCTTCTATCGGTCCGATTGTATCCTTCCATCTATAGGCGTTCTCCAGACGGTCACCTTCAACGAGGCAGCCGCCCGGAAACCTTACGAAACCAGGCTTAAGCTCTTCAAGCATCTTGAGAAGATCTACCCTCATACCGTTCCAGTTCTCTTCAGGGAAAAGCGAAATCATATCCAGGCAGACCTCGCCGGCCCCTTTCATTGTAAGTAGAAGCCTGCCATTGCCGTAGTCTTCGGGGATTTCGAATTCAACCGAATACTTTTCCCACTCAGCGCCGAAAGCTGACCCGAGGCTTGCTTCAGCAATTTTGTCTCTCTTCGCATCCGTGAGTAGAACCGTGATTTCACCACTGTATTCCGGATTACCTCGAATGAATGCGGAAAACTCGTAGCGTTCCCCTTTCTTCAAAGGGATGCCGTCGTAACCGTTGTTGGAAAGCGATACTGATCTGTTTTCGGATGCAATATCAAAACTCAAGTAATGCGGATTGTTCTCATTAAGCGGTAGGTCCGAGTCAATCGAGAAGGTGGCCTGGCAACCTGTTTCAAAGACTGCAAACCAGCCTTCGAGAGGATCTTTGTGTTCGAAAGATCGATTTCTTACCAGTTCTGCGTACAGACCGCCGTCTACTGCATGGTTTATGTCTTCAAAGAAAATACCGTAGAGGAAGGGACTTATCTCGGGACCGGGATTGCTGGGGTCTATTGTCAGCACATGATCGGTATTCGCAACAAGAGTTACCGCAATGAGAATCATCATGAGAAGAAAAGTTAATAAAATGGCGGCTGTTTTCATTTAGATCACTCCATTCATTGCCCGAGAACAAGGGTGAATTCATTATTCTCGCCCTTCTTAACGTCAATAATGAATGTCTCTGACATCGCTCCGCTTTCCACCGAGACTTCGTACTTGCCAGAGAAGCCTCTAAAGCTTACTTTTCCCAGATCATTAGTTTCCAGATCAGCTGAAGTTTTCCATTCTTCATGGATGAGTTTCTTCATCTCGTAGTATATTGGTTTTATTGAGAGATCGTCACGAAGAAACCCACTGCCTGACTGCCATGCTCTATAGAAATTCCAGTATGTGATTACCTCTACAGCTGGGTGGCTGAAGAAAACTTTGTAGAAGATCTTTGCTATTTCTGCCTGCAGCTCCTCTGCTTCGCTTATCGAGACGTCAAATGCATCAATCACTGCAGGTAGAGGAATCTGAAACTCCGATATATGAATAGGTTTTCCCAGCTGAGCCAGCTCGTCAATCGCAAGATATATGCTTTCCAAAGATTGCAGCTGACCAAGTAGGTCCTGAGCAGTGAAGATATGTGCTTCGGCTCCAATCACATCTATGGGAGTTCCCTCATTTATGAGTTGCCGGGCCCTCGATATGAAGGCTTGCCTGGTCCTCTCATTCACCAACACCCCGTATTCGTTTAGTACTGTAATGGCGTCGGGGTCGGTTTCCTTAACGATTCTAAACGACTCGGCAATATAGTCCGTACCTATCGAGTCGAACCAGGGTTGAACAATAGGCTCATTAACAACGTCCCAGTACTGGATGAGATCCTTGAACTCTTCGACTTCCCTAATAACTCTCGAAAAGAGATATTCCCGTACTTCGGCCCATTGACCGAGCTTCCCTTTCACTTCTATCCAGGCGGGGACGCCCACGCTCGGTGGATTTCCCCAAACAAGTGTGTGACCCTTAACCAGTACTTCGTTTTCCCCCAGCCATTGGGCAATCTTCTTCGAGGCCTCGGCTAACCGGATTCTTCCCTCTGTCGGCTCGTAGTCTTTCCAGTAGAATGAAGGGAGAGTTGCATAATTGAAGAGTTCAAGATACAGCCTTTTGTACTCTTCTACATCTTCGTCTGACAAGGGTCTTATCCCGAATCTCCTTCCGCGATTGTAGCTGGTCTGGGCGTATACGAAAAGCAGGTATTCGGGAGCATTTCCAAAGTAGAACTCATGTGAAAGCTGTTTAGCGGACACCGAAATGTTCTCTAACTCTTCTCCATCTCTATCTACGATTTCTATCTCAACCGGTACTTTTCTGTCGGTCTCTATCCTTTCTTCGAAAGTGCTGACATCGATATCGATAGGCAAGACACTACCTCCAAAAGATAGGCTGCAAACAAGCAAGACCAAGATTATTAGCAGACAAGTCCTTGGGGTCATTGCTGACTCTTCTTCTCCTATTCTCCGAAAAGACTTCAGTATTCCAGACATGGCATCTACTCCTTTCCAAGAGATCCCAGCGAGATTCCTTTCATCAAGTGTCTGTGGAATGCGATGAAAATTATCAAAGATGGGGCGACAGAGAAGAAAGCTCCTGCCATCATTGGTCCTATTCCTCTATAAGGATCTCCCCACCCCGCGCTGAATCTTATCAGTGCTATAGGCAAGGTGAATTTATCTGACTTGCTCAAGATCAACAGCGGCCATAAGAAACTGTTCCAGGAACCAAGAAACGTCATCAGAGAAAGCACGAGCATCGCGGGCTTAATATAGGGAATCACGATGCTTATCAGAAACCTGAACTTTGAACAGCCGTCTATCCAGGCTGCGTCCTCCAGCTCTTTGGGAATATCTAGCATATATTGCCTCAAGAGAAATACCCCGAATGTTCCCCCAAGGCCGGGTAAGATCAGAGCGAGATAGGAATTTGACAAGCCCATTCCGTTGATTATGAAGAAGTGAGGTATTAGAAACAGCACTGCTGGAAAGGCCAGAACCGTAACATATATCCAGAAGATGAACATTCTTCCCCTGAACCTCAAGCGAGACAGAGCATACGCGGCCGGGATTGATAGAACCAGTGTTGCAAGAGTGGTGCTCACCGCCACAATCACGCTGTTGAGAGTTGCTTTGATCAGTGAAAGGCCCCCTGAGGGCGCAAAGATAATCTGATAGTTCTCAGTTGTAGGGTTTTTGGGTATCCACTGAGGGGGAGTCTCAATAACCGCAGCTGCAGTAGGCTTCAACGAAGTCGACAACATCCAGAAGATTGGCGCAAACCAGAAAGCTGCAAAGGCCCAGAGAAGAACAGTAATAATAAATGCAGTCACTCGTTTGCTGAGCTTTTTCTTGTTTTTCGCAGTTATAGAAGTCATCTTCTCACCCCTCCGTCGATCGTATCGATTTAGTGACCAGAACGAGCTGAATCACCGCAAAAATCAGTACGATCGCAAATATATACCAGGAAATCGCTGCGGCCCTTCCGAAATCCTGTCTTTCAAATCCCACAAGGTAAAGGTAGTAGACAAGCGTACGGGTCGTCCCTGCAGGGCCTCCACCTGACAAAATGTAGACCTGGTCGAACAGTCCAAATGCCAGTATTGCCTGCCGAACCACGTCAAAGAAAAGCACACTCCTGATCCATGGCAATGTAATGTAGACGAACTGCTTCCACGGACCTGCGCCATCGAGTTTCGCCGACTCGTACTGCTCTGGCGGGATTCTTTGAAGAGCACCCAGATAAAGCAGAATGCTGAATCCCACAATCCACCAGACTGTAACCAGTATAATCACGCCCCACGCGACGGAAGTGCTTCCGAACCATGAAACTGCGTTCTCAATAAAGCCTGCCTTATTCAGATAGTAATTGGCCAGACCGGAAGGGAATGAGGCAAATATCCAGTTCCAGGAACTGAGAATACCTACCGATCCAAAGAAAGCGGGCGACACAAACGCAATAAGTAGCCAGAGTTGACCGAATCTCTTCTTCTTGAGTATGTGGGCAAATAAGATTGCTACGATTATCGTGAGTGGAACGCTGATCATCGCGAAGATCACCGTATGTTGAACGGTGGGCCAGAATCTTGAATCATTCCACGTTCGAATGTAATTGTTAAAACCGATAAACACATTTTCATTGAGGAGACTCCAGTTGAAAAAACTAATTACGAGACCAAAAATCAGTGGAACCACAACAAACAGAGCGAAGAAGAACAGGTGGGGGAGAAGGAACAACCACGATCCTATCTCCCTGCGGAATCGTTTAGGTGATTTAGAATGTGATTGTGTCACTTACTCCTCCTCCCTTCACCAAATAGAGCGATTACTTATCTGTGATTAGTTTCTTGACCAGTAGTCGTCAAGAATTTCCTGTACTGCGAATGTTGCTTCTTTCATTCCGGCCTCTGGAGAAACAGAGTGCAGAACCAGAATTTCCTCAAGGTAGACCGCGATCTCAGCTTCAATTTCCGAAATCAGCGGGAACATCTGGAACTGCCTTACGAACTCGGAATCCTGTGAGACTGTGTAAATGTGAGGCAGTCTCTCTTTCAGTTCCTGACTCTCGGCGATTGATTTTCTTGCAGGAGTTTGCCCCGCTTCGTACCAATCTAATGCATGGTCCCATAGATACTTGATGAATGTTGTCGCGGCATCAAGTGTCTTCGGATCTTCGACCATGACTCTTGGCATCGCCAGTACGTGAGAGCCTCCAAAAACAGCTTTCGTGTTGCCCAGTTGCGGAGACACTGCGTACCCAAAGTCTTCGCCGAGCTGTTCCATCCATGGCTTAATGGTCCAGATACCGGTTATCAATACAGAGCTCTCCCCAGACTGGAAGGACACGCCTGGGTCGGCGACCTGCATAGGAAGAATACCCTTGTTTTGCATCTCGAGCATCAATTTACAGACTTCTATTCCGGCCTTTTCGAATGCAGGTTCCTTAAAGTCGTCTGTCAACACTTCGCCGCCGTGCTGCCAGAGAAGATGGAACCAGATCCATGTCCAGGCAGGATTTTCGTAATAAGGTGTCAATCCTGGAGGCGTGATCGGAATCAGAGCTTCCATCGCAGAGATGAATTCTTCTCGCGTCTTTGGAGGATTGTCGGGATCCAAACCGACTTTTGCGAAGTTTCCTCTATTGTAGGCCATGTAGAACAGCCAGATATCAAGAGGAATTCCTACGATCTTTCCATCTACAACAAGTCCGTCCAGAACACCGGGGAAGATGTCGTCGGTATCGATTCCATACTTGTTTAGCCATTCATCTGCTGTGAACCCTTTGAAGTGGTTGAGATAAAGGGGCATGTCAAACTTCCTCATAAACATGATCTCAGGCGCAGTCTTAGACGCGATTCCCATCGAGAGCTTGTTTTTCATATCAAGAGAAGACTCTACCACGATGTGAACTACTTCAATGTCAGGATGCTCAGCGTTGAATCTTGCAATGATCTCATCCATGTACGCACCGTCGGCACCGCTTAGCGGCGACATCATAGTAATGGTTACGGCAAAAGAGAAACTGATTGCCACAACTAGTGTAAGTGCCAAAAGCATCAACTTTCTCATTTGTTTCACCTCCTAATAAAGGTAAACGTTTGATAGTCGAAAAAGAACAGATCGCAATCACGTGTTCACTCTTAAGCTTGTCATATCACCCCCCAAAAGAGTGGATTGTTTCGATCTGTCAGACCTCTAAACAATTAAGATATATCTTCCGTGAATGAGTATTTGGTATGAGTTGGATTTGAGAGTCAAGGCTTAGACGAATGCTGATCGGAAAACATTTATATGTACGTACCTAATTGCAAAACATAAAATCCCTTACAAATCAGTTCCGCAAAAAAGTCTGGTTCCGAATGCTCCAAAGCCGACATAATCGATGATGTTGAGAGAAGAATCAATTTACGGTCCTATTCTAGCAAAATATCGAATGACTCACCAAATTGAATTAGAGGCATTCAGCGATGATCTGAGCTGGACTTTGCCCGATATCTTTCCCATTCGTTACTCGATCACTGAAAAGATCACTTCTCTTCAATTTGTTTCGTGTTTTCATGAAGTAATGTCCGTACATATATAGAGTAGAGAATTCGAAATGACAAACAGTCTGCCTTTGTCGAGCTGGAAATATCTTTGGAGTCATGAGTTTCAGTAAGCCAGTCGATGAGCTTTGGCCAATTCGCTCAACGCTGCATAAAATAACTTCGGTGTACAAAAGAACTTCAGAGAACGCAAGGCGCGGAAAAATATTTGTTGACGCATTGCTGATTTCATTAGGAGGCCTTGCTGCTTCGTAGCAGATAGAGAGTCTAGAGTTTGAGATCCTAAGAGCAAAAGAGAAATGCCAGTTATTTTCAGAGAATAGTTTTCCATTCTCAAAATCCAGTTACGACTTCGTCTGACGGGAAAAGAAATACTCGAAAAACTATTGTCGAAACCTTCGCTTAGAGAAGGGGGGGAATGAAAATCGTTGGCCTGCTTCGGTCTGCTCATTCTGAAAGGTGGTTGTTTCTGTTATACGAAATCGGGGTTCAGAATCTCATGATCCGGCTTTTCAGAGTTCTTCTCGGAGAGGGAGTAATCTTGCTCCAGCGAAGCGGGCTCTTCCAACACCACGGCTGGCCATGCTCCAACGGCGGACTTCCGTAATTCCGAAATCTTCAGTCCGCTCGAAACTGCTTTTTTCTCGATGCTTTCTAGCTCCTACCAGAACCTGCTCTCGCTCTTAATAACCCCATAAGCTGGTCATAAAACCAGTTCTCGGCGGGGCAGGTGCTCGAATACCTTAGCCTCTGACTCTCACATCTCACCGGGGATACTCCTTCACTTTTGCTACGGAGCTCCTCTCTATCAATTCGGGTTTGTGAACAACTCTGTGCGTATTGGATCCATTTAGCATGTCTAGGAGAATCTCGGCTGATTTCCTCCCTACCTCTTCTTTAGGGTGGGAAAAGGTGGTGAGGACTTCTCTGAAATCCCCGATTGGTCCGTCATCGAATCCGATTACGGAGATATCTTCGGGTATATTCAGCGCCAATCTTTTGGCTACTAACTGAAGCTGAAGAGCAGTCGCATCGTTGTAGCAGAATACTGCTGTCGGACGCAGCTGAGCGGGGAGAGACATGAGTTCGTGAGCTATCTGCATAGGTGCTCCAGTAAATTCCGAGACGTTGAAGGACTTCTCGTAAATCTTAGTAAATCCAAGCTGCTTACAACGGTCGACGAAACTCTTTGCCCTTATGACGCCAGGCAGATGTGTTGACTTGTAGATTACAGCAACTCTCTGGTGGCCGTATTCAAAGAAGATTTCCGACGCCTTTTCCCCTCCGTACGCGTCATCGAGGACATTGCAACTTACGTGATCGATATTCCAGTCACTGTGGACTAGAACTATCTTCACTCCGGATTTGGCCATGGACTTAACGAGATCCTTGTTTGACCTCTTCGTCGCGCTGTAGACTGGGTCGATTATTAAACCCTTCACTCCTGATTCGATCCACTCTGAAAGAATCTGCCTCTCCTTCACTGGATCTTCCGAAGAATTACCCAACAGCATCTTGTATTCGTTCCGGAAGAGATGGTCTTCAGCTCCGAGAACAATATAGGGGAATATGTAGCTAGTTATCTGTTGCACAAGAATGCCGACAAGGTGGTTATCTCTACCATAGCTGACGAAAGTTCCAAGGCCCGGCCTTCTCACGATGGCCGCTTTGAAAGAGAGCCGATCCAAAGCTTTTCGGACTGTCTCTCTGCTGGCACTGAACTTCTTCATCAATTCCTTCTCTGTCGGGAGTTTATCCCCGACGGCGTATTTCCCGGATTTCAGTTCTTCGAGCAGGTAACGTTCAATGACAGTATACTTTGGAGTGATGGCAATCGCCCCCAGTTGGAATGTACGTACATATAGCATTTTACACTTCAATTCTAGTTGAGTCAAGTTTCTGAGCGAGGATCTGGTCTCGATCGATATTTGTCTTTCAGAGGGTTATGCGGAGAATAAATCCTTCTGACCTAAAAGAGAACACCTACCGATGAAAATACTCTAAGGTCCTTTCTAGAGCTTCTTTTCGAGAAGATTGAGATGATATACTTCAATCGGGAGGTGAAAAAATGAAGAAATTACTGCTTGTAGCATTGATAGTTGTGGTTCTTTCTGTTTCTGCGTACGGGTACACTTTCAGCACAAACAATATCGGAGCTTCAATCGCATACTTTCCCTTCATCCTTCAAACTTACTCGGCAAGGGGATACTATCATTTTGGTTTCAAGCTGACAGATCTCTGGAGCATTGGCCCGATAGATTTTACTCAAGTTATGTTGTATGCCGGTCCCACAGTTTCTTACAGCTATGACAACGTTCACCACAATTTTGAAGCAGGTATAAGCGGAAGACTCTTTTCTGGGATCGAGAATCTCTCTTTCAATCTTTTCGGCAGAAGATTCATGATTGCCGTAGGTCTCAGAGGTTCAGCTGCCTTCTCTTTCACGACTCTGAAGCTTTCAAAGCCTCAAATATCACCGGCTCTGAGCATTATCGATGTTACCAAAATGACAAACAGAATGAATTACTCGTTGTTCTTCTGGCCGCTGCCGGCACTGCTGGGATTCGATCTGTACTTCTAATTGGCTAATAGTGTTGTTCCTTCGTACTCTTGCTTTGTTAAAAACAGAAGTGGATAGAGCAGAAGAGAAGGATGGTGTCTTCCGGCTGAAGGATTTTTCTGATACGAAAACTACTAAGAGGATGTGATCCGCTTGTGAGAGTATTCTCTGTTATGGGCAGTCCAAGATTGAAGGGCAATACTATGCTTGTCCTGGATAATTTTATGAAGGGAGTGAGAGAGGGTCATGATCAGCTGGAATTAAAATCAGTATTTCTTCATGGTAAGAAGATCGAACCGTGCACGGGCTGCGACAAATGCAAGAGTGATAACGAATCCTGTGTAATTAAAGACGACATGCTTGATCTTTATGGTGAAGTCGTTGCCTCCGATGTGATTATCTTCTCCACGCCTATATACTGGTGGAATATGAGTGCTCAGTTGAAGACTTTCCTTGACAGATTGTACGCACTCGATTACGAAAAGGCCTTCAAAGGAAAGAAGTTCGTTCTTCTCATGACTTACGGTGGTGAGGATCCTAATTCTGGAGCCGAGATTGTCGAAAAGAGCATGAGGGAGATCTGTGACTTCGTTTCTATGGAGTTTTCTGTGAGCTTTGGAATGTGCAGCGAACTGAGTGAAGATGAAAGAGCGGAGGTACTTAAAAAGGTCTACAATCTTGGTTTTGATCTTTGAGTGCTGTATGAAAAAAGAGTAGAACTTCGAAAGAATCGATTTGGCTTCAGTCGTTTCAGAGTCGAAGTAGCATTGAATTTCCTCAATGGGAATTATGAGATTCGAATCTCTGCCACATTCAGATGGGGCCCCTTTCTATGCTAATCATTACCCACATCACCCTCTCTGGAGCTCAATCATCTTGTTCCTTAGTTTCAGAATCAGCTTGAATTTTCGCGTCTCTCCAGTTTCGCCATCTTACTTATTCTCTCTCGCTTTTTGACCAAGAAGGAAGAACCTGGACGCGTAGTGTCGGAACTAAAAGCCGCTTTTCTCTCTCTTGCGAGACCCTACACCCCACAACCCTAGACCCGGTTCTTCCTGGCTCTTGATCCTAATTCCGCTTGAGCGGGTGGGGTCGCTTGCGGGTGGAAGATCCGCTTATCAAGACACGCTCCACGCTTAGAATCAAGGACCCGCAAATCGCTGGGAAGAACAATGCCAGCAACCAAGAACGAACATCGAACAACTGTTCTTATAGAACTATTTCAGAGCATCGGCTTTTCTCGTAAACAAAGACCCTCCGCCACTATGTGGCCCTCCTCCCTGAAGTACTTAAGATCAGGATCATCTGGAGCCGACCACAGCATTCACGCAAGAAGCGGCATGTCAATGCAACTTAACTCACTGACTTGTTGGTGATGACAAGCTTTCTAAGAGCTGAGGAGGCCCATTCGTTTTAGTGATAGTCTCATTTTCTTAATTATCTTGGTCTCTTTTCTATCTATGACAGTCAGCGATAACGGTATATAATATCTTTGACTAACCGGTCAGTCAGGAGGTCTAAATTGAAATCTTCAGATTTCAACGAGGCTCGAGAAAGAATAATAAAATCATCGATAGAGTTGTTTTCTCAGAAGGGATTTCACGCGACAACTGCAAGCGAGATAGCGGAAGCTGCGGGGGTAACCAAAGGTCTCATATACTATTACTTCAATAGCAAGGAAGAGATTCTGAGCCACCTTGTGGATTCTCTGCTAAGAGATGCGACGACGATAGCGATGGACTTCGTTCAGGCAAGTATTATCCAGATGATCAGAGATGGCGAGCTAGATATAGAGCATGACAGGATGAAGTTCATCGATGAAGATTCGGTGGCACGTTTCCTGAAGAGGTCGCTCTTCTATTACGACAAGATACTCGACTATCTCATCGAGAACAGGCTAATTCTGAGAATATTGATGCACGAATCTTTGAAAGAAAGCAAACACCACGACTACCTTTTCAGACTGCTTGATCTATCAAGAGATTCCGAGGACAACCCGATTTTCAGATCTATTTCCGAGGCCGATAGTGACTTCAACTACTCGCCAGAAATGACACTTTTCAAATTCTTCTTCTCGATAATGCCGCTTGTAACCTTTGCGGCTTACTACGATGACTTCAAAAAGAAGAGTCTGATGAGTGATGAAGAATTGCGCAATTCCTTTCTTCAATCATTTCGAGTTGTTCTCTCTTCTCTGATAAGAGGGACCGAAATTTCGCTGAGGGCAGGAAATCCTGATCAATCTTGATCGGAGCTCGCCCGCGAGGAGATTTTACAAAGCTTTCTAGTGGGACTTACTTAGTTTGGAGACGATTCTCATCTGGAATGAACTATTAGACAGATGGATATGGTGGAGGGATACTGTGAGTTGGCACTTCATTGAGACAAAAGCGGTTACCGAAGAACTTGAAGTCGATCCAGAAATAGGCCTTAGTTTTTCTGAAGCTCAAGAACGTCTGGGCAAATACGGCGAAAACATTCTCCGCGAGGAGAAAAGGAAGACGAATCTTGAACGCTTTGTAGAGCAGTTCAAGGACGTAATGATAATCATTCTGATTGCTGCCGCAGCTATTTCGTTTCTTGTCTCGATCTTCGAAAAGGAAGGATTCTTCGAGCCGGTTCTGATAATGCTAATTGTCATCTTGAACGCTGTTATCGGTGTAATGCAGGAGAGTAAGGCAGAGAAGGCTCTTGATGCCCTGAAAAAGCTTTCCTCTCCAAACGCCAGGGTAATCCGTGACGGAGAACAGAAATTGGTTCGGGCATCGAAGCTGGTACCGGGAGATATTATCCTCGTTGAGGCCGGTGATCTCGTTCCTGCCGACGCAAGAATCCTTGAAAGCGCGAGTTTGAAGGTCGATGAGTCTGCCTTGACCGGTGAATCGGTCCCCTCCGAGAAATCGGCAGATGCAATCGTTAAGGAAGAGGCTTCTCTCGGTGATAGACATAACATGGTTTTCTCAGGGTGCAGTGTCAGTTATGGAAGAGGGAAGGGCGTCGTCGTTGAGACGGGAATGAAAACGGAAATGGGAAAGATCGCAAGCCTGCTTTCTGAAGAAGAAGATACTCAAACTCCTCTTCAACATAGACTAGCCGTTCTTGGAAAGTATCTTGGGATCGCTGCTCTTATTGCTTGTGCAGTTATTTTTCTTGTCGGGCTTATTGAAGGTATTCCAATAATGGAGATCTTCATGATCTCTGTTTCGCTAGCGGTTTCAGCGATACCGGAGGGGCTTCCGGCGATCGTGACCGTTGTGCTTGCCATTGGAGTCCAACGAATGGTGAAGAGGAACGCCATAATTCGAAAACTGCCCGCCGTAGAGACTCTCGGAAGCGCTACGGTAATCTGTTCAGATAAGACGGGAACTCTCACACAGAATAAGATGACCCTGGTCAAGGCCTTCTCGGCTGCTTCGTCAGTTACTGAGGAGATTAGCGGTGATAACTCGTCTGACATGAGGGACCTTTTGCTGTACGCAACGCTTTGTTCAGACGGCAGAGTCGTTATTGAGGATGGAGAAGAAAAGCACATCGGTGACCCGACTGAGACCTCTATAGTGCTTGCAGCCATGAGAAATGGGATCCAGAAAGATGAGATAGAGAAGAAGTATCCAAGACTGGCCGAGATACCATTCGATTCAGAACGAAAGATGATGACAACTATTAACGCCATCGATGGAAAAAACGTGGTAATCGTCAAAGGTGCGATAGATTCAGTTGCCACAAGATGTACATCCGGAGATGTTGAAAAGGGGAAAGAGATCGCGGACGAAATGGGAAGCAACGCGCTTCGAGTTCTAGCCGTCGCCTCCAAAGAAATCCAGAAGATTCCAGAGACCCTTGATCCTGCTGAGATTGAGAGTGGTCTTACGTTCCTTGGTCTCGTAGGTATGATAGATCCTGCACGTCCCGAGGCGAAAGAGTCCGTCAGACTTTGTCGCCAGGCAGGGATCAGGCCAGTGATGATAACTGGCGATCACAAACTTACGGCTGCGGCTATTGCCAGAGAAGTCGGCATCTTGCTTGACGGAGATGAGGTTGTCTCCGGAATCGAGCTGTCTAAAATGCCTGATGATGAACTGGACAGCAGGGTAGGAAGTATTTCGGTCTATGCAAGAGTATCGCCGTCAGACAAGATCAGGATCGTTCATGCCTTGCAGAAGCGGGGTGAAGTCGTTGCAATGACGGGGGACGGGGTGAACGATGCCCCGGCCCTCAAAGCTGCCGATATCGGATGCGCGATGGGAATAACCGGAACCGATGTTGCGAAGAGCGCGGCCGACATGACGCTTACTGACGACAATTTCGCGACGATTGTGTATGCCGTTAAGGAAGGCCGAGGCATATACGACAATATCAGAAAAGTGGTCGGTTTCCTTCTGGGAACAAACATTGGAGAGATACTTACAGTCTTTTCCGCCATGATGATCTGGAGAGAAGCTCCGCTGATATCTGCACAACTGCTCTGGATAAACCTCGTGACCGACAGCCTGCCAGCGATCGCGCTCGGTATGGAGCCAGTAGAGAAGGGCGTCATGAAAAGAAAGCCTAAACCCAAGAACGAAAGCATCTTTGCCAGGGGACTGGGACTTCAGGTTCTTCTTCAAGGAGCTATGTTTGCTATTCTCACTTTGATCGGTTTTGCGATTGGCTGGAAGAGCACCGGAGATGTTGTGGTCGGAAGAACCATGGCCTTTGTCATTCTTTCTTTGACTCAGATCTTTCACTCGTTCAATATGCGGTCAAGTCATTCGCTGTTCAGAATCGGGATCCTTTCAAACAAAGTGCTATCTCTTGCAGTGCTGACATCGCTGGCGATGGTAGCTGTCGTTGTTTTCATCTCTCCTTTCGCCACAATTTTCGGATTGGCTCAACTGGACACGCCGATGTACGTTCTGGCTATCCTTCTCTCGCTGGTGCCTATTCCCGTAATTGAGATTGCGAAGTTGATTGGACTGATTCGCCACAAGCATTGACAGATATGAAGCTACCTGTATCCGGGTCGGCTTTGCTCTCAAGTTTCTTCATGCGACTCTGATCCATTGGGCGTAGCTTCCAGCTGGGGTCTTAACTTTACTATTACTGGCTGCTATTAGATTGCCACTCAGATTTCCGAATCCCGGTTTTATTTCGAGAAGGGCCGTGATTGTCGGGTACAATGTATCAATAGTATTCTCTCTCAGCAACAAGATACTCTCCACAATGGGAATGACTTCACCAAAAAAATGTCTCTAAACCCAATGAATTGCGCTTCTGAAAGCATGGGAGTGGCAACATTCTGACTTTCATTTTCTTTTTTTCGCTGTATTGGCTATTTTTAGAACTTCAACTGATAAAGTCGGGGGTCGATTACGGAGAGATATACCAAAATTCGGTCCTATTTGTTCAGGCAATCATGAGCAGCCTGGGCTAAGCTTCCTGTTTTTCTCAGGCAAGTTCGCTGTGCAGAATTTTGTAGTATAAAGGAATACAGGCAAAAGATTCGTTTCTATCCTTTATAAGGTCTGTCATTCCTTCTTCTGTAAACCCCGTTCGTCTTAAGTTGTCTGTTCCAGTATTTGTCGAAAATGCCGATCGGGGAAAGCACCAGGGCGATCGCTTTGGCAGCCAATGGTATTCTCTCTGGATCAGCGATTTTTTCGAGCAGATCTTTGTCTTGCTTACCGGTCTTTCCATATATCTCTCCGAGCTTCCGATATCTCTGAAGTATCTGTGAATCTTCAGAAAGAAATCTCGCTCCTTCCATCCCTCACCTGCTGATACATCCCGCATAGTTTGCTCTTAGTCTTCCTGTAAGTTTCATTAGGTATCTTTCGATAAATCTTGGATTCAGAGTCTCACGGAAGGCGCACTGGATGGAAAACAAGAACTCTTTTCCCGATAACTTCCCCTTCAAATTGTATAAGGACTCAAACAGCTCCATCACCAAGCCTGGCATGCTGTCGACATACAAGGGAAAGGCAAAGAGAACCTTATTGGCAACGGCGATTCTTTCTGTCACATCAGAGAGGGCAGAATGCTCTACGATCAGGTTCACAACTTCTAGCTGGAGATTGTTCTGGAGAGAGGCTTTTATTCAACTCAAGAAATGCTTCGCAGTTACGAGTGAGTTGCTCCTGTTTCCTCTAGGTGATCCATTAATGATTAGTAATCGCATATGCGACCCCCTCAGGCGGCCTCTCAACGGAATCGAAGAAGACAAGACTGGATGCCATCTCAATTGCCACCCGTTCATAAATCGCCTGAACTATTTCCAGATCCTCTTCGTCTGTATCGATTTCTTTCTCGATCAGGACACCCAAGAGCGGGCAAGTCTTGTAGCGCTTCTTGTGGTGGATCTTGCCGGCTCTTATGGTGAAATAGGGATGGACGATCGGGATCATTTTGTCGATTGCTTTCTTAAGAATCTATGTGGTGAAGCCAAGAACGAGCGGTGAGGCAAAAAGAAGCAGGTCGGAATTTACTGCAGGCCCGTCTGTTTTTGACTGTGTCATCTGGAACAATTCATTCTCCAGGAGTTTCGACCCAGCATACAAAACATCCCATACACTGCTTGATCTGCAAATCTCTCAGCTTGAAGTATTGAATCTCATTCTTCTCTTTGAAAGAGATTCAACGAGCTTTTCCAGGTACTCTTCAAGAGTGCCGTTTTCCTCATTGGGGCCGTTCAGAATTGTAATCTTCATTACATTAAGCCCCTTTCAAATATCACAGCCGAACCACTTCCAGCCGATTCATAAAAAGCGTCAAGGAGGCTCTGAACGAGATAAGCCTGTTCAGGAGTGGGTAATTCAGCACTCCCTCCCAGGCAGCGATCGAAAAATGCTCCTAACGATCTCACATAGCAGTTTTCATCTTCTGCAAAGGGAAGAGAGATATCTGCCAGCTCACCGTGAATTTGAGTGAATACTTCAGGTGGAAAGACCGTGGCGCCTGCCCTGTCGCCGAAGATCTGAAGATTCACGGTGGAACGATCCTTCATGTTCAATGCGAAAGCCGTTTTCAGAATCAATGATGCTCCGTTCGCGAATTTCACGAACCCAAAAGCCGAATCCTCAACATTGAATTTACCCGGATCCCAGCTGCCCATCAGGCCGACACCTTTTTTGTTACCTATCTTGCAGTAGGTGCTGGCCGTTACGCTTTCGGGTTCGGGGAAGCCCATCATGAAGAGGGCGAGATCGAGCATGTGTACTCCGATATCCATCAGGGGTCCTCCGCCCTGCATTTCCTTGCTTGAGAAGGAACCCCAGCCGGGTATTCCGCGCCGTCTCAAGAAGCTCCCCTCGCAAAGATAGACTTCTCCAAGATCGCCATTATCAACGAACTTCTTGATAGCGATTGCCTCGCTTCTGTACCGGTAGTTGAAGTTGAAAGAAAGGATCCTTCCTGCTTCCTTCGAAGCGACCATCATCTGGCGGACCTCTTCCTTGTTCATAGCAGGAGGTTTTTCACAGAAAACATGGCAACCTGTCCTCAGTGCGGTCAATGTGGCGGCTGCATGAAACCTATTCGGCGTACAGACAAGTGCTGCATCTGGCTTGAGAAGCGAAAGCATCTCCTCGTAATCGTGGAAAGCCCGTTCTACACCAAATTTGATCGCCAGTCTTTCGGCTCTCTCCGCCACAATGTCTGCAATCCCGACAAGATCGAATTTCTCCCTCATCGATGAAAGAATGGGCAAATGTGTAACCTCGACTATCTGCCCTGCACCGACTATCGCAACCCGGAGTCTGTCGTTTCTCATGTATCAGCGTTCCCAACAATGCTTCTTATGAAGCAACAGGATTCTCTGTAACTCTCGATCGGGTCGTCTCCAGTAACCCTGCATTCAAAGACCACGTTCCCGCTGTAATCGATTTCCGAAAGTGCAGAAAAGAAATAATCAAAATCAAGATGGGCCTGGCCCGGTTGATAGCGGTTGCTGTCGGCTATATGTACGTGCGCAATATACTCCTTGTTCTGCACAATGCTTTTACGAAGATCGGCCTCTTCTATATTCATATGAAAAGCGTCAGCGGTAAGTCTGACATTCGAAAATCCGCCCATCTCTATCAGTTCCGCGGCAGATTGTAGGGTGTTAAGCATGTGATCTTCATACCTGTTAAGTGGCTCGAGATAGATAAAGGTGTCCGTTTCTGCAGCTATTTTGTTCAAGCTTTCGAGGGAGTCGAGCAGAACGGCTGTATCTTCTGAATCAGTTCTAGGAGGGACCATAGGTGGAAGTCTCTTCGAAAACATTCCCCAGGCGGCAGGTACGACTATTCCCTTTCCACCAATTTTAGATAGAGCCTTCAAAATTTCTCCGATGTCTTCTATTGCCTGCTTACGTTTGTCCTGGGAAAAATCGCCGATCCAACCACGATAACCGCCGCAAGCGCTTGTAACAGGAAGGCCGGTGGAACGAACGGCCGCCTTCACTTCGGCGAGCTTTTCGATCAAGAGCCTTCCATCTATCTCGAAGCCGTCGAATCCCAGCTTACACACGAAACTCAGTTTCTCCTCCATTCTTGAAGGAAAGAACTCCTTGTCTTGAGTGATCAGCTTCATATATTCCCCCTTTCACAAGTTCGTCATTAACCGTAAATTCAATGAGTCTTACTGATCCAACCAGATGTATAACAGCTATTTATTTCCTCTTGGGAGCTCGCCATTTTTCACATCTTTTTCTCTGAAATTCGATCATTTCTTTCCCCAGTTCACAAATCGGTCTCATTATCACAGATACCCAACTGTATGTTTTGAAGCGCGTTTCCAACCGTGTGTCCTGTTCATAATCGAACGGTCTTGTTTTCTGATCAGATCACGGAATTTCTCCAGCAAGTCTGCCTTTTCTAATTGAGATTATACAAAGGAGTTTCTTAGTATTCAAAGACTACACACCCTCCGCTACTGCTAGCTCTCCTCCCTCAAGGGAGAATCTATAATCAAGATCATGAGAGGCCAACCACAGCATTTGCAGATAACTGCCGATCGACTTCCCGACTTATGGATGATCATGAGCCTTCAAAAGGCCACTCCGAGCTTGATGCTCAGCTCGGGATTTGTATCGACGTACTTGCAGTAGGCTTCGGCGGACTCTTCAAAGCTGACGACGGGGTTGACGATTTCATCGCCGCGAAGAGAACCTGTGCATATCATCTCCCAGCAGACTCTTTCCACTCTCTTTCTGTTCCACCTCGGATAGTCAGGTCCCGGTTCACTTGCAGCACGGGAGAAGATCAACCGCCCATAATTGTAATGGGCTTCACGTCCAAAACTGATGCCCCCGAGAAACTCCTTTGCCCAGGCAACGTACGAAATTGTTCCCCCGTGAGCAAGACCTCTGAGGGCCGATTGCAGAGCAGAAGGAGCTCCGCTTGTCTCGATTATGCAGTCTGCACCGGTCTTAACGGTGAGCCTCTTGATCTCGAGTCCAACATCGCACGCTTTTGGATCTAAAACAAAATCGGCACCTGAGTTCAGCGCAACCTCCCGTCTGACTTCAATAGGGTCGACTGCTATCACGGGGCTGGCCCCGATCTTCTTCGCGAGTTGGACAGCCAGCAGTCCTATGGCTCCAAGTCCGATTACTGCAACATGGTCACCCGGTCTCACGTTCCCGTCTCTGATCCCAGACAGAGCAAACTGAGCTGGATCATAGCACACGGCGCTCTTCCAGGAGACGGCTTTAGGAACTCTCAATAGACGGTGATTGCCTAAGGCGTTGACAATTTGAGTCTCGCGAATTCCTCCGTAAGAACAGACCCTCTCACCAACACTGTAGTCCTTCACATCCACACCCTTTGCAACGATTTTACCTACCCACATATTGCCGAGATTCCAGGAACCGAACTCAATTCCCTTTCTCTGATCCGGTGATCGGGGAACTAAAAGCTTCCAGTCGTCATCGTAACGTTCGTCTATAAGCGGACTCTCACCTCTGAAATCCGCTATCTCCGAACCGTGCTTTGGAGAAGCGAACTCGACTTCAACCAGAACCTCGTTCGCCGCTATCTTCCTGTCCCGGTATTCAACAATCTCCGCTTTTCCTGGCGCAGTTGCAACAAGCATTCTTGGCATTTCCCCTTACCCCCTGTTCAAAAACTGTTTTCCCGTTTCGATTATTATCCCATACGACAAACAACTTGCTTCGGTTCCTGAAGACAATTCCAAGAATTTAAGAATCGTAAGTGTTTTTGGGGCGATACGGAAAGCATTGAATGTGTTGAAGGAAGCGATGCAGCCGACGGTTTTTTCCAGCTGCTTTTTGGCCGTAACCTGCCAAGCTTGAATCCAGGCTCTATTTAGAGCTTCCCATTGTAAGGCCTCGAACGAGGTCATTTTGCACAAGCAGACCGAAAACGATCATAGGGAGTACGGTGATTACTGCCGCTGCGCTCATTACTCCCCATTCTATGTTTCTTTCGCTTACGAACATGTTGACCAGAACGGGTAGAGGTCTGGTATCTCTGCCTGTAAGAACCAGGGCAAACAGGAACTCGTTCCAGGCGATGAGCGCGCATAGTATGGACGTGGCCGAGAGTCCAGGCATGACGAGGGGGAGGACAACTCTCCTCAACGACTGAAATCGCGTGCACCCATCTATCATGGCAGCTTCTTCAAGAGAGGTGGGGATCTCCTGAAAGAAACCTCGCATCATCCAGATCGCGAACGGGACACTGAAAAATGAAAGGGCCAGGATAATAGGAAGGTAAGTATTCGAGATTCCCAGATATCGGGCGATCATAAAGAAGGGCAGAACCATTACGATCGGCGGCGTCATTCTTGCTAGCAGGACGACGAAAGCGATCGTGTTTGCATGTTTCCAGTCAAACCTTGCCAGAGCGTAAGCCGCCGGTACCCCAAGCAAAAGGGCTATGACTGTCGAGAAAAACGTTATGATAACACTGTTGATTAGAGAACTGACAAAGTCGGAATTCCCGAAGAACTTCGCGTAATTCTGGAAAGTAATACGTGCCGGGAACCACTTGGGTGGCATCGAGAACTGGTCGGCCTCAAACTTGAAAGAGGAAAGTAGTATCCATGCCAGTGGTACCAGAGTCCAGATTAGCGCCACTGCTATGACTACAAAGACCACTATTCTAGTAAAGAGTTTCCTCCTAAGCATAGTTCTTTCCACCACCTATTATCTTCATGTACAGTATCGTGAAGACCACAGCTATTGCAAATGTCAGCATGTTAATTGCCGATGAAAAGCCAACATTGTACGATTGAAAGGCAGTTCTGTAACCGTAGAAGGCGAGAGTCTCTGTAGCAGTTCCGGGCCCTCCTCCAGTCATTATAAATACAATATCGAAGACGCGCAGAGATGTAAGGGTCCTTATTACCACTGCGACCAGTATCGAAGGCCTGAGAAGCGGCAGCGTTATGTAATAGAATCTCTGAAGGGAACTTGCTCCATCCACAAATGCTGCTTCATACGGTTCGTAAGGGATTGATTTTAGCCCTGCAAGCAATACGAGAGTCACAAATGGAATGTACTCCCACGCATCGGCAACAATCAATACAGGCATCGCCGCAGAGGGATTTGATAGAAGGGGTTTGTCGACAAGTCCTCCAAGTCCAATCTGCCTGAACAGATGGATTATCGGTCCATAATCGCTGTTGAGGACGAACCGCCAGACATACCCAACGACAACGGGAGCGATCATGAATGGGACCAGTAAGACCGACTGAACAATCTTCCAGCCTTTGAATTCCGTATCCAGGGCAAGAGCTATGCACAGCCCCGCAATCAGCTCTATTAAGACTGCCCCCAGAACAAAGTAGAAGGTCCTTCCCACAGTGTCCAGCGTGAACGGGTCGGTGAATAGCCTGACGTAATTGCTGAAGCCCGCCGCTCTTATGCCCAGATCTGGCCTGAGCAGATTCCACCGCAGAAAGGACATCACGACCGTATACGTCAGCGGAATCATGAAGATTATTACTATAAAAACCATTGAAGGAAGAATATACGAATAACCTCTAGATCTATGTCTCGACTTCATCTGATCACCTATTATAAGAAATGCCGGGTCTTTCGACCCGGCCCCGTATCAAATCAATAGTAGCCTCCGTCTCTCATAAGTCTGTCAACTTCCTTAACTGCATCATTCAAAGCCTGTTCGGCAGTTTTCGTTCCCGCCAAGAATTCCGAAACTGCCGGAGCTATTATGCCGCTCACAATGCTTCCGCCTTCGGGAATCAAAGGTACTATAGGCGTCGGGATACAGTTTTCCATAGCGGCAGCGAAATCGCCGATCCATGGGAACGACTCGGCAAGCGCGGGACTGTTGAGAGCCGAGAACCGTGCAGGTATGTTGCCCGTAGGCGCTGCTTCAACCTCGTTCTGCGTCTCTGTAACATAAAGCAACCACTCCAACGCCGCTTCCTTGTCTTGAGCCGCACTGCTGACCGAGAACCCCCAGGAAATGTAGAGCATCGGAAGTTTCTCTTCCAGTTTCTCTTCTGGCCGTGGGAATCCGATGAAACAACCCTTGCCAACTACAGACGACCTCGATTCATCTTCGACGTAGAACATTCCAGTTGTCCAAACCTCTGCCATTGCGCTGCGTCCACTTATGAATTCATTCAGGGCTTCCTGGAAGTCATAGTTCATTGCAGCGGGATTGGCGAACTGGAACATGTACTTCACTTCTTCTAGAGCCTCGATGCCGGCTTCGGAGTTGAAGATCGGGCGCATGTTCAAATCTAGCAATGCTCCACCTTTTGCCCACAGCCTTTGCATGAAGTGGGTCGCAAGGAAGATGCTTCTTCTTCCCATGAGAGTTACCCCGTAAAGACTCGGCGGCCTGTTGAAAAACTCTGCGATATCTCTGTACTGCTCTAGAGTCTGTGGCGGCTGAAGTTCGTAGCCGTATTTGGCAATGAAATTAGCCTTTTCCGTCGGGTCTTCGAAAAGGTCCTTCCTGTAGATTATCCCTCCGAGTTCGTTCATGTAGGGTACGATGTACGTCTTGCCATTCAGCTTGGCGTTTCTTATTCCCGGAATATCCGACTCGTTGATCTTCTCGTATCCAGGAATATCGCTGATCGGGTAGATGTAGTCGCCAATCGAAAGAGCCGGGTACCAGAGCATAGAAATGTAAGGTACGTCTATCTCTACCCTTCCGGAAGTGTACCCGAGCATTAGTTGATCAAGGTAATTTGCATAAGGAAACTGCTGAATCTCAACTTCGATTCCGGTCTCTTTTGTAAACCCCTCCATTCTGGTCTTCCACGCGTCTGTGTGAATTCCAACCTCACTTGAGAGCTGAAGCGGAACTGCGAAACATGAAACAGTCAAGAGAACAACAAGAAAAAGCAGAAATCTGTTTCTCATAGAATCCCCTCCCTTTGGTCGTTATACAAGATCTTCGCTGTACATTTTCTCTATTGCAGTCAAGGTGATTTCGATTGAATCTTTCACTGAGTCTTCGATTTGGTTTCTCCTCGGATTCTTAACGGAAAGATCTACCTTTGAGCCGGCGGATTGCCTGTATCTGTTTGCATAACATACACCGATGAAGCCAGCCTTTACGCCGCGCAGGTAAGAGATCACAAATAGCGCCGAAGCCTCCATCTCAAGTGAAACTACCCTTCTTCTGCTCCAGCTCTGGAAATATTCGGGATCGCGTTTGTAGAAGCATGAATGGGTCCAGTTGATTCCCGTAACGATCTTTCTTCCAAGAGTTCTTGCCGAAGCCGTCAGGGACGAGTAGACATCTGGAGAAGGCACTGCGGGAAAATTCTCCGGGACGTAGTAGTTCGAAGCTCCATCATCACGTACACAACCGTACGGCACAACGATGTCCCCCTCATTTACGTACTCTTGCAGCCCGGCTACGCTACCTATCCTTATCAGCACCCTCGCCCCCACATTGATAAGCTCTTCATATGCGATACTTGCCGAAGGGCCACCCATGCCGGTAGAAGTAACGGAGACCGGTTTGCCTTTGAACTCACCTGTATAGGTGATAAGGCCCCTGTTTTCAGCAATCTTTCTGTTGTTGCTAAGTCTACTGACAATCTTCTCAACCCTTCCCTGATCTCCCGGAACGATAACTACCGGCGCTATGTCACCCGCCTGACACTCGATATGATACTGAAACTTTCCTTCAAGTCCGACCGGCTCTCTGTAATCCTCCATGATAATGTCACCTCAAATCTTCTTTCTGAGAACGTGTATTCTGAACACCGCCGTGTTTATGAAATCCTCCGAGTAGAGCATCGGAATGTTCTTGATGTCCCTGTGAACTTCCTTTAGCAACACTATTGATTCGCCAGATCTCATTTCAAGAAGTCCGGCCAACTCTTCGTCGACGAGTCTCGATTCTATTTCGGCAATTGCGTATCTGATGGGATCCTTGAAGTTTTCTTCCAGAAGATCAAATAGAACCAGCTCCTTTGCCTTCCTTCCTTCAAGCGTCTTTAGCAGGGCCTCCGTTTTTCCCGGTATTCTCTCGGATGCTATGTAAGTTCTGGCGAATATCGCCGGGATACCGTCGGCCGCATAGACCCTCTCCGTCAGCACAAGACTCTCATTTTCAGGCATCTCCAACTTTTCTGCCAGCCTTCGATCGGCCTTGACTACTCGGAATTTGTCATAGATCAGCTCGGGACTCTTTCCAGAGCTGGAGATGATTCTCGTCAGACCTCTCAAGTATTCAATCCCCGTATGTACAAGCCCGCTGTCCTTAACAACAAAGGTTCCGAGACCCTGCCTTCTTACGACAAGGCCGTCCTTTTCCAGCGCCGTTATTACTTCTCTAAGAACGGTCTTGCTTGCACCGTAATCCTCGCAGAGTTTCTCTATTGAAGGAAGCTGCGTCCCGTCACTCATCTTCTGGACTTCTTTCTCTATTTGAGAATATATGATCTCGTAAAGTGATTTTCTTCGTGCCATGAATTTGATCTACCTCCAGAAATGCTAGTCATCATACGTATGATGTATGATGTATTATGAGTATACAAAATCTATTCATTATTTCCTTACTGAATTCCTGGCGATATTGACCGATTCCAATTGTCTAGGGGTGATTATTTGGATTGTTCTCATCCTCTGGCATTATTGCTGCCACAATGAAGAGTCTTTCGCGTTCAGTTTTCGATTCACAGCAAGATTATTCTCTCAAAGTGCATGTCTTGGCTCCAACTAAGATGCAAGACTCATCCACTTTCATCTTTAAGTACAAGGTTATCGAAGATTTGCAGGAGGATGGCGTTGATGGGATTATTTTCGAGGACAGAGAAATCATCTCTAACATTTCTACCACTCGATTACGGTTCAAGAGAGAAGAGGGAAAGTGATTACTTGTCAAATCCTGCTTGTAGGGTCGGCGCCATCGAGCCAGCTTGCCCTTTGGCATTGACGCTCCGAGGACTATAATTCAATTGAATTAGTTAGTATTTTTTATTTACCAACTTAGATGATGTCCTTCTGGTGTTTTCTGAGAGCAATCTCCTGGTTGTCAGTCAGAGAATCGAAGGAGAAGAGAATACAGGAAGGAAGCGGGAGGAAGAAGTGGTATCGAAACTTACTGAGATCAGAACGAGCGAGATTCTGAGGATAATCAGAGAAAGAAAGAGTACTTCTCGAGTCCAAATATCGAAACTGACCGGACTTAGCAAACCGACTATATCTTCAATTGTCAACGACCTGGTTGAAGAGGGTGTTGTAAGAGAGAACGGTCTCGGACAGAGCAAGGCTTCCGGTGGCAGAAAACCTATCAATATCTCTTTCGCAAAAGACTACAGAAACGTACTTAGTGTTGACATAGGCGGAACCAAGACTATCTTCGCGTTGATCGATCTCGACGGAAATATCCTAAAACGCGACACAATAACCACTGACCTTCTTCGTACCAAGAGGGGTCTGGTAGATGAGTTGAATGAGAGACTCGAGAGTTACATAGAGGAAGTCGGAAAAGAGAAGGTGCTGGGAATCACTGTAGGCATTCCCGGTACGGTAGACAGGGCTACACAGAAGATAAAATACATGCCCTCCTTCGATATCGGAAATCTTGATCTTAAGACTCCGATCGAGAAGAGGTTCGGGATTTCGACGCTGATCGAAAACGATGTTACACTTGCCGCCTTCGGCGAGTCATGGATCGGTTCTGCAAGACAGTTCAATGATGTGATCCTGGTTTCGATTGGAACCGGTATCGGTTCAGGTATTGTCATCAACGATTCGGTTTACAGAGGATGCGTCGGTGGAGCCGGTGAAATCGGCGAATTTGTCACCGATTGGTCTACAGAGTCGAAGATGAATGCGGGATTTGGGAGACTCGAACAGTGGTTCTCAGGATATTCGCTAGAGTCTTTCTGCACGAACAACGGCTGGGAATTCAGCGTAAAGGACCTATTCGAGAAGATGGACTCCGATGAGAGAATCCTTGAAAGAATTACGGGAGGCTGCGAACATCTTGCGCTTGCATTTGCCAATGCTATTATGCTTCTCGACCCAGCAAGACTTCTGATAGGAGGTGGTATTGGTTTCAACCAGTATGATCGGATTTTTCCAATAATCGACAGCACTCTGAGGAAGGTTCTTCCAGAAGAGCTTTACAGACCAGATCTGCTTGTCAGAGCGGCTCTTGAGCCTTACAGTGTTGTCATTGGCGGAGCTTATTTTGCTCAGAAAGAGTTGCTCCTTAAAGAGGTTCTAGGGGGAACTTCAGGATTTTGAATGCAAGACACTACAGGAGGAGGTACCTATGAGAAAGATTACTGTTCTACTAGCTTTGATCTTCGTTCTAATGGCAGGAATTCTCTTTGCGACGGACGTTGCAGTTTTGCTTCCCGGAACCGTTGAATTCTTCAGCGTTCAGAGAGTAGGGTTGGATGCGGCCGCCCAGGAATTTGGACTTAACCTGATCTATGCCGATGCAGAATGGGATGCAGGCAAGCAGCTGTCTCAGGTTGAGAACTTCATCGCAAGAGGTGTGGATCTCGTGTTGCTTTGCGCGGCGGATAACATGGCACTTCGAACTGCGGTAACTCGCTGCAACGAAGCGGGAATTCCATTGATCACATTCACAAACAGTATCGGAACAGATCCTGAAGGCAAGTATCCAGGTGTCATTAGCCACATAGGTCGTTCTGAGATAGGATCAGGGGTAGTCCAGGCAGAATTTGTCGAGAAGCTCTTTGGGAACGCCGACATCGACATAATTCTTATAGAAGGTAATCCCGGTACAACTGCCCAGAGAATGAGAGAAGAGGGTTTTCTCTCTGTCGCTGAAAGAAATCCTTCCTGGAACATAATTGAAAAGCGCCCTATCGACGGCTGGACAAAGGAAGGAACACTTGCATTCATGGAGGCTTTCCTTCAGAGTGGCAGAAATGTCGACGTCGTCGCATGCCAGTGGTGGTCGGGAGCTATAGCGGCATCGATGGCACTCAAGGAGAGAGGGATCACTGACGTAGTGGTTTTGGGCCTGGAGTATGCGAAAGAGCTCGTTCCTTACATCGAAGCCGGTGACGTTTACGCTTCCACGTATTTCTCGGTTATTGAAGAAGGCTACAAAGCAGTTGAGACCGCCCATCTGTACCTGACCGGCCAGGAAGTGCCGAAGTTCGTTGAGATTCAGCAGGTAATAGTCACAAAGGATAACGTGGCCGATTTCGAACCGGAAATGTAAGAGAAATACGACAGGAGGTCGCTGATGTCTGAAGCAGGTAAGATCAATATCCTCTCACAGCTGTTTTTTAATGAGGAGCTCTCCAGGGATAATTCCAGAAGCCTTACAGAGAAACTTTCGAAGGCAAAAAAGGCAGGACTACAAAAGCTCATTATCTGGTCGGTCCGGCCCGAATATCTTTCCTCGCTTGTTTCGATTTGCAGAGGCGCTGGAATTTCTCCGCATCTCTGGTACCCAATGCTGGCGGACGCGCCAGTAGATTTTGACACGGACGCCTTCAAAATCGTCAGAACGTTAGACGACGGTCGGTCGGAAATACTGGAATCCCAAAAGGCGGGCGGTGAGGAGTTTAAATTTCTTTGCCCCAACAAAGTAAGGCAAGAGGAGGCTTTTCTAAGCCGCATTGAAGAAATCCTTGGCCTTGCCGACTTCGACGGTGTCTTTCTCGACAGGATCCGTTTTCCGTCACCAGCCAACGGGATAGGAGAGATGCTTACCTGCTTCTGCGACACCTGCAAGGAGAGATCGAGCGCAACGGGTTCAGTCTTTGAGGAGGCTGTTCACGGTTTTGTGAAAAAGCTCGGTTCGAAGATTGGAATGGACGAAGTACTCGAAACTCTTAAAGAGTTTTACAGAATTACCGGGGAATTTCTCGAGTTCAGAAAGTCATCGGTGCTCCAGCTGCTAGCTTCATATGCCGACAGGGCGCGAAACCTGGGCCTTGAAGTGGGGGTGGACCTTTTCTCCCCCTCACTTCGAAACATCGTTTCGCAGGATTACGAGAGGATATCCAGGCATGTGGATTGGATGAAGCCGATGGTTTACTGCAAAACAATGGGGCCGGCCGGACTTCCGATGGAAATTCTCTCTCTGGCAAAGATTCTCGTGGAGCACGCCTCGCGACTTTCGGAGAGAGAAGCGCTCGAGATTATCGGAGAGCTGACTGGCCTTCTGTTGCCTGAAAGCTTTGATGAAATAAGAATGAAAGGCATCGATCAGAAGAACTATGAACTCGAGCTGAATAAGATCGACCAGATGAATCTCAATCCAGTAACAAGGATCTTTCCCGGCTTTGAAGCGGTCAATCTTCCCCCAGTATGTTCGGTAGGTCTGGAGGAAGTCAGGAATTACGTTGATGCAACTCTTAGAAAAGGCCATGATGGGTTTGTTCTCTCCTGGGATATAAGACAAATAAGTGATGAGATTCTCGAGTATGTGGGTGATCGCTTTGAATAGAGATACTGTCGGCGCTAGACTCATTCTCGAAGTGAAGGAGATCTCAAAGAGCTTTCCAGGTGTTAAGGCTCTTGACAAGGTAGACATGGATGTGAGAGAGGGGGAGGTCCACGCTCTTCTGGGAGAGAATGGATCGGGAAAGTCGACGCTCACAAAATGCATTGTAGGAGCTTATCAGAAAGATTCGGGGACCATTCTCTACGACGGGAAGGAAACCAGCTTCTCATCTCCAACGGAATCTTTCAGGCAGGGAATAAGCGTTATCTATCAGGAGAGGAGCCTCATTCCCAAATTCACCGTCGAGCAGAACATATTCCTCGGTGACGAGATGCAGGTCTCGGGCCTGCTTTCAGAAAAGAAGATGAGAAAGAGATTTCGCAGCCTTTGTGAGTCGTATGGATTTGATCTCTCACCGAACGAGAAGATATTCAGGCTCGGGGTGGCACAGCAGAAGGTAGTGGAAATCATGAAGGCACTTTCCAGGAATTCGAGGGTAGTGATCATGGACGAGCCGACGGCCTCGCTTTCGAAGGAAGAGTCTGATCATCTCTTCAAGATCATCTCTCAACTCAAAAGTAAGGGAATTTCGATCCTGTATATCACCCATATTCTGGAAGAGGTTTTCAGAATTACAGATAGAATTACAGTCCTCAGAGACGGCAGGAAGGTCTCCACTTTGAATACTGCTGAGACTGACAGAGAAGAGATCGTCAATCTAATGGTCGGTGAAGTCTTTCATGACATCGAAGTTATTTCGAGTTCAGCAAAGTACGACCTTCCACCCGTCATATCTGTAAAGAACGTTCAAAAGTTGCCTAGAGTAAGGGATATCTCATTCGAAGTCTATCCCGGTGAAGTGCTTGGAATTACCGGTCTCACCGGCTCGGGAAAAACGGAGCTGGCCAGGGCGATTTTCGGTGCCGAGAAGGCAGACAGCGGCGAGATAACTGTTGAGGGCAAGAGAGTGAATCTAAGCTCGCCGGTAGATGCCATAAATGCAGGGATAGCGTTAATACCCGAAGACAGGAAATCCGACGGTCTCATAATGCTTTTCGAGGTCTTCAAGAATATCACTCTCCCTTCGATAAGCGATTTCACTGCGACGCCCGGATTGATCCTGACGAAGAGAGAATATGTTAAGGCGAATGAATACAGGGAAAGACTTAACATCCGGCTTGCTTCGATACATCAGCAGACGAAGTTTCTTAGCGGAGGCAACCAGCAGAAAGTCGTAATTGCAAAGTGGCTGCTGACCAATCCAAAATTGCTGATCATGGACGAGGCGACTCAGGGAATCGATGTGAAGGCAAAGAGTGAAATCTACTCGATTGTAAGAGAGCTTGCCGAGAACGGCTTCTCCGTTATCTTTATTTCCTCTGAAGTGCCGGAAGTTCAGAGAGTATCCGACAGAATCCTTGTAATCGCAGATGGAGAGGTCGTAGGAGAATTCAAACGCGGAGCTCGCCAGGACGAGATCCTGAAGAAAGCGTTGAGCGGAAAACAAGAGCATCTAGATAATCAGGTGGTGAGTTGAATGTCAGGACCCGCTGTTAAGTCGAGGTTGGCAAGCTTTCTGGGAAAGTACAAAATCATTATCGCATTCTTTGTGTTGGCGCTGGTCATCTCACTTATGACACCCAACTTTCTATCTTGGAGAAATATCATAAACATATTCAGGCAAAGTTCGATAATCGGTATAATGGCTATCGGCTCCACATTTGTCATTATCGGCGGCGGGTTCGATATCTCGGTCGGTTCACTGCTGGCTCTTTCCGCCGCTATGGCGGTTGGACTCCAGTCTTCTATGCACTGGTTCTTCGCAGTGATTGTCGTTTTGCTAGTTGGTGCCGCCTTTGGAGCTGCAAATGGATTCCTTTGCTCGAAGATTCATATTCCACCAATCATTGCCACTCTGGGAACTATGACGATCATAAGAGGAATCGTTTATATGTATACAGGCGGTTATCCTCTTTATGTCGATTCAGAAGGGTTTGCTTTCATCGGCAATGGCTACATAGGGCCGATTCCCTTTCCAATAATTCTGCTGCTGATCCTAGTAGCTCTGGGTCAGTTCATTCTTGTTAAGACGAAATTCGGTAGGTACTCCTGTGCGATAGGTGGGAACAAAGAGGCGGTCAGACTCTCCGGAATCAAAGTCGACTTCTACATGACCCTGACCTTCGTTGCTGGAGGAGTAATGGCTGCAATGTCGGGAGTTGTCTACGCATCAAGGCTGCTTTCGGTTACGCCTCTTGCCGGTCAGGGCTATGAGCTGGATGCGATAGCTTCTGCAGTAATCGGCGGTACAAGCGTGTCTGGGGGAGAAGGTTCAGTCGTGAGAACTCTCATCGGGGCGTTGTTGCTGACAATGATAACCAATGCATTCAACCTGATCGGAATAGATCTTTATGTTCAATATGTGTTCAAAGGACTTGTAATTCTGGCAGCGGTTGGATTCGATTCATTCTACAAGGCCCGTGGCTAGAAGATAAACTCTTCATACGAAAAGAGCTCTGAAGGCTAATTAAGACATCGCGAGAGTGCCAAAGAGGTTGGAAACTGCGAGCCGGAGCAGTAGCAAAAACAAGAGCTCTAGAAAATTCAGATAACCTTCACTTCGTGTGTCTCAATCTAAGCAAACCGTATAGGCCGTGGCCGGGATGAATGAGCCAGGCTGATCCGAAGACTCCACGATTTGTGATTCCCGAGACCGAATCTGGCATCTTGAGTCCCTATCACTCCAGGCCAGGAAATCCCTACTACTGCATTCTTTTCGCCTCGTGATGAAATCTAACCTAATCAGAGGGTCTTCGTTCAACCCGGCGCATGATCTGTTGCTTATTGATGAGCATGAGAGTTATGTTCTTTGCGAGCTCAATGGTCTTTCGATCACTTTTTTGAGTTCTTCAGGTCTATCGAAATCCTGCCTATCTGACAGTGTTGACTTGACAATGGAATCAACTCCCGGAGAGACTTGTGACAACTTGTATTGGCTTATATTCTTAAGTCTAAAGAACTCAATGTACTCGGCCTGAACTTTTCTACTGACTGCACCAAGCCAGACTTCAAATTTGCTCTCTTTGTGCAGATAAACAATCGCGATTTCAAGTTTCTGATCTTTCAAGGCGGAGGGGAAAAAAGCAAAAATACGTCATATCCATGTACCCGAGATACATGGAGCCGGTCACATAGTTCGGGTATCTGTCGGTCAAATACGTTCTTAGATCCGACATGAACGACATGACTCCCCTGCAGGCTTCCAGGATACGCCCTGTGTTCAACTGGCTCGTGTATTCACGGATAAGATCGTTCAGAAAGTCCATATTTCTACTCCTCATTCCACCGGTATTTCTTGTTCTTGCGAAGAGTATCGAGATTGCAGATCGGGCACAAGCCATTAAGGCAGCATATAACCACGCCACATTCAGGGCAACGCCATTTTTCCTCTTCCTTCTTCAAGAACAGTTCAATAGAGTTGTCACGAATGAATTCCAGGTTCTCAATCATGCTCATTTAAAATTAAGTTCGGTAGCGCTTATCCAGTGTCTTAAATCATTTGCAGGAAAAGAGTTTACGCTCATAGCAGAAACGGACGCTTCCCTTTGCAAGCAATTCGCACTGGTCGCCCATATGAGTGCAGTTTTCACCCCTCGGAATACAGCCGGGGCAATACTGTCTGTGAAAGCCTCTTTTCTTGAGCTCCTCCTTCACTGCCTGTTAATTGATGCACAGGCTGCAGTTGATACCGCATTGAGCGATTACCGCCTCTTCCATTGAACACTCCCGTCAGGACCCGTTGAGAACCGGGTTCGCTGAACTTCCCGATAAAGCTTACCATTTTCATTGTACTTCTCATCTTACGTTAGGCCCTCTATCAAGATCATAGCTCTCATACCGGGCAAGCTCAATAGGAAGTTAAGAGAAATCTCTCGAAGACTCTGAGTAGCAAGAAGTGCATCGTCTCTTCAGCGCCCGGCATCGATCGGATGTCTCCGGTCATGAATCGACTTCTCGCCTCTCGTCTTGTGTTACAGTGATGTTAAAAATGGAGTCCCTAAGGCCGAAAACTCGTCCTGAAGACCTGCGGAAAGGGCTGGCAAGAGTATCTGATCGCGTCGGGAAAGTCTTTCTTTCACCAGGTCTTCAGAGTCGAGATAGAGACTGAAGCATCATTCGAGCTTGAAGGCAGATTCCACATACTGACTCTCGTTGAAGGTGAGAGTGTGAAGCTTGTCTCGAACGGGAACGAGTTCGTGTTGAATTACTCCGAGACGGTCATTGTACCTGCAAGTACGGGACGCTACACGATGAGAGCCGGAGGCGAGGGGAAATGCATGGTTGTGAAGGCGCTGCTGAAGTGAAGACCGGCGTGATTATCGCTCTGGACGTTGGCGGTACAACCGTAAAGTCGGCTCTATGCAACGATTCAGGCGATTTGCTGACTGGAATAAGCACGACTCCCATTGATTCGAAGGCCTCAAAGGCCGCGATACTTGAGAGTTTCAACGAGATCGTGACGACACTGTCCAGAGCTGCAGCCAAGGCGGGACTTAGGGTATCGGGTCTTGCACTTGCCTTTCCAGGACCTTTCGATTACGAAAGAGGCATATGTCTCATAGAAGGAGTTGAAAAGTACGAAGCGCTTTACGGCATGAATCTGAAGAGCTTTTTTCGAAGTGAAGTACTGGCGGATGGGTCGATACCGATCCTCTTCGATGCCGACTCCTGGGCCTTCGCCAGGGGCCAGTATCACAAAGGCGCCGCGAGAGGCGCCAAAAGATTCATAGGCCTGACAATCGGAACTGGACTGGGCTCGGCTTTCATGGAAAGGGGGAGTATAGTAGAGAATGAAAGGGGAATTCCTCCCTACGGCTGGATAGGAAACCTTCCCTGCGGGAAAGGGATTCTGGATGATAGAGTCTCTCGAAGGGGTATCCTTGCCAGATACGGAGAACTCACCGGAGGGACCCATGGCTGCCTTGACGTAGAGGATCTCTTCAATCTAGCCGAGAGTGGTGACGGAAACTGTATCGAGGTCTTCCGCGAAACCGGGATCCTTCTAGCAACGGCGCTCGCTCCTTTCATCGAAGCCTTTCATCCCGACTGTATTGTTATGGGAGGGAAGATCTCAGGAGCGTTCAAGTACATGGTCCCAGGGCTCAGCAGAAGACTGGAAGAACTCTTAGGGAAAGGGAATTTGCCCGAAATATTGAAAGCCATCGGCGCAGACAGCTGTACCCTCTCAGGAGTGGCGTTATACCTGGCAGAGAGATACTTGAAAGGGGGAAGAACATGCTAGCGGGTTGTTATATTGATCACGGACCTCGAGATTGGCAGATCATCCAGCAAGAGAACGGCAGAGCATCTATCGATCTTCGTGGGACTTATATACTCTCGAAGGACTTACAGGAGACACAAAGTGTCTTTGTGAGGGTGGTCCGTGAAGACAGCTCCGAGACGGTGCTACCTTGGCTTGAAGCGAAGACGCTCGAAGGAGAAAGATGGGAAATATGCCTTGACATTCCCTCAGGAGGGCTCTACAGGATAGAGACTTGTCTGAAGCCTGAAAGCTTCGGGATAGAGTACGCATTCCGGGGAGACATGATACAGCACATAGGCGTAGGCGAACTCTTCGCAATCACCGGTCAGAGCAATTCTGCAGGATATGGGAAAGATCCCATTTATGATCCACCGGAAATAGGAGTCCACATACTTAAGAACAACGGAACATGGGATCTGGCTGCCCATCCACTGAACGATTCCACCCGATCCATCCACCCTGTCAACATCGAATCGATCAACCCCGGCCATTCGCCGTACTTAAGCTTTGCAAGATATCTGAAAAGAGAGTTGAACATGCCCGTCGGATTGATTCAAGCCTCTCTCGGAGGCTCGAGCCTGAGTCAGTGGAACCCGGGCGAAAGCGGAGAACTTTACCGGAATCTGCTGGAAGTTGTTGCGGACTGCGGGGGCAAAATCAGAGGTCTTCTCTGGTACCAGGGCTGTTCCGATACTGCAGCGCCCCTCTTCAAGACTTACGGTGAAAGGTTCTCAAATTTCGTGAGAGCCTTACGAAAAGACTTGGGCTCGCCGGATCTGCCCGTCTTTACGGTACAGCTTAACCGCTTTGTTGCAGATCCAGAGCCCTGGGGAATGAACGATGAAGGGTGGGCCGTAGTTAGAGAAGCTCAGAGACGAGCAGCTCGAGAGCTTCCGGGAGTCTACGTCGTTCCTTCGATCGATATCCCGCTTTCAGACAACATCCACAACAGCTCATACGGAAACGTGATGCTTGGAGAGAGGCTGGCCAAGAGTGTTCTTAAGCACCTGTTCGGAAAGAAAATCCAGGCAGATGCACCGGACATAGCTCGCGCATCGGCATTGGGTGACGGAACCGTACGTCTGGTCTTTGACAACGTAAGTTCCAGGCTCTATGCCTTCGATCTCAAGCCCGAAGACCTGCCGATCTTGATTTCTGACGAGTCGGGAAATATCCAGGTAGAATCTTACTCCATCGAGGGCAATGTCATAACTCTAAGACTCTCGAGAGAGCCAGGAGCTCACGCGCTCGTTCACTGTCAGCATGAAACGAATCCACGGCCTCTTCCGATCATAGATGCTGTCAGTCATCTTCCTGTCCTCCCGTTCTACAGTTTTGAAATATCCAGAGAGTGACTCCTTTCTTGGAAGGAAAGCAAGAGAACAAGAGTACTAGTGATAAAGGGTATCTTCATTGAGCCAGACACAGAAAATCCATTCTTGCTTCCTTCTCCTTTTCAGTAGACGGGCAACGGCTAACGAGCTTATCTCCGGTTTTTCCTACCACCAGCCCGCTACCACCAACCTCGGTTCTATTTCAACAAAACCGTTTTCATGGTGAAAGAATCAAGAATCGCTATGGTGACATCGAACTCTTCGTTGCCAAATTCGCTCTCGACGAACGGAGTCTGCAAGGTTATTTCAAGCAGTTGAGTGTCGGTAGGCTTTTCGGCCGGCAAGAAGTCGACGGAATTTTGAACCACGAGTCTCAACGGGTCCTGGTTTGCAAAGAAGTAATCGATAAAGTCCTGTCGTTCCTCTTCCGTGATCCCGTAAGTGTAGGTCGCAATCTGTCCTGCTGAGGTGTCCACAGGAACCCAACCGTAATTTGGCAGGTAGAACTCGGCCCAAAAGTGCGAACCGAGCTGTCCGGAGAAAACCTGAAAGCCTCCCGGCGCCCTTGCCGGTATTCCTATGGATCTACAGAGAGCTGAGAAGATCATCGACTGAGTGCCGCAATCACCATAACCGTGTTCGAATGAGTAGAGGCTTTCCGGAATCCCAGCCGCCTCTATTGAAACGTGAGCCATAAAAGTGTATTTGATGTTTTCGACTACGTAGTAGTATAGCTTTTTCGCCTGGAGGTAAGGATTGGTCTCATCTCCAACAACGCTTCTGGCAAGCTGCTCAAACCTTTCATCGAAGTAGATGCTTCCTTCTGACTTCGTGTAGTCCTTGTAAAGCGAGCTTTCTTTGTCGTATTCGCCTACCTGATCTGGATCTATATCGAACTGCTGCTGATAGTGTGTGAAAGTATATTCCACGGAGATATCCAGATCTTCATCGAGATTCGAAAGATCGAATTCGAAGAGGACATAAGCTATATCGCCGGAGGTTCTGGGAAGACCGACCACCGCTTCCTTTGGTCTTACCTCAAGCACAGAAATGTTCTCTTGAGCGGCCGTCTGCAGAGGAAGGGGGAACCAGATTCTCAACGAACCCTCATCCGGCAGCAGAGATCTTTCAGTATGCACTTTGTACTCCACAAGGTAATCCTTCGGGTTGAAATACGGGCTGTGAGCTGGCTTGAAGGTGGCAAAAGGTGTCTGCCTCGGTCCGTATTCTTCCAAAAGGTATCTAACCAGCAAGACATTGCCTGCCGACCACTCTGGCACCCTGTTGACCAGTTCCGGGTCCCTGGTGAAGAGGTTGTGCTCCAAGTCGCAGTAGTACATCTCTGCACCGTCTACAAGGGCTCTCTGTATGTCTCTTTCAACGATGAATTCCCTCACTTGTTCATCATTCTTGAGCTGCGGATAATGTTTCATGATTATCTCTTTAGCCTCTTCGAATGTCAGCGAGAATTCCAAGGTGCTTTTCAGTTCGTTCTGTCTTCTCAAATACTCGTCGGACCGCTGAAAGAAATTACCGAAAGCAACCGTAGAAACAAGAACGATCACAAGAACCAGTTTCAATTTCATATTTTATCCCCCTTTTCTGTTCCCTGATTTGACACAACAAAGCAAGTATATAATGATTGACTTTCAGAATTTAAACACTGAATGTAGTCTTATGATGAATATCATTGCCTTGTGATCTCAGAGAGGAGTAAATTACAGATCGGAGCACTCTAACATTAGAGGCTAAACAGTCAATCCCTCTTCTGGATTTTTATTTGACCAAATGCTGTATCTATTAATGCCAGAAACTCAGGGGTTAAGTTACGCACCATCCCCAACACTATGTGTTTCGAACCTTCAACATCCAGTTGCTAATCCGGTTAACCTCTGATAGTCGCTGCAGGCATTTTCTGCCTTGATTTCTCTCCCCCAAACTCCGACCTGCCAGGTCGACGTGATGTTCTGCACAGTGAATAGGAGCTTATAGAAAAGTCTACAAACCTCATGAATCAGGCTTCTACCAGCACCGTAGTGGCAACTTTCTAATTTTCGCTTTTATTTTTCGCCATATTGGCTCATTTCAGAACCTAAACTGACAAACCTCTCGCCAGTCGTGGGGAGTACGCGAACGACTTGACCCCCAAAACGGGTCTGTCCCTTTCGAAAAGAAACTGATCGGAAACCTAGAAAAGAAGGGAGACATGAAGATTATCGATCGTTAGTATACTCTAAAGGATAATACTGTAAAGTATAATAAGCAGGTGATACATGCCTTCCCGTTGGCCTACTATCAGGCACTTGCTTGTCCAATTCCCCTGGGGGCTGAATACGATCTCTAGCGCTCAAGAGATCGGAAGCGTGAGGATAGAGGTTTGAAGATCAAAATCATTCCGATGACGGCTATAGGTTATTCCGAAAGCGCTACAATCAGGCATCTGAAATTGTTTCAGGATCTCGCTCTTGGTTTTTGATCTTGGCCAAGAACGAAGAAGAGATCCGCGCTCTGGAACGAAGAACAGATTCTTTCTCTTGGACGGCCAACACGGTTCTTTGGCTCTTCGGACTTCCTACCCTACCCCCCAACCCCGGTCCTCCCTCTTGCTTACATCCTCTTTGAACTGATTCCTTTGCTCTTGATCAACCACCTACCACGAACCACCAACAACCAGTTTGTGAGTTTCAATTCCTCATAGGTAGTCTGGAAGCCATCCAGTCCTCGAATGAACTGTTCTATGACATATTCGTTTCAATTCCTCATAGGTAGTCTGGAAGCGATGTATGTTCCAGAACTTGAGTAGCTTGTTGGTTGTTTCAATTCCTCATAGGTAGTCTGGAAGCGGGAAATGGCCAAGAAAGACCCGGCCAAGTTCAAGTTTCAATTCCTCATAGGTAGTCTGGAAGCGCTGGATCACTTTCAGAAGCATTAGAAAACACAGGGTTTCAATTCCTCATAGGTAGTCTGGAAGCGGGATCCGAGCGTCTTAGACATGTTCGATATAGAGTTTCAATTCCTCATAGGTAGTCTGGAAGCGGAAACTTTGGGAGTATAGAGCTCCGGCATACGCGAGTTTCAATTCCTCATAGGTAGTCTGGAAGCGTAATTCAGTTTTTCCAGCTTGAAAGATTCTTTCTGGTTTCAATTCCTCATAGGTAGTCTGGAAGCCCGAGCAATGAGGTTCTTGATGCAGGGAATGAGTTTGTTTCAATTCCTCATAGGTAGTCTGGAAGCTTTTCTGGGTGGAGTCAGAGAGTGGGCTAGAAGATTTGTTTCAATTCCTCATAGGTAGTCTGGAAGCAACCGCTGCCATGAAACAGATCTTCGAGAGGATTGCGTTTCAATTCCTCATAGGTAGTCTGGAAGCCGGGTGAATCATCTAACTCTTCACAGGATAGCCCAGTTTCAATTCCTCATAGGTAGTCTGGAAGCTCGTTCAAATTCAATGTAGTGATCGTCTGTTACTCGTTTCAATTCCTCATAGGTAGTCTGGAAGCTGTGTATGGTTTATCAATGTTCGTGTTCCAAAAGTTGTTTCAATTCCTCATAGGTAGTCTGGAAGCCCTACAATGAGATAGTTACTTCACTCTTCAAGTGCTTGGTTTCAATTCCTCATAGGTAGTCTGGAAGCTGTCCTTTCGTCATCATCTGAAAAGACTATTACCGGTTTCAATTCCTCATAGGTAGTCTGGAAGCTCCGCCTGAGCCTTCAATGGGTGCCCCGTGTTCATAGTTTCAATTCCTCATAGGTAGTCTGGAAGCATCGGGGAAGAATCCGTTACATTTGCTTAACACACTGGTTTCAATTCCTCATAGGTAGTCTGGAAGCGGCCGCGATGCCACCACCACTGCCAATAGCAGCCAGGTTTCAATTCCTCATAGGTAGTCTGGAAGCATAGCTTGCTGCTTCAGCTTCTGACGAGAAGAGCAGTTTCAATTCCTCATAGGTAGTCTGGAAGCGCTGAAAGAATCAGAAGGCGGCAGAGATGAAAAGAAGCGTTTCAATTCCTCATAGGTAGTCTGGAAGCGAGTTATATAAAGCAGAAGAACCATAATGGGAATAGTAGTTTCAATTCCTCATAGGTAGTCTGGAAGCCGAATGGTGTAGTATATGAATACACAGATAGTGAAGTTTCAATTCCTCATAGGTAGTCTGGAAGCGGATGAGAGACGAGGCCTCGAGAGGTGCCGCTAACTGTTTCAATTCCTCATAGGTAGTCTGGAAGCTGAAAGTTCTCGGCGCAGAATTGACGAAAGAAGTCATGTTTCAATTCCTCATAGGTAGTCTGGAAGCCTATGACACTTGACACCATTCGCGAACTGATAAGAATGTTTCAATTCCTCATAGGTAGTCTGGAAGCTGGCTTTTCAACCCCAAACCAACTAAACATTAAGAGTTTCAATTCCTCATAGGTAGTCTGGAAGCAGATCGGGTCATATGTGTGCTACTGTGCGCTTCCTTGTTTCAATTCCTCATAGGTAGTCTGGAAGCTCTAAGAGGAAATGATTGATGTGTATAGAACGAAAAGTTTCAATTCCTCATAGGTAGTCTGGAAGCGAAAACCTGATGAAGGCTTATGACTCGCTTCGAATGTTTCAATTCCTCATAGGTAGTCTGGAAGCGATTATAATCATTAGCTACGACCTTTTCTATTGGCAGTTTCAATTCCTCATAGGTAGTCTGGAAGCTGACCGTTCCGGTAACGTTTGTAAATCCGGTTTTCTGTTTCAATTCCTCATAGGTAGTCTGGAAGCCAGACGATCGAGAACAGGAGGTGAGGAATGAATACAGTTTCAATTCCTCATAGGTAGTCTGGAAGCCAAAGAGATGGCTTCGATGGGATAAATTAGACAGAGTTTCAATTCCTCATAGGTAGTCTGGAAGCCGTCGGGTAATGTCCTCTGGTATTTCATCGGGATAGTTTCAATTCCTCATAGGTAGTCTGGAAGCAAGAAACAATCGTATAGACTGAGAGGAAATTGAGAAGTTTCAATTCCTCATAGGTAGTCTGGAAGCTCATCAGGAACGACACGGGCAAGGAAAGAGAGATTTGTTTCAATTCCTCATAGGTAGTCTGGAAGCTCTTTTTCTGAATTCGGGTTCTACATACGAGGTCGGTTTCAATTCCTCATAGGTAGTCTGGAAGCCAGCAAAAGAGATCGAGGCCTTGAAGGCGAAACCTGTTTCAATTCCTCATAGGTAGTCTGGAAGCTGACTATGGACAAAACGAAGGAGAAGAGGAAGGAAGTTTCAATTCCTCATAGGTAGTCTGGAAGCGAACGCCATGAGCCACGTAACTGTCGAAGCGGAATTGTTTCAATTCCTCATAGG
>NPIF01000684.1_pt1 | contig 103259 bp, 99 predicted proteins | sample 8637461 | NCBI WGS metagenome assembly NPIF01 (sample SAMN07420641, study PRJNA396082) | bioreactor metagenome | isolation source: sample BR12 brine-fed electro-methanogenic bioreactor BR | place: Japan: Kochi | collected 2016-12-09 | reverse complement strand
CTTTTGCGCTTTGTGAGAAAATCAGCAGGACGTTCTGGGGGCGTGACGGAATCGGTAGACGTAGCGGACTTAAAATCCGCTGTCAGTGATGGCGTGCGGGTTCGAGTCCCGCCGCCCCCACCAGCTGTATTTGAAGCTATGCTCGTCCCATACGACGAAACCCCGCTCGAAGCGGGGTTTCTGTGACATCGCGAAATCTAAGGGGAGGGGCTTAGCGATCGCGGTACTGCGCCTCGACGCGCTCGTCCTGCCCCTTGACGTCGACGCACACCGTCGCTGTCGGGCGTGCCAGCAAGCGCGGAACGCCGATTGGATCGCCGGTTTTTTCGCAGTAGCCGTATTCCTTGTTCTCGATCCGGCGCAACGCGTCGTCGATCTTGCGCAGCAGCAGTGACTCGCGCTCCCGCAGGCGCAGATCCAGCCAATGCTCTTCTTCGGCCGTCGCTCGGTCTGCAGGGTCCGCGAAGACCTCGCGCTCGTGCAGACGTTCCTTGACCTCGATCTCGCGCTGCAGCACTTCTTCGCGCATCTGGAACAGCCGTTCGCGGAAGAACTCCAGCTGCTGGTCGTTCATGTAGTCGGCCTCGGACATCTTGCGGACATCCTCTTCGGTCAACGGACCATTCGACGAGCGGGTAGCCTTGGCTTTGGGAGAGGTCTTACTCACGTTCTTTTTCGTACTAGCAGGTTTTGCAGGGGCCTTCTTGGGAGAGGGCGCCGGCTTCGAGGGTGAAGCTGCTGCCTTGGTTACGGCCTGCGGCTTCTTGGGCGCAGTCTTCTGAGCTGCGGACTTCTTCGTCGCGGCCGCCTTGGCGGATCTCGACGCAGGGGCTGACGATTGGGTCTTCTTGTCCTTCGCGACGGCCGTCTTCTTAGGTGCCTGCTTGTCACCGGTAGCCTTCGTGGCTGCCTTGGGCTTGCTCAGGGCACTCTTGAGTCGCGTCAGAAGACCAGACGAGCCCTTCGACGCAGTTGCGGGCGTCTTTCCGGATTTCGCCTGTTTCGAACTCTTTTTTGCTGTCATCTTGTACTGAAACCTTGCGGCCGCACCAAGCGAGTTGGCCAATTCCTGCCAGCGCAAAGGCGGGCGTTATACACCGAGAGGCTACTTTGGTCAATCTTTCGCGAGATGGAAAATTGCGATGACCGACGAGTCGCGGTGTGGCCTGGCGCTAGATGCAAATCCGCAGGCTTTTCCTCCAGTTGATCTGATTGAAATGTTGTAGGTATCCGATGGAGCATACCTGCCGCGAAAGCTGGGGGATAGCCCAGTCCGATTGTTGAGGTGCATCCATCCGTGCCCCTGATCTTCTTAGAAGAAAGGAGTTCTGCGGAAGCACGTCAATTGCATCTTCGTTTTGCCGTCATGGGGCTTTGTTTGCTGTTCTTTCTTATCACCTGCATTGGGCACGACAAGTCGTTAATAACGCATAATGTATATTATGTTAAGTTGTTATTGATAAGATCAACGAGGACTGCATGCTAGGATTGCGGCCTGTCTCCCACACGGCTTTGCTGTTCCCCCATGGCTGATTCGCCTGTCGATGCATCGATCTTCGCGAACCTGGTTCCGCTCAATGCATTGAGACGTGAACGGCAATCGGACCTCGCCCTCAAGGCCACGATCTCCACCGCGCCTGCCGGTACTTTCCTGTTCAAGTTCGGTGAACCCGCGAACGCGGCGGTCTTCGTGCTTGACGGCGAAATCCATCTCCTCGACAAGGATGGCAAGGCACTTTCCCGCGTACGCGCAGGTGAACCCGCGGCCATGCATCGTATTGCTCACCAGTCGCCTCGCCAGGTTTCGGCGCGTTGTGCGACCGACGTCCGGTATCTGAGCGTCGACGCGGGCCTGCTCGACGTGATGCTGACATGGGACCAGACCGGATCCTTCGAGGTCAGTGACCTGGCATCCGCGGACAACGATGCGGACGACTGGATGACGCGCCTGCTGCAGATGCGGACTTTCCAGCTCGTGCCCCCTGCGAATCTGCAGGCGATGTTTCTGCGCATGCAGCAGGTCCAGGTCGACCCCGGAACCGTGGTCGTCAAGCAGGACGACCACGGCGACTATTTCTACGTCATCATGTCCGGGCGCTGCATCGTTACCCGGGAGCAGCCGAACAACAAGGCCGTGCGCCTTGCCGAGCTCGAGCCCGGTGCCTGCTTCGGCGAGGAGGCGTTGATCTCGGACTCCAGGCGCAATGCGTCGGTGACCGCGCTGACGCCTTGCAAGCTGATGCGTCTGAGCAAGGACGACTTCCGTCAGCTTCTTAACGATCCGCTGTCCCGCCGGGTCGGTTTGGATCAGGCCAAGGCCTTGGTTGGGACCAAACGGGCGCGTTGGCTGGATGTGCGCCTCCCCAGCGAGTATCAGAGCGGGCACATCGACGGGGCTCTCAACCTGCCCCTCTACATGCTCCGGATGCGGTTGTCGCAGCTCGATCCCGGGATCACCTGGATCGCCTACTGCGACACCGGGCGACGCAGCTCGGTTGCGGCGTTCGTCCTGACGCAAAAGGGTTTTGACGCGCAGGTTCTCGATGGCGGTATGCCGCCAACGGAGCGTTGACCGTCGACTACATGGTGTGCGTCGGCCGGTCGGCGCCGAGCCCGCCGGCCAGTAGACTTTCGATCTTCTTCTGCGTCGAACCGCCGTCCTGTGCGCTGAACTGCACCCCGATGCCCTGGGCCCGTTTGTTCTGCGCTCCTTTCGGGGTCACCCAGACCACCTTCCCTGCCACCGGAATCCGCTCCGGGTTCTCCATCAGCGTCAGCAGGATGAAAACTTCGTCCCCAAGGCGGTAATCCTTGTTGGTCGGAATGAACAAGCCGCCGTTCTTGATGAACGGCATGTAAGCCACGTACAGGGCCGACTTGTCCTTGATGTTGAGCGTCAGAATGCCCGGCTGGGCCCCCGACCTCGGCGACATGCTCATGTTTGACTCTCTGCAAGCCTGATTATCGGCACTCTACCCGATTTGATCCGCCTCGACTGCGGCGGAATCTATCGCTGCAGACCCAGCGCGGCCGGTGCCAGCCGCAGCCACTCGACCAGCAAGGATTCGAGCAGGAGCTGAGGCTGTGCGTTGCCGCGACTCTTCCGCAAGGCGTCGGTCACCTCGCTCAGCATCTGCTGCAAGGCATCGCAACGGTCCACGTCCCCGTCATCGGTCAGAACCTGCTCCCGCAGCTGCGTGCCGATCCAGTCCCATGCCCATCCAAGGTGTTCGATCAGCGCGTCGCGCCCCACGGTTGCGGCGGCGGCGATCGGATCCTTGCGCCGGCGGCCGACCGCGGTCCAGAGTTCGGCCCATTGGTCGCGCTGCGCCACGCCGTCGCCCTGCGCCAGTTCGATCGCGCGCAAAGGGGCGCCGCCGGCCGCCGCCAATGCAGCCGACGCGTCATATCCGAGGCACGCGTCGAGCCAGGGTGATGTGGTCTCCGTCCGTGGTGGCGCAACACGGATCCGCTGACAGCGGCTGCGCAAGGTTGCCGGCAGGGCCTGCGGACGCTCCGACACCAGGATCAGATGCATTGCACTGGGGGGTTCTTCGACGGTCTTGAGCAGCGCGTTGACACTGCTGCTGTTGAGCGCATCGGCGTGTTCGATCAGTGCGACACGGGCGCCTTGGTAGTGGGACGACAGCGCGAGGCGCGAGATCAGCTGGCGCACGGCCTCGATCGAAATGTCGCGGCGGGCGCGGTCCGACTCGGGTTGCCAATGCACGAGGCCGTTTTCATGCTGGCCTGTGGGCGACAGCGCCATACCGAACAGGCCGTCGGTTCCGAGCACGCTGGCATTCGGATGGGCGCCGACTGCAATTTGCGCGCAGCTCCTGCAGCGTCCGCAGGCGTATCCGCTGCGTTGTTCACACAGGATGAATGCGCTGAGTGCACGTGCGAACCAGTGTTTGCCGACGCCTGCCGGGCCGCTCAGCAACAGCGCATGCGACAGATGGTTCTGCAGGACCAGCGCCGTCAGATCGAGCCAGAGATCCTGTTGCCAGGGCAACGGACGCCACAGTTCCTCGGAGGCGGTTCCGCTGGTACTCACAGGCGCTGCTCCAGCACAGTTTCGATCCGCTTGCGGACCTGATCGATGCCCACTCCGGCATCGATGACCGCACAGCGCCCCGGGTCGCGCGCGGCGCGCGCCAGGAAGGTATTGCGAACCCGCAGCGCGAACGCCAGATCATGCTCCTCGAAGCGGTTGACCTCGCCCCGTTGCCTGGCGCGCTGCAGACCGGATGCGGGATCCAGATCGAGGACCAGCGTCAGGGTCGGCTTCAGGTCGCCCAGGACGAAACGTTCCAGAGCCTGGAGGTGCGTCTCGGCGACCCCCTTCCCTCCACCCTGATAGGCATAGCTCGAGTCAACGAAGCGATCGCAGACGACGTCCTGGCCCGCAGCCAGAGCCGGCTCGATCAAGGCCTGCAGGTGCGCGGCGCGTGCGGCGAACATCAGCAGCAACTCGGTTTGCGGAGACACGCCCTCGGCCCAGTCCTGCAGCACGATTTCGCGGATCTTCTCGGCCAGCGGTGATCCGCCGGGCTCGCGGGTCAGCGTCACCTTGCGCCCGCGGGCCACCAGCCAGTCGCGGACATGACGCGCCTGCGTGGACTTGCCCGCGCCCTCGCCGCCTTCCAGCGTGATCAGCCGTCCGTAATCCGTCATCGCTTCAGCTGATATTTCCTGACTGCCGCCTCGTGCTGATCGAGGGTTTCGGAAAACACATGTGTTCCGTCACCACGTGAGACGAAGAATAGCGAATTGCCGTCGTCGGGATGCAGCGCCGCGTGAATCGAAGCCCGCCCCGGCAGGCAGATCGGCGTCGGCGGGAGTCCACCGCGCGTGTAGGTGTTGTAAGGCGTGTCCTGCAGCAGGTCGCGACGCCGCAGATTGCCGTCAAACGCGTCCCCGAGTCCGTAGATCACGGTCGGATCGGTTTGCAGGCGCATGCCACGGAGCAGACGGCGAACGAACACGCCGGCAATCTGTGCCCGCTCCTGTGGCGCGCCGGTTTCCTTTTCGATGATCGACGCCATGACCAGCGCCTCGTCGGGCGAAGCGTATGGCAGGCCCTCGGCGCGTTCGGCCCATTCCTCGTCGAGCACCCGCTGCATCTTCTCGTAGGCGCGACGCAGGATGACGACATCCTGCGTCCCCTTCGGAAAATGGTAGGTGTCCGGAAACAGGCGTCCTTCCGCTGGCCGGCCGTCGAGCCCGAGCGCCCGGTCCATCGCCGCCACCGGATCGTCGGCGTTCGCCAGCGTGATTTCCAGCAGCGGTTGCTTCGCAAGCTCCGCCAATGCCTGCTTGAGCGTCCACCCCTCGATCAGGCGGACCTGATACAGGATGGTCCGTCCCTCCACGAACAGCCGCAAGGCGTCAACCGCGCTCATCCCGTTCGACAGACGGTATTCCCCGGCCTTGATCCGGGTCGCGAGTTCCTGATGCCGTGCATACAGCCTCAGGTAGAGGGTTGATCGGACCGGAGCCTCGAGCCAGCCCAGGTCGGCCATTCTGTCGATGACGCCGCCTACGGCCTGACCGGGCGCAATCGTGAATGCGGTGTCGCCATCGATCCGCAGCGGGGCGTTCAGCAGCCGTCGGGCATCGGTCCAGAGGCCGGCGGCGCCGACCAGCGCCAGAATCATTGTCGCAATCAGTAACCGCATCAGCTCAGAGATATGAATGACAGGGATGATCGATCAGCCGCGCCAGGTGGCGCGTGGTGTCGCCAGTACTCCAGCGCGCATCGCCATCGACGCTGCCGATCGGAACGATGCCGGTCACCGCATTGCAGACGAACAATTCATCGGCGGCCAGCACCTCGGTCCACTTCAGCGGCGCGACGGTCGTGGTGATTCCGTGCTGCGCTGCGGCTTCGAGGATCCGCTGTCGCATGATACCGGCGACGCCACATCGGTCCAGTCGCGGCGTCAGCAAGCGCTCGCCATGGATCGCGAACACGTTGCCGCGCGTGCCGCAGATGACGTCGCCGGCCGCGGTCAACATCAGCGCCTCGTCGATTCCGGCGGGCCAGTTCCGCGATGCGAGCACCTGATCGAGCCGATTCAGGTGTTTGACGCCGGCCAGCAGCGGTTGCTCCGACAACGGTACCGCGCTGCGGATCACAGAGATGCCGTCCGTGTAGTGTCGGAGCAGCGGCGTACGCGACGGATAGAACAGCACCCAGCGCTGGGATTTCCGGCTACTCGGCGCATAACCCCTCTCGCCACCGGCGCGCACGACGATCGTCTTGAGCACACCATCACCGTGATCGGGAATCAGGGCCGCCAGATCGTCTTCGAGCGTGCCCGGTGCCGGCGTATCGAGGCCGAGTATTTCGCAGTCGGCTTCGAGTTTGCGAAGGTGCAACGACCAGTCGACGGCCCGACCATCGTGGATCAGAACGGTCCGAAACACACCGTCGCCGTAATGCAGCCCGCGGTTGGTTGCCGTCGATGCTCCGACGGCGGTGCCGTCGCACAGGGTTTTGACCGCAGCAACGTCGCGGCTCGTGCTGGCGTTCATGGGGCCGCCCCGAGGCCGAGCAACAGCCCCCGGGCCTTCGCCCGTGTTTCCTGCAGCTCCGCTGCCGGCAGCGAGTCGACGACGATGCCGGCACCGGCGCGCAGGCGCAGCTTTCCGCGTTGCCACGCGATCGAGCGGATCAGGATGTTGCTGTCCATGCGGCCGTCACGGCTGATGTATCCCATGCTGCCGGTATACGGGCCGCGGCCCACTTCCTCGAGTTCGGCGATGATCTGCATGACCCGCACCTTGGGGCATCCGGTGATTGTTCCACCGGGAAAGACCGCCTTGAGCACGGCCCCGGGCCCGACGTGGCGCTGTGGTCGGCCGCGCACGTTCGAAACGATATGGTGAACGTGCGCGTAGGTTTCCAGCGTCATCAACTCGTCGACGGCGATCGATCCCGGTACGCAGATGCGTCCGAGGTCGTTGCGCTCCAGGTCGATCAGCATCACATGCTCGGCGCGTTCCTTGATATTCGAGATCAACTTTTCCCGGAGCTGGCGGTCCTCGTCGGGCGTGCCGCCGCGTCGGCGCGTGCCGGCAATGGGTCGGGTCTGGACCCATTGCGCATCCCGTTGCACCAGCCGCTCGGGCGAAGAGCTGATGACCGCCTCTCCCTGCCACAGCGCGAGCCCCGCAAACGGGGCCGGGTTGCTGCCGCGCAACTGGCGATACAGGGCGGCAGGTGTCGCATCCGGGCCGATCTCGGCATCCCACGCACGCGACAGATTGACCTGGAAGGCATCTCCCGAACGCAGCAGCTCGATGATCCGGCTCACGCCCGCTTCGAAGCGGGCGGCGGGATCCTCGTTCACCCGCGCCGCCTGCAGCGATTCGGTGGCGTGGCGTTCGTCGTTGCGTCCGGCGCGATCGAGATCGCGGCGCATCCGCTCGATCGCCGCAGTTCCCAGTTCGCTGATCAGATGAATCTCGCCGGAGACGCGATGGCGTAGTACGGCCGAACGGCAGCGCACGGCCAGGGCATCAGGCAGGCCATGCGGCGACGCCGGCAGATCGAGCTGCGGCTCGACCCATCGGGCAGCCTCGTACCCGAGCAGGAAAAACCACCCGCCTTCGAACGGCAACTCGGGACGGGTGGCTGCGGCGGTATCGGACACGACCCAGCGATCGAGGGCATCGAAGAAATTGTCGTCGGGCCGGTCGGCCCCCGGCCCGGAGACGGCTCCGTTGCGACCGGTCAGCGCCGCCTCCGGATCGGCGAACAGGATGTCCCAGCAGGCCGAGCGCGGGTGCGACGCCACGCTCTCGATCAGGAACGGATACCGTTCCGGAGCGGCTTCGTGGAGATCCAGAAGATCGGTTGCGCACGGATCATGTCCGCGCAAGGTCAACACCGCAGGCGTGGACAGGGTCAGGTGAAGCGCTTGAACGCGAGCGTGCCGTTGGTGCCGCCGAAGCCGAAGGAATTCGACATCGCCACCTCGATCCGGGCTTCACGCGCCTGATTCGGTACGTAGTCCAGATCGCAGCCCTCGTCGGGATTGTCGAGGTTGATCGTCGGCGGGATCACCTGATCGCGCAGCGCCAGCAGCGAGAAGATCGCCTCGATGCCGCCGGCGGCACCGAGCAGATGCCCGGTCATCGACTTGGTCGAACTGACCGCAACCTTGCCGGCGTAGTCACCCAACGCACCCTTGACGGCGAGCGTCTCGGCCAGATCCCCGGCCTTGGTCGAGGTGCCGTGTGCGTTGATGTAGTGAATGTCTTCGGGATTGAGGCCAGCATCGCGCATCGCATTCTGCATGCACAGGCGTGCGCCCCGCCCGTCCTCCGGCGGCAGTGTGATGTGATAGGCGTCCGACGACATGCCGAAACCGATCACCTCGCCGTAGATCTTGGCGCCGCGCTGCTGCGCCGACTCCAGCGACTCGAGGACGACGACACCGGCGCCGTCGCCCAGTACGAATCCGTCGCGGTCGCGGTCCCAGGGGCGGCTGGCGCGCTCCGGATCATCGTTGCGTGTCGACAGCGCACGCGCCTGGCAGAACCCGGCCATGCCCGCGGGCGCCGAACCCGCCTCGCCGCCGCCGGCGACGAAATAGTCGGCATCGCCGGACTGAATCAGGCGTGCGCCGAGTCCGATGCTGTGGGTGGCGGTCGTGCACGCGGAAACCACCGCGAAGTTCGGCCCGGTGATCCCCAGGTCGATCGTGATGTAGCCCGAGATCATGTTGATGATCGATGCCGGCACGAAGAACGGCGAGACCTTGCGCGGTCCGCCGGCGTGCAGCTTGCCGCATTCGGCCTCGATGTTGCCGATGCCGCCGATGCCCGATCCGACGCAGACGCCGATCCGGTCACGGTTCTGGTCGGTGATCTCGAGTCCGGAGTCGCGAACGGCCTGCTTGGCCGCCGCGACACCGTAATGGATGAACTCGTCGGTACGTTTGACGTCCTTGACGTTCATCCATTCTTCCGGCTTGAAATCCTTGATCAAGCCGGCGAATTGTGTGGTGTAGGCCGATGCGTCGAATCGCGTGATCGGCCCGATCCCCGACTTGCCAGCAAGAATGTTGTTCCAGGCCGTGTCGACATCGTTGCCCACGGGCGAAACGATGCCGAGGCCGGTGACGACCACTCGTCTACGGCTCATTTGCAAGTCTCAGATTCGAAGGATTTAAACGATAGAACGGCCCGACAGCGGATCAACCCGCCTGATTGGTATGGGCCTTGATATAGGTGAGGACGTCCTGGAAGGTCACGATCTTCTCGGCTTCCTCGTCCGGGATGTCGATTTCGAACTCTTCCTCCAGCGCCATCACCAGCTCGACCGTGTCGAGAGAATCGGCACCCAGATCTTCGACGAAGGAGGCCTCGGGCGTGATTTGATCTTCGCTGACCGAAAGCTGTTCGGCGATGATCTTTTTGACCTTCTCTTCAAGCGTACTCATGCGTCACTCCGCAGCGTTTTTAGTGGTGTGAGAATCCGGCGTATTGTAGTTGAACCCGCCGGGTTAGACATCAGGTTCTTGAACCTGTTTAAGAATAAGGAATTAGGACGACAAGCCGAGGTGCGAAACGGCTCCGGACGCCCTCTTCCGATTCGCGCCTCGGGCGATCAGGGAGGGCCTCAGGCCATGTACATCCCGCCGTTGACCTGCAGCGTCTCGCCGCTGATGTAACCCGCCTCGCGGGACGCCAGAAACGCAACCGCGGCGGCGATGTCGTCGGGAGAGCCGAGGCGCTGGGCCGGCACCCGCTCGAGCAGCGCGGCGCGAACGTCTTCGCCGAGCGCGTGGGTCATGTCGGTCTCAATGAAACCGGGTGCCACGACATTGACGGTGATGCCGCGCGAACCGACCTCCTGCGCGAGGGACTTGCTGAAGCCGACCAGACCGGCCTTCGCCGCACAGTAGTTCGCCTGACCCGGGTTGCCCATATGGCCGACGACCGAGCCGATGCTCACGATGCGTCCGTAACGCGCCTTCATCATGCCGCGCAGCACCGCGCGGGAGAGGCGGAACACCGAACTCAGATCGGTTGCGATGACTTCGTCCCAGTCGTCATCCTTCATCCGCAACAGCAAGGTGTCGCGGGTCACGCCCGCATTGTTGACCAGGATCGACAGCGCGCCGATCTCGCCGATCAGCGCATCGCAATCGGCGGCGCTGCGCACGTCGAGGACACGCCCCTCGCCACCAAACGGGCTCAGCGCCTCGGTGATGGCCGCCGCACCCTGCTCGGAGGTTGCCGTCCCGATCACCTTCGCGCCTTCCGACGCCAGTCGCATCGCGATGGCGCGGCCGATGCCGCGGCTTGCGCCGGTCACCAGTGCGGTCTGTTCGTTGAATCGTGCTGCTGTGCTGGTCATCGCTTCTGCTTCCTGCCGCAGTCCGTGCGGCGCGCTAGTGTAAACAAGATTACCGTTGGATGGGCGCTCAGGCGAGGATCGCCTGTGCCGCCTGCTCCATCGCGTCGGCCTGCTCCAGCGCATAGGACTGAACGTCCTTGACGATGCGCTTGTTCAGGCCCACCAGCACCTTGCCCGGGCCGCATTCCAGAAACAGCGGCACGCCGCGACGATCGAGTTCGACGATGGTCTGGGTCCACCGCACCGGGCGATACAGCTGATCGCGCAGTGCGATGCGAATGGTGCCGGCATCCCCCCGCTCGGCCGCGTCCAGATTGTGCAGGACCGGAATGGCCGGCGCCGCGACGTCGACCGCCTGCAGGCGGTCGTAGAGCTGCTCGGCGGCGCCCTGCATCATCGAACAATGCGAGGGCACCGACATCGGCACCCGCACCGCCATCCGGGCGCCATGGGCCTTGGCGTGTTCCAGCACCCAATCGACGGCGGCGCCGGCGCCGGCCAGAACGACCTGTCCTGGCGAGTTGTAATTCGCCGGTTCCAGCGGACCTTCCCCCGGATAGGCCTCGCACAGCGCGTCGATCTGGGCGTCGTCGAGGCCGATCACCGCCGCCATGCCGCCGGCACCATGGGGCACCGCAGCCTGCATCAACTGTCCGCGCAACTCGACCAGCTTGAGTGCATCGTCGAAACGCAGGCTGCCGGCGGCGACCAGCGCCGCGTATTCACCGAGGCTGTGCCCGGCGACGGCGGCCGGGGGCGGCAGCCCCCTAGCGCTCCAGATGCGCCAGAGCGCGATATCCGCGGCCAGCAAGGCGGGCTGCGTCCGTTCCGTCCGATTGAGTTCTTCAGCCGGGCCCTGTTCGACCAGGGTCCTGAGATCCCAGCCCAGGACATCCGACGCCTCCTCGAGCGTCTGCGCCACCACGGGGCTGTCGTGTGCGCCGAGCATGCCGACCGACTGGGACCCCTGCCCCGGGAAAAGCATAGCGTACTTCATTGATTATTCCGGATTTTTTCAGATTCGGACCGCTTCCCGCGATCTCTTAGAACTTTGAAGAGGGGCAATACTGCCGTGTAAAGGGCGGCGCCGACAACACCATAAAGGTGGGATTCGGTGACCACATGCCCGCCGATCGCGGCTTCGTCGGAAACCGGCGCGCCCGCAAACAGCTCCCATCCGATCTTGCCAACCAGATACAACAGGCAGCCGCTGGCGATGAGGTCGCCGCGACGGACCTGCGGCAACAGCCCCAGCACGAACAGGCCGTGGATCACGCCCGACATGCCGACGTAGCGCGACAGCTCCGGCACGAAGAGCAGCAGGCAGCCGCTCATGAACGCCGACAGGAACAGGATGCGTCGCAGCCAAGCGCCGACCGGCAGCGGTTCGGGACACAACAGCACCAGGACGGCCAGCCCCAGCTCGTTGAGCATCAGGTGATACCAGCCCAAGTGAACGAAATTGCCGGAAAGCAGTCTCCACCATTGACCGTCGAGAATCAGGCGGCGGTCGTACGCCAGCAAGGTTCGTCCCCAGTCACCGAGCAGTTCGGTCAGCAGCAGCAACAGCATCAGCAGGCCCGGCATCAGCCACACCCGGACCGAGCGGTAAGGCGAGTTTGCTATCATTTCGGTTTATTTCGTGCAGTTCCCTTCGATCCCACACGAGCAATGAAAACACTCCCCGTTTCGCTGTCGCAGCGCGGTTTTACCCTGATCGAAATCATGGTGGTCGTCGTGATTCTCGGTATTCTGGCGGCCGTGGTCGTGCCAAAGATTATGGACGAGCCGGACAAGGCCCGCGCGGCCAAGGCCAAGCAGGATATCCGGGCGCTGGAGTCGGCGCTCAACCTGTACAAGCTCGACAACTACAGCTACCCGAACACGCAGCAGGGTCTGGACGCGCTGGTCAACAAGCCGTCCGGAGAGCCCGAACCGCGCAATTACAAGTCCGGCGGCTACGTGAAATCGCTGCCGAAGGATCCGTGGGGCAATCCGTACAAGTATCTGCAGCCCGGTACGCACGGTGATTTCGACCTGTATTCGCTCGGTGCCGACAGCCGCCCGGGCGGAGAAGGTCCCGCGGCCGACATCGGCAACTGGGATCTGGGCGGCTAAAGCGCACTGACGGCTGCAGGCTGCCGCCAGCGGCGACCGCACCATGACCCCGAAGCAATCGACAGCGGCGCCAATCCGGCGTCGCGCGCGTGCGGCCGGATTCACGCTGGTCGAGGTGATGGTCGTCGTGCTGATCATCGGCATCATGCTGACCTTCGCGAGCCTGTCGGTTGGTGACCGGGCGCTGGCGGACAAGCTCGAGGTCGAGGCCAAGCGCATCAACCAGCTGTTCCGGCTCGCGCAGGAAGAAGCCGAGTTCAAGGGCTTCGAGATGGGCTTCCGCCAGACCGAGGACGGCTACGAATTCCTGCTGGCGTCGCCGCAGGGTGGTTGGGTTCCGGTGCCCGATGGCCCCCTGCGCGGCCGGGCGATTCCGGAACCGATGGAGCTGGAGCTGCGCGTCGAAGGGCGCCCGAGTGTTCCCGATGGACGCAAGGACCGCGGCGCGGACGACTCCGAACCGAGCGGTCCGCTGCCGGAAGTACTGTTCCTGTCCGGCGGCGAGCTGACCGCCTTCACGCTGGACCTGGGGGCGCCGGGCATCGAGACGATCTACCGCATCGAGGGCACGATGATCGGCCAGCTGACACTCAAGACGCTTGCCACGGACGAGTTGCGATGACGCGGCGCGACGCCGGGTTCACGCTGATCGAGATGCTGGCGGCGGTCGCGGTCCTGGCGATCGCGATGGCGGCGATCCTGTCCGGCATGGCGCGCTACGCGGACAATGCCGCCTATCTGCGGGAGCGCACGATCGCGCTGTGGGTTGCGCACAACCGTCTGACTGAAATCGAACTGCAGCCCACATGGCCCGACACCGGCAAGTCCGACGGCGACATGCAAATGGCCGGCCGGCTGTGGACCTGGAAGGTCGAGGTCATCGCCACGCCAGACGCTCATCTGCGTCGCGTCAATATCGAGGTCGAGTCACCGGGCCGGGATGACGCCGTCGCCGCGGCGCTGTCGGCCTTCATTGCCGACACCGGACGCCAGTGATGCGGAAACCTGCGCGCGGCTTCACCTTGCTCGAGCTGATCGTGGTCATCGCGATCTTCGCGCTGTTCTCGATCATGGCGTACGGCGGTCTCGATTCGGTCCTCAAGACCCGGCATCAGGTCGAGCGCGCGCAGGAACGCGTGGCGGAGCTGCAAAAGGCCTATATGCGCCTGCGCAACGATTTTCAGCAGGTCCGGATGCGGCCGGCCCGGGACAACTTCGGCGATACGCAGGCGGCGTTGACGGCCACCGACGCCGGCTACGTCGAGTTTACCCGGGGGGGCTGGCGCAACTCGCTGTACCTGCCCCGTTCCACCCTGGAACGAGTGGCCTACTCCATCGAAGACGACCGCCTGGTGCGCCTCAGCTGGCCGGTGCTCGACCGCGGACAGGACACGCAGCCGGTGAAGCTGGTTCTGCTCGACAACATCGAGAGCGTCTACTGGCAGTACCTCGACGCCAGCCGGGAGTGGCGGACGCGGTGGCCGTTCGACGCCAGCGGTGCGCAGCAGGCGCCCGCGGCGATACAGCCGCCGCTGGCGGTCGAGGTCAAGATCCGCACCAAGGACGCGGGCGAGCTGAGTTTCCTGTTCCGCATCGGGACGGATATGCCCAAGATCCCGCCGCGCGGCAATGCTACCGGGAGCGCTCCGCAGGGCGGGCAGAACGGTCAGGGCACGCAGCAATGAGAACCCGGCAACGCGGCATCGCCCTTATCACCGCAGTGTTGGTGGTCGCATTGGCCACCATCGCGGCGACCGCCATTCTGGTGTCGGCCAACATCGCGATCCGGCGGACCGGCAATCTCCAGGAATCCGAGCTGGCGTGGTGGTACGGCGATGGCGTCGAATCCTGGGTCAAGTCGATTCTCGAGCGCGATCTTGATGACAACCAGACCGATTCGCTGAAGGATGCCTGGGCACAGCCGGTGGACTATCTACCGGTCGACGAAGGCGCGATCAGCGGGCGGGTCATCGACCTGCAGGGGCTCTACAACCTCAACAACCTCGGCACCCCGGATCCGGACGAATTCCAGCTCCAGCTGAAAGTCTTCGCGCGCCTGCTCAGCGTGATCGGCGTCGGCGACGAATTCCAGGCCCAGGGGCTCGCATCCGCGATCCGCGACTGGATCGATGCGGATAACGAGCCGACCGGTTTCGATGGCGCCGAGGACACCGAGTACATGGGCATCGAGATCCCCTATCGCGTCCCCAATCAGTACATGGCGAGCGTCAGCGAGCTGCTGGCCATCAAGGGTGTGACCCGTGAGATCTACGACAAGCTGCGCCCGTTCGTCTGCGCGGTCCCGCAGACGGGCGTGGCGGTCAACGTGAATACCGCGCCCGCGCCGGTACTGCAGGCGCTTGCGGCGGAGAGCCGACCGGAGCTCGATCAGTTCATCGCCGAGCGTGCCCAGACACCGGCCGAAAGCGTTCAGACCCTCTACGACAAAGGCGTTTTCGTCGCCCAGGATCCCGGCGCGGGCATGCTCGGTGTGAGCTCCGCCTTCTTCATGTCACAGGTCACGCTTTCAATAGGCAGCAGTCGGCTCACGCTGTATAGTTTCTATTTTCGCCCGGCCGGCGGCATTCCGGCCGTTTACGGCCGAAGCACAGGCACAGAGTAAGTTGCGCGAGACCCTCTACATCCGATTGCGTGCCGCAGAGCCCGGCGCGCCCATGGCGTACTGCATCGCCAGCTCCGAAGCAGTGGCTTCCTTCGTCGTCGAACGGGCGCCCCTGGACGCCTTGGCCACGCTGGCGGCGCAACGCAGGGTTGTCGTGCTGGTGCCCTCCGCCGACGTCCGCCTGACGGCCGTTGCGCTTCCCGCGCGCCAGGCCGCCAAGGCCCTGCAGGCGGTTCCGTTTGCGCTCGAGGATCAGCTTGCAGACGACGTCGATACCCTGCACTTTGCGCTGGGCAGCCGGCGCAGCGACGGTTCGTGGCCCGTCGCGGTGGTCGCGCACACGCGGATGCAGCATTGGCTGCAGCAGCTCACCGAAGCCGGAGTCCGGCCCGACGCGATCATTCCGGATGTGCTGGCGCTGCCGGTTCCCGACGAGCAGCAATTCAGTCTGTTGATCGATGGCGCCGAAGTCGTCGCGCGGACCGGGCCGGACGCAAGCTTCGTCTGCGAACGCGACGACCTTCCGCTGTGTCTGCAGCTGGCGGATGCCGACAAGTCCAGAACCCTGCGCATCGTCATCCCCCGCGACCAGGCCTTCGACCCCAGTACGCTGGAGTGGCCGGTGGAGCCCTTGCACGGTTTCGCGGATCCGCTCGAAGCCCTGTTACAGCAGCTCGATCTGCGCCAGTCGATCGATCTCCTGCAGGGGCCCTACTCGGCGCGCCAGGACTGGCTGCGGTACTGGAAGCCCTGGCGGCTCGCGGCCGGTCTGGCCGGCGCAGCCTTCGTTCTGGGGTTGATCGCACACGGGATCGAGGTGCACCGCCTCGGCGGCGAAGTCGCCGCGCTCGAGGCACGCAACGTCGCGCGCTATCAGGAGCTGTTTCCGGACGAGGTCCGGATCGAGGATCTGGGCTCACAGCTCGCGCAGAAGCTTTCCAGTCTGTCCGGAGGCGATGCCGGCCCGGCCTTCTTTCCGCTGCTCGATGTTGTCAGCCGAGCGATCGGCGAGGTGCAGGGGCTGGAAGTCGAGGCCCTGCAGTACCGGGACAGTGCCCTGTACGTCGGTCTCAGTGCCAGCAACCTGCAGGTGCTGGAGAAATTGAAACAGTGGTTTGAAAAGCCCGGCACCGCGGCACTTGAGGTGCAGTCCGCCAACGCTGGCAGCCAGGGCGTAAAAATCCGCATCCGTCTGACGCTGTGATGAAGAACCCCTTTGAACCGATCCAGGATGCGCTGCGCCAGATGGCGCCGCGGGAGCGCGTGATGGTTCTCGCCGGCGCCGTCGTCGTCGCCGTGACGTTGCTGTATCTGGTGCTGTGGGAGCCGTTGATGCAGGCGCATCGTGATCGGCAGATGGCGCTGGAGAGTGCGCGGCACATCGCGCAGCGCATCGAGCAGGCTGCGGCCCTGCTGCAGCAGGGCGCAGGCAGTGGCGCGGCGGCGGTCGATCGCAAGACCTCGCTGCTGACAGCGGTCGACCAGACCAGCCGTTCCGCGGTGCTCGGCAAGGCGCCGAGCCGGGTCCAGCCGGAAGGTGACAAGGAAGTGAAGATCTGGATCGAGGACACCTCCTTCGACAACATGCTGCGCTGGCTCCAGCAGTTGCAGACCCGCTACGGCATCACGCCCAAGCAGCTAGAAGTCGAACGCGGTGCTGGCCCCGGGCTGGTGAGTGGGCGGCTGTCGCTGGTGAGGGAGTGAGCGGCATGCGGACCCGGTACCTGATCCTCCTCGCGGCGGTGGTTTTCGCAGTCGGCCTGTTCGTGCAGGTCCCGGCCGCCCATGTCTACGGCTGGGTGCGTGCAGCGACCCCGTCGTTGCCGGTCACGCTGTACGGCGTCGACGGGACCATCGTTCGCGGGCATTCGGACGAGGTTACCGTGCAGGGCCGTCCGCTGCTGACCGGCCTGCGCTGGCAACTGCGTTCCCCGAGTCTGCTGATCGGCCGCGCCAGCTATGCGCTGAGCAGCGACAACGATCCATTGCTGATCGACGGCGTCGCCGCCGCTGGGCTGGGTGGCACCCGGCTGACCGATTTCAAGGCCCGCGGTGATGTCCGCAAGCTGGCCGCGGTATTTGGCCAGGCGTTCATGCCCGTGACCGGCCAGGTCGGGCTGGATCTGGATCTGCTGCGCATCCGCAATGCGTGGCCGGTGGAAGTCGAAGGGCGCGTCGCGGCGATCGAACTGGCCTGGGCGCTGGGGCCGGAGCCGGTCCGGCTGGGCAACTACGAGGCCACGCTGAGCAACGAGGGCGACGATCTCCTGGCGCTGATCAGCACCCTTGATGGCGATCTCGAGATCAACGGCGACGCCCGCCTCAAACCGGACCGGACCTATGAGCTGCGCCTGCAGCTACGTCCCAGACCCAACGCCCCGCCGCTGCTCAACAACATGCTGCGCTCGCTCGGGCAACCCGACCCGCAGGGCTACTTCCAGCTGCAGCGCAAGGGACAGGTGCCCGCGTGACCTGGTCGGCACACGTCGTGGTGGCCTGCGTCGTCGAGCGTGACGGCCGGTTTCTGGTGGTCGAGGAACGCATCAACGGCGAAACCATGATCAATCAGCCGGCGGGTCACTGGGAACAGGGCGAGACGCTGGTTGAAGGCGCAATCCGTGAGGCCCTCGAGGAAACCGCCTGGTCGGTGACCCCGACCGCGGTGCTGGGCCTGTATCACCATGAACCGGAGGATCTCGGCTACGGCTTCCTCCGCGTCGCCTTCGTCGCAACCGCCGATCGGGAGCATCCCGAGCGCGCACTCGATGCCGGGATCGAACGCGCCGTCTGGCTCACGCGCACCGAACTGCAGGCCCGCGCGTCGGAGCATCGCAGTCCGATGGTCCTGCGTTGCATCGACGACTACCTGGCCGGCAGGCGCTTCCCGTTGGACATGCTCGTCCATCTCTGAGCGGATGCGAGCGGCGGGATCCAACTCCAAGGGGCGGCGCGCGGAATTGCGCGATCCGGGCCATTGATGGCCTCCGGCGGCTTCAATCCGGTCGAGGTCCCCTCCGGCGCCCATGTCGTCGTCGGCATGTCCGGAGGGGTGGACTCTTCTGTCACCGCCTATCTGCTCAAGGAACAGGGATGCCGGGTCTCCGGCCTGTTCATGGTCAACTGGACCGAGGACGAAGAGGGTTACTGCACCGCGGCTCAGGACTTCCAGGACGCCCGCAGCGTCGCCGAGGAGCTCGACATCCCGTTGCATCGGGTCGACTTCTCCGTGGAATACCGGGAGCGTGTGTTCGCGCAGTTTCTGGCCGATTACGCGGCCGGCAAGACCCCGAATCCGGACATGCTGTGCAACCGCGAGATCAAGTTCCAGCCGTTTCGGGACTATGCGCAGCGGCTCGGCGCGGACTTCGTCGCCACCGGCCATTACGCCCAGATCGCGATGGCAGCGGACGGGCCGGTGTTGCTGCAGGCCGCCGACAGCAACAAGGATCAGACGTATTTTCTCGCGGCGGTCGATCGCGCCCAGTTCCGCGATGTGCTGTTCCCGCTCGGTGAACTGACCAAGCCGGAAGTGCGCGCGATCGCCACGCGCGCGGGCCTGCCGGTGCATCGCAAGAAGGACTCGACCGGGATCTGTTTCATCGGCGAACGCGAATTCCGCGATTTCCTGTCGACTTACCTCAAGCCGAACCCCGGCGATATCGTCGACGACAGCGGCCATCGGATCGGCCGCCACCAGGGTCTGATGTACTACACGCTGGGGCAGCGTCGCGGCCTGGGCATCGGCGGGACCCGCGGCGGCCGGGAGGCTCCCTGGTACGTCGTCGCCAAGGACCCCGAGCACAACCGGCTGATCGTCGCGCAGGACGCCGCGCACCCGTTGCTGATGTCCGGCGAGATCGTCACTGCGCCGTTCCACTGGATCCGCCGGCCGGATCCGTTGCCGGAGCAGGTGCAGGCGCGTATCCGTCATCGTCAGTCACTGCAGGCTTGCCATGCCGAACCGCTGGCCGACGGACGCGTGCGCATACATTTCGACGCGCCGCAGCGCGCCGCGGTCGCCGGTCAGTACGCCGTGCTCTACGCTGGCGAGGAATGCGTCGGCTGCGGCGAGATCGAATCCGCGCGTCCGCTGGGCTGAGCGCTCCTTACCCGTCCGCCCGCCCCCGGCCACCGGCGCCAGGGCCGGCGTGACGATGGTAGAATGCGCGGCGCATCGCGCGTCTGCCCGGCGGCCGACCGTGCCAGCAGGCTCGTGCGGTGCTCACTGTCCCTTAGTTCTTTCTAATACCGGATCACCTAACCATGCTGGAAGCCTATCGCCAACACGTCGCCGAGCGCGCCGCCCTCGGTATTCCGCCGCTGCCGCTGACCGCTCAGCAGACCGCCGAACTGATCGAGCTGATCAAGAACCCGCCGGCAGGCGAAGAGACGTTTCTGGTCGACCTCCTGACGCATCGCGTGCCGCCGGGCGTCGACGATGCCGCCAAGGTCAAGGCCTCGTTCCTGACCGCGGTTGCCGACGGCGAGCTCAAGTGCGAGCTGATTTCCCGCAGCAAGGCCACCGAACTGCTCGGTACCATGGTGGGCGGCTACAACGTCAAGCCGCTGATCGACCTGCTCGACGACGCCGAGGTTGGAACGGTTGCCGCCGAGGCGCTGAAGAAGACGCTGCTGATGTTCGACTTCTTCCATGACGTCGCCGAGATGGCCAAGAAGGGCAGCGCCAATGCCAAGGCCGTCGTGCAGTCCTGGGCCGACGCCGAATGGTTCAAGAGCCGTCCGGAAGTCGCGCAGAAGATCACCGTCACCGTGTTCAAGGTGCCGGGCGAGACCAACACCGACGATCTCTCCCCCGCTCCCGACGCATGGAGCCGCCCGGACATCCCGCTGCATGCGCTGGCGATGCTGAAGATGGCGCGCCCGGAAGCGGCGTTCCAGCCCGAGGAAGACGGCAAGCGCGGCCCGATCCAGTTCATCGAGGGCCTGAAGCAGAAGGGCCACACCGTTGCCTACGTTGGCGACGTCGTCGGCACCGGCTCGTCGCGCAAGTCCGCGACGAACAGTGTGATCTGGATGACCGGCGAGGACATCCCCTTCGTGCCGAACAAGCGCTTCGGCGGCGTCACGCTGGGCGGCAAGATCGCTCCGATCTTCTTCAACACGCAGGAAGACTCCGGTTCGCTGCCGATCGAGGTCGATGTCTCCAAGCTGGAGATGGGCGACGTCATCGACGTCTATCCGTATGAGGGCAAGATCGAGAAGAACGGCGAATCCGTCGCCGAGTTCGCGCTCAAGAGCCCCGTGCTGCTGGACGAAGTGCGTGCCGGCGGTCGTATCAACCTGATCATCGGCCGCTCGCTGACCGCCAAGGCCCGCGAATTCCTCGGCCTGCCCGCCTCCACCGAGTTCCGTCTGCCGGTCGCGCCGAAGGATTCGGGCAAGGGCTTCACGCTGGCGCAGAAGATGGTCGGTCGTGCCTGCGGTCTGCAGGACGGTCACGGCATCCGTCCGGGCACCTATTGCGAGCCGAAGATGACCACGGTCGGCTCCCAGGACACCACCGGTCCGATGACGCGCGACGAGCTCAAGGACCTCGCCTGCCTCGGCTTCACCGCCGATCTGGTGATGCAGTCCTTCTGCCACACGGCCGCGTATCCGAAGCCGGTCGACGTCAAGACCCATCGCGAGCTGCCGGCGTTCATCAGCAACCGCGGCGGCGTCGCGCTGCGTCCGGGCGACGGCGTCATCCACTCCTGGCTCAACCGCATGCTGCTGCCGGATACCGTCGGCACCGGTGGCGACTCGCACACCCGCTTCCCGATCGGCATCTCCTTCCCGGCCGGCTCCGGCCTGGTGGCCTTCGCCGCGGCGACCGGCGTGATGCCGCTGGACATGCCCGAATCGGTCCTGGTCCGCTTCAAGGGTGAGATGCAGCCTGGCGTGACCCTGCGCGACCTCGTCCACGCGATTCCGCTGTACGCGATCAAGGCCGGCCTGCTGACGGTCGCCAAGCAGGGCAAGAAGAACATCTTCTCGGGTCGCATCCTCGAGATCGAGGGTCTTCCGGACCTCAAGGTCGAACAGGCATTCGAGCTGTCCGACGCCTCGGCCGAGCGCTCGGCCGCGGGCTGCACGATCAAGCTCAACCAGGCGCCGATCATCGAGTACCTGCACTCGAACATCGTGCTGTTGAAGAACATGATCGCCAACGGCTATCAGGACGCCCGCACGCTGGAGCGCCGGATCAAGGCCATGGAAGCCTGGCTGGCCGATCCGCAGCTGCTCGAAGCCGACAAGGACGCCGAATACGCCGCGGTCATCGACATCGACCTGAACGAGATCAAGGAGCCGATCGTCTGCTGCCCGAACGATCCGGACGATGCCAAGTTCCTGTCGGAAGTCGCCGGCACCAAGATCGACGAAGCCTTCATCGGTTCGTGCATGACCAACATCGGCCACTTCCGTGCCGCCGGCAAGCTGCTGGAAGGCAAGAAGGACATTCCGGTGCGTCTGTGGGTCGCTCCGCCGACCAAGATGGATGCCGCCGAACTGACCAAGGAAGGCGTCTACAACACCTTCGGCACGGCCGGTGCGCGCACCGAGATGCCGGGCTGCTCGCTGTGCATGGGCAACCAGGCGCAGATGAAGGAAGGTGCCACGGCGATCTCGACCTCCACCCGCAACTTCCCGAACCGCCTCGGCAAGAACACCAACGTGTTCCTCGGCTCGGCGGAACTCGCCGCGGTGGCCTCCAAGCTCGGTCGCCTGCCGACCCGCGAGGAGTACCTTACCGAGACGGGCGTGATCACCCAGAATGCCGACAAGATCTACAAGTACATGAACTTCGACCAGATCGAGGAGTATGCGGAGACGGCAAAGACGGTCGACGCCTGAGTCGTCCACCGGCGCACTTTTTCGGAACCGGCCACGGCCGGCGCCGAAAGACGCGCAGTCAGATCGAAGCCCACCGGCATCGCCGGTGGGCTTTTTCTTTGGCACCGGCAGCCGGCATGCGCGTTAAGATGGTCCGGCGATTGTCTGAGGGGCGCCGTTCAAGCCCCTTCAGCTCCAGCCACCGCTGCCGTGGCCGCAGGCGCCGGCAGTCATACCGGGAAACGAGTCATGACGGACAGTTTCAACAGCAAAGCCAGTTTGCAGGTCGGGGCCAGAACCTACGCCTACTACAGCCTCAAGGCGCTTGAGCCGAGGTTCGACATGGCGCGGCAGCCCTACTCCTACAAGATCCTGCTCGAGAACCTGCTGCGCAACGAAGACGGCGTGAACACCACCGTCGCCGACATCGAGGCGCTGGCGGGCGCCGATCTCAAGCAGCTACCCAACAAGGACATCGACTTCACCCCGGCGCGGGTGATCCTGCAGGACTTCACCGGCGTGCCCTGCGTCGTCGACCTCGCCGCCATGCGCGACGCGATCAAGACCCTTGGCGGCGACGCGGCTCGGGTCAACCCGCTATGCCCGGTCGAACTGGTCATCGACCACTCGGTGATGATCGACTACTACGGCAGCAAGGACGCGCTGGATCTCAACGCCAGGGTCGAATTCCAGCGCAACCGCGAGCGCTACACCTTCCTGCGCTGGGGGCAGGAAGCCCTGAAGAACTTCAAGGCGGTGCCGCCCGACACCGGCATCGTCCACCAGGTCAACATCGAATACCTGGCCCGCGTGGTGTTCGAGAACGAGGACGGCGTGCTGTATCCGGACAGCTGCTTCGGAACCGACAGCCACACCACCATGGTCAACGGCATCGGCGTGCTGGGCTGGGGCGTTGGCGGCATCGAGGCGGAAGCGGCCATGCTCGGCCAGCCGTCGTCGATGCTGATGCCGGAGGTGATCGGCGTGCGCCTGAGCGGCAGGCTTGCCGAGGGCGCGACCGCGACCGATCTCGTGCTGACGGTCACCGAGATGTTGCGCAAGCGTGGTGTCGTCGAGAAATTCGTCGAGTTCTTCGGGCCTGGGGTCGGCAATCTGTCGACCGCCGATCGCTCGACGATCGCCAACATGGCCCCGGAATACGGGGCGACCTGCGGCATCTTCCCGATCGACGAGGAGACCCTCAACTACCTGCGCCTGACCGGACGCAGCGACGAGCAGATCGAGGTCGTCAAGGCCTACGCCCAGGCGCAGGGCATGTGGTGGACGCCGGATGCGCCGGAAGCCGAGTACAGCGACGTGCTGCATCTGGATCTGGGCACGATCCAGCCGTCGCTGGCCGGTCCGAAGCGCCCGCAGGACCGCGTTCTGCTCTCCGGCGTCAAGGCCAACTTCCGCGCCGCGTTCGAGGACGAGCAGAAGATGCGGCCCTCGGCCGGCCCCGCCGAGGTCAGCGACGGCGGCAGAACGTTCACGCTCAAGGATGGCGCCGTCGTCATCGCCGCGATCACCTCGTGCACCAACACCTCCAATCCGGCAGTGCTCATCGGCGCCGGCCTGCTGGCGAAGAAAGCCCGGGCGCTTGGCCTGACGACCCAGCCGTGGGTCAAGACCTCGCTCGCGCCGGGTTCCAAGGTGGTGACCGACTACCTGCACAAGGCCGGGCTGATCGACGATCTGGAAGCCCTGGGCTTCTTCGTCAGTGCCTACGGCTGCACCACCTGCATCGGCAATTCGGGTCCGCTGAACGAACCGATCACCAGGGCGATCCAGGACCACAAGCTGAGCGTGTCGGCGGTGCTGTCCGGCAACCGCAACTTCGAGGGACGCGTCCATCAGGACGTCCGCATGAACTACCTGGCCTCACCGCCACTGGTGGTCGCCTACGCGATCGCCGGGACCGCCGATCTGGATCTGACCTCCGAGCCGATCGGCCGGTCCGCGGACGGCAAGGATGTGTTCCTCAAGGATATCTGGCCGACCTCACAGGAGATCCAGGCAACCATCGCCCAGGCCGTGACCGCCGATCTTTTCAAGCAGAGCTACGCGGATGTGCTCAAGGGCGACGAGCGCTGGCAGTCCATCCAGGTGACCCGCTCGGAGACCTACCACTGGGACGACGGGTCGACGTACGTGCAGAACCCGCCCTACTTCGAGGGCATGACGATGACCCCGCCGGGCATCCAGCCGATCACCGGCGCGCGCTGCCTGGCGGTGCTGGGCGACTCGGTGACGACCGACCACATCTCTCCGGCCGGCGTGATCAAGAAGGACTCCCCGGCCGGCAGCTACCTGATCGAACACGGCGTCCAGCAGGCGGACTTCAATTCCTACGGATCGCGCCGCGGCAACCATGAAGTCATGATGCGTGGCACCTTCGCCAACACTCGCATCCGCAACGCGATGGTCCCAGGCACCGAGGGCGGCTATTCCCGACACATCAACGGCGGCGACGGCCCGGTCGAACCGATCTACGACGTCGCGATGAAATACCGGGCGGAGCAGACGCCGCTCGTCGTCATCGCCGGCAAGGAGTACGGGACCGGCTCGTCACGCGACTGGGCCGCGAAGGGCACCCTCCTGCTTGGCGTCAAGGCCGTCATCAGCGAATCGTTCGAACGCATCCATCGTTCGAATCTCGTCGGGATGGGCGTTCTGCCGCTGAACTTCGTCGACGGGCAGTGCGCCACCTCCCTGGCACTCGACGGCACCGAGGTCTTCGACATCGAGGGGCTGGGCAAGGGGGCGCAAGAGGTGACGGTCAAGGCCCGCAAGGCCAACGGCAACACCGTCAGCTTCCGCGCCAAGGTCCGTATCAACACTCCGAAGGAATGGGAGTACTTCGAGCACGGCGGGGTGCTGCAGTTCATGCTCCGGCAGATGGCCGCATCGGCCTGAGCGGCTTTGAGCCGTCGGACGGAAAAAGGGGCGCGTCCGCGCCCCTTTTGCCGTCCCCGTCCCGGCGCTCCCCGTCGCCGCCTTGAGGGCGAAAGACGGTCTTGGCGCGGATTCTGCACGGGCCAAATACCGTAAAATCGGCTCACCCACCAATACGTCAGACAGAAACCCAACAATGGCCGGATCCGACATGACGACGCGCGTCGTATTCAATCAGAAGGGCGGCGTCGGCAAGACCACGATCGTCTGCAATCTTGCCGCCATCGCCGCCGCGCGGGGACTGCGCACCCTGGTGATCGATCTCGATACCCAGGGCAACGCCACCCAGTACCTGATGGGCGGATCGGCGACCCCGCCGGACCGGACGATCGGCGATTTCTTCGACTCGACGCTGAGTTTCTCGCTGAGTCCGGCACCGTTCGTGACCTACGCGAGCAACACGCCGTTCGAGAACCTGGACATCGTTGCGGCCGATCCCCGGCTCGACGAGCTGGTGGTCAAGCTCGAGGCCAAGCAGAAGATCTACAAATTCCGCGATGCGCTGCGCAAGCTGCGCGGCTATGACGCGGTCTTCATCGACACGCCGCCGGCGCTCAATTTCTATTCGCGCTCGGCGCTGATCGGCGCCGACAAGGTGCTGATTCCGTTCGATTGCGACGAGTTCGCCCGCCAGGCGCTCTATACCCTGCTCGACAACGTTGCCGAGATCCGCGCCGATCACAACGAGGATCTGGACGTCGAAGGGATCGTCGTCAATCAGTTCCAGTCGCGCTCCAAGTTGCCGACCCGGCTGATCGAGGAGTTGCGCGCCGAAGGCCGCCCGCTGTTCGAGCAGACGCTCAGCAGCTCGGTGAAGATCAAGGAATCCCACGAAAACCATACGCCTCTGGTCTATCTCGACCGCGCCCACCGGACCACGCGAGAATACCTCTCCCTGTTCGACGCCCTCGGCGCCGACTAGTCACCTGCTGCGGGAGGGCACCGGCTGGAGATGAAGCATTACGATCTGATCGTCATCGGAACCGGACCGGGCGGCGAAGGCGCCGCGATGATGGCGACCAAGAGCGGCAGGCGCGTCGCGGTGGTCGAGCGTTATTTCGAGGTCGGCGGCGGCTGCACCCACTGGGGGACGATCCCGAGCAAGGCGCTGCGTCACGCGGTCAAGACCCTCAGCGACATCCGCAACGCTTCGCTGCTGCGCGAATATCGCAGCCAGCTCCAGCTGACCTATCCGCAGATCCTGCACAGCAAGAACCGCGTCGTCGACGCGCAGGTGGCCCGCCGCAATCAGTTCTACGAGCGTAACCGCATCCCGGTGTTCGGGGGACACGCCCGTTTCGTCGACGCCCACACGATCGAGGTTCAGCGCACGACCGAGGAGCCGGTGCGGTTGCAGGCCGACCGTTTCGTCATCGCCACCGGCTCGCGGCCCTATCACCCGCCGGAACTGGACTTCACCCACCCCCGCATCTGCGACAGCGACAGCATTCTCGACTATCCGGACCACCCGTTCGCCGTCACCATCTACGGCGCGGGGGTGATCGGCTGCGAATACGCGTCGATCTTCATCGCGCTCGGCGCCAAGGTGACCCTGGTCAACACCCAGGAGCGGCTGCTGTCGTTCCTCGACGACGAGATTGCCGAGGCGCTGTCCTATCATCTGCGTGAACAGGGCTGCGTCATCCGCCACAGCGAGCAGTTCGACCGTGTCGAGACCCATGCGGATAACGTTCTGCTGCACCTGAAATCCGGTCGCAAGATCAAGTCGGATCTGCTGCTATGGGCCAACGGCCGCACCGGCAACACTGACCACATGGGATTGGAGGCGCTGGGCCTGAAGATCAACGGCCGCGGCCAGCTCAGCGTCAACGAGAGCTACCAGACCGAGGTTCCGCATATCTACGCGGTCGGCGACGTCATCGGCCCGCCGGCGCTGGCCAGCGCCGCGTATGTCCAGGGGCGTTTCGCCGCGCAGCACATCCTCGACGCCTCGCAACCGGCTTCGAAGCTGCAGATGATCCCCAGCGGGATCTACACCATCCCGGAAATTTCGTCGGTGGGACGCACCGAGCGCGAGCTGCGCAATGACAAGGTGCCGTACGAGGTCGGGGTGGCGTCGTTCAAGCATATCGCGCGGGCGCAGATGGCGGACCAGACCACCGGCATGCTCAAGCTGCTGTTCCACGCCGACACCCTCGAGGTGCTCGGTGTCCACTGCTTCGGCGACCGCGCATCCGAGATCGTGCACATCGGGCAGACGGTGATGGCCAGCGACAAGCTCAACGACCTGCGCTACTTCATCAACACCACCTTCAACTATCCGACGATGGCCGAGGCCTATCGCGTCGCCGCGCAGAACGGGCTGAACCGACTCGCCTGAGGCAGTCGGGCGCAGCCATCGTCGTCCAGCCGATCGCGTCCCGGCCTCCCGGCCGAAACCCGCACCGGTCGCCGGTGATCAGCTGCTGGTGAGATCGTCGAAGAAGCGCTTGGCCTTGCCGAGCCAGGAGCTGGCTTCCGGGTGGTGTTTGTTGCCCGCGCTGTCGAGGGTGTCGCCGAACTGGCGCAGCAACTCCTTTTGCTGCTTGTTCAGCTTGACCGGCGTTTCCACCATCACCGTGCAATAGAGATCGCCGGCGCTGGTCGTCCGGACCGACTTGACGCCGCGTCCGCGCAGGCGGAAGCGCCGACCGCTCTGCGTGCCCTCGGGGATCTGCATGTCGACGCTGCCTTCGAGGGTCGGCACCGCCAGCGTACCGCCGAGCGCCGCGGTCACGATCGAGATCGGGACAGTGCAGTACAGGTTGTTGCCGTCGCGATCGAAGATCTCATGCGGTTTGACGTTGATCTGGATGTACAGGTCGCCGGATGCAGCACCGGTTTCGCCGGGTTCGCCCTCGCCGCTCAGGCGGATGCGGTCGCCGGTGTCGACGCCGGGCGGCACCTTGACCTCCAGCGTCTTCTCGCTGCGGACCTTGCCCGCACCGCGGCAGGTCTTGCAGGGATCGTCGACAGCCGTGCCGCTGCCGCGGCAGCGCGGACAGGTCTGTTGCAGTACGAAGAAGCCCTGCTGCACGCGCACCTGTCCGGCACCGTGGCAGGTCGGACATTCCCCGGCCGGTTTGCCGTCCGCGGTGCCGTGACCGTCGCAGGCCTCGCAGTCGTGCCATGTCGGAATGCGGATTTCCTCGCTCGTTCCGAAGACCGCCTGTTCGAGGGTCAGCTCCATCATGTAGCGCAGGTCCGAGCCGCGCCGCGGACCGCCGCGACCACCGCCGCCACCGAAGATGTCCGAAAAGACGTCGCCGAAGATATCCGCAAAGCCGCCCGCCCCGCCAAAGCCGCCACCGCCCCCGGCGCCGCGGTTCAGGCCCTCGTGACCGTACTGGTCATAGATGGCCCGCTTCTGACTGTCGCTGAGAACCTCGTAGGCCTCGTTGACCTCCTTGAACTTTTCCTCGGCGGTGTGATCGCCGGGGTTGCGGTCCGGGTGGTACTTCATCGCCAGACGGCGATAGGCCTTTTTCATTTCGTCTTCGGTGGCCTGCTTCTCGACCCCGAGAACCTCGTAGTAGTCCCGCTTCGACATACGTCAGATCCCGATCCGCAACTTCTGCTCGCCTAAAAAAGCTCCAGCCGGGCGGAGCCGGCTGGAGGGGTGACTCAAGTCAGAGGATGACGATTACTTGTCGTCCTTGACCTCGGTGAACTCGGCGTCGACCACGTCGTCCGCCTTGCCACCGGCGGCCCCGGCATCGGCGCCGGGCGCACCCGCCGCGCCGCCTTCGGCCTCGGACTTCTTGGCGTAGACGCGCTCCATCAGCTTCGCCGATGCCTGTGCCAGCGCCTCGGTCTTGGCTTCGATGTCGGCCTTGTCGCTGCCCTTCAGGGCTTCGCGCGCCGCGGCAATGGCTTCCTCGATCGACTTCTTCTCGTCGTCCTGGACCTCGTCGCCCAGATCCTTCATCGACTTCTCGACCGCATGGATCATCTGGTCCGCCTTGTTGCGCGACTCGACCAGTTCGTTGAACTTGCGGTCTTCCTCGGCGTGGGCCTCGGCGTCCTTCACCATCTGCTGGATCTCGTCCTCGGACAGACCCGAGTTGGCGGTGATGCGGATCGACTGCTCCTTGCCGGTCGCCTTGTCCTTGGCAGTGACGTGGAGGATGCCGTTGGCGTCGATGTCGAAGATGACCTCGACCTGCGGCACGCCACGCGGCGCCGGCGCGATGCCGGTCAGATCGAAACGGCCGAGCGACTTGTTCGCCGAGGCGATCTCGCGCTCACCCTGGTAGACCTGGATCGTCACCGCGGTCTGGTTGTCGTCGGCCGTGGTGAAGGTCTCAGACTTCTTGGTCGGGATCGTGGTGTTCTTCTCGATCAGCTTGGTCATCTTGCCGCCGAGGGTCTCGATGCCCAGCGACAGCGGGGTAACGTCGAGCAGCAGCACGTCCTTGCGATCACCGGAGAGCACCGCGCCCTGGATCGCGGCGCCGACGGCGACCGCCTCGTCCGGGTTGACGTCCTTGCGCGCTTCCTTGCCGAAGAAGCCCTTGACCGCTTCCTGCACCTTCGGCATGCGGGTCTGGCCACCGACCAGGATGACTTCGTCGACGTCCGACGGGCTCAGGCCTGCGTCCTTCAGCGCCGTCTTGCAGGGCTTGAGCGAGTTCTCGATCAGATCCTCGACCAGCGACTCCAGTTTGGCGCGCGTCAGCTTCATCGTCAGGTGCTTCGGACCCGACGCATCGGCGGTGATGTACGGCAGGTTGATCTCGGTCTGGGTCGTCGACGACAGCTCGATCTTGGCTTTTTCGGCCGCTTCCTTCAGACGCTGCAGAGCCAGCGGGTCCTTGTGCAGGTCGATGCCCTGCTCCTTCTGGAACTCGGCCGCGATGTACTCGATCACGCGCAGGTCGAAGTCCTCACCGCCGAGGAAGGTGTCGCCGTTGGTTGCGAGCACTTCGAACTGCTTCTCGCCTTCGACGTCCGCGATCTCGATGATCGAGATGTCGAAGGTGCCGCCGCCGAGGTCATAGACCGCGATCTTCTTGTCACCGGTGACCTTGTCCAGGCCGAACGCCAGCGCGGCGGCGGTCGGCTCGTTGATGATGCGCTTGACCTCGAGCCCGGCGATGCGGCCGGCGTCCTTGGTCGCCTGGCGCTGCGAATCGTTGAAGTAGGCCGGGACGGTGATCACCGCCTCGGTCACCTTCTCGCCCAGGTAATCCTCGGCGGTCTTCTTCATCTTCATCAGGATCTGCGCCGAGACCTGCTGCGGCGCCAGCTTCTCGCCCTTGGCCTCGACCCACGCGTCACCGTTGTCCGCCTTGACGATCTTGAACGGCGAATGCTTGATCGCCTTCTGGACCTCCGCGTCCTCGAAGCGGCGACCGATCAGGCGCTTGACCGCGAACAGCGTGTCGTGGGGATTGGTCACCGCCTGGCGTTTGGCCGAGCGGCCGACGATCGGCTGCGGTTCGTCGGTATACGCGACGATGCTGGGCGTGGTGCGTTCGCCCTCGGCGTTTTCGATGACCTTGACGCTGCTGCCATCCATGATGGCGACACAGCTGTTGGTCGTACCGAGGTCGATACCGATGATCTTGGACATGGGGTTGCTCCGCTAAATGACGTTCTTGTCCGTATAAGTAGTGACGGACGATCAGGTTTCAAGAGTTCTTGCTGACGACGACCATCGCCGGCCGTAACAGGCGCTCGTGCAGGGTGTAGCCCTTCTGCATGACGCTGTGCACCCGATTGGGCTCCATCTCCGTCGACTCGATCATCGACATCGCCTGATGGAAATCCGGGTTGAAGGCTTCGCCCTGCGGGTCGATCTGCTTGACGCCGTGCTTCTCAAGCACGCTCATCAGCTGGCGGTGCGTCAGCTGCATGCCGTCGGCGAGCGCCTTGGCGGGGCCCTCGGTTGCGTCGGCGGCCGCCTGCAGGCCGAGTTCGAGGCTGTCGCAGACGCTCAGCAGTTCGCCGAGCAGCTTTTCCGACGCGTACTTGAGATTGACCTGGGCGTCACGCTCCAGGCGGCGGCGCACGTTGTCGATCTCCGCCAGCGCGCGCAGATGCTCTTCCTTGCTGTTCTGGATCTGGGCCTCGGCCTCCCCGAGCTTGGCGCGGAGAATCTCCACTTCCGATGCGGAGTCCTGCTGTTCGGTCGATGCCGACGCGGCCGGATCGGGGGTCTGAGGGCTGTCCTGGGTCGGGGTCATGTCCGGGGACTGGTTCATGGTGTGATGGTCGGATTTACTTGAGTTGAACCGGCGCCGAGCCTCCAGCCGGCGCGGGAAAGGCGCAATGATAACGGCGCAGCGCGCGCAATGCGGCCGCACACAGCTCCTAGTGGGGGTCAGGAGCCGCCTTTCAAGCCCTGCGTCATCGCCTTGGCGGTTTCCTGCACCAGCGGAATGATGCGCGAATAGGACATGCGCGTCGGGCCGATGACCCCGAGCACGCCGGCGATCTTGCCGTCGACATAGTATGGCGACGTCACGACGCTGCACTCGTCGAGCACGCAGTAGCCGGACTCCTCGCCGATGAAGATCTGCACGCCGTCGGCCTGCAGACACTGATCGAACAGTCCGAGCAGATCGCGCTTGCGATCCAGCGCCTCGAACAGGCCGCGCAGGCGGTTGACGTCGGCGAGCTCCTGGAACCCCATCAGATTGGGGCGCCCGGCCACCACGAAATCCGACGCGTCCTGCCCGCGGATCGCCATCTCGGCCATGCCGGCGGCGTCGCGCAGCAGCAGATTCACCCTCGCCTGCACATCGGCCGCCTCCTGTGCCAGCGCATGCCGCAGGCTGACCAGATCCTGTCCGGCGAACTGCTGGTTGAGCGAGTCGGCGTAGCGGCGCAGTTCGTCCGCGCCATAGGCACGGTCGGTTCTCAGTACCCGGTTCTGGACCTCGTGTTCATTGACGACCAGGATCGCGAGCACGCGATTCCCGGACAGCGGCAGAAACTCGATGCGCCGCAGCACCGCGAGATTGCGCCGCGGAATCGTGACGACCCCGGCCATACGCGACAGGCGCGACAGCAACGCGGACGCGGCTTCCGCCATGTCCGCCGCCGACCGGTCCCCGGGGACCAGCTCGTCGGCGATCATCGCCGCCTCTTCCTCGTTCAGTGGTTCCGGCGCCAGCAGGCTATCGACGAAATAGCGATAGCCGCGCACCGTCGGCACGCGTCCGGCCGAGGTGTGCGGCGAGGCAACGAAGCCGAGCTCGTCCAGATCGGCCATGACGTTGCGGATCGTCGCCGGCGACAGGCCCAGATCGGCCATCCGTGACAGCGTTCTCGAACCCACCGGCTGGCCGTCATGGATGTAGCGCTCCACCAGGAGCTTCAACAGGGCCGCAGCGCGAGCGTCGAGCGATTCGAACATATGTCAAAAATGCGGGAGTTTCCGCCTATTTTCAATAGCACTGCGCACGCCGGACGGCAGATACGTGATAATTGCGCCTCCCAGGCCACCACCACGCCCATGTCCGATTTCCGAACCGTCGGGGTCATCGGCCGACGCGGGGATGCTCGCGTCACACCGACGCTGCAGACCATCTGCGAGGTCCTTGCCGAGCTCGGCTGCGAAATCCTCGTCGACGTCGATGCGGTCGGCCTGGATACGCTGCCCGCCGGCGCCCGCAAGATGTCACGCGCCGAGCTGGCGCCGCGGTGCGATCTGGCCGTCGTCGTCGGCGGCGACGGCACCCTGCTGTCGGCCGCACGGACGCTGGCGCCGCACGACGTGCCGATTCTCGGCGTGAACCAGGGCCGTCTGGGCTTCATGGTCGACGTCCGCCCAGAGGAGATGCGCGAGACCGTCCGCGCGATCATGGCCGGCGACTACCTGCGGGAGGATCGCCTCCTGCTCGAAGCCAGCCTGATCCGCGGCGACGAACGCCTCGGACCGTTTCTGGCGATCAACGACGTCGTCATCCGCAACCAGGCGGCAATCCGCATGCTCGAGTTCGAAACCTGGCTCGACGGCGAATTCATTTCCCAGCACCGCGCGGACGGCTTCATCGTGTCGTCCCCGACCGGATCGACGGCGTACGCCCTGTCCGGTGGCGGGCCGGTGCTGCACCCCGGGCTCGAAGCATTCGCCCTGGTGCCGATCTGTCCGCACACGCTGTCCGACCGACCGATCGTGGTGGGCTCGCGCCAGGCGGTGCGGATCGTCCTGCGCGGCGATGCCGCCACCGAGGTGATGTGTACCTGCGATGGACAGAACAGCGAGGTCCTGGGCAGCGGCGATACCGTCGAAGTCCGCCGCGCCGGCGTCCGCCTGCGCCTGATCCATCCCAAGAACTACAGTTACTTCAGCATCCTGAGAGACAAACTTCAGTGGGGCCGAGGGCCGTCCTTCAACGCGTGAAACAACTTGAAGTTTATTCTTCAACATGCTGAAAAAACTATCTATTAGAAACCTGGCCGTCATCGAGAGCGTGGATCTCGACAGCGCTGACGGCTTCACCGTGCTGACCGGCGAAACCGGAGCCGGCAAATCCATCCTGATCGATGCCATCGGCCTGATCCTGGGGGATCGGGCCGACCCGGCGCTGGTGCGCAGCGGCTGCGAGCGCGCCGAGGTGACCGCGCACTTCGAACTGGCGCCCGACGCCCCGGTGCTGGCGATACTGCGCACGCAGGCGCTGGACGATCCGGACAGCCCCAATGACCTGCTGATCCGGCGGGTGGTCCAGACGGCGGGCCGTGCCCGCGCCTTCGTCAACGGTGTTGCCGTCACCGCCAACCAGCTGCGCGAGCTGGGGGAGCAGCTGGTTCTGGTCTTCGGGCAGTCGGAGAGCCTGACCCTGCTGCGAGCCGACGTTCAGCGCACGCTGCTGGACGATTTCGGTGGGCACCAGCAGCTCCTCGACACGCTGGCCGACCGGGTCGGGCAGATCCAGAATATCGACGCGCAGATGGACGCGCTGCGCAATGCCGCCGAGCGCGATCCCGCGCAACTCGACTACCTGCGTTTCCAGGTCCAGGAACTCGACGCCCTGCAGTTCAGCGTCGAGGAACTCGAGCAGCTCGATATCGACCAGCGCCAGCTCGCCAATGCCGGGCGCATCCTGTCGGAGGGCGGACAGGTGCAGGATCGGCTCTACGGCGGCGACGACAGCATCTACGACCAGCTCAGCACCGTTTACGGGGCCCTGGATGCGCTGGCGCCGCTGCATCCGGAGTTCGCCGAGGCGGCGTCGCTGATCGCGACCGCCCAGGCGCAGGCCGAAGAAGCGGCCAATACGGTGCGCGCCGTACTCGAACGGCTGGATCTGGACCCGGAACACCTCCAGCAGGTCGAACAGCGTCTGGCCGCGATCCACGATCTGGCCCGCAAGCACCGGGTCAAACCGGCCGAACTGCCGGAACTGCGGGTGTCGATGCAGGCCCAGCTCGATGCCGTCGGCGACTCCGCCGAAGCACTCGACCGGCTGCAACGCCAGCAGGACAAGCTTCTCGAGGAGTACCGGACGATCGCGGCGGAACTGACCGCGCGGCGGCGCAAGAGCGCCACCGGTTTTGCCGCCGAGATCACCCGCCTCGTCCGCCGGCTCGGCATGCCCAAGGCGCAGTTCGCGGTCGAGGTCGATCCCGCCGACCCGGCCACGGTCGTGCGCGCGACCGGCGCCGACGACATCCGCTTCGATTTCAGCGCCAACCCCGGCCAGTCCCTGCGGCCGCTCGCCCGGGTCGCATCCGGCGGCGAACTGTCACGCATCTCGTTGGCGGTCGAGGTCGTCAGCCTGCGCAGCAGCCAGGCGCCGACGATGATCTTCGACGAGGTCGACGCCGGCATCAGTGGTGCGGTTGCGGAAATCGTCGGCCAGACCCTGCGGGCGCTTGGGCGCGAACGGCAGGTGCTGTGCGTGACTCATCTGGCACAGGTTGCCGCCCAGGGTCATCACCACTACGCGATCCGCAAGGTCGTCAGGAACGGCCAGACCTTCACCCAGGTCCTGCCCGTCGATGGCACCCAGCGCATCGAGGAGCTGGCCCGGATCCAGGGCGGTATCGAAATCTCGGAGGTGGCGCTGGCCCACGCCCGCGAACTGCTGGACCGCGCGCAGCACGTCGCCGACTGAGTCGGGCCAGCGGCCCATGCTGCGGCAGGCAGGGCCGGATGAGTCTTACTTGCGCTTCGGCTTCACGTACAGCACGAGGCTGTGGTCGACGACGTCGAAGCCGTGTTTTTCGGCGATCTGGTGCTGGAGCTTCTCGATCTCGTCGCTGACGAATTCGATCACCTGACCGGTTTCGAGGCATACCATGTGGTCATGGTGATGGCCGCGCTCGAGTTCGAACACCGCCGAACCGCCCTCGAAGTGATGTCGCCGCACCAGACCGGCGGCTTCGAACTGGGTCAGCACCCGGTATACCGTCGCCAGGCCGACATCCTCGTTGTCGTCCATCAGCTTGCGATAGATTTCCTCGGCCGACATGTGGCGCGACTCGCTCGACTCGAGCAATTCGAGAATCTTCAGCCGCGGAAGAGTGACCTTGAGGCCTGCATTTCTGAGATCGGAGGATTCCACCGCGTACGCCTGTTGATGATGGTTTCCGCTATTATCCCACCTCCCTTCGACTGGGCAAACAGATGCGTCTCCTTTTTGTACTGACCCTTTCAGCGCTGCTCGCCGGCTGCAACATCGTGTATCGCCTGCCGACGCGGCAGGGCAACGTCATCGAGCAGAAGCAGCTCGATCAGCTCCGGACCGGGCTGACGCGGGAGCAGGTCGTGTACCTGATGGGAACGCCGCTGGCCGCCAGCCCCTTCCAGACCGATCGCTGGGACTATGTCGGCTACTACAAGTCCCCGCGCGGCAAAGTCTCCAAGCGCGTCGTCACCCTGTATTTCGACGGCGACCTGCTGGCGAAGATGGAGGGCGTCGAGCCGACCAAGGGCAGCGGCGCGCTCGAGAATCCGGACGTGAAGACCGTCATCCGTGACGAGAAGAAGGATGCGGCCGAAAAAGAGCGCTCCGAAAGCGAGTCGAATCGCGAGTCCGGCGTCATCCTGACCCCCGACAAGTAAGGTCGGGCGGCGGGCGTCGTGCCCGCCCGGGGCACGGCCCCTGCCCCTACTTCTTCTGTGTCTGCGCCGCGCGCTGCCGGCGCACTTCCTTCGGGTCGGCGATCAGCGGGCGGTAGATCTCGATCCGGTCGCCTTCTCCGACGGGATCGTCGAGCCGCGCGACGCGGCTCCAGATGCCGACGCGGTTCGCGGCGCCATCGAGATCGATTTCCGGAAAGCGGCCCAGAATGCCGGACTGGGCGATCGCATCGGCGAGCGTCGTCCCCTTCCGGACGTCGAGCTTCAGAATGACCTGCTCACGCGGCGCCGCGTAAGCGACCTCGATCGGCACCAGATCCCCGTCATTCACGCCCATCCCTCCATCTGTCACACGCCGGCCGGCACTTTCGCGGGCAGCGTCAAGAATTCCAAATCTCGATCAGGGCATCAAGCAGCCCGGTCGAATACAGCAGGATCACGATCAGCCCGATCCGCCCGGGATAGCGCAATACCTTGCGCCACACGCCCGCGAACCAGCGATGGCGCTCGCCCCACAGCGCGTCGGTCACGTTGCCCGGGACGATGCTGACCACCAGCACACAGATCATCAGTGCGGTCAACGGCGCGAGCCAGCCGGCCGTCAGGAACTGGACCCATTCGAAGAAATTGCGCCCGCCCAGCTCGAAGTGCTGGATGACGCTGAACGACAGCAGCGTCCCGAGCCCCAGATACCAGACCAGCAGGGCCCCGCTGGTGGCCGCGAACACACGGGTCCAGCGGTGCCGGTCCATCAGATAGCGGGTTAACGGCTCCAGCAGCGCCGCCGCCGAACTGAGCGTGACCAGAAACAGCGCCAGGAAGAAGCCGAGTCCGAACAGACTCCCGCCCAGGCCCTCGGGCAGGCTGCGCGGCAGCACCTGGAAGATCATCGCCAGCCCCGGCTCCGGCTGCAGTCCCGCTCCCAGGACGATCGACATCACCGCGACGCCCGCGAACACACTGAAGGCGACGTTCGCGCTCAGGACCGTCACCGCCAGCCCGCCCAGCGGCGCCCGGGCCGGCAGATACACGCCGAGCGTGAGCATCACGCCGATGCCCAGGCTCAGGGTGAAGAACGCCTGGTGCATCGCCTCGAGCACGCCGCGCCATCCCAGCGCCGCGAAGTCCGGCGCGAACAGATACGCGAGCGCCGGCAACGGGTCGCGAACCGTCACCGCGTAGGCGCACAGGGCCAGAACCAGCAATGCCGCGGTCGGCATCAGGCGCAGCGCCGCACGCTCGATGCCCTCGCGGAAACCGTGGGCCACGATCACGCAGGCGATGATCATGAAGATCGTATGCCACGACAGGCTGCGTTCGGGGTCCCGCGCCAGGGCGATGAACGCCTCCGTCGCCGCCGCGTCACTCATGCCGCTGAAGTGCCCGGCGGAGACGCGGAACGCATATGCCATGCTCCACCCGGCGATGACGCTGTAATACGACAGGATCAACACCGCGCCGGCCAGCGCCACGATGCCGAGCAGGCGCCAGGCGGGGCGCAGGCCGACCGATTCGGCGAGGTGCCGGAAGCCGGACACCAGATCACGACGCATCCAGCGTCCGAGCATCCATTCGGCCATCAGCAGCGGCATGCCGATCAGCAGCAACGCCGCCACGTACGTGATCAGGAACGCGGCACCGCCATACTCGCCCATCAGATACGGAACGCGGGTCAGCGTGCTGATGCCGACCGATGCGCCAGTCGCCACCCAGACGAAGCTGCGCGACGACGACCAGTAGCCGTAACTGCTCTCCGGGATGTTCACCGAACACCCCGGGACGCCGACGCACGCGCCACACGCGTCAATGGGATCACGTTTCCTCCTTGGCCGCAGATGGTCTGTCCTGACCCGCCGCACGCATCTGCTCGTGCCGCGCTAGTTTAGCGCTCCGGCGACCGAAGCCCCGTATAATTTCACGATGAGCAAGCAGCAAAAGAACGAAGAGGCGCCCCGCCAGATTGCGGTCAACCGGCGCGCCCGTCACGAATACCACATCGAGGAACGCTACGAGGCGGGCCTCGCCCTGCGCGGCTGGGAGGTCAAGAGCCTGCGCGCCGGCCGCGCCCAGATCACCGAGGCCTACGTCACGGTCAAGAATGGCGAGGCGTTTCTGATCGGCTCGCACATCACGCCGCTGAAGCAGACCTGCACCCACGAAATCACCGACGCGACCCGCACCCGCAAGCTGCTCCTGCACGAGCGGGAACTCTCCAGCCTGATCGGCAAGGTCGAGCGCGCCGGCTACACCCTCGTCCCGCTGGACCTGCACTGGACCCGCGGGCGGGCCAAGCTGGAAGTCGGGCTCGCCAAGGGCAAGAAGCAGCACGACAAGCGGGCCGACATCAAGGAGCGCGACTGGCAGCGGCAGAAGGAGCGCCTGCTCAAGCACGGCAGCTGAGCCGGCAGCTTCCCCCCCGGGTGGCGGCAGCGGTCGAACGGATACGTTCGCGGCGCTGAACGACACCGGAACTTCCCCACGCGACGCCGGTCTACTGCTACACTTCTACAGACTTCGGGGGTGACCGGTTTCGACGTGGGTTACGGAATCCGAGGTGCATGCCGAGGCGTCACGTCCTCGTAAATCCCGTGGCAACCAAAGCTAGTTGCGAACGACTCCAACTACGCCCTCGCCGCCTAAATCCGGCGAGCGTCCCACTCCCTGGTTCCGATGCCGGAGAGATTGGGGCGTCGACTTACATCGGATCGTGGTGATGTCCGCCCTTGGCTGATCCGCTAAACCTCTAAGGGGATAAGCGACAACGTTCCGTGCCTGTTCGGCAGTTGTCGACGAAAAACAAAGACAGGATAAGCATGTAGAGCCGAGGGCTACGAGCTTGCGGACGCGGGTTCAATTCCCGCCACCTCCACCAATTTGTCGTTTCACGATGACTCAAGAAGTACCATAACCCCGCGAAAAGGCGGGGTTTTTCTTTTCCGGTTGTCTCTTTTTGTGTCGCGAAGCCCGTTGACATCTCGAACACTCCGGGGGCAACTTTAGGGGCAACTGGCGTCGCCGCAAGAGAGTTGCCCCATGCTGACCGACAAGAGCCTGCGAGCAGTCAAACCTAGCGGAAAGGTACAGCGAATCTTCGACGGTGGCGGCCTGTATCTCGAAGTCGCGCCATCCGGCGGACGTTGGTGGCGCTTCAAGTATCGGATCGCTGGCAAAGAGAAGCGCATATCGCTCGGCACCTACCCCACCGTCTCGCTCAAGGAAGCGCGCACGGCGCGCGACGATGCGCGCAAGGACCTTACAGCTGGTATCGATCCGAGCCAGAAGCGGCAAGCCATCAAAGCGACGCGCAACGCGGCAAGCGCGGATAGCTTCGAGGCCATCGCGCGGGAATGGTTCGCGAAGTTCAGCCCGACATGGGCAAAGACGCACTCCGAGAAGATTCTGCGAAGACTCGAGCGCGATGTGTTCCCGTGGATCGGAACACGTCCAGTCTCCGACGTGTCCGCCCCGGAGCTGCTGGCGGTGCTGCGGCGAATAGAAAGTCGTGGCGCCGTCGAGACCGCGCATCGCGCGCAACAAAATTGCAGCCAGATATTCCGGTATGGCGTCGCGACCGGACGCGCGATCAGTGATCCAACGGCGAGCCTGCGCGGTGCCCTGCCCCCGTCAAAGCCGAAGCATCATGCCTCGATAACCGATCCGAAGGCCATCGGCGATTTGCTGCGGGATCTGCACGCGTACAAGGGCTCCTTCGTCACGCTGTGCGCACTCAAGCTGGCGCCGCTGGTGTTCGTACGCCCAGGCGAACTACGCAGGGCCGAATGGTCCGAGATTGATCTGGACGCTGCCGAGTGGCGCATCCCGGCTCACCGGATGAAATCGCGCATCGTTCACATCGTCCCACTGTCGACCCAGGGCGTTGCGGTCCTGCGGGACCTGCAGCCACTGACCGGATCAGGACAGTACGTCTTTCCAGGCGCCCGCTCGCGCCGGCGGCCGATGTCCGAGAACGCCGTTCTCGCCGCATTGCGCCGCATGGGCTACAGCACTGACGAGATGACGGGCCACGGATTCCGCAGTATGGCGTCAACACTATTGAACGAACAGGGCTGGCATCGCGACGCGATAGAACGGCAACTTGCGCACGGTGAACGCGATGCAGTTCGCGCCGCTTACAACTACGCGGAGCATCTGCCAGAGCGCCGGAAGATGATGCAGGCGTGGGCTGACTACCTCGACTCGCTACGCGAGAACCGTAGCGTTGTCGCGGCGAGGTTTGGCCGCGCCGCGTGAATGCAGGACCCGCACGCCTTGCGCGGATGAGCGAGGCAAGTAGACGGCGCGCCGAGTGCGGACACACCCGACGCGCCTAACCAAGCAACACGAAGGGGTGTTACATGGCTGACGGTAATTCTAGCGTTTCGGGCGTATTCATCGGCGCCGATGGATCGTTGACCCTTGATCCAGTTCACGCAGGTGCAGTGTTCCGGTTGCTCGCGCGGTGCGATGACGAACTTTGCGCAAGCCTGGGGCTGACCGCTGCGGACTACGATGCGTGTTCCAACGTGTATGGCATCTGTGAGGCTGTCCGGGAGGCATACGGAATCGCGTGAAAGGCAAGAAGAGTCGGACGCCCGCCGCTGAGCGCGCCCGTCAATGGCGTGGGGAACGGCGGGCGTCGGTCGGTATTGGCGGCCTGCAACTGTCGGAGACCAACGCCGAAGCAGACGCGCGTGCTCGGCGCGAGAAGCGATCCGCTGAGCGCGCAAGGACTGAAGCTCAGACCCGCGCTCTGGTGCTCGCAGCCCAACCCCGCTGGCTGCCGAACTGGCGCAAGCCGGATGAGTATGGCCATCTCTCATCTGCCGCGCCGGAACAATGGGCATGGGAGTTCATACGTCGCAACGCTGATTACCAAGAGATACTTTCATCGATCAAGCGTAGCCCGGCCGGTCCGTTGCCGCATCAACCGGGCCCACGGCAGCAGCACGGCGAAGACGCAGCGGATTACGCGGAGCGCATGTACCTGCACCCGCCAAGTGATAGCGTTAATGAGGTCCGATTCGACGAGGCCAACGGCGTACTGCATGCGCCGGGGTTCATCGATTTTCTTCTGAATCGATTTGGACTTGATACAAACACCATGCGAGACCCGGCGCGCTCCGACGCCCCGCGGTTTCAGCGGAGCATGGCAGTAATGACTGGCTCTCTAAAGGGCGCACAACACTACGATGTCACGGTCAACGAGAATGAGGTCTGGGCGCGGTTCGACTTAACGAAGCCCTACCCTGCACAGGAGGAAGCGTTCGCTGACCTGTTTCGCATATTGGCATCTGCGAGAGAGAGACATGCACCGCGCCCCTTGGTTACGCGGCAACGCGCTGGCGCCATGCGTTACTACCTGCGCACCTTGGATGCCCGTACATGCGGTGTCGGCTTTGACGAGATCGCGAAGGTACTGGCGAAGCCAGTGGGGACCATTCATCGTTACTACAGGCAGGGCTGTGAACTGCGAGACCAAGGCTATCGCAAGTTCCTGCCGGTTCGGTTACAAGACTAGCTTGCTGTTCGCGCAATTAGTGGCACTGCGTTAATTGCGCTTGAGGCGGAGAACGCCGCCGCATGCTGCACCCAGTTGGATTAACTGAGGTGCATTCATGCCAGAAGAAACGACTAAGGCGACCGAACACACGTATCTGCGCGAGCGCGACGTGCTTGCACGGCTGCCCGTATCGCGCGCTACGTGGTGGCGGCTCGTCGCCGACAACCCGAGTGTATTGAAGCCGATCAAACTAGGGCCGCGGGTGACGGTGTGGCGAGCCAGCCAAATCGAAGCGTTCGTTGCTTCGTGTGTCGCGGAGGCTGTCTAGATGGATCGCAAGCGCTGGTCGGCCGAACAGGCCGCCGCGCATCTCGACAAGCCTGCACGTGTGCTGTGCAGCCTGGGGAAAGCTGGGCGCGCGCCACGCCTGCAGAAGACAGGCTATCTCGCCAGTGAAATCCGCGCCTATCGCAAGGCGTGCGAACTCGGAGAAGTCCTCGCATGGGAACGGCTGCCACATGACCGGTACAGGCTGACCGTCGGGCCTGGCATTGCTGCCGCTGTGAACGAACTACGCGTTCGAGACGCTGCGCGCAAGGCGGAGCGCGCCGAGAAAGTGGCGAAACAGAAGGCCGCCGAAAAAGCCGATGCGCTGCTGCGGCGATGGGCGCTGCGCGGCCTGCCGAGCGACGCCAAATTGACCCGCGGCCAGATGCGCACCCTGCCGCTCTATCGAATCGACGGCGCTCCTAGCATGCGGGCACGGGCAGCGTTTACTGGTCAGTGGGGTTATGACGCAACGCTGGCGCAGCAGATCAAGTCCCTACAGCGCGCCGCAGCCGCGTACATGAATGGCGGTGCGCGATGAGGGGGCCAAGCGCTCACGACCATGCACAGCGACACGCCGCGCGCGGACTGCGCGCCTTCCCGCTCGTGGCGTGGGCCGGGAACGGCCGCTCGCAGGACGGCAAGTTGCCCGCGATCGAGGATTTCCCGAACCGCGCGACCTGCGACGAGGTGACGCTGCGCCGCTGGTTCATGGACGAGGTGATGGACCTGCCCCACCACGCGGGCGTCGGTCTGGCTATGGGGCGAACCGAAGATGGCGCCTATCTGTTCGCGGTCGACGTGGATAACAAAGGCGACAAGAACGGTTCGGCCGAACTGCTCAAGCTGGAGATGCAGGGCTTCGAGCTGCCGGACACATACACGCAGCAAACGCCGAGCGGAGGCCTGCATCTGGTCTATCGGGCGCCTTACGCGGTCCGGCAAGGCGTTGATGTGCTCGGTCGTGGTCTCGACATTCGCAGCGAAGGCGGGTTCATCGTCGCGAGCGGCACGAAGTTCGGCGACAAAGGCGGGTACACCGACAACGGAGCCGATATTGCTGACGCCCCCGTCTGGCTACTCGAGCGGATCGGCCGCGTGCCAGAGCGCACGCACGCAGTAGCCGAGGCGCCCGCGAGCATCGATCAGGGACGCGCCCGCGAGCGCGTGATCCGCTACCTCCGGAGCGAGGCGCCCGAATCCGTCAAGGGCAGCGGCGGGGATCACACCGCTTACAAGGTCGCGTGCCGGGTGAAGGACTTCGGTGTTGGGGAGGACGATGCGCTTGACCTGATGATGGAGCACTGGTTTGAGGGCTCCGGCTGGTCGCGTGAACGCCTTGGCGAAAAAGTCGCGCACGCGTACCGCTACGGCCGAAACGTGCCAGGCGCGGCAGCAGCTGAGGTGCAGTTCTGCGCAAGAGAGCCGACGCCTAGCAACGCGCGCCTGATCGCGATAAGGGATGTGGAGCTGCCGAACGACGGGCGGCAACTGGTCCGCGGCCTGCTTGGCTCGGGCGATGCGTCAGCGCTCTATGGCGACAGCAATGTCGGCAAAACCTTCGTGGCGGTCGACTTGGCGCTGAGCATCGCTACGGGCCGGGCGTGGCGCTCACGCGAGGTGGAGCGAGGCGCGGTGCTCTACCTGGCACTGGAAGGAGGTGCCGGTATCAAGATGCGCGCAGTGGCGGCCCGCCAGTTTCACGACCTCGAAGGTGCGGACGTTCCGCTCTACCTACTGCCGGCATCGCTGAATCTGCTACATGCGCCCGACGTTGAGGTGTTGATAGGGTTCGTCCGCGAGGTGGAGACGATCAGCGGGAAACCCGTCGTCCTACTGGTGGTCGACACCCTGGCGGCATCCATGGCGGGCGCCGACGAGAACAGTGCGGCGGACATGACCGCGCTCATTCGCAACGTCAACGCGGTGCGATCGCTCGGGCCGCATATCCTGATCATCCACCATAGCGGCAAGGATGCGAGCAAAGGCGCACGCGGCCATTCATCACTGCGCGCGGCGGTCGACACCATGCTGGAGGTGGTCAACGGCTCGATACACGTCCGCAAGCAGCGCGACATGGAATTTGCGCCGCCGATGGCGTTCCGGCTGCATCAGGTGCAGATCGGTCAGGACGAATCGGGCGCACCGATCACGTCCTGCGTCGTGATTCATGACACCGCTGCGGCGCAGTTCGCGAGGCCGACCGAACAGGTCAAGCCGGGCACGAAGACACATGACGTGGCACTGGTACTGCGCGACCTGATCGCCGCTGAAGGCCAAACGGTCGACGGGCTAGCCAGCGTGCCGGTCGCACGCTGGCGCGCCGAATGGAGGTCCCGAAATGGCCTGAATCCGGATGTCCACCGGGGCCAAAAAAACGAGGCGGTGGACAAGGCGTTCAACCGCGCTCGGACAAAGCTCATGTCCACGGGGCACACCCGCGAAAACCGCGACTTTGCAGGGTTTTCGCCCGCTTCGGACATGGTGGACATGTTCGATGTCCCGAGCCGGACGTGCGCGGGACAGGGTGGACATATACCTAAGGGTATGTCCCCCGTGTCCGCAGCCGCCGAAACAGATGACTGAACGAGACGACGATCTGTACAACCGATACCTGCGTGGCGTTGCGCATGGCCGGTTGTGCGACTGGGGGCAGCACCGGGACGCAGCGCTGGAGGGCATCGGCTTCGGCGCGAACAGCGTGACAGAACGTATGCGGGAACGGGCCCACGGCGGGGGCACGAGCACCCGGCAATTCAGGCTGAATGGCATCGAAGCCACGGTGGTGCGCCATAGCAAGACGCTGCAAACCGAAAACGCTTTGCGCGCACTGCGCCCGAAGATCCGAGAAGCACTGCACGCGCGGTACGCACTCGATCGATCGATGTCGGTATGGGCTGCAGAGGCTGGTATCTCGCCAGAATCTGCCCGCAAGCGTGTGTCCCGTGGCCTGTTGGAAGTCGGACACCTGTTGGTTACGTGGCGCCCAGGGGTTCCGGTCGAACCGAGCGAGGCGCCGCCATGACGATCAGTGACCTTGAGTATCAGCACCTCGTTCTTGCTGGTGCCGTGCTGCGCGGTGAGTCGCTGCGTATTCATCAATTCCTACAGGTGAAGCCCCCGTATCCGCAGCCGCTCGACTGGCGTGACGGCAAGGCGGTTTGCGCGCTATTTGATCGACAAGTGCGCCTGTTCGGAACTGGAACACCGCATGTCTGCGTCGCCCTTGGAATCGCAGCCAGACACAGAAGACAAGCGGAGCCGAATGGCGTTTCTAGGACTCGCGCCATGAGTAACCGCATTACTACAAAGCCGATGCGGGCATGCGATTCGCGGGTCCTTCCTGCGGGGTGCAGGCGGGCGGGCGCGTCGAGCGCGCAAAAAACGACAATTTTTAAAACCTATCGTGCCTCAGCAGCATATTAAATTTATCTATATATGGCCCGAGTCGGGTGGAGTGAGAAGCCATGAATGACAACGACGTCAGCATCATCATCCGGGTCAACGACTCCGAGGCCGAGAAGTTCGCGAAGGTCGCCGCCCGCGCGAAGCTTGTCGGCGATGCCGCGGGGGCCGTGTCGGGCGACCTTGCGCGCATGGACGCCGCGCAGCGCGCGGCTGCTCAGTCCGCATCACGGCTTTCCGCTGAGCAGGAGCGCGCTGCCAAGAAACTGGAACAGGCGCACACGAGGGCCATCATCGAAGACCGCGCCCGTGAGCGCGCGAATACCGCCGCTATGGAAGCGGAGGTCCGCAAGCGGGAAGCGGCCGAGATCGCCGCTCAGGAGAAGCTGGACCGCGTACATGCTGCTGCAATCGCGGAGGATATTGTTCGAGAGCGCGCCAAGACCGTTGCGCAGGTGGCGGAGGTCCGTAAGCGGGAGGCGGCCGAGATCGCCGCTCAGGAGAAGCTGGATCGCCTGCACACGATGGCGATTATCGAGGACCGCGCCCGTGAGCGCGCCCGAACCGCAATGGTCACCCGGGAGGCCGAAAAGCAGGCTGCGGCGCGTGCCGCGGCCGTGCGCAACTTCGGCACCGGCACGCTCTCTTTCGCAGGGGTCGGTTTTGGTGCGAATGCACTCGGGGCAGGCATCGCACTGGCAGGCACAACCTACTTCGCGTCCAGCACCGCGATTGAGTTCGAACGCGCCGAGCAGGCCATATCGGCGGTTACGGGCAGCCTGACTGAAGCGCGGCAAGCGATGGCTGACAACGAAGAACAGGCGCGGCGTTTGGGTGTGAACATCACGACGTTGTTGCCGCTGTATGCCAGGTTCGAGGCCGCCAGCAAGGGAACGAACCTTGAAGGCGAGAAGGCGCGCGACATCTTTTACGCTGTGGCCGAGGCTGCACAGCGCATGAACCTGCAAACCGAAGACACGGAAGGTGTGCTGCGCGCCGTCGAGCAGATGATGTCGAAGGGCAAGATTCAGGCCGAAGAACTTCGCGGCCAGCTCGGCGACCGCCTGCCCGGCGCGTTCCAGATCATGGCGCGAGCGGCCGGAGTGTCGACCGCTGAACTCGATGACATGCTCAAGCGAGGCGAGGTTATCGCCGACGAGATGCTACCGAAGTTTGCCGCGGAACTACGCGAGACATTCGGAACCGATGCGACTAGTCGCATCGAAACCACGAGCGCCAGTTTTGAGCGGCTCAGGAATGAGATCCGTCAGACAGCAGCTGACGCTGGGCAAAGGCTCAACCCGCGACTGGCCGATATTTCCGAATGGCTGGCGAATATCGTTGCATTCAATCGCGAGAATCCCGGCGCGATTCCGGTAGCTCTGTTCGGTCGCGGCGCGCAGGGTATCGAGCAGCTCAATGCGGCGGTTGAGAGGTTCGCCGAGATGCGCAAGCATGCGGATGTAACGCGCAGGGAGATCGAGCAAATCGTTTTTAATGCCGGCGCGTTGGCTGAGCGCGCGATGAAACCGGCCGTTGCGTCGGACTTCTATGGACCGGGCACACCGTACCGCCCTGATCCCATCGACCTGACCGCTGGCGTGACCCCAGCGGACGACAAGCGCATGACAGCGCTGCAGCGCGAACTTGCGTTGATGAACAAGAAGACCGAGTACGCAAAGACCCTGTGGCTCTACACGGAGGGCGAACTTAAGAACGCCAACCACGTCGAGCGCGCCCTGGCGCTGCAGGTTGCGCAACAGCGGGATGCAGCGGCAGCAGCCCAAGTGGCGACCAGAGCTACGTCAAGCCGGGCCGACGCGATTGACCGTATCGCCGAACGTGACATGCGGCAAGCGCTCGCACGCGAAGAAGCAGACCGCGCGCAAATTCGCGCGGCGATGACGCGCAACGCGATCCTAGAAGAAGAACTGCGAACTGGTGAAAGCATTACGAGGGGCCGGCGCGAGCTGCTCGAGCTGGAAACGGAGCGCGCTTTGATTGGCGAAAAAACGCTAGAGCAAGAGCTACAGCGCGCCGACGTGCTGGAACGGGCGGTACGCTCGAGGAACGCCGACATGGCGGCATCGACAGAGCACGCGACAGATGAGATGTCGGTATACGCTGAGCGCGCCGCGCAGAATATGCAGGACGCGTTCGCGAATTTCCTCTTTGATCCGTTTGACCGAGGCATTAGGGGCATGCTGGAGGACTTCACGCGAATTCTGCAGCGCATGGCTGCGGAGGCTGCAGCCGCTCAGATATTCGAAGGACTGGCCGGTGCAGGCACGGGAGCTGGTGGGGCGGTGGCCGGATTTATCGGCGGCCTTTTCGGGGGCGGCGGTGATGCAGGAGCGGCGCCAGGCGCCAAGTCAGGGCGCATCGCCGACGCAGATATAGCGTTGGCGGCCGAACGTGCTATCGCCGCGAAGAATTCGCCGGGTGCGCTTGCCCATCTAGAGAGAGGCGAGCCGATCAGCAACACGATACCGGCGAACGCCCTGGCCGACCTGGCGCGAGGCGGACCGGTCAGCGTCGACGCAGCGGTCAACGTGCAAGCGGTTTTGCAGGTGAACATCACCAACAACAGTGGCAACCGCCTAGAGGTCGAGCACGCAAGTATTGAACAAACCATCGGGGGGTCTATCATCAATATGGTAGTGCGCGACATCAACGAAGGCGGCGCGACGTCGCGGGCAATTCAGCGCAACTTCGGATTACGCAACGCTCCGTCCGTAAACTACTGATCGGCAAGCGTCTGGCACGTTTTCGACTCGGACGGCCGGGCGCAGAAGTGTCACGGTACGCATTGACGCGCCGAGAAGCACGGCGCATCGTTTGCCGAAGTGCTACGTCAAATAAAGGGAGGCGTGACACAATGGCTGGTGACAGCGACGATGCAGGCCTCGATTGGAAAAAATGGGCTGTCCTTGCCCTACGCGAACCGCGTTACTGGCTATTGCTCTGCCTTGCGTTGTTGGGCGTCGCAGCATGGCTTTTCGGCGATACGCCTGCCGAGTGGCTAGCGACGAGGTATGTCCCCGGGAAAACCGCGATCAAACTAGTCTTTGAATGCGCACTTTTGGTTGTAGCGCTTCTAGCCTTTATTCACAGATTGAGAGACCCGTTCAGTTGGGATACTGAATTTCAGTGCTGGCGCGACCGCAGATCTGGTCGACTCTACTGCGCGGGCTGCTGGGCGGAAGGGAAGAAAACGCCACTCCGCCACAATCTCTCAACCAACTACCTGATCTGCTCGCGTGGCCTCCGAGAGCACCATTTTCCGGGGCCGGAGCGATTCAAAAAGAAGGGCTCGGAACTTGATCAAGGCCGGCGTTTTACTGGCTTTCGACGTAGCGAGTTTTCAAGCTGATTGATCGGTGACGGAACGGGGGTGGAATGTTCTGGTTTGGCATACTGCTTTGGTTAGCGAGCATTGCCGGCGTCATCGCCATAACGAACAGCAAGGGCCGGCCGGATGCCGGAGCGGTCCTAGCAATCGTCGCTATGTTCATCGGTCCGTTTGCCTTGCTGCCGGCGGTTATCTTGTCGCGCGATGATGAGCATCTGCGACGGCGCAAGATATGGACTACTCACAAGGTTTGCCCGGTTTGCGCCGAATTGGTCCGGCGCGAGGCGATTAAGTGTCGATACTGCGGGGCGGCGTTCGACGTGGCGCCGGCTTCCGAGGTCCGTGCGCCCACCCCACGGCAACTGCGCCAGTTATCGGCGGAAGAACTAGCAAGGCGCGACCGGCTATCGCGCCGTCTCGTAGTCGCCATAGCTGTGGTTATTGGCGCTTTGCTCCTTAAGTATGCGGTGGTCTGGCTATGGGACTTCGCCGGTTTGATCGCGAATCGCCACGGGTATCGGCTGATACCGCCATCCGAGTGGTTCGGCCTATGAACAGCGCTGCCGGCGGTACTTTGTCTCAAGCCGCGGGCGGTTCGATTACAGCGGTGATCTCGGGGGCGCTCTGCGGTCCAGGCACAGCACGTCATACCCTATACCGTCCCGGATGCGATGGCGACTCGCCCGCAGATGGCGCTTCTGAGATTCTGTTGCGAAGGGCGTCAATATCAATGTAGATGCGCCGGCCGACTACGAGGCCAGGTATTCGCTGGGCCTTGATGTCCGCAATGAGCGTGCGCGAGTCGGGCATGGCGTCGGCGGAGAAGACTTCTTCTGGCAGTACGAGCTTCATACAAATGACTCTGCGGGAATTTGCGTCGGGTTAGCTTGCCCTACCCTGCCCCTGTTCAAGGCGCAGCGCCACGGGGGCAACTATGGGGGCAACTGCTCCGCGTTGAACCATCGATATGTAGCTGCAATCGGCGCAAATCAGCCCGATGTGAGGGTCGCCACCCCACCAATTGGACAAAACGACCACCCTCGCGGTGGTCTTTTTGTTTGTATGCAGAGTGAACCGGCAGCGCGTCCGGCCCTGACGTGGGGCCGGGCCTCAGCCGGCTGCGTCCCCGTCGTCCGGAACGGATCCACCCCGCCACTGCTCGACCCGATTGCGGCCATTGGCCTTGGCCGCATACATCGCCTTGTCGGCGTGATCGATCGAGTCCTCGACCGGCACATCGGCCCCCAGCTGGGTGATGCCGATCGATACCGTCAGGTGCAATGCGTTGTCCGTGTCCGGAATCGCGACCTCGGTGGTTTCGACCTTCGCTCTGATGCGCTCCGCGATCACCATCGCCAGCTCAAGGCCGGTGCTGGGCAGACATAGCAGGAATTCCTCGCCACCGTAGCGGTAGACGCGGTCGTACTGGCGCAATTCCGTGCTGATGGTGCGGGCCACCGCCGCCAGAACCGCATCGCCCGCGGAGTGCCCATGCTCGTCATTGACCTTCTTGAAGTGGTCGAGGTCCAGCATGGCCAGAGCGCAGTGTTGATTGCCGCGTCTGACGAGGGCCTGTTGCTCCCTCAGGTCCGAGAGCAAGGTGACGCGGTTGCGCGCGCCGGTCAGCGGATCCCGGTTCTGCAGCGTCTCGGACATTTCGCGCCTGAGCGACTGGATCTCCAGGCGCATCCGGTCGATGGCGTTGTTGAACTGGTCGATCTCGGCCGGCGAAATCGGCAGGTCGTCGCTGACTCGCTGCAACAGGCGGGTGGCAACCGGATGAAGTTGCTCGTGGGCCTGCCGCATCGCGACGAAGGTGGGATGCTCCCGCAGCGCGAGTGTCTCGCCACTTTCGATCCATTGTCCGAAGCGACAGCGTTGTCGAGCTGACCAAGCATCAACTGCGTTTGCGACGATGGGATATTGAACAAGGCCACTCCGCTGACGGCTCGCGACTTGCGTTCAGTATGCGCCTGCTCTTGGCTGGTGCACTGACCCGGATCAGCCTGCGCGCAAATGGGGGTGACCTTGTGCACCCCGGCGGTCTCACTCACCCCCGTCCGAAAAGCATCGTAAGATCCTCCATCCACCGCAACCTGTTCTAGCGCCGTGTGGCTCACCGACACCTCCGTCAGACGGCCGGTCCTGGCCACCGTCATCAACTTCCTGCTGGTCGTGTTCGGACTATTCGGCCTGGCCAACACGTCGGTCCGTGAATACCCGGACATCGACCCCCCGATCGTCTCGATCCGAACCGACTATCCGGGGGCGACCGCGGCGATCGTCGAAACCCAGATCACGCAGCTGATCGAGGACCGCATCGCCGGCATCGAGGGGGTGAAGCGCATCAATTCCTCGTCCAGCGAGGGCAGCTCGCGCATCACGATCGAGTTCGAACTGTCACGCGACATCGACGCAGCCGCCAATGACGTCAGGGATCGCGTCTCGCGGGTGCTCGGCAATCTGCCGGACCAGGCCGATCCCCCGGAGGTTTCCAAAGCTGATAGTGACGCCCGCGCGATCATGTGGCTGGTGCTCAGCTCCGACCGTATGAGCCGGCTGGAACTGACCGATTACGCCGACCGCTATCTGCAGGATCGTTTCGCGACGCTCGACGGTGTGTCGGAGATCCGGCTCGGCGGCGCGCGGCGCTATGCGATGCGGATCTGGCTCGATCGCGAGGCGATGGCCGGGCGTGGTCTGACCGCCGCGGATATCGAGAGTGCGCTGCGCAGCCAGAACATCGAACGCCCGGCCGGGCGCATCGAATCGACCCGCCGCGAGTTCACGCTGCGCACGACGCGGCCGTACAGCAGCGTGGCGGACTTTTCGGAACTGGTCGTCGCCACGGGCGGCGACGGCTTCCCGGTCCGGCTCGGGCAGGTCGCGCGCATCGAGGTCGGCGCGGAAGACGAACGTGGCGACTTCCGCGCCAACGGTGCGCCGACGCAGGGCCTGGGCATCATCAAGCAGTCGAAGGCGAACACGCTGGCGGTCGCGCAGGCGGTTCGCGCCGAGGTCGCGGCCCTCGCCACGCAGTTGCCCGCCGGCATGAAGCTGGAGGTCAATTACGACTCTTCGGACTTCGTCGCCGCGTCGATGCGCGAAGTGTCGATGAGCCTGCTCTACGCGGCGGCCGCGGTCGTGGCTGTGATCTTCGTCTTTCTCGGCAGCGCCCGGGCCGCGCTGGTACCGGCGGTGACCGTGCCGATCTCGCTGATCGCGTCGTTCATCCTGGTCTACGCGTTCGGCTTTTCGATCAACATCCTGACGCTGCTGGCGCTGGTGCTGGCCATCGGCCTGGTCGTCGACGACGCCATCGTGATGACCGAGAACATCCACCGGCGGCTCACCCTGGGCGAACCGCCGCTGCTGGCGGCGTATCGCGGCGCACGCGAAGTCGGCTTCGCAGTCGTCGCGACGACGGTGGTGCTGATCGCCGTATTCGTGCCGATCGCATTCCTGGAGGGCAGCGTCGGACGCCTGTTCAGGGAGTTCTCGCTGGCGCTGGCAGCCGCGGTCGCGTGCTCGAGTATCGTCGCCCTGACGCTGTCCCCCGTGCTGGCGTCGCTGCTGTTGCGCAGTCACGAGCGTGAGGGCTCATTCGCCGATCGGGTCAACCGCGTGATCGAGCATGTGACCGGCGTCTATCGGCGTTCGCTCGAACGGGTGCTTCGCGCCCGCTGGGTTCCGGTCATGGCCCTGCTCGGCCTGACCGGTGCTCTGGCGCTGCTGCTGGTGGAGCTGCATTCCGAGCTGACGCCGACCGAGGATCGCGGCGGTTTCTACGTGCGGGTCACCACGCCTGAAGGCGCCAGCTTCGGCTACACGATGGAGGTCATGGACACGCTCGAAGCGCAGCTGCTCGAGCACGTCGGCGGCGGCGAGATCGAGCGCGTCCTCGCGCGGGTTCCGGGATTCGGCAGCGCGTCGGAGGTCAACTCCGGAATCATGATCGTGACGCTGGCGCCGTGGGAGGCGCGCACACGTTCGGCATTGGCGATCAGCGCGGACATCGGGCGCCAGATCGGCGACATCCCGGGCGCGCGTGTCGTCATCCAGCAGCGTAGCGGCCTGGGCCAGCGTGCCGGACAACCGGTGCAGATCGTCATCGGCGGGCCGGACTATGACACCCTCGCCGCCTGGCGTGACCGCATTCTCGAGCGCATCGCCCGGGACAACCCGCGCCTGCTGCGGCCGGACTCCGACTACAAGGAGACCAAGCCCGAAATCGAGCTGCGCGTCGACATCGATCGCGCCGCCGACCTCGGCATCTCCGTTGCCGCGATCGCGCAGACGCTCGAAACCTTCTTCAGTGGACGCCGCGTCACCACCTACCAGGATCGCGGCGAGGAATACGACGTGATCCTCCAGGCCCCTCCCGAGGATCGGCGGACGCCGGACGCGCTGAACGCTGCCTATGTCCGCACCGGCAGCGGCGAACTGACCGACCTGTCCAACGTGCTGACGCGGACCGAGACGGCCGGTGCGCCGGCCTACCTCCGCGTCGACCGTCTGCGGGCCATCACCATCACCGCCGGACTGGAGGCGGGCTACCCGCTCGGGGACGCCCTCGCCTATCTCGAATCGGTCGTGCGCGAGGAGCTGCCGGCGTCGGCGCGGCTGTCCTACGCCGGCGAGTCGCTGGAATTCAAGGAATCCGGGCGCGCGCTGTGGCTGAGCTTCCTGATGGCGCTGCTGATCGTCTATCTGGTTCTGGCCGCGCAGTTCGAAAGTTTCGTCCATCCGCTGGTCATCCTGACCACGGTGCCGCTGGCGTTGTTCGGCGCCCTGTTCGGGTTGTACGTGCTGGGCATGACGCTGAATATCTATTCGCAGATCGGGCTGGTCATGCTGGTCGGGCTGGCGGCCAAAAACGGCATCCTGATCGTGGAGTTCGCCAACCAGCGTCGCGATGCAGGACTCGCGTTCCGGGATGCGTTGATCGAAGCCTCCGCGGTCCGCCTGCGGCCGGTGTTGATGACCACGCTGTCGACGCTGGCGGGCGCAGTGCCGCTGATGCTGGCCAGCGGCGCGGGTGCGGAGGCGCGCCGCATTCTCGGTGTCGTGGTGTTCTTCGGCGTTGCGTTTTCGGCGCTGCTGACGCTTTACGTCGTGCCTGCCTTCTATGACCTGATGGCGCGCGGAACCGGTTCGCCCGATCGCAATGCCCGCAGACTGCAACTGGCCGAGCGCGCGATGTCGCGGCGGAGCGAGGACGCCGACGCGGCTCAGTGATCCTGCTCGTTGCCGGTCAACTGATACTTGCGCAGCAGGCCGCGCAGCTGGTGATAGGTCAGACCGAGCAGTTCCGCCGCGCGCTTCTGGTTGTAGCGGGATTCCTCCAGCGCACGGTTGAGCAGGCCGGTCTCATACTCGGCGACGATCCGGGGAAAATCGACCGGAAGCCTGAGCGCATCGGCCGGTGCCTGATCATGCTCGGTCGCCGCCGGTCCGGCCGGGACGCGCTCCGCGTCACGGGGGCGCGCCTGCGGCCGGTACGGCGAGGCAAAGGGGTCGAACTCGACCTCCTCGACCACCTGACGCGTGTGCTCCAGCCGGTATACCGCGCGCTCGACCACGTTGCGCAACTCGCGCACGTTGCCGGGCCAGTGGTAGGTCTCCAGCGCCGCAGCGGCCGCGGGCGAGAAGCCGGCGAAGTACTCGCGTTCGAGTTCGACCGCCATGCCTTCGGCGAAGCGCTGTGCCAGCAGCAGGATGTCCTCCCGACGTTCCCGCAGGGGAGGTACGGTCAGCACGTCGAATGAGAGCCGATCGAGCAGATCCTCCCTGAACTCGCCACGGCGGGCCAGATCCGGCAGATCGACGTTGGCGGCGCCGACCAGACGGACGTCGACCTTGATCGTCTCGCTCGAGCCGACCCGCTCGAATTCGCCGTACTCGATGACGCGCAGCAGCTTCTCCTGCAGGCGCATCGACATCGAGGCGAGTTCGTCGAGAAAGATCGTGCCGCCGTTGGCGAGCTCGAAGCGCCCCACCCGCGGCCGCGACGCCCCGGTGAACGCGCCGGCGACGTGCCCGAACAGCTCCGACTCGAGCAGTTCCTCGTTGAGCGCGGCGCAATTGAACTTCACGTAGGGGCGCGCCCAGCGTTCGGACAGATAGTGCATCCGCGCCGCGATCAGTTCCTTGCCCGAGCCGCGCTCGCCGATGATCAGTACCGGCTTGTTCAGTGGAGCGACACGCGACACGCGCTCGAGGACGGCGAGGAAGTTGTCGGACTGGCCGATGATCGGGTCCGGGGAGTTGCGAGTGTCCATTGGCGAATTCTGCTACGTGGTAGCCAAATTTGCCATGTTTTTGGATAAATGCCGTCCGAGTACGGGGGGAGTCAACAGCCGCAAAAGAAGTTTATTATTTATTTCAGTGTGTTAGGAGTGCATCGCGACTTGGCACGGTGCTGGCAACAGATGGATCAAGACCACCGGACGTGAACCTACGAGGAGCCCCCCAATGCATACCATCAAGAACAACAAGCTGCTGCAGGGTGCCGCGATTGCCGCGGTCCTGATGGGCATCAGCTTCGGCGCCCAGGCGCAGACCTCGCTTTCGAGCCGCATCGCCACCGGCGTCGGTCAGGCGATCGCCGCTCAGGGCAATGCCGCTCTGACGCAGATCCGCGACGAACTGCGCAAGAGCTTCGAGGACGCCATTGAACCGCTGCTGCCGGAGCACGACAACGGCGCCAGCGCAGCGGCCACCCCGGATACCGAAACCGCCGAACACCCGCGCGCCAGGCTCTGACCGGCCGCACGGCGACACGATTCAAGATAAGCGTCATTCAGGAGTAAGGACCATGGGCATCTTTTCCCGCATCAGCGACGTCGTCAATTCCAACATCCACGCCATGCTCGACAAGGCGGAGGACCCGGAAAAGATGGTGCGCCTGATCATCCAGGAGATGGAGGACACGCTGGTCGAGGTACGCTCGACCGCCGTCCGGACGCTTGCGCGCAAGAAGGAGTTGCAGCGGACCGTCGCCCACCTCCAGACGGAGGCCGACGACTGGCAGCGCAAGGCCGAGCTGGCCATCACCAAGGACCGCGAGGATCTGGCACGCGGGGCCCTGGCCGCCCGGCAGCGGGTGCTCGACCACATTGCCGGCGTCGAGCAGGAACTGACGCATGTCGAGGAAGAAGTCCGCAAGCTGGATGACGACACCAGCAAGCTCAAGGCGAAGCTGGCCGACGCACGCCAGCGGCAGAAGACCATCATCCTGCGCCAGCAGTCGGTGGCCTCGCGGCTCAAGGTCAAGACCCAGATCAACGACCGCAAGATGAGCGACGCGATGGCGCGCATGGAGCAGTACGAGGGCAAGATCGACCGCATGGAAGCGGAAGTCGAGGCCTACGATCTCGGCAGCCGCAGCATCGCCGACGAGTTCGCGCAGCTCGAAGCCGACGACAAGGTCGAGGCGGAACTGGCAAAATTGCGTGAAAAGGTCGGCAAGCCGTCCACCGGCGGACCGACCTCCAACAACGGTTAAGTCCAGGGAGCCTTGAATGGGAGACTATGTCGCCCTCGTCAGCGTCATCATGCCGTTCGCGTTCGTCATCGCGCTGGTGGGCATGATCCTGCACTTCAAGGACCGCAGGCGCGCCCATGAAGCGATGATGGCGCAGGCAACGGGGAACCGAGAAGAGGAACTGCTCGCGATCGCGGACCGCATGGAACGCCGGATCGACGCGCTCGAACAGATCCTCGACGCCGAATCACCCGGCTGGAGAAAGAAATACCATGAGCATTCGTAAGCGCATCCGCTCCGGCGGGATCTTCTCGCGCCTGCACCGCTACCCGCGCGAAGGCTGGGTGGCCGGCGTCTGTCAGGGGCTTGCCGAGTTCTTCGACTGGAACGTCAAGCTGATCCGCGTGCTGTTCATCCTTTCCTTCATCGTCAGCGGGTTCTTTCCGGTCGGCGTGATCTATCTGATCCTCTGGTATCTGATGGAGAACGGCGACGACACCGAGGCGCGCGAGCCCCCTCGCCCGCGGCACCGGCGGCATGCAGACGCCGCCCGCCCCGTCGGCCCGAACGAGCTGAAGCTGCGGTTCTCCCGGCTCGAGCACCGCCTGCGCGACCTCGAAGCCTGCGTGACCAGCGGTGATTTCGAACTGCGCCGCGAGTTCCGCAAGCTGGAAAGCTGAATTGCCCGGCAGGGCGCCGGGCCCGAAGCGGTCCGGCGCTAACCGAACCCACTCACCAGCACGACACCCGACATCCGCCTCAGCGAGCGCTGCAGATTGGCACGTGCCTGGGTCTCGAAACGCTGTTTGAACCAGTCCGTGTAGTAGATGCGCGGGCGTTCGAGCAGATCGCGAATCGCCTTCTTGCGCATGCTCTGATAAAGCGACTGCGGCACATGCCGGTATTCCTGGCGCAGCTGGCGCTCGTATTCGGCATAGCGCGCCGGACGCGATCCCAGAATCGCCAGGACCATGTCGGCCATCACCGCCTCCTCCTCGCAGGCGGGTTCCGCCTCCGGCGCGGTCGCCAGCACCAGGTCGTATACCCGGTCGACGAGTGCTGCCGATGCACCGGCCACGGTGAGCACGGTGCGGGCCCATTCGGCGCTGCGCAACTCGTTGTCGGCGCGACGCACGTCGTAGTGCGCGTCGTGAAACCAGATCGCCAGTTCGATTTCCTGCGGTCGTGCCAGCATCGGCCGGATCTGTTCGAACAGATCCAGACATTCGCTGACATGATGAAGCGTGTGGTACGCCCGGCTCGGTTCGCTGTAGTGGCGGCGCAATTCGGCATGGACCTCCGGATCCCCGGCCAGCCCGAGCTCTTCGAAAATCTGTTTCCAGCGCGCCAGATTGCTCACGTTCACCGATCCGTACGGCCATCGACCCGCTCCGGCCGTGCAGCCGGAGCCCTCAGTCGATGCTATCGGCCGCGCGCCTGCATTCCTGAATGCACTCGACAGACGTTGCCCCGCGGGCGTTTGACGGTGCAAGCGTCTGCCGAATCGGTCACAATCTGGCGCCGATTCAGCGGCATCCGAATTCAAGAGCCGTCCAGACCGTAATGCCCCGCAAACCCGCACACGAGCAGTTCGACACCCTCAAAGTCATCGGTGATCACGCATTCGAACTGTTCGGGCGATACGGATACGAGGGCGTCTCGATCGGCGATATCGCCAAGGCGACACGGCTCTCCAAGGGGGCGCTCTACTGGCATTTCAAGGGCAAGGAAGAGCTCTATCTCGACTGCCAGCGCCGTCTGCACACGCTCTTCAACGATTACATCTTCGACCCGATGCGCAACGAGGACGATCCGGTCCGCGCCGTCCTGGGACTGTTCACCGGTCTCGAACGCCTGCTGCAGGATCCGCGCGTCGAGAAAGGCGTCGCCGGGTACTGGCTGATTCCGTCGCGGCCCGATACCTCGGCGCTGATCGAGGCGCAGCGGAAGTTCGAAACGCGCTCGATCGAGGCGCTGCGCAACGCCCTGCAGCGCGGCATGGATGCCGGCATGGTGGACTTCGCCGGTGATCTCGAAGCCCTCGCCCGCGCCGTGATCTCGCTGGTGGAGGCCTGTGTGTTGCCGCTGCGTCACCGCAGCCCTTCGGAAGTGCGCGGCGAACTGTCGGTTCTTGCGCGGACGCTGTTCCGCGCCTACGCCAACACCGACGAGGTGGTCCGCCTCGCCGAGCAGTTCTGACGGACCCGATCCCGCCGCGGTGCAGCGTGCCGCAGCCAAACCGCATCCAAGGTCGACCGATGAAATTCACCGCTCCCTGGACCCTGACGATCCTGCTGCCGCTGCTGCTGGGTGCATGCAGCGGTCAGTCGCCGCCGGCCCCCGCCGGGGTGCCACAGGACGCCATTGCGGTGGAGGTGCAGCCGGCCGAAACGACCGCGCTGCCCCGGACGGTCGACGCCGTCGGCAGTATCGAGGCCGGTGAATCCGTGGTGATCCGGCCCGAAGTCGCCGGGCGCATCGTCGACATCGCGTTCGAGGAGGGAGCAGCGGTCAGCCGCGGGCAGCTTCTGTTCAGGCTCGACGATGCCATCCAGCGGGCCGAGCTGGCACAGGCGCGCGCCGACCTCGCCCTGGCGGAAAGCACCCATCGCCGCGCGACCCGGCTGCGCTCCGAGAAACTCGCGTCGCAGGCCGATGCGGACACCGCGGCGGCCGCGCTCGAAATGGCCGCCGCTGCGGTGCAGCTGGCACAGGCGCGCCTCGACAAGACCCTGATCCGCGCGCCGTTTGCCGGCGTCGCCGGGTTGCGTGCGGTCAGCCCCGGCGCCTACGTCGAGGCCGGCGACGATCTGGTCCGGATCGAGTCGGTTGATCCGCTGCGGGTGGACTTCCGCATTGCCGAAGCGCAGGCGCCCCGGATCGGAATCGGGCAGACCGTGCAGCTGCGCGTCGACGGACACGAGCAAGCGTTCGTTGCCACGGTTGCGGCGATCGATGCACGCGTGTCCGCCGAAACCCGGTCGCTGACGCTCAAGGCACGGCTCGCCAATCCGGACGGCGCGCTGCGGCCAGGCCAGTTCGCACGCGTGCGGCTGCAAACCGCCGCCGCGGGTCCCGCGGTGACGGTCTCCGAGGACGCGGTCTTCCCGCGCGGCGACGGGCAGTACGCCTATGTCGTCGAAGACGGTCGCGCCGTCGAACGCGAGGTGCACCTCGGGCAGCGGATCGCCGGTCGGGTGGAAATCCGGTCCGGCATCCGCGCCGGGGAGTCGGTCGTCACGTCGGGGTTGCAGCGGATCTCCAGCGGCACGCCCGTCGTCACGTCACCGGCCCGGTCCGACGACGGATAGACCGGGTTCGCCATCAAGCCAGCAATCGAGAAGGAGCAGCAGCATGTCCATGGACGTCATCGACTATCGGATCTACGGCACCGACATGCAGTTCGTCGAAATCGAACTGGACCCTGACGAGGCCGCCGTCGGCGAGGCCGGCGCCATGATGTTCATGGAAGACGGCATCGTCATGGACACCGTCTTCGGCGATGGCTCGGCCGCGCAGCAGGGGATCTGGGGCAAGCTCGTGGGTGCGGGCAAGCGTCTGGTGACCGGAGAGTCGCTGTTCACGACCGTGTTCCAGAACAAGGGCAGCGGCAAACGCAAGGTCGCCTTCGCCGCCCCCTACCCTGGGACCCTGTTGCCGGTGCAGCTGAGCAGCGTCGGCGGCACCTTGCTGTGCCAGAAGGATTCGTTCCTCTGCGCGGCCAAGGGAGTGAGCCTCGGCATCGCATTCCAGAAACGGCTGGGGGCCGGGCTGTTCGGCGGTGAAGGGTTCATCCTGCAGAAGCTCGAGGGCGACGGGTATGCGTTCGTGCATGCGGGCGGAACGTTGTACGAGCGCGAGCTCGCCGCAGGCGAGATCATGCGCATCGACACCGGCTGTATCGTCGCTTTCGAGCCATCGGTGCAGTTCGACATCGAATATGTCGGCAAACTCAAGTCGGCGCTGTTCGCCGGCGAAGGGCTGTTCTACGCAACACTGCGCGGCCCCGGCCGGATCTGGCTGCAGTCGCTGCCGCTGTCGCGGATGGCCAATCGCATCCTGATGGCCGCGCCGGCCCTGGGCGGCAGCTCGCGTGGCGAAGGCAGCGTGGTTCCGGGCGTCGCGGCTGGCGGACTGCTCGGTGGACTGCTCGGCGATAACGACTGAGCGCCCGCTTCGGTGGTGAACGCGAATCGTCGCGCCGGATGAATCGACGCCACGCATCATGGTGACGCCGGTATCCGATACGCACCGATCCGCGCGGCTGCTCGGCTGGGTCAGCACGCTGGTCTACGGGCGGCGGCGGTTGACGTTCGCACTGCTGCTGGCGCTGACCGCGGCATTGCTCGCGTCGGCGCTGCAGCTCCAGCCCGACGCCGGGTTCGAGAAGCAGATTCCGCTCGATCACCCGTACATGGAGGTCTTCAAGCAGTACGAGGAAGCCTTCGGCGGCGCCAATCTTATCTCAGTGGCGCTGATCAACCACGACGGCGACATCTATCAGGGGCATTTTCTCGAAACGCTGCGCCAGGTCACCGACGCGGTGTTTTTCCTGCCCGGGGTCGATCGCTCGCGGGTGTCGTCGCTGTTCACGCCGGGGGTCCGTTACATCGAGATCGTCGAGGGCGGTTTCGAGTCAGGCGACGTCGTTCCGCGAGACTATCGCCCCACCCCCGCGATGCTGTCGGACATCCGCGCCAACGTCGCCAAGGCCGGCATCATCGGCCGGCTGGTGTCGCTGGACCAGCACGGCGCGATGGTGGTCGCCGAGCTGCTGGAGCACGACCCGACCACGGGGGCCAAGCTCGACTATCGCGCAGTCGCCGACCGCCTCGAGGCGATCCGCAAGCAGTACGCGGACGAGGGTATATCGATCCACGTCATCGGCTTCGCCAAGGTCGTCGGCGACGTCACCGACGCCAGCCGCGAGGTCATGGGGTATTTCGGTGTGGCCGTCATTGCGACGCTGCTGCTGCTCTGGCTGTTCTGCGGCTCCATCCGCCTGGCGCTGTTGCCGCTGATGGCCGCGGTTGCCGCGGTGATCTGGGAACTCGGCTTGTTGCAGCTGGCGGGTTTCGGTCTCGATCCGTTCGCGATCCTGGTGCCGTTTCTGATCCTGTCGGTGGGCGTCTCCCACGGGGTTCAGTACATCAATGCCTGGGGACACGAGGTCTCCGAGAACGGCCGCGATTCCTACGCAGCGTCGCTCGAAACCTTCCGGCATCTGTTCATCCCCGGCACGGTGGCCATCGTCACCGATGTTGTCGGTTTCGCCACGCTGGGCTTCATCCAGATCGACATCGTCCGCGAAATGGCCTGGAACGCCGCGATGGGCATGGCGGCGGTGATCGTGACCAACAAGATCATGCTGCCGATCGTGCTGTCATGGGTCCATCTGCACGACCTTGAGCGGTTCCGGCGGCAGGCGCATCGACGCAGCGAGCTGATGGACGGATGGTGGCGCCGGCTGTCGGTGTTCGCGACCGCGCGTGCTGCCGTGCCGATGCTGATCGTCGCGTCCGCCGCACTGGCGTGGTCGGTGTGGATGTATCCACACCTGACCGTCGGCGACAGCCAGGCCGGCGTCCCGGAACTGCGCCCGGACAGCCGCTACAACCGCGATTCACGCATCATCAGCGAACATTTCGCGATCGGTGTCGACCTGCTCAAGGTCATGTCCGAGGCCGGCGAGTACGGCTGCGTCGACCCCGGGAAGATGGAGGAGATCGACCGCTTTGCCTGGCACATGCGTAACACGCCGGGTGTGCAGTCCGTGCTGTCGCTGCCGCAACTGGCCCGCCAGGTCCGCTCGGCATGGCTGGAAGGATCGCCGAAGTGGCGGGTGTTGCCGAGAACCCAGGGGGGACTCGCGCATCTGGTCTCGGCCATTCCGAGCTCGATGGGACTGAACAATCCGGATTGCAGCGTGATGCCGGTCCTGATCTTCACCGCCGACCATCGGGCGGACACCATCGACGGCATCGTCGATGAGGTCAAGGCCTTCAACCGGGACAATGCCGGCGGCGGCGTGGCGTTCAGGCTGGCTTCGGGCAACGTCGGTGTGATGGCCGCTACCAACGAAGTGATCCGCTCCCGCGAAATCGTTGTGATTCTCTGGGTCCATGTCACGCTGGCGTTGTTCGCCTGGCTGTCGTTCCGGACCGCGACAGCGGTCGTCTGCATCGTCTCGCCGCTGGTGTTGTGTTCGTTGCTGACCTATGCACTGATGGCAACCCTCGGCATCGGCATGAAACCGGCGACCCTGCCCGTCGCTGCATTCGGGGTCGGCATCGGTGTCGACTACAGCATTTACCTGTGGAGCGTTCTGGCGCGCCATCTCGAATACCAGCCGCTACGGGATGCGTACTTCGAGGCGCTGCGGCATACCGGCAAGGCGGTGGTCTTCACCTCGGCTTCGTTGCTGCTGAGCGTCTTCACCTGGTTGTTTTCGGGGCTGCAGTTCCAGGCGGACATGGGCCTGCTGCTGCTGTTCATGTTCACGACTAACCTGCTCGGCGCCATCCTGCTGCTGCCGGCGTTGGCATGGCTGATCACGCGCCGGCGTGTAGCGGCCGAACTCGACGGCGCAAGCGCCGTCCAATGACAGACAGACTGCCGCATTCGCCGCCCGCGGATGCCGATGGAGAGGAGATGATCCGGATCAAAACGCAATACGCTTCCTCGCGCCGGTCGCTGGCCGCAGCCCTGTTGCTGACGGCGTGGCTCGTGCCGGCCACTCCGGCCCTTCCGGCGGTGACGGAGGATCAGGCGCAGGCACTCGGCAAGACGCTGACGCCGATCGGCGCGGAGCGTGCGGGCAATGCCGACGGCAGCATTCCGGAATGGACCGGCGGCCTGCCCAAGCACGACATGAAGCGTGGCGAGAACCCCTACGCCGACGACAAGCCCCTGTTCGTGATCACGGCGCAGAATGTCGACAAGTACGCCCGCTTCCTGTCCGAGGGCCACAAGGCGCTGTTCAGGACCTTCCCCGACTACAAGATGCTGATCTACCCGTCGCGTCGGTCGGCCTCGTACCCGCAGTGGTTCTACGATGCGACCCGGCGCAACGCAACCGGGGTCAAGCTGACCGACGACGGCTACGGGTTCTGCTGCGCGGCGCAGGGATATCCCTTCCCCATTCCCGGGAACGGCACCGAAGTGATGTGGAATCACATCATGCGCTACAACACCAGGGGCTATAAGGGCTATCTGAATTCCGCGGCGACCGCGGCCGACGGTTCGTACGTGATCGAGCGCAGCTATCTGGAGCTCAGCTACGTCTACAACAACGTCAAGTCCACGGTCGAATCCCTCGGGGGGATGAACCTGTATGCGCTGACCAAGACAGTCGCTCCGCCGAACAAGGCCGGCGAAGCGCACCTGCTGCATGTGCCGATCGACCGCATCAAGGACCAGACCGGGGTCTGGGTCTACAACGCCAGCGTCGGGCGTGCCCGGCGTATCGGCGAGGTCGGTTACGACAACCCCCTTTACGACGGTCTGATGACGCACGACCAGATCGACATGTTCAACGGCCCGCTGGATCGCTACACGATCAAGTTGCTCGGCAAGCGCGACATGGTGATCCCGTACAACAGCTACAGGCTCTACGATCCGAAGCTGAAGTACAGGCAGATCATCACCCCCGGTCATATCAACCAGGACCTGGCGCGCTACGAACTCCACCGGGTCTGGATCATCGAGGCGGAAGTCCGCCCCGGGTTCTCGCATCGGTACAAGAAGCGGGTGTTCTACATCGACGAGGATTCGTGGATCGTTCACCTGCAGGACATCTACGACGAGCGCGATCAGTTCTGGCGAACCGCTGAGTCCCATTCGGTCACCTTCACCGACGGACCGCTGGTCATCAACGGCGTGCAGGTGCACTACGACCTGCAATCGCGTCGTTATGTCATCCTCAACCTCACCAACGAGGAACGCCGGCTGATCGAGTACGACTGGGAGGCCGAGCCGGGCTACTTCACGCCGGGCATGCTCAAGCGCTTTGCAAGCTCATCGCAGAAGTGATGCGTCAACGCCCGCCAGGCGTGCGGGAACGCATTCCGGAGTTCAGGACGAATTCATGTTGTCAACCCTATTCTGACGGCCATTCCACTGCCGCAGGCCGCGTGTCCGACCATGTTCAGCTCCCGCTTCCAAGCCACCGCACAGCGCCGTCACGCAACGGGTTTTCCGGTGCCGGCGGCCGCCGGGGCAAGGCCGCGTGGCCCGTGGACGCACAGCCGGGCGATCACTACAGTAGGCCCATGCTTCGATCGTTACTGATCCGCGGCCTGTGCATCGCCAGCCTCTGCAGCAGCGTCCCCGCTCTGGCCCTCGGGCCGGATGCCCCGTTGCGCCGCCTGCCGCCCAGCCGGCAGGAAGCGCCGCTGCGGCAGCCGGACCTCCAGACGCTGAATCCGCGCCTGACCCCGAGCCAGGCGGCGCGCCAGGTTCAGCAGCAATATGGCGGTCGCATCCTGGCAGTCCAGCCGGCCGGAGCGGGCTACCGGGTCAAGGTCCTCAAGGACGGCGAAGTGCGTACCTACATCGTGGATCCGTGAACCCGACGAAACTCCGGATGTGACTCCGGTCACAATCCGCTCGAACCCGGCAGCAGACTGCATAGAAGGATCGATACACATGCGTGCACTTGTCATCGAGGACGACCCCGACCTGCTCGACCAGCTGCGGCGTTTTCTCAGCGCCGACGGATTCGCGGTCGATACCGCGGCCGAAGGCGAACAGGGGGCCTACATGGCGCAGGAATATCCCACCGACATCGCCATCGTCGACCTCGGTCTTCCGGGCGTTGCCGGTATCGACATCATCCGTCGGGTCCGCAAGGAAGGGCGCAAGTATCCGATCCTGATCCTCACGGCCCGGGACGGCTGGGAATCGAAGGTCGAGGGCCTCGAAGCCGGCGCCGACGACTATCTGGTCAAGCCCTTCCACCGCGAAGAGCTGCTGGCGCGGGTGCGGGCGCTGGTCCGCCGCGCCGGCGGCTGGACCAGCGCCCGCCTCACGTCGGGCCCCTACGTCGTCGACACCGGGGCGAAGACGATCACCGCGGATGGGCGCCCAGTCGACCTCACCAGCTACGAGTATCGCGTCCTCGAATATCTCCTGACCCAGGCCGGCAAGGTCGTATCGAAGTCCGAACTGACCGAGCACCTGTACACCGAGGACGAGGAACGGGACAGCAACGTCATCGAGGTCTTCATCCGGCGCCTGCGCTCGAAGCTCGACCCCGAAAGCCAGTACAACCCGATCACGACCATCCGCGGCGCCGGCTACCGCTGGGATCTGCCACGCGACTGATGGCCTCCGTACCTCGGCGCGAGCCGCTCATTCCCGTCTGTTGAACGGCCATGCGTCCGGCCTGGCTCAAGCCCGAGCACCTCAATTCCCTGCGGGTCCGCTTGCTGATCTCGACGGTCGCGATCCTGGCCGCGTTCGGCGGACTGTCCGGGCTGACGCTGGAGCGAGCCTTCGCCAGCGGTCTGCTGCAGGCCCAGCAGGACAAGCTCCAGACGCTGGTCTACTCGCTCCTGGGTGCCGCCTCGCCCGCCATCGACGGCGATCTGACCATCGCCAGCGAGGCCATCCCCGATCCACGCCTGCGCCAGCCTCTCTCCGGACTCGAGGCGGCGTTGTTCAACGAGGAAGGCATCATCGTCTGGAGTTCGTCGGGGGACTTCCTGCGGCTGCCGCCCCCGGATATGCCACTGGTGGGCGAGTGGCAGTTCCGCCGGCTCGCCGAACCGCGGGCGTTCTCGTTGTCGTTCGGACTGCGCTGGATCGACACTGCGGACGATCCCCGGCGCTATACCGTTGTCGTCCTCGAAGACGCGGCTGCGTTCGATCGCCAGTTGTCGGTTTTCCGCAACACGCTGTGGGCGTGGCTGGTCGCGCTGCTGGTCGCATTGACCGCCGGTCTGCTGACGCTGATGCGCTGGGGTCTGTCGCCGCTGCGGCGGCTCGGCACCGAGCTGCAGGCCATCGAATCGGGGCGGCAGCAACAGATCGACGGCCGCTATCCGGAGGAACTGCAGCCGCTGACCCGCGATCTGAACGCGATGATCGTCAACGAGCGGCATCAGCAGACGCGCTACCGCAATGCGCTCGGCGATCTCGCCCACAGCCTGAAAACACCGCTGGCCGTCCTGCGCGGGCTCGGGACCGAACCGGACCTGGCCGAGCCGCATCGCCGCCAGCTCGACGAGCAGGTCGGGCGGATGCTGCATATCGTCGATCACCAGCTGCAGCGTGCGGCCGCCGCCGGATCCCGGACGCTGACCGAACCGGTCGCGCTGCGCCCGCTGGCCGACAAGCTGCTCGCCGCGCTGAGCAAGGTCTATGCGGACAAGCAGCTGCGCTTCACCAATCGCGTGGATCCGGCACTGCAGATTCGTGCCGACCAGGGCGACCTGTACGAGCTGCTCGGCAATCTGCTCGACAACGCCGCCAAGTACGGTCGAGACGAGGTCTCGATCGACGCTGGAATCCGTGACGGCAACTATGTCATCACGGTCGACGACGGTGGCCCCGGGTTTCCGCCGGACGCCACCGCCCTGATCGAACGCGGCGCACGCGCCGACACCCGCGAGCCCGGTCAGGGCCTTGGCCTTGCAGCCGTCTCCGACATCATCGGCGCCTACGGCGGTACGCTGGCCTTGCTGCGTTCAACACTCGGCGGCGCACGGGTCGAGGTGACCCTGCCGCCGCACGCGGTTACTGCGAAACGCGGATGAAATGTTCGCGGTAGTACCGCAGCTCGTCGATCGAATCGCGGATGTCGTCGAGCGCCAGGTGTGACGACTGCTTCTTGAACCCGCCGGCCAGCAGCGGCGCCCAGCGTGCGCATAGCTCCTTGAGTGTGCTGACGTCGAGATTGCGGTAGTGGAAGTGGCGTTCCAGGTCCGGCATCCAGCGGGCCAGGAAGCGCCGGTCCTGGCAGATCGAGTTGCCGCACATCGGTGACGCCCCTGCGACCGTCCACTCCTGCAGGAAGTCCAGCGTCATGCGCTCGGCCTGCGCCTCACCGATGGTGCTTTCGCGCACGCGCTGCACCAGCCCGGAGCCGTTGTGCTGGCGCGTGTTCCATTCATCCATCGCGTCGAGCTCGGTCTCCGCCTGGGAGATCGCGATGACCGGTCCCTCGGCGAGGATTTCCAGTTGTGGATCGGTCACGATGGTGGCGATCTCGATGATGCGGTGCTGCTCGGGGATCAAGCCGGTCATTTCCAGGTCGATCCAGATAAGATGGCGTGCGTCGGCGGGCATGATCAGCGCGGGTCCTGAGTCTGGAGTGGGCGGCGGGCCGCGATCGGCGCCGCATGAGGCATGTTGATCATGATACGGGGCGCGGGTCGGCTCGGCATCCTCTGCGCCCTTTCAGGCTTGCCGGGCGGAGTTGCCGCGGCGTGCCATTGTCCAACTCGCGAGGAATCCACTGTCCATGCACGAAACGATCGCCGTTGTCTTCGACTTTGACGACACGCTCGCTCCCGACACGACCTCCGGGTTCCTGCGGGACAGCGGCATGGCCGATGTCGGGCGTTTCTGGAAGGAGGACGTCGATCCGCTGATCACGCGGGACGACTGGGATCCGGTTCCGGCCTATCTCCACCGGATGATCGAAGCCGGTCGCAGCGGACAGATGGCGCCGCTGACCCGCGCGCGGCTGGAAGACTGGGGCCGGCGGGCCCCGATTCATCCCGGGGTCGAAACCCTGTTCGGGCGCCTGCGCGATGCGGCACGCGACGCCAATCCGCGCGCGAACCTCGAGTTCTACGTGATCTCCAGCGGGATCGGCGACATCCTGCGGTCGACCCGGATCGCCGGTGAGTTCAATCAGATCTGGGCATCGGAACTGCACTACGGAGACGACGGCGCGGCGGTCTGCGCCCGGCGCGTGATCAGCTTCACCGACAAGACCCGCTATCTGTTCCACATCCAGAAAGGACTGGTCGGCCCCCAGCACCGGGGCAAGCCTTTCGAGGTCAACCGCAAGCTCGCCCCCGAGCAGATGCGCGTACCGCTGAACCAGATGATCTTCGTCGGCGACGGTTACACCGACATCCCCTGCTTCTCCCTGCTGCGGCAGCATCGCGGCATGCCGATCGCGGTCTACGACAAGGGCCGCGAGGAAAAATGGGGCAACGCCTTCCAGTTCGTCAGGGACGGCCGCGTGGCCAATCTCCATTCCGCCGACTACCGGGACGATTCCGACCTGAGCACCTTCCTGGTGATGGCGGTGCGCAGCATGGCGACCGATCTCGCGCTGTCCGCCAGGGCCTACCAGGGATAGGCGCGCACCGCGTTTCTGCGGCGTACAATCCGCCCCCCGCAACTTGGAAGCATCCGATGTCCGATCTCGCCAAGAAGAAATGCACCCCCTGTGAAGGCGGGGTGCCGCCGCTGGACCTGGCCGCGGCGATGAAGCTCAAGGGCCAGCTCGACGGACGCTGGAAGATCGTCAGGGACGGCAAGGCCATTCAGGCGACCTTCGATTTCGACAACTACTGGCAGACCACCGCGTTCGTCAACGCGGTTGCGTGGATCGCACACACCCAGGACCATCATCCCGACATCAGCTTCGGTTACAAGCAGTGCACGGTGGGATACTGGACGCATGCCCTCGACGGGCTGAGCGAAAACGACTTCATCTGCGCGGCGCAGATCGACGACCTGCTCGACTGAGCGCCGCCCCCATCGACGGCCGCGGCGGCATCAAACCGGCGTGCGACCGCTGAGCGCGTGGGCCAGCGTGCTGCCGTCGACGAACTCGAGCTCGCCGCCCATCGGTACGCCGTGGGCGATCCGGCTCACGCCGACCTCGCAGGCTCTGGCCATTTCCGTCAGGTAGAACGCGGTCGCCTCGCCCTCGACGGAAGGATTGATCGCGATGATCAGTTCGTTGACGTCGCCCCGCCCCAGCTGCTCGCCGAGCTGCCGCAGGCCGAGTTCGTCGGGACCGATGCCGTCGATCGGCGACAGGCGCCCCATCAACACGAAATACCGTCCGCGATACCCGGTGTTGTTCTCGATCGCGACCAGATCGGCCGGCCCCTCGACGACGCAGATCTGCCCGGTGCTCCGGCGAGACTCGCTGCAATAGCGGCAGCTGTCGTCCTCGCAGAACATCCGGCAGCTCGGGCATCGGCTGATTCCGGACAAGGCCTCGCCGATCGCCGCCGACAGCTGCGCCGCGCCGTCGCGGTCGCGATCCAGCAGGTGAAACGCCATGCGCTGGGCCGATTTCGGACCGACGCCCGGCAGGCGGCGCAGCGATTCGATCAGACGGGTCAGGCGCGGAGAAAAGGTGCTCACGATGGGCGATGCAATCGGCAATACGCCGACCGGTCGCGGCGCAGCGCCTAGGATACCTTACGGCGCCAGCGCCGGTGCGTCATCGCGGGCGGCCGTCTGCTCGGCGGCGATCAGGTGCTTGCTCCCGGCTTCGACCGCATACGCGACGCCGAGGCTCTGTCCGTCGCTGGGCTGTGTGATGTCGTCGACGTACCAGTGCTCGCCGACCATCCGCTCGGGGGTGATGTCGAGCAGCAGATAGCCCTTCTGCGACAGATCCGCGTACTTGATGTGCGGGTTGAGCAGCTGCAGCAGCGGCACCAGCGGTTGTGCCGGATCGAGCCCGGGCGACGTGATCGAGGTGCAGACGAACTCGACCCCCAGCGAACCGCTGCCGTTGAGCGGGTTGTAGACCAGCGGATTGGCCGGATCGCGGGACAGGTCCATGGCCCAGGACGTATGGATGTCTCCGGTCAGCACCACCGGATTCTCGATCTGCAGCGACTCCAGCAGGTCGAAGACCCGGCCGCGTTCGGCGCGGTAGCCGTCCCATTGATCGGTGTTGATGATCAGCCCGCCAGTTCCGACCAGCGGCAGACTCGACAACAGCGCCTGCAGCTGCTCGATCGACAGGCCGCTGAGTTCGGACAGCTCCGGCAGGCTGGGGATGCGCAACTGCCCGAACATCACCTGCTGCCCGAGGATCTTCCAGGTCGCCCCGGGCGCGGCCAGCGCCGACTGCAGCCATGCGAGCTGCTCCGGGCCGATCAGTTGCCGCGTCTCGTCGTTGATGGTCGCGGCGTCGACCATTCCCGCCTGCAGATCGCGATCGAACAGGCGCGTGTCCAGCATCACGAAGTCCGCGAGATCCCCGTAACGGAAGCTGCGGAAAATGCGGGTGTTGTCGTTGGGGTCGACCTGCCGGATCGGCAGCCATTCGTAATAGGCCTGGATCGCCCAGGCCTTGCGCTGGACCCAGCTGCCTTCCTCCCCCTCGGTGTGGTTGTTGGCGCCGTCGCGCCAGGAATTGTCGGCGGTTTCGTGATCGTCCCAGACGTTGATGAACGGATGCTGGCGATGGACCTCCTGCAGGTCCGGATCGGTCTTGTACTGCGCGTGGCGCGTCCGGTAGTCGTCGAGGGTCAGGATCTCGTGCGCCGGCTGGTATTCGCGCGCGCTCCCGTACTCGCCGGAGCCGTATTCGTAGATGTAGTCGCCCAGATGCAGGATGACGTCCAGATCCGCGCGTTCAGCGAGCCGTCGGTAGGCATTGAAGTAGCCGTGCGCCAGGCTCGAGCAGGACACCACGCCGACGCGCAGACGGTCCGTCGCCGTGGCCGGCGCGGTCCGGGTCCGGCCGGCCGGTGAACGCACGCCGTCGACGGAGAACCGGTAGTAGTAGGTCGTCGCCGGCATGAGGCCGCCCGCGTCGACCTTCACGGTGTAATCGCGCGCGGCATCGGTGACGAAGGTGCCGCCGCTGACGCGGACGGACAGCTCGGGGTCGGCATAGACCGTGTAGTCCACGGTCACGCTGCCGGACGCCACGCCGCTGACGCGGGTCCATAGCACCACCCGATCGGCCAGCGGATCGCCGCTGGCGACCCCATGCCGGAACTCGACCTTGCCATCGACGGGGCCGCGACCGCCGTCGACGGGCGAGCTGGACCCGCAGCCCGGCAACAACGGCAAGGCGCCGAACGCGGCGCCGCCCCATCCCATTCGGCGAAGGAAATCCCTGCGATTCAGAACGGCAGGCTCGGGCTTTTGACGTCGTGGGCCGGACATGGAGAGACACCCTCATTCAATGACATGACGATCCCCGCGATGGATGGGACCACCCGGGGGGCGCAACTTTATGACAGCACAGTGAAGGTATCGTGACAGCCGCCAGGCCGGTCAGAACCCGGGTTTGCGCAGCTTCTTCTCCTGCATCACCGTCGCCGCGATCTCCTCGATCGACATGTTCGCCGAGTTCACATACGCGATCCCGTACTTGCGATACAGCTGTTCGGCCTGGCGCAGCTCATAGACGCACTGCGATATCGACGCATACCGCGAACCGGGACGCCGTTCGTTGCGCACGTGGGCGAGCCGTTCCGGGTCCGAGGTCAGCCCGAAGCAGCGGTCCTGCAGGTCCTGCAGCGCGGACGGCAGCCGCAACTGTTCCAGATCGTCCTCGATCAGCGGAAAGTTGGTGGAGTAGACGCCGTACTGCAGGGCCAGATACATGCTGGTCGGGGTCTTGCCGCAGCGTGAAGGCGCGATCAGGATGATGTCGGCCCGGCTCAGGTCGCGGGTCGAGGCGCCGTCGTCGTGTTCCATCGCGTAGTGCATCGCATCGATGCGCTCGGTATAGCGCCGCTGATCCGCCAGTCCGTGTGCCCGTCCCTGCGCGTGGGTCGACATCACGGCCAGCTCGCCTTCGATCTTGCCGATGAACAGATCGAACAGATCGAGGAACAGCCCCTGCACGCCGCGCAGCACGCTACGGGCCTCGTCGTGCACCGTCGTACTGAACACCAGAGGCCGTTTTCCGGTCTGCTGCCCCACGAAATTGATATAGTCCACAGTGCTCTGGGCACGTTCGGCGCTGTTGACAAACGGCAAGGTGGCTTTTTCGAAGTTCACTCCGTCGAACTGGGTCAGGAGCGTGTTGCCGAGGGTTTCGGCGGTGATGCCGGTGCCATCGGAAACAAAAAATACAGGACGCGCGCTATTCATGGCTCAAATATGTCATGCGCGGCGTGCGCCGCATAGCAGTCCCACCATTTCACGAAGAGTATCTGGTAAGCGCATGAGTAAGAACGTCCTCTGGTATGCCGAGCTTGGCATGAACGACGTCGAGATCGTCGGCGGCAAGAATGCCTCTCTGGGGGAGATGATCCGCAACCTGTCGGATTCCGGCGTCAGCGTCCCGAACGGATTCGCGACAACCGCCTCCGCGTACCGCGAGTTCCTGTCGCACGAGGGACTTGCCGACCGCATCAACCAGATGCTCTCCGCGCTGGACATCGAAGACGTCCAGGAACTCGCACGGGTCGGCCGCACCATCCGCGAACTCGTCGTCGCCGCGCCCTTCCCGGCCAGCCTGGAACAGGACATCCGCAGCCATTTCGAAGAGATGGAGCGCGATGCCGGCGCCGAGATGTCCGTGGCCGTCCGCTCGTCGGCGACCGCGGAAGATCTGCCGGACGCCTCGTTTGCCGGCCAGCAGGAGACGTTCCTGAACGTGCACGGCATCGACAACGTGCTGCAGGCGATCAAGGAGGTCTTCGCGTCGCTCTACAACGACCGCGCGATCGCCTACCGTGTGCATCACCATTTCGACCATGCGGCGGTCGCATTGTCCGCCGGCGTGCAACGGATGGTCCGTTCGGATTGCGGCGCCAGCGGCGTCATGTTCACGATGGACACCGAGTCCGGCTTCCGCGACGCGGTGTTCATCACCGCCTCCTATGGCCTCGGCGAAGCGGTGGTCCAGGGTGCGGTGAATCCGGACGAGTTCTACACCTACAAGCCGGCACTGAGCGCAGGCCGCCCGGCGGTGCTGCGCCGCAATCTCGGCGGCAAGGCCCGCAAGATGGTGTACACCGGCGACCGCACGGTCGGCCGCACGATCGAGTTCGTCGACGTGCCGGCGGAAGACCGCCAGCATTTCTGCATCAGCGACGCCGAGGTCGAGGCGCTGGGCCGCCAGGCGATGACGATCGAGGCGCATTACGGCCGCCCGATGGACATCGAATGGGGCAAGGACGGCATCGACGGCAAGCTCTACATCCTGCAGGCCCGGCCGGAGACGGTGAAGTCCCGCGCCTCGGCCAACGTCCTGCGCCGTTACAAGCTCAAGGGCAAGGGCAAGCGCCTCGCCGAGGGTCGCGCGATCGGCCAGAAGATCGGCGCCGGTCCGGTGCGGGTCCTGTCGTCCATCGACGAGATGAACCGCGTGCGTCCCGGCGACGTGCTGGTCACCGACATGACCGATCCCGACTGGGAGCCGATCATGAAGCGCGCATCGGCGATCGTCACCAACCGCGGCGGCCGCACCTGCCACGCCGCGATCATCGCCCGTGAACTCGGCATCCCCGCGGTCGTCGGCTGCGGCGACGCAACCGAGGTTCTCAGTGACGGCGGCGACGTCACCGTGTCCTGCGCCGAGGGCGACAACGGCTATATCTATGAGGGCAACATCGACTACGCGGTCGACGAGGTGATGCTCGACCACATGCCCGAAGCGCCGGTCAAGATCATGATGAACGTCGGCACGCCGGAGCAGGCCTTCGACTTCGCCGCGCTGCCGAACGCGGGTGTCGGCCTCGCCCGCCTCGAATTCATCATCAACCGCCAGATCGGCATCCACCCGCAGGCCCTGCTCGAACTCGACAAGCTGCCGCAGGAGGAGCGCCGCATCATCGACCCGATGATCGCGCCGTATGGCAGTCCGGTGGACTACTTCGTCAAGCGTCTGGCCGAGGGGGTCGCAACGATCGCGGCGGCCTTCGCGCCGCAGCCGGTGATCGTGCGCCTGTCGGACTTCAAGTCGAACGAGTATGCTAACCTGATCGCGGGCCGCCGCTACGAGCCGCACGAGGAGAATCCGATGATCGGGTTCCGCGGCGCGTCGCGCTACATCGCGGAAAACTTCCGCCCCTGCTTCGATCTGGAATGCCGGGCGCTGAAGTACGTGCGCGACGAGATGGGCCTGACCAACGTCAAGATCATGGTGCCGTTCGTGCGGACCGTCGACGAGGCGCGGCAGGTCAACGAGATCCTCGCCGCCAACGGGCTCAAGCGCGGGGACAACGGCCTGCAGCTCATCATGATGTGCGAGCTTCCGTCGAACGCGGTTCTCGCCGACCAGTTCCTTGAATACTTCGACGGCTTCTCGATCGGCTCCAACGACATGACGCAGCTGACGCTCGGCCTCGATCGCGACTCCGGCCTCGTGGCGCACCTGTTCGACGAGCGCAACGATGCCGTCAAGGCCATGCTGCACATGGCGATCCAGGCTTGCCGCAAGCAGAACAAGTACATCGGCATCTGCGGCCAGGGGCCGTCCGATCATCCCGACCTCGCCCGTTGGCTGGTCGACGAGGGAATCGAGTCGGTCTCGCTCAACCCCGACACCGTCGTCGAGACATGGCTGTATCTGGCCGGTCAGACCGCCTGATTCGCGGCTACGCCACGCTCCTGCTCCTCCTGGCTGCCGCCGTCACTTCGGCGGCGGCAGCCAGAGAGACGCCCGGCACGTTCGATTACTGGATCCTCGCCCTGTCCTGGGGGCCGCAGTACTGCAAGTCCAACCCCGCCGACCCGCAATGCCAGGAGCCGCACGGCTTCGTCGTGCATGGACTGTGGCCACAGTACGAGAAGGGCTATCCCGACTACTGCGGGACCCGCCTCGAACAACTCCCCGAAGACCTGGAGCGTCGCATGCTGCCGCTGATGCCCAGCGTCAAGCTGATCCGGCATCAATGGCGCAAGCACGGCAGCTGCAGCGGGTACGCGCCCAAGGAATACTTTCTGCAGCTCGAGCGTGCCTACCGCAGGCTGGTGCTGCCGCCGGAACTCGCATCGCCGGCGCAGCGGGTCCAGACCAGCCCGACGGCGCTGGAACAGCGCTTCATCGAACTCAATCCCGCGCTGCGTCCGTCCGCCATCGCCCTGCAATGCCGGGGACGCGACTTGAATGAAGTCTGGATCTGTCTGGACCGCGCATTCGAACCGCGGGCATGCGGCCGTGAGGTCGACGATCGCTGCCGTTCCGACATCAGCATTCGCGCCCTTCGCGCCACGCAGCAAGCGCGGTAGAACGGCGTCATTCGCTTGCCGGATGAGGCCTGTTAAAGAAGTTTCAAAATAGTGCTTCCCAAGCCGTCATGTTTAGGTATAATGCGCGCCCCTAGCTTGTGGGGCTATAGCTCAGCTGGGAGAGCGCTTGCATGGCATGCAAGAGGTCGTCGGTTCGATCCCGACTAGCTCCACCAATTTCCTCTGTCCCCATCGTCTAGAGGCCTAGGACATCGCCCTTTCACGGCGGTAACAGGGGTTCGAATCCCCTTGGGGACGCCAAGGTATTTGGCAACGAAAAAGCCCGCCATCATGGCGGGCTTTTTCGTGTCTGCGGTCGCAACCGCGAAACGGTTCAGCGCAGCGGGGCGTGCTGCCGCATGAAGCGCAGCGCCTGCCGGATTTCCGCGTTGAACAGATGTCCCCGCCGGCTGAAGGCATCGACACCGGCGTCGAAGCCTTCGCCGACGAAGCGCTGCCAGCGACGCTCGATCGGATGCTCGAGACGGACATCGTCCAGAGCCATGTCGACGACGATCTGCAGCCCGCAGACCCAGTGTTCCAGACCCTCCGCCGCCGCGAGGCCGAACACCCTGGATGCCGCCGACTGCGTCTCGCGGGCCTGCCAGCCGGTCTCCGGGTCGAGTGATCCGAGCAGGCGCAGTGCGTGATTGCGTACCCGTGTCGGCGGAACCCAGTCACTGTCCAGGAACCGGATCTGCAGATCGGCCTGCAATCCCTGGATCTGGATGTTCGACTGATACAGCACGTTGTCGTCGCAGACGGTGCGATAGCCCTGGCGGATGACGTTGCGCAGCGCCGATGCGACCAGCGGCGTCAGATCGACGGTCTCGCGGGGCGGCATCGACCGGTCGGCAATATTGCGCAGCACCAGATGCTCCCGGATCCAGCGCGGTTTCCACGGGCGCAGACCCTTGAATGAAAAACCGTTCGACTCCGTCTGCTGCATCGCACCGATTGCAGCAGTGCCCGCTACCCCGTAATTCATCACTTTAGCTGTCTCACTTGTCACCCGCCCTGGCTCGGCGCGCCGCAGTTCGCGACGCCCGGATGTCCTGGGCCGTACTGCCACCCTAATGGCCGAACCGGGTCCGGTTGGCCTTGACGTTCCCGGTCAAGCGCCCTGCTGGAACACCGGCCATGCGGCGGTGATGCGCTCACCGTCGAAGACGGCGATATCGCCGAATTCGAGAAAGACGAATTCACTCTGATGCGGACGCAGGAACACGTAGTCGTCCACGCCGAGCTGTACCCGCTCGGAACCGTTGAGCATTTCCTGGTTGGTCGAATGCCCCCAGATCGGATTGCGCTGCAACCCCGGCGGCGACACCGTGTCGGCGTGCCAGTACCCGCCATAGATGTAGAACATCCGTGCGGTATTGGGATCCCAGGCGCGGAACGCCGGGCTCATGAATTCGATCCCCGGCAACCGTGTGCTCGGCAGCGCCTTGAGCACCGGCGTCGCGATGAAGGCCGCCGGACGGTGGTCCGCAAGCGTCGGCTTGTCGAAGTCAGTCGGCATGACCAGCCCCGATCCCATCGCCAGCTCATTGCACGGTGCCGCATCGTCGTACAGCTGATAGGTCGAGCTGCCACCGGCATTGAGCGTCAATGCCCGCTCGTCGAAGCCGGACCCGAGCACGGTCCGGGCCGTTGTGACGCTGTCGGCATAGAAGGCCATCGCGTCATCGAGCGCCTTGCGCGGACCGCCCAGAATCGCCGGCATTTTTGAGGCATGGGCTTCGTAGCCCATGAACCCGGCGAACTGCATCGACGGCTCGGCACCGAGCAGCATCAGCAGCTCCGCGACGGCCTCCTGCGTGCGCAACCCGCCGCGATGCAAGCCGACATCCAGCTCAAGGCTGATCTGCATCGGCTGTCCGGTTTCGTTGTGGCGCGCGCGCGCCAGCTCGCGGTACTGGACCAGGTGCTCCGGCGTGTCGATCAGCCACTGCATCTGCTGCTGCGGATCGAACGCGCCCGGTTTGAGGTGCTCGAAGAATCGGGCTGCGGCGCCGACCGGCATCGGCTTTCCGATCAGGACCCGGGCGTCGGGCATGCGCTCGGCGATGAAATTGGCAAACGGCTGATGAAACACCATCAGGCGATCGGTGCCGGTGCGGCCGCGCACAAAACGGATCAGCTCGAGACTCGGCAGCGACTTGGCAACGATGCGGTAGTGCTTCGACTTCGGCAGATGTGCCTGCAGACGGGCGACATTGTGTTCGAGCGCCTGATGATCGATGACCAGCGTCGGGCGCCACAGTCCGGCGTCGCGCAGCGCGGTTTGCAGTTTCGCGAAGTACGCCGAGTGACCGCCGCCGTGCTCGCGTGGCTTGAACGCCGCAAGCGCCAGCAGCGGGCTCGCGGCTGCGGCACCGATCAGCGTGCGACGTTTGAGGTTGACCTTGGAATCAGACAAGACCGAAGACCTTCTTCAGATGATCGTTGAGCATCCGTCCCTGCGGGTCGAGTGCGGCGCGGACTTCGAGGAAATCCTTCCAGCGCGGATAACGTGTGGACAGCGTCCGTGCATCGAGCGTATGCAACTTGCCCCAGTGCGGCCGCCCGCCGATGTCCTGATACAGCGGCTCGATATCGGCGAAATACGGCAGCGGATCTTCCTGGTAATAGCGGTGCACGGCGATCGACCCGGAACGGGCATGCCCGTGGAACGGACTCAGCCAGGCGTCGTCACCTTTGACGGTGCGCACCTCGATCGGGAAGAACACTTCCGAATGCGCCGACTCGATCGTTTCGCGGACCTTGCGTAGCGTCGGCAGCAGGCTTTCGCGCGGCAGGTGGTACTCCATCTCGTTGAAGCGAACGGCGCGCTCCGACGGAAACACGCGGTACCAAAGGTCCACCGCCTCTTCGGGCTCGTAGTCCTCGGTCGCCTTGTTCAGCAGCAGGCGCCGCAGTCCGGGCCACCAGCCGATCACGTCGCGCAACTGCTTCATCCGCATAACCGCGTCGTTGTCCGGTTCCGCCTGCCGCGGTCGGATCGGCTCGTCGGTCGGGTTGATCGTGATCGCGACGGCGCGATCGCAGAACGGAATGAAGTACATCTCGAAGCTGTGGTTCGACTCGGCCAGCTCGTCGAAACGTTCGAGCAACTGATCGAGCGGCTCGATCCACACCCGCCGCTTGAGGCGGTGCGTCGGCACGTTCTGCAACGTCACCTCGGTGATCAGACCCAGGCTCCCCAGGGACACGCGCGCGGCATCGAATACCTCGGGATGACGGTCCCGGCTGCATTCGATCACCTCCCCCGCCGGCGTCACCAGAGTCAGCCCGGTCAACATCGAATGCAGCGCGCCGAGATCCTGGCCGGTTCCGTGCGTTCCGGTCGAGATCGCTCCGGCGATCGATTGCTCGTCGATGTCGGGCATGTTCGGTAGCGCCTGCCCGACGGGATCGAGTAGCTCGCCGAGCTGCCCCAGCTTGGTTCCGGCGCCGAGCGTTGCCGTCAGGTTCTCGGCGTCGTGGCGGACGAGGCCCTCGAAATTGCGCAGCGAGACGATCGTGCCGTCGGTCGGTACCAGCGGGGTGAACGAATGTCCGGCGCCGACCGGGCGGATCCCGCCGCCGGAGCGCTTGAGCGCATCAACCAGTTCGTCGAGGGACTTCGGCGCAATGCGGGCATCCGGCAGGCAGTGCTGGTACCCGGACCAGTTCTGCCACGGAATGCGGCGCTTGCCATCGGGACCGACGGTGACCCCTGGCGATTTCGGCATGCCGGAAGCCCCGTGGTCGTCGCAGGCGACGAGTGATCCCGCGGTGGCCAGGCTCAGAGAGGACAACAGAAATTCGCGACGATTCATCGGCAGCAGCTCCGGAGGCGTTCGCCCCTCAACCCTCGGACATGAACTGGATCAGGGCCAGGAAGTCCTCCTCGCTGCAGTCCATGCAGGACCCCAGCGGTGGCATGCCCTTGTAGCCGGACAGGGTGTGATCCAGCAGCACCGACTCGCCCTGTGCCAGACGGGGCGCCCATGCCGCCACGTCGCCACTCAACGGGGCGCCACTGGCGGGATTGCTGTGACAGCCCTGGCAGGTCTGGCTGTAGATCTTCGCAAGTGCGGGGTCTTGCGGCGTCTTGGAGGCAAGCTCGGATACGGCCGCCGGAGCGGGTGCATCGGACTGTCCGGACCCGCATGCGGCCAGTGTCGCGATCAGAACGGCCGCCGACAGGCGGAGGTAAGACGGGCGGACTCGAAGCAACAGCATGACGGAGCGCTCCCCGGGGCGGGTGGTGAATACGACGGCAACGACCGGCCATTCAGCCTTGGCGCCGCATCGCCGGAACGATGGTCGGCCTCCGGTCATCCAGTCGCAACAGTAAAAACATACTAACGGTATGTTTCGGTGTTTTGCAGCGATATGATGGCCCGACGTCGATTGGCTGCCGGCAGCGCGGCCATAACCGGGAGAACGACCTGATGCATGCGTGGCTGCTCTCACGCCTGTGGGAGGCACTGTTCATCAATGCCGAGCTGGCGGTGATCCCGCCGGCGGCGTGGCTGCTGCTCGGCCTGGTGCTTGGGGGGATCTGGATCCACGCCCGGCCTCAGCGGAGCCTGGGTCCCGCCGGTACCGCGCGCCGGTGGATCGGCAACGGTCTGCGGGCCGTTGCGCTGGTCGTCACGGTCGGTGGCGGCCTGCTGGCCGTCGCTACGTGGTTCGCCGCGCCGCTGCTGGATGACGCCGACCTGAGCGCGACGATCAGGGCGCAGGCCAGATCGATCCTCGCCGGATTGATGGCCGGCACCAGCCTTGCGGCATTGGGAACGCTGGCGCTGCGCGGGCCTGCCTCGGCGCTCGTGCGCGGTCGCGGCGGGGATTGGCGATGATCAGTCGCCGCAGCCTCCTCGGCATCGGTGCCATCGGCGCGGCAGGCGCTGCCGTTCACCCGCGCGCCGAGCAGGCCGCACAGTTGCTCGGCCGGATCGGAGCGGACAAATCGACACCGGCGGGCTGGAACGGGGTGCGCGACGCATTCGACTTCGCGCATGCCGCCGCGCCGCGGATTCCGATGAACGCGGCCAATCTCACCCCGGAATCGGCACCCGTCTCCGAAGCGATCATCCGGGCCGCGCGCTACCTGAACCTGGACGCGTCCTTCCATCACCGGCTGCTGTTTCTCAAGGCCCAGCGCCAGCGCCTTGCGACGCTGCTCCGCCTGCACCTGGGCATCGAGCATCCGTCCAGTGTCGCGGTGGTCCGCAACACCACCGAGGCCAATGCCATCGTCATCAACGGGCTGGCGCTGAGTGCCGGGGACGAAATCGTGCTCTGGGCACAGAATCACGATACCAACTACCTGAGCTGGCGCTACCGGAACAGTAGCCGGGGCTGTCGCTGCGTCACCGTCGAAACCCCTGCGCAGCCGCGTGACGACCAGCAGATCATCGATGCATTTCTCGTCAAGCTGACGCCGGCAACACGGGTCGTCTCGTTCAGTCACATCTCCAACGTCACCGGCCTGCGCCTGCCCGCAGCAGCGCTTTGCGCCGCGATCCGTTCCTACAATCCCCGGATCTTCATCCATGTCGACGGCGCTCAGAGTTGGGGCGCGGTGAGGCTCGATTTGCAGGCCTTGGACTGCGACAGCTACTCGGCCAGTGCGCACAAGTGGCTGGCGGGCCCGCGCGAGCTGGGATTGTTGTACGTGCGCCCGGAATGGATCGAACGTCTGCAGCCCGGCACCGTCGGATACGACTACGCGATCGAGTACCCGGAGCATGGGCTTCCCTCCGACGCCGAGCGCTTTGCGCTGCTGGGCCAGCGCAACGACGCCCAGCTGGCCGGACTCAATACGGCACTCGAATTGCAGATGAATTGGGATCCGGACCGGATCGAAGCACGCATTGCCGAACTGGGACTGCAGCTTCGGCAGCGGCTGGCCGGCGCCGGCTTCCGGCTGGTCACCCCCGAGGATCGGCGCTACGCCCTGGGCGTGACCGTGGTCGACCTCGGCGTTGCCGCTGGCGAAGTCGTCAGCGTCTTCCGGAGGCTGTACGAGGTCCATCGCATCTATGGCGCCTACGTCCATGGCCGCAAGGTCTATTGCGACGACCGGCCACCCGACACACCCGTTGAACACATGTATCTGAGACTGTGCCCACACATCTACAACACGCCGGACGACATCGAACGCGTCGCGTCGATTCTCCACACCGAACTGCACCGATGACCGAAAAGAACGGCCCGAGACAGCAGCGCGCGCGCGAGACGCGCCTGCGCCTGATCGATGTCGCCGAGCAGTTGTTCGTGGAATACGGCTACACCCCGGTCTCGGTGGAACGCATCGTGCGATCCGCCGAGGTGACCAAGGGCGCGTTCTATCATCATTTTCCGGACAAACTTGCGGTCTTCCGCGCCGCGTTCGAACGTGTGGACCGGGAAATGGCCGAGCGTGTGATGCTCGGCGCACTCCAGGGCAACTCGCCGCTGGAGATGGTCGGCAAGGGGATGCGTGCATGCTTCGAGCTCTGCACCACGCCCCGCTACGGCCGCCTGGTCTACATCGAAGCCCCGAGCGCCCTGGGTTGGGAAGAATGGCACCGGATCGACACCAGTATCGCTGCGGAGCTGGTCCACGCCGGCCTCGAGGCGGCCGTCGAGATGGGCGAACTCTCTGCTGAGGCGCACTCGATCGAGGCGCTGACCACCCTGCTGCTCGGCTCGATCCTCCAGGCGGCGATCACCATCGCCCAGGCCGACGATCGCCAGGCGACCTGTCTGAGGCTCGCAGACGAAATGGACCAGTTGCTGCGCGCGCTCTCATCCGCTTCCACATCCACAACCGTTTAGATCCATGAACAGACTCGCATCGGGACTTATCGCCGCCGCCGTCGCATGCTCGGCGCTCCCGGCCGCTCAGGCCCAGGATGATCTGGACTTTCTGTTCAGTGACGCGCCTCCGCCCCCGGAAAGCCAGGGCCAGACCGGTGCCGGCGCGGAATCACCGGCGCCGCAGCCGGCACCGGCGACCGAGGACAGTCCTCCGGATACGGACAGCGCCGAGCCGCTGCAGGCGGTGATCCCGGTCGAACCGCTGCGTGCCCCGCAGGAGGAGCCGCAACAGACACCCCCGCCGCCCCGGCGCCAGATCGAGGAGATCGTCGTCACCGCCCAGAAGACGGAGCAGTCGCTGCAGGATGTTCCGCTCTCGGTCAGCGCGCTGAGTGGCGATTTCATCAAGCAGACCGGCGCGGCCGACCTCACCGATGTGGCGGCCTATGTCCCGAACGTGCGCGTCGACACCGACGACCCGGGCTCGCCGCAGGTGTTCATCCGTGGATTCGGCACCAACACCTTCAATCCGAGTTTCGAAAGCTCGGTCGGCTTCGTCCAGGACGAGATCTTCTTCGGTCGCGGCGGATACTTCACCGAGTCGATGTTCGATATCGATCGCATCGAGGTGCTGCGGGGTCCCCAGGGGACGCTGTTCGGCAAGAACACCATCGCCGGCGTGTTCAACGTCACCAGCGCCGGACCGACGGAAGAGTTCTCCGGCGACGTCCGCTACACCATGGGATCCTACGGAGACCGTCGCATCGAAGTCGGCATGGGCGGCATGGTGACCGACTGGGCCGGCATACGCGTGTCGGCGCTCAAGCGCAGTTCCGACGGTCAGCTGTACAACAGCTTTCTCGATCGCGACGAGGAAAAGCTCGACCAGCGCGCCGAACGCCTGAAGCTGCGCCTGTATCCGTCCGATTCGGTCGACATGGAACTGACCGTGGTCGACTCGGACACCAGTATCGCGTTCTGGCCGTATCAGCTGTACAAGCTCGATGCTGGCAGTACCGCCTATCTGCGGTCCTTCGACCCGGAAATCGAGGATCAGCCCAACGACCTGACCTCGATGGACACGGTCGGTTATCTGGACAAGGGGTCGACCACCGCCGGCCTGAAAACGGCCTGGTCGGTCGGCGACCTCGGCGGGATCCACGATTTCGAGACCGTTCTGGTGCTCGGCATCTCGCAGTTCTACATCGACCAGCTCAACGATCTGGATGTGTCGCCGTCCGACATTTCGCGGCTGGACAGTCATGAGGATCACGATCAGCGGACCGTCGAACTGCGCTTCACCGGGAACAGCGACGGCCTGTTCGGCCTCGGCGAGCGTCTCGAATTCGTCACCGGCCTGTATTACTTCGACTCGGACTACGTCCTCAACGCCAAGGTCATTGCCGGTCAGGACCTGGGATCCTATGCCGTCACGGGCGACGCCCTGGAGCTGATCAGCGGAACCAGCTTCGGGGGACTGTTCGGTGGCATCACGCTGCCGGGCCTGCCGCTACTGGGCACGATCACCGCTCCGCTGATCGGCGACGATTACTACGGGTTCCACTACACCCAGGGGATCACCGCGTACGCGGCCTTCGGTCAGTTCACCTGGTATCTCGACGAGCACTGGGCGATCACCCCGGGCATCCGCCTGAATCGCGAGAGCAAGGACGTCTCAGCGCAGGGCGGCGGGCATTGCCGCACCGAAGCGCTCGAGATCTGCATCATGCAGGCCCTGGTGCAGGGCAGCCCGTACGACGAACCCGATCTGCGTCGCGACGAGACCGACGTCTCCCCGAAGTTCGTACTGCAGTATTTCTGGAACGACGATCTCAACTTCTATACCAGCTACGCGCGCGGCTACAAGAGCGGCGGCTTCAACGCGATCTCCTTCACCGGCGAAGGCATCGAGTACGAGCCGGAAAACGCGCAGACCTACGAGCTGGGCATGAAGGGCAAGTTCCTGGACGGCACTCTGAGTCTGAACACCACCCTGTACCGCACCGAGTTCGACAACCTGCAGGTCCTGGCCTTCAACGGCTTCTTCTTCGATGTCAGCAATGCCGCGTCCGCCTATTCGCAGGGCCTCGAAGCCGATTTCATGTGGCTGACCCCCTTCGAGCCGCTGACGATCACCGGTTCACTCGGCATTCTCGACGCACGCTACGACAACTACTCCGGCGCCCCCGCGCCGTATGGCAGCGTCGACGAAACCGGACGTCCCGTCGACACTCAGGACCTGAGCGGCAAGCGGATCGCCTTCGCGCCGAGCAAGACCGCCACGTTGACCCCGACATTGTCGCTGCCGCTGTTCGGCAGTCTGGTCACGCAACTGAGCGTGGACCTGCTTTATCAGGGCGACCAGTACACGGACACGGATCTGGACCCGAACACCTATGTCGACGACTACATGATGGTGTCGGCGCGGATCAGCCTCGCCGACGAACAGGGGCTATGGAGCATCACCTTCGGCGGCAGCAACCTGACCGACAAGCGCGTGCTGAATCAGGTCACCGATGCGACCTTTTTCCCGGGCACCTACTTCGCGCAGCTCGGCGGCGGGCGGCAGCTGTTCGGCGCCGTGTCGATCAACTGGTGACGCGCGCCAAAGAAGAAGCCCCGCCAGATGGCGGGGCTTCTTCTTTTCTGCAGCTGTGGACCTCCATCCTTCGGCGGCTTGAAGACGCCGCCGCGGATCAGGCAGCCGTACTCTTGGCCCCGGAGCTGCCGGCGTCGTTGCTTTCGTAGACGATGAAGGGCTTGGCTTCGCCACGCACCACGGCGTCATCGATCACGACCTTGCTGACGTTCTGCATCGACGGCAGGTCGTACATGACATCGAGCAGGATGTTCTCCATGATCGTGCGCAGGCCGCGAGCGCCGGTCTTGCGATCCTTGGCCTTCTTCGAGATCGCGAGCAGGGCTTCCTCGCGGAACTCGAGCTGCACGCCTTCCATCTGGAACAGCTTGCCGTACTGCTTGACCAGCGCGTTCTTCGGCTCCTTGAGGATCGACATCAGCGCTTCCTCGTCGAGCTCGTCGAGCACCGCGACGACCGGCAGACGGCCGATGAATTCCGGGATCATGCCGAAACGGATCAGATCGTCCGGTTCGACCTTCGACATCAGCTTGCTGACGCGCTCGCTGTCCTGCTCGGACTTCACATTGGCCGCAAAGCCGATGCTGGTGCGCTCGGTACGCCCCTGGATCACCTTGTCGAGGCCCGCGAACGCGCCGCCGCAGATGAACAGCACGCCGCTGGTGTTGACCTGCAGGAACTCCTGTTGCGGGTGCTTGCGTCCGCCCTGCGGCGGAACGCTTGCGGTCGTCCCTTCGATCAGCTTCAGCAGCGCCTGCTGCACGCCTTCGCCGGACACATCGCGGGTAATGCTCGGGTTCTCGGACTTGCGCGAGATCTTGTCGATCTCGTCGATGTAGACGATACCGCGCTGAGCCTTGTCGATGTCGTAGTCGCACTTCTGCAGCAGGCGCGCGATGATGTTCTCAACGTCCTCGCCGACGTAGCCGGCTTCGGTCAGCGTCGTCGCGTCGGCGATCGCGAACGGGACATCGAGCAGCCGCGCCAGGGTCTCGGCCAGCAGGGTCTTGCCGGATCCGGTCGGGCCGATCAGCAGGATGTTCGACTTGGCGATCTCGACGCCGTCCGCACCCTTGAGCGACAGACGCTTGTAGTGGTTGTAGACGGCGACCGACAGAATCTTCTTCGCAGTGTCCTGACCGATCACATATTCGTCGAGGACGGCGCGGATCTCCTGGGGTTTCGGCAATCCCTTCGACTGCGGCTTGGCCTGGACTTCCTCGCGGATGATGTCATTGCACAGATCGACGCACTCGTCGCAGATATAGACCGACGGCCCTGCAATCAGTTTGCGAACCTCGTGTTCGCTTTTGCCGCAGAACGAGCAGTACAGCACCCGTCCGTTGTGTGATCCATTGCGTGTCTCGTTGGTCATCTCTCGTCCTCATCCGGACGAATGCGCCCGGCGACACCTGTATAGCACAGTGTCATTTTCCTGCAAAACGTCCGCTGGCGAGCGCCACTTATGCGTCAGAACCCGCCCGTTCGACGAGGATATGGTCGATCAGACCGTAGTCCTTGGCGGCCTCGGCATTCATGAAAAAGTCCCGCTCGACATCGCGCTCGATCTTCTCCAGCGGCTGGCCGGTGAACTCCGACATCATGCGGTTCAGACGCTCACGCAGGAACAGGATCTCGCGTGCCTGGATTTCGATGTCGGACGCCTGACCCTGAGCCCCGCCCGACGGCTGGTGGATCATGACCCGCGCATTTGGCAATGCATACCGTTTACCCTTAGCGCCGGCGCCGAGCAGGAACGCGCCCATGCTCGCGGCTTGGCCGATGCACATCGTGCTCACGTCCGGCTTGACGAAGCGCATGGTGTCGTAGATCGACAGGCCCGAGGTGATCACGCCGCCCGGCGAGTTGATGTACATGTGGATGTCCTTGTCCGGGTTCTCGGATTCAAGGAACAGGAGCTGTGCCACGACCAGATTGGCCATGTAGTCGTCGATCGGGCCGACGATGAATATGACCCGCTCCTTGAGCAGGCGCGAGTAGATATCGAACGCCCGCTCTCCCCTCGCCGTCTGTTCGACGACCATCGGAACCAGATGCTGAGCGCGAGTCGGAATATCGGTCATGGCAGTTTTGTATTTGATATGAAGAGCTTTCGCCCGGGTGTTGAAGGACGGCGGGCGGAGACGCTGCCTCCACCCGCCGTCAGTGTACCCGGAGCGCTAGGCAGCCTGCTGCTGCGGCTTGAGCAACTCGTCGAGCGACTGCGCCTTGTCGGTCACGTCGGCCTGTCCGAGGACCGTATCGACGACCTGCTCTTCGAGCACCATCGCGCTGAGCCCCTGCATCATGTCGGGCCGCGAGCGGTAGAAGGTCTTGACCTGCTCCGGCTCCTCGTAGTCGGCCGCGATGTTGTCCAGCGCTTTCTCGACGCGTTCGGGATCGAGCTTGATTTCCTGGGCCTTGATCACCTCACTGACGAGCAGTCCCAGTGCCACCCGGCGGTTGGCGGTCTGCTCGAACAGGTTGTCCGGCAGCAGCTGCGCGAGCTTGTCGGCGTCCATGTTGCCCATGTTCATGCGCGCCGCGGCCTCCTGGCGCAGGCGGGGCAACTCCTGCTCGATCAACGCAGCCGGGATGTCCATCGGGTTGGCTTCGATCAGCTTGTCGAACAGCTGGCTCTTGAGCTGCGCCACGACGCCCTTGTCACGCTCCTTCTCCAGCGCGCCCCGGCACTTCTCGCGCAGGCCGGCCTCACCCGTCGCCGGGTCGACCATGTGCGCTTTGAGGAATTCTTCGTCGATCTCCGGCAGCTTCGGTTCCTGAACCTGCTTGAGCGACACTTCGAACTGCGCGGTCTTGCCCCGCAGATTCTCCGCGCGGTAGTCCTCGGGGAAGCTGACGTCGACGGTGAAGGACTCACCGGCAGCGTGTCCGGCAATGCCGTTCTCGAGGTCGGGCAGGAACTGCCCCGCACCGATTTCGAAGGTGACATCCTTGCCTTCGCTGCCGGCGAACGCCTCGCCGTCGATCTTGCCGACAAAGTCGACCTTCACCGTATCGCCGGTCTGCGCCGCACGCTCGACGTCATCGAACGTCCGCCGCGCCTTGCGCAGGTTGTCGATCAGCTGATCAACGTCCGCGTCGGTGACGTCGACCACCGGGCGCTCGAGCTTCAGCTCAGAGAACGGCTTGAGGCTGATTTCGGGGTACACCTCGAAGTGCGCCACGTACTCGAGCGCTTCTCCCGGCGTCTCGGCCGTGATGTCGATCTTCGGCTGGCCGGCTGGGTTCACGCCGGCCTGGTTCAGCGCTTCCGGATAGGTCTGCTGCACGATGTCCGAAATCGCGTCCATGCGCGCGGACGCTCCGAACTGCTGCTCCACGACCTTGCGCGGCGCCTTGCCCGGCCGGAAACCCGGCACTTTCGCGCGGCTGGCGTAGCGCTGCAGGCGCTCGTCAACGGCTTTCGCAACCCGCTCGGCAGGAACGCGCACACGCATCTGCCGGCGCAGTCCGCCCGGCGAATCGACATTAACTTCCATTAGTATGTCTCTGTATTTTCTCAGAATTACACGCGGTGTTGGTGCGAAAGGAGAGACTCGAACTCTCACGCCTTTCGGCGCTGGAACCTAAATCCAGTGCGTCTACCAGTTCCGCCACTTTCGCGACAGCCGTACAGTATAGCAGCGCCCTGCTTTCGCATCGCCCACCATCGAAAGGCCGCCATTGTGGCCGAAATCCACCCGCGATATCAGGCCTTCGCGGCCACCGCGCCGCCTTGACTCCATTTCGCCCCATGCCGACAGCTCCGCCGCACTTCCGACATCTCGCCCCGCCGCTGTTGTGGTCGGCATTAGGGCTCATCACGGCCGCCGCGGCGGTGTTCGCGCTGACCGTCGGTCCATTACCGATCGGCCTGGATCAGCTGCTGACGGCGCTGGGCATCCACCGAGACGGCTCGCTGCGGGCCTACGAAACGGCGGCCATCGTCGACCTGCGCCTGCCGCGTGTGACTTTGGCAATCCTCGTCGGCGCCGCATTGGGCAGCTCGGGCGCGGCGATGCAGGGGCTGTTGCGCAATCCGCTGGCGGACCCGGGGCTCATCGGCGTCGCCAGCGGTGCCGCGTTGTCGGCAGCCGCGTTCATGGTGATCGGCGTGACCGCCTGGATTCCGGAGCGCCTCGCGCTGCCACTGGCGGCCTTCGCTGGCGGCAGTGCGGCAGCGTGGCTGGTCGTGCGCCTGAGTCTGGTCGACGGTCGCAGCCGGGTGGCCACGATGCTCCTCGCCGGACTCGCGCTCAACGCGATCGCCGGCGCCGGCATTGGCTTCCTGTCGTACATCGCCGACGATCTGGCGCTGCGCTCGGTCACCTACTGGATGTTCGGTTCGCTCGGCAAGGCCGGCTGGGCCGAGCTGGCAGTCGCTGCACCGATTCTGGCCCTTTGTATTTTTCTGCTCCCCCGATCGGCGGTTCCGCTCAACGCCCTGCTGCTCGGCGAGGCCGAAGCAGGCCATCTCGGCATCGATACCGACGCCCTGCGCCGCAGACTACTGACGCTGATCGTTGTGGCGGTTGCCGTCAGCGTTGCGCTTGCCGGCATTATCGGATTCGTCGGCCTGATCGTCCCGCATCTGCTCCGCCTCGTGACCGGTCCGGACCACCGCTTGGTCATCCCCGGCTCGGCGTTGACCGGCGCGCTGCTGTTGCTGCTCGCGGATACCGCGTCCCGTGCACTGTTCGTTCCGGCCGAGCTGCCAATCGGCATCTTCACCGCGCTGATCGGCGGTCCTTTTTTTCTCGCCCTGCTGCTGCGTTACCGCAACGCGCCGGAGCTGTCATGACCTTGCATGCGAGCCGGCTCGGCTACCGCAGCGGATCGCTGCAGCTCCTGGATGAGGTCGACATCACGCTGGGCGCGGGCAGAGTCCACGCGATCCTTGGACCGAACGGCGCCGGCAAGACGACGCTGCTGCGCATCCTCTCCGGAGAAGTGCAGCCGCATTCGGGGACGGTCAGCTACGCGGGGCGTGCGCTCAGTGCCTGGGCGCCGCGTGAACTGGCGCAGCGCCGGGCAGTGCTGCCGCAGCGCGACCACCTCACGTTCGCATTCACCGTCGAAGAAGTCGTCGCGCTTGGCCGGCTGCCGGCACTGGGCGGTCCAGCCGGCGAGGAGCGGCGCATCGTCGAAACCGTGCTGGACTGGGTTGGCGTGACGCACCTGCGAGCCCGCCGCTATCCGCAGCTCTCTGGCGGTGAACGGACGCGCGTCCAGCTTGCACGCGTGCTTGCCCAGATCTGGCAGCCACTCGGCGACGAGGTCCGCACCCTGTTGCTGGACGAGCCGACCGCAAGCCTCGACCTGGCACATCAGCACCGGTGCCTGCAGATCGCGCGCCGAATGGCGGCAAACGGCGTCGCTGTCGGGGTCGTGCTGCATGACCCCAACCTGGCCCTCCACTACGCCGACCACGTCACGCTGATGTGCTGCGGCCAGGTGGTGGCCAGCGGAGCGCCGACGGACGTTCTGACCGCACCGCGACTGAGCCGCATCTATGGCGTGCCGATGGCGTCGCTGCGGGCAGGACGCGAAGTTCTTCTACGGGTGGCGACCGAAGTGATGGACCAGGATTCCGGACATGATCGACTGCCCGCGGCCTGAGCCGCTTCGACACGATGTCGTTGGGGCCGAGGCGGCACCGGCCCGGCGGACTCCGGAATACGCAGGTGAAAACGGATCGACGCCGCCCCTGCAAGGTGCAGACCGGGACGAGTGATCCGAGAAAAATGGTCGGGGCGACAGGATTCGAACCTGCGACCCTCTGCTCCCAAAGCAGATGCGCTACCAGCCTGCGCTACGCCCCGACGTGCTCCGCCGCGCTCGAAGAATCGCGAGCTCGCGCAGTGTACCGTTTCGAGCGGAATGGTGGGTCGTGTTGGGCTCGAACCAACGACCTACTGGTTAAAAGCCAGCTGCTCTACCGACTGAGCTAACGACCCGGTCTCCCGCAGGGGCGCGCATGATACCCGAATCGCCGCGCGCATCCCACCCGCCCGCACACGCGTCAGGAGAGATAGCGCGTCGGGTCGGGAATCCCTGCCGATTCGAAACCCTCACGGCGCAGGCGGCACGAATCGCAACGACCGCAGGCGCGCCCGTCGGCATCGGCCTGATAGCACGATACGGTCAACGCATAGTCGACGCCGAGACGCGTCCCCTCGCGGATGATTTCGGCCTTGCTCATCCTGATCAGCGGCGCATGCACCCGGAACGGCCGCCCTTCAACGCCGGCCTTGGTCGCCACATTGGCCAACCGTTCAAATGCGGCGATGAATTCCGGGCGGCAGTCGGGATATCCGGAATAGTCGACGGCATTGACGCCGACGAACAGGTGGCCGGCGTCGAGCACCTCCGCCCAGCCAAGCGCCAGCGACAGGAACAATGTGTTGCGCGCCGGCACATAGGTGACCGGAATACCCTCCCCGCCCTGTTCGGGCACGGGAATGCTGAGGTCGGTCAACGCCGACCCTCCGACCGCATTCAGGTCCACGTGCATCACCTGGTGACGCGTCGCTCCGAGCGCCGCCGCCACCCGCGCCGCAGCCGCGAGCTCGGCCTCGTGTCGCTGGCCATAGGCCACGCTCATGGCGTAGACCTCGAACCCCTGTTCCCGCGCCATCGCCATGACCGTGGCGGAGTCCAGTCCGCCCGACACCAGTACGACGGCGCGTTCCGGCTTTGCGTCAATCATCTGCTAACGCCCCTTCGCATCGCCCCAGAGAATCTTGTGAAGTTGCAGCTGGAACCGGACCGGGAGCCGGTCCTCGAGGACCCAGTCCGCCAGCTCGCCCGGTGCGACCTGGCCCTGCGATGGCGAAAACCATACCGTGCAGCGGCTCGTCAGCGAGCGCTCCGCGACCACGGCGCGCGCCCACTCGTAGTCGGCACGATCACAGATCACGAACTTGATCTCGTCCCTGACGGACAGCTGCTCGATATTCTCCCACCGGTTGCGAGCGGATTCCGCCGACCCCGGGGTCTTCAGGTCCATGACCTTGACGACCCGTGGATCGACCGGTGAAACATCGATCGCGCCGCTGGTTTCCAGGGAGACGGTGTAACCCGCGTCACACAGTGCCGTCAGCAATGGCAGACAGGGTTTCTGCGCGAGGGGTTCGCCACCGGTGACGCAGACATGGCGCACATCGAGCGCGCTGACCGCATCCAGCACTTCGGGGATCGACATCGTCGTCCCGCCGTGAAAGGCATACGCGGTATCACAGTATCCGCAGCGCAGCGGACAACCGGTCAGCCGAACGAACGCGGTCGACCAGCCGACCAGGGAACTTTCACCCTGTATCGACCGGAAGATCTCGGTGATGCGCAGGCGCTGCTGCGCAGATGCGGGCCGCGTCAAGACAACACGGATGACGGAACCGGCATCACGCCTCAGTTTCCGAGCCGCTGCTGCGCCAGTCGCGCCGCACTCGATTGCGGGTAGGACTCGATCAACTGCCGCAGCGTCGCCTTGCCCTCGGATTCCTGCTTGAGCTCGATCTGGGTCAGACCGAGCTTGAGCATCGCGTCGGGCGCCTTGGGGCTGGCCGGAAAGCGCTTGAGCACGCCCTGGAACGAATCAAGGGCTGAACGGTAATCACGTTTCACGTAATAGGCTTCGCCGGTCCAGTACAGGGCGTTGTCGGCGTAGCGCCCCTGCGGCCACTTGTCCAACAGTGTCTTGAAACCGCGGATGGCATTGTCGTACTTGCCGTTCTTCAGCGCATCGAAGGCAGTCAGATAAGCACCCTCTTCTTCGGGCGAAGCACCCGAGCCGTTGGAGATCGTGACCGGCGGAGCACTGCCGGAAGGGCCGGCCGGCGGGGGAACCGGCGGCGTGGTCACCGTCCCGCCGGACTGCACCGTCGCTCCGATCGGGGCTCCGCCGTAGGTCGGCGCGCTGGAGGAGCCGCCCTCGAAGCGCTGAAGCCGCCGATCGAGGTCCAGATACTGCTCGCGCGAACGCCGCTGCGATTGGTCGAACTCGTAGCGCAGGCGCTCGAGCTCGCCCCGCAACTGGCGCAGATCGTCACGCAGCCGCTGACTGTCCTGATCCATCGCCGGCAGATTGACGGCATCCAGGCGCCTGGACAGTTCAAGGAGGCGGCTTTCGACGGCCTGTAGACGGCGCTCCTGTGGCGGCAGGTTCTCGGACCCACCGGACAGCGGGCCACCGTACCCCGACGACGCACAGCCGCTGAGCACACTTGCGGCGCAGACGACACCGGCGACCAGACGAAAGCTCTTCATACCCCCGATCCCCTTTTCAGCAGGCTAGGTTCACACCAATCTTACTGGCGAACGATCTGCACGCGACGATTCAGCGCCCACGCATCCTCGTCGTGGCCTTCGGCAGCCGGACGCTCTTCGCCGTAGCTGATCACCGAAAGCTGCTGGGAGCTGACACCCTGCGCCCGCAGAGCCGCCTCAACAGCCATCGCACGACGCTCGCCAAGACCGATATTGTATTCGCGCGTACCGCGTTCGTCCGCATGTCCCTCGAGCCGGACCTTCGCCGCCGGGTTGGCCACCAGATAGCGCGCATATGCGTCGACCACGCTCTGGTACTCGGGCTTGATCGAGCTCTGGTCGAAATCGAAGTAGACCAGATTGCTCTTCAGGTTCCGCTCGGCGGCCATCGACGCGTCAAAACCCTCGCCTTCAAGCGCGCTGCCGCTCGGTGCGATCGAATCGGTGTAAGGCTCGCTGGTCTGCGACGGCGCGGTGCTGGCGTCGCTGCGGGACCCGGTCGAGCTGCACGCGCTCAGCATCGTCATCGCCACGACCGCGGCGGACAACCAGTATTTCATCTGCATTTGAGGCTCCTTAGAGAATAGCTATTGCTGTTGATTCCGCCGGCGGCCGTCAGCGCGCCAGAGGGGACCACGCCGGTTCACGGACATCACCGGTCGTCTGCCGAAGTCGTTGCCGCACGCGCCCGTCGACGGACACTGTAGCAAGCTCTGCGCCACGGGGGCCCTGCGTCGCGTAAATCACGACCGCGCCACCGGGCGCGAAACTGGGGCTTTCGTCGAGGCGGCCGTCGCTGAGAATCCGCAGATCGCCACTGGCCAGATCGACCATGCCGATGCGATAGCGCCCGCCAGCGTAGTTGACGACCACGATCGAGCGGCCGTCCGGCGCGTAGCTGGCCCGCAGATTCTGCCGGCCTTCGAAGGTCACACGCCGCGCGTCTCCGCCGTCGACGCTGACCTGGTAGATCTGCGGCTGCCCGCCGCGATCGGAGGTGAACACCAGGGTGCGGCCGTCCGGGGAGAACGCCGGCTCGGTGTCGATCCCGTAGTGATCGGTCAGACGACGTCGCGCCCCCGACTGCAGGTCGATGACGTAGATATCCGGGTTGTTCTCGAACGACAGCGTCACCGCGAGGTAGCGTCCGTCGGGGGAGAACGCCGGCGAGCCGTTGATGCCGCGTTCCGACACCAGCCGCTTGACCTTTCCGGTCGACAGGGTGTGGAGGTAGATGGCCGAACGCCCACGCTCGTATCCGACGAAGGCAAGCTGCTTGCGATCGGGCGACCACGCCGGCGACATCAGCGGCTCACGCGACATCGCGATCACCCGCGGATTCTCGCCGTCGGCATCGGCCACGATCAGCTCGAAGCGCCGTTCGTGCTGCAGGCCCGTCGCCGAGACATAGGCAATCTTGGTGTTGAAGTAGCCCGGCACGCCAAGCAGCTTCTCGTAGACCAGATCGGCAATCTGGTGGGCGACGTAGCGCATCTGCGCGAGCGACCGGGCCGGGATGTCGTAGGCCATGATCTGCTGGCCACTGACCGTGTCGATCAGGAAGAAACGCACGACGTAACCGCCGTCGGACTTGGCAGCCTGACCGATCACCAGATTGTCGACCCCCTGTGCGCGCCAGGTCTTGGCATCGACCTGCGGCGGCGCCACCGGCTTCTGCAGCATGTCGCCACGCGGCAGGGTCCGGAACCGGCCGCTGCGCGAAAGATCGTTGTCGACGACCTGTGCCAGGTCCAGCTGGATGTCCCCGTCCTGCGTGAACGGCACGATCGCGATCGGCAACGCGCCGACATCGCCGCCGGTGACGGTGATCTCCAGCTCGGCGTGGGCCGCGCCGCTGCATACGAGCAGAAGAAAGGTAAACAGAACCGCTTTAAGTGAGCTCATAAGCCGGACTCTTTTACTGGAATTTCATGAAGGCTTCCTGAACGCGGACGCCAAGCTCTGGATCACGCCCGTCTAGCAGGCATCAATCGAAGGACAGAACTCCACCGATATCGTACGCTCAAACAGATCCGGTCTCGGCGGCTGCGGCAGCGGACTGGCCTTGATCACCGCGTTCTCGACCGAGCGATCGAGCACCGCATTGCCGCAGCTGCGAACGACCTTCGCGCGAATGACTTCGCCGCCCGGCAGCTGCTCGACCCGCACGACGCAGTTGAAGCGATCCCCCGCCCCCGGCGGCCGCTGCCAGTTGCGTCGGATCTTGTCGGCGACGGCCGCCACCCACGGCGTCTGCGCGGCCCGCCGTTCCGCAGCGATCCGCTCGGCCTCCTCGGCCGCAAGTGCCGCCGCAACCGCCGCGCGCCGGCGGGTTTCCTCCGCTTCACGCTCACGCTTGATCCGCTCGATCGCCGCTTGCTCCTCCGCAATCTGGCGCTGACGCTCCGATTCGATCCGCGCGCGCTCCTCCGCCTCGCGTTTCTTGCGCAGCTCATCCTGGCGACGCTTTTCCTCCTCTGCCTTCTTGCGCGCCTCGTCCTGCCGGCGGCGCTCGGCCTCGGCTTCCAGGCGCAGCTTCTCCTTCTCGCGCTGCTGCTCTTCCTGGAGCTTGCGCTGCGCCTCTTCCGCAGCCGCGGTTTCCTGGGCCTTGCGCTGACGTTCCTTTTCCTGCTGTTCGCGCTGGCGCTGTTCCTGGACCTGGCGCTCCCGTTCGCGCTGCTCGGCCTCGCGTTTCTTGCGCTCCTGTTCCTGCTGTCGTTGTTTCTCGAGTTCCTTCTGCCGTTCGAGTTTCTTCTGGCGCTCCAGCTCCTGCTGCTGCTGGATGGCCACCGGATCCTCCACCAGCTCGGCGATGAACACCGGCGGGGTCGCGATTTTCCGCGAGAACATTGCGCCGACGAACAGCAGCGAGAACAGCAGAACGTGCAGCAGCGCAGCGGCTACCAGATAGCGCGGCTCCAATCGCATTGTGATTAGGGCGCGTCCTCGCGCGGCTGGGTGACGAATCCGACCTTGTGCGCACCGGCCTGCTGCAGCAGTGCCATTGCATGGGCCACGCGCTCGTAAGGCACGCGCGCATCGCCGTGGATCAGAATCATCTGTTCGGGATTGTTGCGCACGATGGCGCCGACATTCCGGACCACGTCCTCGTCGGTCAGTGCCTCGGCCTGCTTGTCGCCGACACTCAGGAACAGCTGCCCGCGCTCGTCCACGGACAGCACGATCTCCTCCTTGTCGGAAGTCATCGACTGGGCGTCGGTCTTGGGCAGGTCGACCTGGATTCCCTGGACCAGCAACGGCGCCGTCACCATGAAGATGATCAGCAGCACGAGCATGACGTCGATATAGGGAACGACGTTGATGTCCGAAGACAGCTTCCGCTTGGCCATGACGTCAGGCCTTCGGTTCGTGGCGCAGACCGCGATCGATGATGCCGATCATTTCCTCTGAGAAGGTGTGATAGCGGTTCTCCATGCGTTCGACGCCGCGCGTGAAGAAGTTGTAAGCGATCACCGCCGGGATTGCGGCGAACAGGCCCATCGCGGTCGCGATCAGCGCCTCCGCAATCCCGGGCGCGACGGTCGCCAGCGACGCCTGTTTGACGTTTCCGATCGAGATGAAGGCATTCATGATGCCCCAGACCGTCCCGAACAGGCCGACGTAGGGACTCGTCGAGCCAATCGTGGCGAGGATCGCCAGTCCGCCCTCGAGCCGTTCCACCTGACGCAGCTGCGACACCCTCATCTGACGCTGCACCGCCGCGATCGCGTCGTCGGGATCGCTGCGACCGGCGGTCTGGTGCCGCGTGTACTCTTCGTAGCCGGAGACGAAGATTGACGCGGTCCCGACGTTGTCCTCGTTGGTCCGCTCACTGTCATACAGCGTCGACAGGCTGCCGCCGCTCCAGAAGCGATCCTCGAAAGTATCGGCTTCCTTTTTGGCATCCGCCAGCAACTTGCGTTTAGACAGGATCACCGCCCACGACAGCACCGATGCAGCCACAAGCAGGACCAGGACGACCTGGGCCAGGGCGCTGGCCTGGAGGACGAGATGCGACAGAGACATATCGGCGTTCATGAAATCGCTGGGATCTTGGTTCGACGTGGACGGGACGGAACGCGGCGGTGGTGCACATACCGCCGCCGGATGGCGTTGGCCATGTGGCCCAGAACATTACCACAGGCCACCGCCACTTCTCGCGGCAGTTGGGATGTTTTTTTATTCGGAAATCACCGCAACGAACGGATCCGGCAACCGCGCGGGACGAAACCGTGCCGCGTCAACGCAGGCGACGGTGACGCTCGCCCGCGTCAGGCGCCCGCCATCGGCGTCGACGATCTCCTGCGCGAATACCAAGCTCGCCCGCCGACGCTCGCCGACCGTCGTGTTCACGGTCAGTTCCTGGTCCAGACGCGCCGGCTTGCCGTATTCGATCTCCAGGCGGGCAACGGTGAAAACGACCCCGAACTGTTCCCGCAGCCGGTGCTGCTCCAGCCCGAGCTGGCGCAACCACTCGGTGCGGCCCCGTTCCAGCCAATGCAGGTATCGCGCGTGGTAGGCCACGCCACTCGCATCGGTGTCCTCGTAGTAGACCCGGACCTTCAGCTGGCTGCCCCCATTCACAGATCGAACAGGTCCGCGGTGCCCAGGCGGTCGGGCATGGCCAATCCATAGTGTTCGTAGGCCAGGCGACCGGCGACACGCCCCCGCGGCGTACGCATCAGGTACCCCTGCTGGATCAGATACGGCTCGATGACATCCTCGATGGTGTCCCGGGACTCGCCGATCGCCGCCGCGAGATTGTCCACCCCGGCCGGTCCGCCGTCGAAGCGCTCGATCAGGGTCATCAGCAACTTGCGGTCCATCAGATCGAAACCGTTGCTGTCGACGCTGAGCAGCTGCATCGAAGCGGTTGCGATCCCGGCAGTGATGACGCCATCGCCGCGGACCTCGGCGAAATCGCGTGCCCGCCGCAGGAGCCGGTTGGCGATCCGGGGCGTACCACGCGAACGTCGCGCGATCTCGGTCGCCCCTTCGGGCTCAATCGGCGTCCCGAGGATTCCCGCGCTGCGGGTCACGATGTAAGCCAGGTCGCCCACCGAGTAGAACTCCAGCCGCTGAACCAGTCCGAAACGGTCGCGCAGCGGACTGGTCAGAGCGCCGGCACGGGTCGTCGCACCGACCAGGGTGAACGGCGGAAGGTCCAGGCGGATGGAGCGCGCCGCCGGCCCCTCGCCGATCATGATATCGAGCTGGAAGTCCTCCATCGCCGGATACAGGACTTCCTCGACCACCGGCGACAGGCGGTGAATCTCGTCGACGAACAGCAGATCGCGCGGTTCCAGGTTGGTCAGCAGCGCCGCCAGATCACCCGGACGCTCCAGCACCGGACCCGACGTCTGGCGCAGATTGACGCCCATCTCCGCCGCCAGGATGTGGGCCAGCGTGGTCTTGCCCAGCCCGGGCGGGCCGAAGATCAGCACATGATCCAGTGCGTCGCCGCGCCTGCGCGCGGCTTCGATCGCGATGCCGAGCTGGTCGCGGACCGCCGGCTGGCCGATGTAGTCCTCAAGCCGATGCGGCCGGATCGCCCGCTCGACGCGCTCCTCCTCGGGCAACGCCGAGGCGCTGACGGGTCGCTGCGGATCGCTCATCGCACCGCCCGGCGCAGGGCCTCCTGAATGATCTGCTCGGTACTCATGCCGTCCTTGTACACCGAATCGGTCAACTTCTGAATCTCAGCGTTGCGGTAGCCAAGCGCCGCCAGCGCGTGGCGCGCCTCATCCAGCGGGCTGCCGATCGGTTGCACTCCGGACGTCAGCTGTGCCGGTTCACCCACGGTACCAGCGCGATCGCGCATCTCGACGATCAGGCGTTCCGCGGTCTTGCGCCCGACTCCGGGCACCTTGGTCAGCCGCGCGACATCACCGGCGCGGACCGTCTCCCAGAACTGATCGACGCTGCCGCCGGACAACACCGCCAGGGCCATCTTCGGACCGACGCCGGAGACGCGGATCAGATCGCGGAATAGCGCTTTCTCGGTCGCCGAGGCGAAACCGAACAGCAGATGCGCATCCTCCCGGATCGTCAGATGCGTGTGCAGCGTGACCGTCTCGCCCACCGCCGGCAGGCCGTAGAAAGTCGACATCGGCGCTTCGAGCTCATAGCCGACGCCGGACACATCGATCAGCAGCGCCGGCGGCTGCTTCGCCAGCAAACGTCCGGTCAGCCGCCCGATCATCGCCGCCTCCAGCGCCGGCTTGCAGGCAGTCCGGTCCGGAGCCGCGTGCTGCGGACATGTGCATGCGTCAACGCCACCGCAAGCGCGTCCGACGCATCTTCGGCCAAGCTTTCCTGAAGATTGAGCATCACCCGCACCATGTGCTGAACCTGATCCTTGTCCGCCCTGCCGGAACCGGTCAGAGCCATTTTGACCTGCGACGCGGCGTACTCCGAAACCGGCAGTCCGGCGCGGGCGACCGCGCAGAGCGCGACCCCGCGCGCATGCCCCAGAATCAACGCGCTGCGCACATTGCGACTGACGAAGACCTCCTCGAATGCCGCTTCGACCGGCCCGAACTCGCCCAGCAGTCGGTCCAGCTCGGCATCGATCTTCAGCAGGCGCTCGCGCAGCTCCCCGCTGCCGGCGACGACGCGTCCGTGCGCGACCAGCCGGCTGTTGCCGGATTCCACATCGATGATGCCGTAACCGGTATAGCGGGACCCCGGATCGATGCCGAGAATACGGGTCACGCCAGATCGGCGTTCGAATAGACTTTCTGCACGTCGTCGAGATCTTCGAGCATGTCGATCAGCTTGTGGACCGATTCGGCCTGCTCGCCGCTGACGGCTACCGTCGTTGCCGGCCGCATCGTCACGTCGGCCTCGACCGCCGCAAGCCCGGCCGCCTGCAATGCCGCCTTGACGCCCTCGAACGCCTCGATCGACGTCAGGACTTCGGTGTAGCCCTCTTCGCTGAGCACGTCGTCGGCACCGGCCTCGAGCGCCACATCCAGAATGCGTTCCTCGGCATCGGTGTCGCCGCCGGTTTCGAAGAACAGCTGCCCGACGTGGGCGAACAGATAGCTCACGGCCCCGCTGGTGCCCATGTTGCCACCGTTCTTGCTGAAGGCGTGGCGTACATCCGCAACGGTCCGCGTCGGGTTGTCGGTCATGCAGTCCACCATGATCGCCACACCGCCGGGTCCGTAGCCCTCGTAGCGGACTTCCTCGAACTGATCCCCGCCGAGTTCGCCGGTTCCACGCTTGATCGCGCGTTCGGCGGTGTCCTTCGGCATGTTGGCGTCGAACGCCTTGTCCAGCACCAGGCGCAGACGCGCATTGGCCCGCGGATCGCCGCCGCCGGCGCGGGCAGCCACGGTGATCTCGCGGATGAACTTGGTGAACAGCTTGCCGCGGCGCGCATCCTCGGCGCCCTTGCGTGCAGCAATACTTGGACCTCGACCCATGGACGTCTCTTGGTTTCGATTGCTTAGAAGAAGCTCAGGCGCAGACCGCCGTGCAGCCCGTTGTCGGCCGTAATGTCCGGCCCGGCTTCCAGGCCGACCTGAACGTTGCGGTAGCCGATATAGACCGACGCGCCCTTGATGAGCTGGTAGTCGATCGCGGTCCCGACTTCGTGATAGCTGTCGAACTCGCCGAAGCTCAGCATGTCGGGCGCGTAGTAGCCGTAGATCGACCAGCCGATGCGGTCGTATCCGGGGAAGCGGGCCTCGAGCTGCCCCCCGACAGCCAGCGCCCCGCCACTGTCGTGATCGCGGCCGATGTAGACACCACGCACGCCGAGACCGGCGGCGAGGTTGAACTGCTGCATTCCGGCGTCGCCGGTCACCAACGCACCGACGTGGGCGACGAACAGGTCGTCATCGCGTTCCGGCTTGAGGATCACGCCGACATCGTACTGGCCGCTGGTCTGGTCCACCGCGCGCGACAGCGGTCCGTAGATCGCCGCACGCACACTGTTGTCGCCCAGACTCAGGTCGAAGATTTCCGCATGCGCCGGCGCAACCGCCGCCAACGCCAGCACACCACCCAACAGTCCCCTGAAGACGCTCATCCGTTTCCCCGTGTTATCGATATGGACCCGAGCGGGCCGTTTATTTCTTCTTGACCTTGTTGACGGCATGCACCGCCCGGCCATCCACCGCCAGAACCGCCTCGTGGAAATTCTCGGACAGGGTCGGATGACCGTGCATCGTCAATGCAATGTCCTCGCAGGTGGCCGCGAACTCCAGCGCAAGCACGGCCTCCGCGAGCAGCTCGGACACGTAAGGCCCGCACATGTGCACGCCGAGAATCCGGTCGGTCTTGGCATCGGCGATCACCTTGATCGTTCCGGCGGCCTGCTCCATCGCCTTGGCGCGACCATTGGGCATGAACGAACCGGCCCCGGTCTTGACCTCGTAACCCTGCGCCTTGGCCTGCGCTTCGGAAAGGCCGACCCAGGCCACTTCGGGCGCGGTATAAATCACGCACGGAATGGCCTTGTAGTTGACCTGGGTGTGCTCGCCCGCAAGCTGCTCGGCCAGCGCGACCCCCTCTTCGATACCCTTGTGCGCCAGCATCGCGCCACCGATCACATCGCCGATGGCGTAGACGCCGGGGACGTTGGTGCGATAGTGCTCGTCCACCTTCACGAACCCGCGCTCGTCGAGTTCAAGCCCGACGGTATCGCCACCGACACCGGCGGTGAACGGCTTGCGACCGACCGCGACGATCAGCTTCTCGAAGGTCTCGGACTTGGTCTCACCACCGGACTCGTACTCGACCTTGACGCCCTTGGCACCGGCCTTGGCGCCAAGCACCTTGGCGCCAAGGCGGATATCGATGCCCTGCTTGCCGAAATGGCGCAGCATTTCCTTCGAAATCTGCGCATCGACCATCGGCAGAAAATCGGGCAGGGCCTCGAGGATGACCGTCTTGGCGCCGAGACGGCTCCAGACGCTTCCCAGCTCGACGCCGATCACGCCGGCACCGATGATGCCCAGCGTCTTCGGGACTTCGGTGAGGTCGAGCGCGCCCCAGGAATCGATGATCCGGTCGCCGTCGAACGGCGCGATCTTCAGGTTGACGGGTTCCGAGCCGGTCGCCACCACGATGTACTTGGCCGACAATTCCTGCGTGCTGCCGTCATGGCCGCGGAATTCGACCTTGCCGTCGCCGAGCATCTTGCCGTACCCCTGCAGGCCGGTGACCTTGTTCGCCGAGAACAGGGTCTTGATGCCGCCGGTAAGCTGACGCGAAATGCTGTCCTTGCGCGCCTGCATCTTCGCGATGTCGACTTCGACCTTGGAGACGCCGATGCCGTGTGCATCGCTCTCGTGCCCGATCCGGTGGTACAGCTCCGACGATTCGAGCAACGCTTTCGACGGAATACACCCGGCGTTGAGACAGGTGCCGCCGAATGCCGGCGTCTGGTCCTTGTTGAGCCAGCTGTCGATGCAGGCCGTCTTGAAGCCCAGCTGCGCAGCACGGATGGCACAGGGGTAACCGGCAGGCCCACCGCCGATCACCACGACGTCGAATTGGTCGCTCATGATGCTCCTTGTCTTGGCGACCGGCATTCTATCGATCCACGCACGCGCCCGCCACGACCAAGGGGGCGCTGCCGGCCCCGGAGCCGTATGGATTCGACCAAGGTCGCCCCCGCGCGGAGGCGTCGGAACTCAGGCGGCGTTGGACAGCGGATACCCCAGAACCGCATCGGCTGCGGCCACCGCATCGCCGCCACTGCGCTCGAAATTCTCGATCCAGCGGTCATAGACGCCGAGGTCGCCGTGCTGCCAGGGGTGGAAGCCCGGTTTGAAATAGACCAGGTAGTGCCGCATCAACCGCGGGTACAGTCCTCCGGGACCATACAGCCACCACAGGCCCTTCGCCCAGAACCGCAGCCCGGCCTTGATGCCGTCGACCTTGAACATATGCGACATGATCATGAACACATGCAGCGGGAACGTCATCGAGACCTGCAGCATGCTCAGGATGCGGACCCAGTAACCGCCATGGGCCACGGTCCGGTACACGTCGAAGGCGACGGCCTTGTGCTCGATCTCCTCGACCGCATGCCACGCGTACATCGCCCGGATGCGCGGATCGGCGTCCTCGAACATGCCATTGGCGAAGAAGCCGTGCGCCATCAGTGCGGTCATGTGCTCGGCAGCCGCGGTCTGCCCCAGCGTGAACACCCGGGGCATCCGGCGCCTGAAGAATCCGAACATGATGTCGCGCTGACGCCGCAGGATGTGGTCGACGGCGATGCCCTGAGCCTTCAGGCGATTGTTGAAGCGGGTGTGCACGATGCCGTGCTGGCCTTCCTGGTACATGAAGTCCTTGACCTGCGCCTGGAGCTGCGGGTCGTCGATCCGGTCACGGTAGTCGCGCACGCAGGCGATGAAGAACTTCTCGCCCTCGGGAAACAGCAGCGACATCGCATCGAAGAAGCGCGTCTTGGGCTAATCGATAACTAGGCGGA
>NPIF01000537.1_pt1 | contig 103552 bp, 92 predicted proteins | sample 8637461 | NCBI WGS metagenome assembly NPIF01 (sample SAMN07420641, study PRJNA396082) | bioreactor metagenome | isolation source: sample BR12 brine-fed electro-methanogenic bioreactor BR | place: Japan: Kochi | collected 2016-12-09 | reverse complement strand
AGGTGATCGTGGCGATCAACAAGGACGAGGAGGCGCCGATCGTCCAGGTGGCCGATTATGGCCTGGTGGCGGAGCTGTTCCAGGCGCTGCCGGAGCTGGCGGAAATGCTCTGATACTTTTTTGAAGGATCAGGCAGCGGGAATGGCACCCCGTATAGGATTTGGCAATAGAGACCGTAGAGACCAGGAGATACCAATGATAAGGATACTGAAAGGCGTGCTGGGATTACTCTGTTTGATCTCGATCTTCCCCGCCGGCGCGATGGAGCTGGCCAAGGTAACCATTCCGGACCAGCTCAGCCAGGAAGGGAGTGGTAACAGGCTGGTTTTGAATGGTGCGGGCATCCGCTACAAATTTATTTTCAAAATCTATATTGGCGCGCTCTACCTGCCGGAAAAAGCGACGCATGCCGAGGCGATCATCAATTCATCCGGGCCAAAACGGATTCTGATGCATTTTCTCTATGACAAAGTTGAGAAAAAGGATCTGGACAAGGCCTGGCTGGAGGGTTTTTCCGCCAATCATGACGACCAGACCCTGGCTCAACTGGAACCGCGGATCAATCGCTTCGCGGCCCTGTTTTCCGATGTGGCCGAGGGTGACGTCATCTGGCTTGACCAGATCCCTGGAGAGGGAACCCGCATCTACTTTAATGGGGAGTTGAAAGACACCATACCCGGTGCTGATTTTTACCAGGCCCTGCTGCGGATCTGGATCGGTGACGAGCCGGTCACCGGTAGCTTAAAGAAGGCCATGCTGGGGCAGGAGTAGGCCGGTTATATACCGGTAATCAGCTGATACCACTGCAATGCCTCGGTTACAGGGCCCTGTAACCGAGGTAATCCTCTCCTTTCCGCCTGCTATCCCACCCATCTGTTTCCAGATGCTTTCCGCGTGTTTTATGATCTCCCCTGCATTTTTCCATCAGGTTCACGGTTGCCACCGGTGCCGGATCGCACGAAATTACGGCTTTCTTTCAAACACCTGATATGATGCGGCACAAATTGTATAGATAACCGGATAAAAACATGGTTTTAGCGGATTATTTTACGGAAGACGGTGACGGTCTCCGGTTCTCCCGGCAGCAAGCCAGCCGATTTGCCAAGGAAATAGCAGACGATTTCAATCCCTTGCATCATCAGGATGCAAAGTTGTTTTGTGTGCCTGGAGACCTGTTATTTGCGGTCACCCTGGCCAAGTATGGTTTGAGTCAGCGCATGTGCTTTACCTTTTCCGGCATGGTGAGTGACGGGATAAACCTGCACTTTCTGGACCAGGGAGAGAATGAGCTGATGCTGGTCGATGAACAGCAGAAAACCTACCTGGGTGTCGAGCGCCACGGTCAGGTCTCCCACAATGCCAGCTTGATCAACGATTTCACCCGTCGCTACGTGGAGTTCTCGGGTAAAAACTTCCTCGACGTGTTGGTGCCCCTGATGTCCCAGGAGGGGGTAATGATCAACCCCGATCGTCCCCTGGTGATCTATCAGCAGATGTCGATCGATCTGCAGAGCCTGGATATTGAGGACCCGGCTCTGGAGCTGCAGGATACCGTTATCGAGGTGGATGGGAAGAAAGGGGATGTACGAATGCTGTTCTGCCTGAAATCGGGCAGCCAGATGGTGGGCACAGGTGAGAAACGCATGGCCCTGCGCGGCCTGAGGGCGTTTGACCAGGCGGGAATGGACCGCATGGTCGAGTCTTATAAGGGGTTCCGGCAGGCCCACTCCGCCTGAGGGGCTGACCAGGCCGGGATTCCGGCGTACAGTCTGGGGTACATTCACATCTTCCGTACGCCGGCCATCCGGACAATTCGCTGATGGTTGTTCCTGTTACGGGTGGTCAGAAAAAAAACAGCAGTGAGAGCAAGGCCCCCAATATCAGCAGTACATAGGACGCGGGTGCAATCCCTTCGCCTTTCATACGCATCCCAACAAAGCTTTCGAAGCGATTCCGCGTCACGATGCTCAGAATTCCCAACAGGATAAAAAAGGTGCCGGCGTATGCACCGATCTGTTTTAGAATACCGAGCTTTTCGTGGTTAGCCCCGCTGACACCACCACCGATGGTGGTAAACTTGTTGGCAAATGACTCTTCCGGCACAGTCAGGGCGATGAGTGACACAACAAGTAGCGTAATGAGGGGTTTAATCATACGATTTTCATCCACTGTTTCAGAAGAGTACCCTTTGATTAGGGGCTAAACGCTTATGGATGTATAGCATGTATTGGCGATCCCCTCAATCCGGCGGGATTGCTGTGCGTGCGTTATCCGGGATTGCCGGCTGCCAGGCCAGTCTATGGGCCTGTTCAGAAAACACCTGTCCCCCTGTTGATTGCCGGTTGCAGACGTTATGATGGCCAACAATGCTGCAATTGTGCGCTGATCCGCTGCCAACAGGGCGTGCGGGTATAGGAAGCGCCGTTTGGGCGCTGCTGGTTCGTTGAGGATTTTATGAAGTATGACATTGTAATTATTGGCGCTGGGCCCGCCGGGCTCAGTTTTTCCCGGTCTCTCGCTGACAGTGATCTGCGGGTATTGATCATCGAAAGATCCGGAATCGCCGACCTGGAATCTCCTGCTATGGACGGCCGGGAGATTGCGCTAACCCATCTGTCAAAAAAGATCCTCACTGAAATGGGTGCCTTCGCACGCATTCCCCAGGACGCCATCGCGCCAATGAAACAGGCGCGGGTAGTGAATGGCGAATCATCCTACGCCCTGAAATTCGACAGTAAGAAGGAGGGTGTGGAGGCACTGGGTTATGTTGTTCCCAATTACCTGATCCGGAAGGCGCTGTACGAAGAGGTGGTCACCAAAGCGAGTATCGAAATTCTCACCGATACCTCGGTACTTGACGTGCAGATCACGCCGGAACAGGCGACGGTGAAGCTCTCCAATGGTGATACCGTGGATGCGTCACTGGTGGTGGCGGCCGACAGCCGGTTTTCTGAATCCCGGCGCAAGGTGGGCATCTCTGCCTCGATACACGATTTTGGGCGGGTGGCCATCGTCAGTCGGCTGGCCCATGAAAAACCGCACAACCGCATTGCCTATGAATGTTTCCATTACGGCCGGACTCTGGCCATGTTGCCATTGAACGACAATATCTCCTCTGCCGTTGTAACGGTTTCGTCCGATATGGCGGGGCGGATTCAGGCGCTGGACGACAAGGCATTTGCCGCGGATGTACAGGAGCAGTTCAACAACCGGTTGGGCAACATGCAGCTGGTGAGTGAACGGTATGCCTATCCGCTGGTGGGTGTGCACGCGAATAAGTTTGTCAAACCACGCTTTGCCCTGATTGGAGATGCGGCAGTTGGCATGCATCCGGTCACTGCCCACGGCTTCAATCTGGGGTTACGGGGGCAGGATACCCTGTATCGGGCCATCAGGGCGGCGCAGCTACAGGGTCAGGATATTGGCTCCCTCCAGGTATTGGAAAAATATCAAAGCAAACATATGCGCGTCACCTGGCCGCTCTACACCGGCACGAATGAAATTGTCAGCCTGTATACCAACGACTCCGTACCGGCAAAAATCCTGCGCGGGCTGGTGCTGCGCTTCAGCAACAACTTCCCACCGATCAAGCAGATGATCAGCAAACAGCTGACCGAGGTCGGCGGGCACCAAGAGATTGGGCTGCCGTTTTTTTAATCGGGAGAGCTGGTTCTAATCCACCGGCTGGTCGGCGCGACTCATGATCAACTCTTTGAGGGTTCTGGATTTAAACTCGCGTCGGTAGAGTACCCAGACAATGATGGTGCTCAAAGCGACAAACAGCCAGGGATTGATAAACCAGCCCAGTACCGCCAGACTGAAATAGTAAGTCCGCAGTCCCAGGTTGAAGTTGTTTGCTGCCAGTGAGGCGACATGGGCGATGCGGAAAGAGATCGCTTTCCGTTCCCGCTCAGAGACCTGGGCATCCGTCCCGGGTGCGCCGCCCATCATCACCGAGCAGAATCCATATTGCCTGAGGCTCCAGGTAAACTTGAAAAAGGCGTAGGTAAACAGCCCGATAAGCAAGAGCAGTTTGATCTCCCACTCTGTGCGACTGGCGTCGGTAGCAAAGGGCACATCAGCCACCATGTCGATAACCTTGTCGGTCGATCCCATCACGGTGACCAGCCCTGCCACTATCAGCATGGTAGATGAGGCAAAAAAAGCCACGCTGCGTTCCAGATTGGCCAGTACCGTGGTATCTGACACCCGTACATCCCGTGTCAGCATCTGTTCCATCCAGGCCTGGCGATACTTGTGCATGACACTGGAGAGGCAATTGGTGGTGCGGGCCATGCGTTGCGAGTAAAACATATAGCCATAGAAGCAGATCATGAACCAGATAATGGCCACGATGCTCTCCCAATGTGCTTCGACAAACAGGGCAATTTTGTTCATGGAATAATAGAGGCTTTTGCGTTACTGGATTCAACCAGCCTCAACTATACAAGCAGGGGAGGTTGGGAGCACGGATTTTGGGTTAATCGGCAGCCATGGCGCCCTGGCAGCAACAGGGCGCCATGGGTTTTCAATCCCTAATGCCCGCTGTAGAGATCCCTGATAAGTGGCTCGCAGTGTTCAGCAATCAGTTTGCGCTTGGTTTTCAGCGTGGGGGTCAGGTAGCCGTTTTCCACGCTCCACGCCTCCTCCAGCAACTTGATCCTGCGCACCTGTGCATAGCCGGGGAACTCCCGTAACTGATCATTAATCCGCCGGTGGACATGGTCCATGACCCGTTTATCCCTCAGCGAATCGGTATTGTCGGGGTCAAGATCCAAACCCTCCGCCAGGCTTTTCCATTGTTCGCTCTCCAGCACAATCAGGGCGGAAAGGAACGGGCGGCCCTCGCCAATAATCATCACCTGCTCAATCAGGGCATCCATGGCAATGGCGATCTCCATGTCAGCGGGCGATACCTTCTCACCATTGGCCAGCACGATAATGTCCTTGATCCGTCCGGTAATGTAGACATGCCCGGTGGCGTCAATCCTTGCCACATCCCCGGTATGGAGCCAGCCATCCTTGTCGATAACCCGTTCGGTCTCCTGCGGGTTATTCCAGAAACCCAACATTACGGCGTTGCCTCTGGCCAGCAGTTCCCCATTCTCGGCTATGGATAACTCGGTGCCGGGCAGGGCGCGACCCACGCTTTCAGGCACATTGTCCTCGACCCGGTTTACCGCCAGTACTGGACTGGTTTCGGTCAATCCGTATCCCTGCAGTACCGGTACGCCCAAAGCCAGGAAAGTGCGTGCGACCTCGGGGGGGAGTGGTGCGCCCCCGCTGATGGCAGTACGCAGGCGGCCACCCAGTTTTTCGGTAACCTTGCTGGCCACCAGTTTGTCCAGCAGTGGCCAGAGAAGCAGTGATGGTGACCAGCTGCCCCGGCCCTGCTGGTATTCAAAGCGCTTCCAGCCGACATGCACGGCCAGGTTGAACAGCTTTCTCACCAGTGGGGATTTTTCGTTTAATCCCTCCTGAATCCTGGCATAGATCCGTTCATAGATACGGGGAACGCTGATCAGGAAGGTGGGGCGGATGATCTGTAAATCTTCAGCCAGCTGGGGGATGGAGCGCGCATAGGCGACCGTGATGCCGGCCATGAGGGGCAGATAATAACCGCCGGTGCGTTCCAGCATATGGGAAAGGGGCAGGAAGGAGAGCAGCACATCATCGTCGTTTATGGTGGTGGTCTGCAGTGCTTCGTAGGTATTGCTGAGAATGTTGTGATTACTCAGCATTACGCCCTTGGGGTGTCCGGTGGTGCCTGAGGTATAGACGATGGAACAGAGGCCGTATGGATCCAGGTCATCCACCACCTGGTACTCGCCGGCGCTCTCCGGTAACCACTGCTCTAGATGACAAATTCTGTCATCGTGCGCCATGCCGTCCAGGGACTCCAGGGAGATGATACGATCAACAGTCGGTAGTTCATCCCGGACCGGCTCGAGACTTTGCCACTGTTCCGGGCCCTGGATAACCAGTAACTTGATGGCGGCCGCTTCGGCAATGTAGGCGACATTTCCGCCCCGGTCATTGTAGAACAGCGGCACGCTGACCAGGCCCAGGCCCAGGGCCGCCTGGTCAAACATGACCCACTCACGGCGGTTGGGCATCATAATGCCTACCCGGTCTCCCCGTTTCAGTCCTTCCTGTTGAAATGCGGCCTGCCAGCGGGCGGTTTCGGCGCGCATTTCAGACCAGGTACTCTCTTTCCAGACGTTCTGTTCCGGGTCGTAATACCGATAGGCGATGTGATCAGGGGTGCGGCGGGTACGTTCATCAAACAGTCCTGCCAGTGTGACGGCGTCATCCAGGGAGATGATTTCCTGGTTGGCTTTCATAATGCTCTCCTCTCTTGAAACAGCACCGCATCACCTTGCTATAGGGAGTAATGCGCTGCCGGTTTCATAGCAACCTGGGTGGTCGTTTTCCCGGTTGTCGTGGCGGGGGGCTTTATCACCTGCTTCGCCGGGCGAATTAAAAACTGATTATTATTCTTATAGCATGTCTCCGGCATAATCACCGGCCTGTTGTTATTAAACTATACATTATGCTGGACAGTGTTCCTCCTCTGTTAGTTGATCTGCTGTGGTGCCGTAATGTTTCTGTCGGGGTGCTGTGGTGCAGCTGGCGGTGCGCTCAGACCACCTTTCAGAAACGGCAGTAAATACTGGACGATGCCTTGTATATCGGTTGGGTCGCAATAACGGCACGATTCGATCATCGCCAGGGCGTCGGTTCCCGCCAGGGTGAAGGCGATGGCACCGATCACAAAGTGCACCCGCCAGGAGAGCTCTTCCGGTGAAAGGTCTGGAAGCGCTTTGGCCAGGGCGTCCCGATAGCGGTTTTTAACCTCGTCATACATGGGCGGAAGAAAATCGTGGATCTCCGGCCCCGGCTCGGCATGTGTCCTTCCCAGCAACCTGATGAAATTGGTACCGCCCTGTTTCGGGTCCATGCTGGCCCTGATTGCCGGTTCCACAAAGGCCTTAAGAATATCCTCCAGTGCCAGCGGGCTGCCGGCTGCCTTCCGCTCCAGTGCGTCGAGCATCTGTATGCGGGCTCGATTCATCGGCTCGACACGGCGCCGGAACACCGCCCGGTAGAGCTGTGACTTCGAGCCGAAGTGGTAATTGATTGCCGCCAGATTGACCCTGGCCCGGGAGGTGATAGTCCGCATGGATGTGGCGGAGTAGCCCTTTTCAGAGAAAATCTGCTCTGCGACGTCCAGGATCCGGTCCTTTGTCTCCGCTGGTGCCTTCATGTGGCAGATATCGCTCTTGTCGGCAGCCATGGCATTTTCTTTGTCTGGGTTCACTGATCCAGGATGCCCTTTAAATCCTGTCGTTTATCAGTGCAGTTAAACGATCGTTTGAATTTTTGTCAAGTCCATTTTTACGCTAAGCTCTTCTGGTAGGTGAGGCGCGTGGTTTTTTGCTGCGCATGTTATCCGGCCAAGTCATCCCAGGAGGCTGCATTGACAGAGACCATCGAAACATTAAGGTACGACCAGCTGCTCGATGTAAGTGGCCTGATCTGCCCGCTACCGGTGTTAAAGACCAAGGCCGCGCTCTCCCACATGGCGGTTGGCGAGGTGCTGAAAGTGATCGTCACCCATCCGGATTCACGTCAGGAGTTTACCGTGCTCTGTCACCTGCCCGAGTTCGAGTTGCTGGCACACCGGGAAGAGGCGGGGAGCTATCTCTACTGGATTAAAAAACTGGCGGGAAAAACCGTTTAAGCCGGGTCCCGCAGTGGGCGAAGGGCGGTATATTTCCGGTATACTCACCGATCCTGTTGTTAATCTCAAAGCGGTTTTGTATGAAATTTACAGTAATCCCAGTTACCCCGTTCGCCCAGAACTGCACCCTGCTCATCTGTGAAGAGACGCGCCGGGCCGCTGTTGTGGATCCGGGCGGCGATATAGAAACGATCTTGCAAGAGGTGGAAGCCCAGGGAGTGACCCTGGAGAAAATTCTGATCACCCACGCCCATATCGATCACGCCGGCGCAGCGGGTGAACTGTCAAGGCGGCTTGGGATTCCCATTGAAGGGCCGCACCGGGAAGATAAATTCTGGATCGACGGGCTGGCAGATCAGGCCAGCATGTTCGGTTTCCCGCCGGCCGAGTCATTTGAACCGGATCGCTGGCTGGATCAGGGCGACCTGGTGCAGGTGGGTAACCAGCGCCTGGAGGTGCGTCACTGTCCCGGGCACACGCCGGGGCACGTGGTGTTTTATGACCCGGCGGATAAGATCGCCCTGGTGGGCGATGTGCTGTTTAAAGGCTCGATAGGCCGAACCGATTTTCCCCGGGGTGACCACGACACCCTGTTACGCTCCATCCGCGAACAGCTCTGGAGCATGGGAGATGACGTGGAGTTTATCCCGGGACATGGGCCGATCTCGACCATTGGCCATGAGCGGGCAACCAACCCGTTCCTGAACTGAGGAGTAATCCGGTGAAGCGCAGTGAACAGCTCAAGACGCTCTCCTGGGAGCACCATGATGCGCTGAAGTTTGCGCGCAATATTAAAAAGGGGATGAGTAACGGCACTGCGCCGGAGCGGATTGCCAACTATGCGATCTTCATTGTCGATACCCTGTTACGCCCCCATTTTGAACTGGAAGAAGCATCCCTGGTGAAGCGACTCAGTGCCAGCGAGGCACAGGATATCGTTGTCACCCAGGTGCTTGATGATCATCAGGAGTTCTATCGCCTGGTAGCGGCGATCGGCAAGGGTGAAGGCGATCTGGGACAGTTGCTGGAGTCGCTTATCGACCTGCTGAAACGGCATGTGAAATGGGAAGAGCAGCGATTCTTCCCGTTTTGTGAACGGGTGTTGTCGGAAGAACAGCTCAACCTCATCAGTGATGAGCTGGAACAGGGTCATCTGCCAGGTGAGGTTGCCTGGGATGACCCGTTCTGGAACTGAGCTGTTCCGGCCGCCCGTCAGTAGGCCAGTGCTGGGCTGGCCGTGTCCCGCCGATCGCCTTCAGTAATTAACCGGGCCAGGCGACTGACCCCTTCTTCAATCATCTCGATGCTGCTGTTGGAGAAGTTCAGGCGCATGCTGTTGTCCGATTCCCCATTGATATAGAACGCCTCGCCGGGGACGAAGGCCACGCCCTCTGCGATGGCGGCCCGGAACAGTTCCAGGGTGCTTTCGTTGCTGGACAGGGTGGCCCAGATAAACATGCCCCCCTGGGGCTTGGTGAACTGCAGGTGGCCGGACAGGTGACGGGTCAGTGCGGCCGACATGGTTTCCAGTCTTTCGCTGTAGGCGGTGCGGATCTGATGCAGATGGGGCTCCAGGGTGCCACTTTGCAGAAATCCCAGTACCAACTGCTGGTCATAGCCACTGGAGTGCAGGTCGGCCGCCTGTTTCAGCTTCTCCACCACCTTGATGACTTCCCGGGGGGCGCTGATCCAGCCCAGCCGCAGGGCGGGGGCAATGGTCTTGGAGAAGGAGCCGAAATGGATTACCCGCTCCGGTCGCAGGGCCTGCAGGCTGGGCAGCGCGTCACCGGAGTAGCGCAGGGCGGAGTAGGGCGCGTCTTCAAGTATCCAGAAATTATAGCGCTCGGCCAGTTCAACCAGCCCCTTGCGACGCTCCAGTGAATAGCTTGCGCCGGTAGGATTCTGAAAATCGGTGACGGTATAGAAACAGCGAATCGGTTCCCGGCTGACAACCGCTTCCAGCGCCTCCAGGTCAGGGCCCTCGTTGTCCGATGGAATCGAGAGCAGGGTCGCCTGGTTGGCGCGCAACACCTGTAACGCCCCCAGGTAGGTTGGCGCTTCCACCAGCACCTTGTCACCGGGATCGACCAGGCAGCGCACCACCAGGTCCAGGGCCTGTTGGGAACCGGTGGTGACCACCACCTGGTCCGCGTGGGTTCCGGGTGCGCTCAGTTGTTCGGCGATATGGCGACGCAGTGGCAACAGACCGGCCGTTTCACCATATTGGTAGAGCCGGTTTCCCAGCTGTTGTTGCATGCGCTCTGCGGCTTGCTGCAGTTCGGTTGCCGGAAACAGGTCAGGGTCGGGCAGGCCGCCGGCAAAGGAGATGACGTCGGGTTGTTGGGTTACCGCGAGGATGTCCCGGATGAAGGAGCTGTTCAGGTTGATTGTGCGTTGTGCAAACATGTCGGTCAGTGATCTGTTGTTTTTCTCTGTCTGCAGAATAAGGCAAACCGCTGCGCGTCATATTGATGGTATGGGGCAAATCATTTGTTTAAATGTGCTATTTTGATCCCATGACCCAGCGCCAGAACATTGCCTATGAGCATCAGTCCCGGATTAACGAGGTGCTCTACCATATTCACGCCGATCTGTCCGAATCACTGACGGTGGCTGAACTGGCGCGCAGAGCCTGCTACTCCCCCTACCATTTTCAGCGTATTTTCAAACAGGTCACCGGTGAGAGCGTGCACGACTATATCCGTCGATGCCGCCTGGAGTGGGCAGCCAACCTGCTGATATACAACCCCAAAATGACCATTGTTGAGGTGGCGGCGGAGTGCGGTTTTCACTCCAATGCGGCGTTTAATCACGCCTTCAAATCCTGCTTCAACTGCTCCCCAACCCTGTGGCGTCGCGGGGGGTATGAAAATCGCAGCCGGACATTAAAGACCGCCTGGTCTGAATCCGCGCAGAACCCCCACCGTCGCTACTATCGGGACACCCTGGAGAGTCAGGGGCAGAGTGGCGAGCACCAGGTGGAGATCAAACGCCTGCCCAGCCAGCCGGTGGCCTGTATCCGGCATGTGGGATACGATCAGGGTATTCGCGAGGTGTGGGAGAGGCTGCTGGACTGGGGCAGTGCCCACGGGCTTGATGTCGATAGCCAGCAGATGATTGCCCTGCATCACAGCAATCCGGACCTGATTCCGGTTGATCAGTGCCGTTATGTCGCCTGCCTGAGTCTGCCCGAACGGTTCTACCCCGACGATGGGATCGGGGTGATGGAAATACCCGGCGGGCTGCATGCCTGTTGCCGGGCCGAGGGGAGTTTCGGGGATCTGCTCTACCTGATGCGGGATCTTTATATGTACTGGTTACCGGCCAGTGACTACCGGGCCCGCAGTATCCCCCCGCACGCCGTCTATAGTGACAATCACTTCATTAATGAGAGTGGTCGGTTCAAGCTGGAATTCCGCATACCGGTGGCCAGGGATGCACCCAGCGTGCATCGCTTTTGAAACTATTAAATGTGCAGCAATACAGTAGGTTATAAAATAGGTAGGCACTTTTTTGGCTGCTGCTGACGCAGGTCATAAACTGTTTTAAAAACCATTCAAAACGCTGGAAAATACCCACCCCTGTTTCTATGCTGAAATTATGAACAGGGCACTTAACGCTTTATTGGCGAGTGTGATTCTCTTCCTGCTTTGCGGTGGTACGGCTCACTTTATCCTGGTGCCCGATGACCGTCTGATCCACGTTCCTCTGCACGTTTTTTTCGAAACCCTGGGGGCTTTTACCGCACTGCTGATCAGTCTGTTGATCATCATGTTGAAGGTATACGGACGACTCCCGGTGCGTTACATCTGGGTTGTCAGTGCGCTGGTCGGCATGGGAACCCTGGATGGTTTTCATGCCCTCTCCGGGGATCCGGTCCATTTTACATTGCTCCATTCGCTGGGGATGCTGGTCGGTGCGCTGATGGCTGTGCTGGCCTGGATACCGGATCGGGTCGCCAGGCAGGTATCCGATTATCGGCTGCCGCTGCTGGTTATGGTGCTGGCTGTACTGCTGGGTATCAGTACGCTGGTTCTGGGTCCCGCCATTCCAATGACCACCGGCGATCAGCGCTTTACCCCACAGGCAGACCTGATGAATAGTGTTGCCGGGATACTGTTTCTGGTCGCTGCGATCAATTTTCTGTGCACGAAGCAGGGGGCAAGCATCAAGGGTGGCACCATTATCGCGACCCACTACCTGTTGCTGAGTCTCGCTGGAGTGATGTTCCAGTACTCTTTTCTCTGGGATGGGGTCTGGTGGCATTGGCACCTGTTGCGTTTTGCCGCCTATATCATGGTGCTGTTCTACCTGTTTCTGCTCTCCCGCTCCGAAGAGCGGCAACTTCTGGCGCTCAATACCCGGCTGGAAGAGCAGGTCATGCGACGCACCAGCCAGCTGAATGAAGAGCTCAAGGAGCGCGCACGGATCGAAAAGCGACTGAAGCATCAGGCCACCCATGATCCGCTGACCGGGCTCTATAACCGCAATGAACTGGAACGGCGCATTGCCGATGATCTGGCTCGCGCCAGTCGCTATAACCATCCTATCTCGATCTTCATGGTGGATATCGATCACTTCAAGGACATTAATGACCGCTATGGCCACGCCAATGGTGACCGGGTGTTGCGCGGTGTTGCGTTTGAGCTGGAAAGGTCCCTGCGTAAGACAGATTACGTGGCCCGTTATGGTGGCGAGGAGTTCCTGGTGGTACTGCCGGAGACGCCTCTGTCCCGGGCGCTTGAGCTGGGGGAGCGGCTACGCCGGCGGGTGGCGAACCGGCAGATTGGCATGGGCGGTGAGTCCGTGAGTATTACGGTCAGTATCGGCGTGGCCAGCTATCCGGAGATTGACAGTGATCGCCATAAATTGTTGGATGCCGCCGATATGGCCATGTACCAGGCCAAGCATGATGGGCAGAACTGTCTGCGCAGCGCCGTGCCCAGCACCAGTCTGAATTGATGGTTCAGCTGCTTCGGGGCGGTTAACTGATCAGTGGTTCCGGTTTTATCCGTCTTCTGGAATCCAGAGTGAAGATGGCCAGCCCCAGCCAGATCAGGATAAAGGTGTGCAGGTGATGGCTGGAAAAGGGCTCGTTGAACAGAAATACCGCTAACAGAAACTGACAGGTGGGATTGAGATACTGCAACAGTCCCAACGTGCCCAGGCGCAGTCGCTTGGATGCGGTGGTGAACAGGATCAGGGGCAGGGCAGTGACCAGTCCGGAACTGATCAGCAGCAGGTCGAAACCAAACTCCCCACTGCCAAATACCAGAACTCCCTGTTGCTTCAGATATAACAGGTAAATCGCCGCCAGTGGCGCCAGGAACAGGCACTCCATGGTGAGGCCGATCAGGGCCGAGACCGCCACCTTCTTCCGTACCAGGCTATAGAATCCAAATGAGAGGGAGAGTAACAGGGCGATCCAGGGCAGTTGCTGAAACGCTATCAACAGATTAAGGACGCCCAGGCAGACCAGCAGGAGAGAAATAATCTGGTTACGGTTCAGCCGTTCATCAAGAAACAGGCGCCCGAGCAGCACCATGATGATTGGCATAATGTAATAACCCATGCTGGCTTCCAGTGCCTTGCCATTGTTGACCGCCCAGATAAAACCCAGCCAGTTGATCGATACCAGCAGGGAGCTGAGCAGCAGCGTGAGCTGGATTTTATAATTGCGGAACAGGCTAACGAAGGTTCCCAGTTGCCCGGTAACAGCCACCAGTACCAGGGTGAGCAGGAGTGACCAGATAGCCCGGTGGGCCAGGATCTCAAGCGCGGGAGCCTCACCGATAGCCCGGTAATAGAGGGGCGAAAGTCCCCAGATAATGAAGGCACCGAGGGCATTCAGGACGCCAATTTTTGTCTCACGTTCGGACGTTGCTGTCTGGTTCATTAAATACTCTGTTTCCGGGAGAGCGGGTTTTCCGCGGCAGTTACATCGGCCGGAACCGGGATGGTTGGGCTCGGTTCCCGGGAAAAGGGTGGGACCGGGGTGTTGGGCGGGCCCGCTGCGCCACCAGGCAAACACGCCCGCCGGGCGCGGACTAGAGTTTGACTGCGGTTTCGAATTTTACCCGATCCAGTGAGATCAGGCTGCGAAATTTTCTCAGATTGGATTGCTTATACAGCACCTTCTGGGTAAATGCTTCATAAGCCTGCATGTCCGGTACCGAGACCACCAGGATGAAGTCCACTTCGCCGGTCACGGCGTAACACTGGGTGACCTCCGGGGATGCCTGCACCACCTTGCGGAACCGGGCTGCCAGCTCCAGATGGTCACGCTCCATCTCCACTTCCACGATGATATTGATGTTATGTCCAGCCACCCGGGGGTCGATTAACGAGACATCCGACGTGATGACACCCTCGGCACGCAGGCGGTTCACCCGGCGCAGACAGGCGGGAGGCGAAAGACCCACCTGTTCAGCCAGTTTCAGGTTGCTGATTTTATTGTCTTTTTGTAGCTGGTTCAGGATGCGGCGATCGATCCGGTCCAGTGTAAAAGTGTCCATGATTAATAAAATTAAATAAATAGTATTTTAAATGGAATTTAATTATAAGTTATCTCTAAAAAGAACATTATATTAAATAAATTAAGGCTATTAAGATATCACGTTTCACTACGGCTGGTTACAATATGCTCCTACACTTAACCCGCCAGAGAGCATGCAGATGAAACAGTGGTTCCGAGAGCTGCTGCTGGAGATCTATCAGGTCACCAGCACACTGTTCAAAATTATGATACCGGCACTTTTGCTGGTGAAACTGCTGGAGGAGTTGGGCGGCGTTGAGGTTATTGCCGCGCTGCTGGGTCCGGTCATGACCCTGGTGGGATTGCCGGAGTCGATGTCCCTGGTCTGGGCCACCACCCTGGTGACCAATATCTACACCGGCATGGTTATCTTCTTTAACCAGGCGCCCCTGGAGCAACTGAGCGTCGCCCAGGTGACCGTTCTGGGTACCATGATGCTGCTCGCCCATACCCTTCCAATCGAGGCGCGTATTGCCCAGAAGGCGGGGGTCAGGCTGGCAGTCACGCTGTTTATCCGGCTCTTCAGCGCGGTATTGCTGGGATTTGTACTACATCATCTCTACGCCTGGGGCGGGTGGCTGCAAGAACCGGCCCAGATGATCTGGCAACCGGCGGAAATAGATACCGGCCTGATCGCCTGGGGTGTGAGTCAGCTGGAGAATCTCGGCGTGATTCTGGTGATCATCTCCCTGCTGCTGACCACCCTGAAGTTGCTGCGTCTGCTGGGTGTGGAGCGGCTGCTGCAGTGGTTGCTGCAACCGCTGTTGAGGATGATGGGCATCGGGCGTGCCGCGACCACCATCACCATCGTCGGCTTTACCCTGGGACTCGCCTTTGGCGGCGGGTTACTGATCAAGGAGGCCCAGGCCGGCCATGTCCCCTACCGGGATGTTTTCAGCGCCATGACCCTGCTGGCGCTCTGTCACAGCATGATCGAGGACACCCTGCTGATACTGCTGCTGGGGGCCGATATCAGCGGCATTTTCTGGATACGCATGATCTACGGTTTTGCCGCCGTGGCACTGATCAGTCGGTTAATGGCCGCCAGTAGCGAACGTTTCCACCGCCGTTACCTGGTCCACTCGCTGGAGACAGTCAAACCGTGAGCGGCGAGACAGGACAGGACAACAGCCTGCGGACCGGCCTGGTGTATGGACTGCTGGCGTTTGGCATGTGGGGCTTTGGCCCGGTTTACTTCAAGGCAGTGGTCGCCGCATCACCGGCCGAAGTGCTGGCCCACCGCATTATCTGGTCAGTCATACTGCTGCTGTTTTTTATCTCCTGGCAGCGCCAGTGGGATGCGCTGTGGCGACTGATGCGGAATCCCCGTTCAGTTGGCTGGTTACTGGTCACGGCAATGCTGATTGCGATCAACTGGCTCACTTTTATTACTGCAGTGGGCCGGGGTGAGATTGTGGCCACCAGTCTTGGCTATTTTGTTATCCCGCTGTTCAGCGTGCTGCTGGGAGTGATCTTTTTTGCCGAGCGGTTGCGGCTCTATCAGATGCTGGCGGTACTGCTGGCACTTTGCGGCGTAGCCAATGAGGTGTTCACATTTGGTGCCCTGCCGCTGGTTGCCCTGACCCTGGCATTGACCTTTGGTCTGTATGGACTGGTGCGCAAGAAGCTCGCTGTGGATCCGCTGCTGGGGCTGACCGTGGAAACCCTGCTGTTGTTGCCGTTTGCATTGGGTTATCTGGTCTGGCTGGCGGATCAGGGTAGTCTGGCCTTTGTGCACCAATCGGTGGGCCTGGATCTGTTGCTGATCCTGGCCGGCGTGGTGACGACGCTGCCGTTGATCTGTTTTGCCGCGGCGGCCAACCGCCTGCCGCTGACCACGATCGGCATTCTGCACTACCTGGCACCCAGTATTACCTTTCTTCTGGCTATCTATCTCTATGATGAACCATTCGGCAGTCACAAGCTGATCACTTTTACCTTTATCTGGCTGGCACTGGCGTTATTCTCCTGGGAAGGGTGGCGCTATCAGAAGCGAATCGGTTCGGTCATACAGGGTGCCTGACGGGTTGTCTGGCTTGCTGATTTTTACGAGGGGAAAAAATGGCGCCATCGGCGCCATTTTTTATTAAACTCGACTCCCATGCTGCCGATAGGCTTTTAGCGATAACGATAATGGGGATGGTCGATCTGTTGTTCGACTCTCCTGCCGGGAATGGGATGGCCCGAAACTGGATAATTGCATGGAGTAACTACCTGGCCAGCCCCTCACCACAGCAGGGAACCGGTCAGTCTGTATACTTGACTGCGTTAGTCTCCCCATCCGAACCTGACTGCAAGCGCAGCCGCGCTGAAAACGCGTGCTATGATTTGCGCTGCAAGTGGACTGAGACGAGTTGAATGGGATCAAAAATAGAGCAGTTAAGTTTCCTGGTGGTGGATGACTACGCCGATATGCGTGGTGTCCTGCGCAACATGTTGCAGTCCTATGGCGTCACCGATATCGATTCGGTAGCGAATGGACGGGAGGCCATCTCGCGGATCGAAGCCAAACGTTATGACGTTATCCTGTGTGATTACAACCTGGGCGATGGGCGGGATGGCCAGCAGGTACTGGAGGAGATTCGCGCCAGGCGGTTGATCGGCGTCGGCTCTATTTTTGTCATGATCACGGCCGAGAATACCCGTTTGATGGTAATGGGGGCCGTGGAGTATGAACCGGATTCATACCTGACCAAACCCTTCACCAAGGATCTGCTTGCCCAGCGGCTGGAACGCCTGCTGAATAAAAAAGCGGATCTGCGGGAGATCGAGCAGGCCATTGACCGGCGGGATTTTGAACTGGCCAATGAGCTGCTGGACAAGCGGATAGCGGAAAAACCGCGTAATGTTAACGAGTTAATCAAGATCAAAGCGGATCTGGCGCTTAAGGATGGCGAGTATGATCAGGCGGAGGCGATCTATACCGACGTCTTGTCACAACGGGAGATCGTCTGGGCCCGGGTGGGACTGGGCAAATCCTATTTTCTGAGTGGCAAATACCAAGACGCCCGGGAGGTCTTTCAGGGCCTGATTGACGGCAACGAACGTTTGATGACCGCCTACGACTGGTTGTCAAAGACCTACCAGGCTCTGGATGATCCGGTCTCGGCTCAAAAAACTCTGGAGACGGCCACTTCCCACTCTGCCAAGGCGATTATGCGCCAGCGGGCCCTGGGTGAACTGGCGCTGCGCAACCACGATGAGAAAGTGGCTGCACGGGCATTCAGCCAGGCCATCCGTCTTGGTAAACACTCCATCTATAAGCATCCCTCGCTGTACGCCAACCTGGCCCGTTGCAAGGCCAGTATTAACAGTGGCGACGCTGCTTTGATGGTGCTGCGGGATATGAAAAAGGCCTACAAGGGTGATGCGGAAGCGAACCTGTACGCCTCCATGACCGAGGCCACCATCCAGGAGGATATGAATAACGGGGTGCGGGCCCGGCAATGCATGATCGAGGCCCATGAACTCTACAAGAAACTGGGTACACGGGCGGCCCCGGAGCTGGCGCTGGATATGGCCCGAACCTGTGACCGGATGGGGGAGAAGGAGCGTGCCGGCGAGTTGCTTCACCAGGCGGTGCGTAACAACCACTCTGATGAGCTGTTCCTGAAAGCCGTCGGAGAGACCATGGATGACCTGGGTCTTGCCGAAGATCCCCGCGCCATGATTGCCGATATCAAGCGTGAAATTGTCAGGCTCAATAACCGTGGCGTGGAGCTGGCCAAGCAGGGCAAGCTGGATGAGGCCATGTTGTTGTTTGAAGAGGCGGCAGCCGGTATGCCGGCCAACAAGGTGATCAATCTCAATGCCGCGCGCATTTTCATGCTGCACATGAAAGAGGCGGGCATAGATACCGAACGCATGACCAAAGTACGTGAGTACCTTAGCCGTGTGCAGCAGATGGATCAGGAAGACCGCACACTGTACAAGATGCAGCGCATGCTGAGGGAGCTGTTACAGGATGCGGCTGACAAAGAAAAAAGGGGCGGTAAATGAGATTTTATGATGTGCTCGCATCGCTGATCCATGATATGAAGAACTCCCTCAGTCTGGTGATTCATACCCTGGACGGGATCACCATGGAGACGGCAGCAGACAGTGATAATCAGGCCCGTTTCACCTTATTGCAGAACGAAGCCAAACGGTTGAACAACAATCTGATCGAGCTGCTGACCCTGTATAACATCGAGAATGAACGCATCTCACCGTCCATCGAGGAGGTGGATGTTGCCGGATTCATTGCCGAGATCATGGCGGAAAACCGTTCATCCGTAGAGGCCAATCACATTGAGCTCAGTTGTGATTGCGACCCGGAACTGTTCGGTTATTTTGATGAAAATCTGATTCGCAATGTGCTGAACAATCTGATCGGCAACGGTATTCGCTATACCCATGACCAGTTGCGGATATCCGCTGTGGAAGAGGCTGGTTACCTGGTATTCCGGGTTGAAGACAATGGCCCGGGTTATCCGGAACAGATGCTGTCGACCCAGGCTGCCAAAGATGACCAGGGCGACCTGGCGGATGGCAGAACCAAGCTGGGACTCTACTTCGCCGCCATGATTGCGGAAATGCATCGCAATGGCGAGCAACAGGGGTTCATCCGGCTGGAAAATAACCACCAGCTCAGTGGGGGTTGTTTCTCCATCTGGCTGCCTTGAATTCCGCCCTGCATCTGTTCTAATAGTGACCACTGTCTTCTGGCGCCTGGTACGCAGCAGCGCAGCCGGTGATTTTCCAGGGCTGGTTTTAATGACATCTATCCCGTACTGATTCGGAGCCATCTGTCTCTTCAGGAGCCAGATGGCTCCACTATTTTGAGAAAGCGATTATGGCGTGGTTGATACTGGTTACAGCAGGGCTGTTCGAAGTCGGTTGGGCAGTGGGCCTGAAATACACGGAAGGATTCAGCCGGTTCTGGCCCAGTCTCTGGACCGCCCTCTCCATGCTGGTGAGCGTCTGGCTGTTGGGGCTGGCCATGCGGGAGCTGCCGGTAGGTACCGCCTACCCGGTGTGGGTCGGTGTGGGCGCTATCGGCACGGTGATTCTAGGCATCATACTGATGGGCGAAGCGGTAAATGCAGTGCGCCTGATCAGTGTGGCGCTGATCATTCTTGGCGTGGTGGGGCTGAAAATATCCAGCGTCTCCTGAACCGGCTTGTGGCACCGCCAGGATGATCCACCTGGCCACGACGCAGGTGGGGTTTGAATGCCGCGCTTCCTGCACATAACAGAATCCTGATAACCTCAGGCTATTCCTATACCGACAAACGGTTGCCCATGTTATTTGAAGTGCTGTTTCTTTTTCTGGCGGGATTCTTTGGTGGCGTACTCAACTCCATCGCCGGTGGCGGCAGTTTTATCACCTTTCCGGCCCTGCTGTTTGTCGGGGTGCCGCCCATCAGTGCCAATGCCACCAACACCTTCTCCTCCTGTTCCGGCTATATCAGTGGTGCCTATGCGTTTCGCAAGGAGCTGGCGGCACACCGGGATGAGTTACCCCGATACATAGTGCTGAGCCTGTTGGGCGGCATTACCGGCGCCTGGCTGCTGTTGCAGACGCCGGAAACCCTGTTTCAGGAGGCGATTCCCTGGCTGCTACTGTTTGCAACCCTGCTGTTCATTCTGGGTGGTCGCATCAATCTGATGCTGAAACGGCTGGCCCCCATGCATCGTCACGCATCCAGTGCCGGCCAGTTTCTGCTGTTGATCCTTCTGCTCGGGGTCTGTGCCTACGGCGGTTTTTTTAACGCCGGCCTTGGCATCATCACCCTCAGTTACCTGGCTCTGGCGGGGTATACGGATATCAACGCCATGAACGGCATCAAACTGCTGGTTTCCACGGTGGTGTCGCTGATCGCTATCGCGCTGTTTATTTTTGACGGCGTGATCGCCTGGTACGAGGGTACGCTGGTGCTGCTGGGTACCCTGACCGGCGGGTATGTGGCGGCCCATGTGGTTCGCCGGCTGCCACAGGCTGGCGTCCGGCAGTTTGTTATCATCGTCAGCGTAGCCATTACCGGCTACTTTTTTTACGAAACCTATGGCTTGTGAAGCTATAGGTGGCAAAAGCGGCCTGCTAATCGCCCTTTTTGCTATAGGCGTTCATGACGCCGGCGACGAGTTTCTGGAAGCTCTCCATGGAGTTGGCGGACTGGGCCAGAAACGGTTTCATCAGGCTGAGAGGGTCGTAGCCTTCGGCACCCGCGTCCATCTGCTCGCGGATCTTGTCGATCATCTCCGTCTGCAGTTGTTTGACATCGGGCCAGCCCATTAATGTGCGCATCTCTTCGGGGGTCATATCAATAGAGATTTTCATGCTGCCTCCTGGTCTGATTTCGGCGATGATTGTATTACCCGCCTGCTATGCTTGCAGGTACGTTATCAGTGTTTAAGGTGTTTGGACAATGTTCGATTCTGTTTTGTTGCGCGGTTGGTTACCACTTCTGATGCTGTTCGTCAGCGTGACGGCGTCCGCTGAGTCGGAAGGACGATTTATCGGGGCCAAAGAGACGGTGTACCCGGACTGGTTCAAGCCAAGTTTCCTGGATATCCGGGAAGATGTGGCAGAGGCGCAGGAGGCTGGGCGTCGGGTGATGCTGTTTTTTCACCAGAACGGCTGCCCTTACTGCAACTTGCTGGTGGAACGCAATCTCTCCCAGCGGGATATAGAGCAGCAGATGCGTAGCCAGCTGGACGTGATCGGGATCAACATGTGGGGTGATCGTACGGTAACGGACTTTGACGGCCAGGAACAGACCGAGAAGAGTTTTGCCGCTTCCCTGCGGGTACAGTTTACCCCGACCCTGTTGTTTCTGGATGAGGCAGGGGCGGTGATTCTGCGGCTCAATGGTTATATCCCGCCAGCGCGCTTTAAACTGGCGCTCGACTACGTGGCCGGGCGCCTGGACCGGCAAATGACCTATCGTGATTATCTGGCCAGTCGCCAGGCGGGCAGTGACGAGGGGCGCGGACTGCGGTCACAGCCGTTTTTCACGCCTGCACCCCATGATCTCTCCCTGGTACAGGAGCCACTGGCGATCTTCTTCGAACAGGGTGACTGCCCGGCCTGTAATCGCCTGCATGATGAACTGCTGAGCGATCCGGAGATCCGCCAACTGGCAGGTCGCACCCATGCGGTACAACTGGATATGTGGGCCAATACGCCAATCATTACGCCGGCGGGGGAACGCACCACGGCCCGGGAGTGGGCGCAGCAGCTGAACATCAATTATGCCCCTTCTGTGGTGCTGTTTGATCCACAGGCGGGGGAGGTGATCCGCTCCGAGGCGTTTTTTAAACGCTTTCACACGGCGTCAATCTTTGACTATCTGCTCTCCGGCGCTTATAAAACCGAACCCAGTTTCCAGCGCTATCTTTCGGCCCGCGCCGAACATATCCGGGAGCAGGGTCAGGACGTGGATATCTGGCAGTAACAGCGGCTGATCGAATGGGCCGGTCCAGGCCGGGTTGGGCAGAGTGGTTTCACAGGGTTTTTAGTGTCTGAACAATCATCAGTTATCGGCGTGGCCGCCGCCTCACCCGAACAGCAGCCTGCGGCGGAGCGGTTGGCCGCCGCGCTCTCCCTTCCCTGTTGCCCGTTCGATCCGGATAAACCGGGGCTGCTGTTGCTGCAGCGGGCCGAGCGCCTGGAGCTTTGCCAGACCGGGCCGGGTGCCCCGGGGCCGGTGTGGGTCGATTTCGTTGGTGGTAAGGCGGCGCATCGGCGCAGGTTTGGTGGCGGACGTGGTCAGCCGCTGGCCCGGGCCGCCGGTCTCAGAAAGGGCGCCAATCCCCGGATTCTGGATATGACGGCGGGCCTTGGACGGGATGCGTTTGTGCTGGCGGCACTGGGTTGCCCTGTCGCCATGATCGAGCGTTCCAGCGTGATTCATGCGTTGCTCGCTGACGGACTGCAACGTGCCCGGCAGGATACCGAGGTGAATACCATAGCCGGTCGCATGCAGCTGCTCTGCCTGGATGGTCGGGAGTATGCCTTGTCATCACCCGACGAAAGACCCGATGTGGTCTATCTGGATCCCATGTATCCCCACCGTGACAAGTCCGCCAAGGTCAAAAAGGAGATGCGTCTCCTGCAACTGTTGCTGGGAGAGGATCGGGACAGCAGCGAGTTACTGGAGCGGGCGTTGGCTATTGCCGCTCACCGGGTGGTGGTGAAACGGCCCGCCAGGGCGGCACCGCTGGAGGGACCGGCGCCATCGCTGGCTATCGGCAGTCCCAATACCCGCTATGACATCTACCTGACCCGGGCAAGCCATGCAGAAGCTTGAAGCGCCTACCGGCAGTTTTATCCTGCGTCGCTACCCGTTACGCAAACGGGAGACACTACGCGCCTGGGATGCGGCGGATGAGTATCTGCTGGAGCACCTGGGGCGGGACATCAGCGGACGCATACTGATTGTGAATGACGCCTTTGGTGCCCTGAGCTGCGCCCTGGCCGGATGGCGGCCGACCTGCCAGAGCGACTCCTACCTGGCGCACTGGTCGACCCGGGAGAATCTGGCGGCTAACGGTATCGACAGTGACCGTGTCGACTGCATCAGTGCGCTGGATGAACCCCGGGGTGTGTACGACCTGGTTTTGATCCGGGTTACCAAGACCCTGGGGTTGCTGGAACATGAGTTGATCCAGCTCCGCGCCCATCTGGCGCCCGGCAGCCGGGTAGTGGGGTGTGGCATGGTAAAGCAGATTCACACCTCAACGTTGCAGCTGTTTGAACGCCTTATCGGGCCGACCAGCACCTCACTGGCCCGCAAAAAGGCGCGACTCATATTCGCCACCCCTGAGTCCACGCGGGAGAAAGTGGATTCACCCTATCCGGTGCGCTATCCCCTGGAGGGGAGCGGTTTTGAGTTGGTCAATCATGCCAATGTCTTTTCCCGGGATAAACTGGACATCGGCACCCGCCTGCTGCTGGAGCATATTCCGGCCGATAATCAGTACAGGGATATTATTGACCTGGGCTGTGGCAATGGTGTGGTCGGTTTGATCGCGGCCCAGAAAAATCCCGCGGCAACAATCCATTTTGTCGACGAGTCGGCAATGGCGGTGGCCAGTGCCGAGGCGACCTATGCCGGGTCCGGTCTGGCGAACCCGGTTCGGTTTATTCAGGCCGATGCCCTGAGCCCATTCTCCCCGGCCAGTGCTGACCTGATTCTCTGCAATCCACCTTTTCATCAGGGCAGCGTGGTGGGGGACGGAATAGCCTGGCGCATGTTTAACCAGGCGCGCCGGGTGTTGCGCAAAGGGGGTGAGCTGCGCATCATCGGCAATCGCCATTTGAATTATCACGTGAAACTGAAACGGCTGTTCGGCAATGTGCAGCAGGTGGCTGCCAATCGAAAATTTGTGGTGCTGAAGAGTTTCAAGACCGGTTGAGGGCAGCGCCCTGATCGATTCAGCATGGTTCCCCCGGGTAGGGCATGAAGCGATCTGGAGACGAAAAAAAACGGATACCGAAGTATCCGTTTTCTTGTAAAAGTGGCGGAGCGGACGGGACTCGAACCCGCGACCCCCGGCGTGACAGGCCGGTATTCTAACCAACTGAACTACCGCTCCGCAGCGGTTCAAATCAGTTGTCGGTGGAGCAGACAACCAACGTTGGAGCGCGGTAGTTTAATGATTCTCGACCAAAGGTCAACTGCTTTTCTTTCTTCATTGATGAATTAACGCTGAAAAGCATAAAGCTGGCGGATCTCATCGGCCCAGAGTGTGTCATCGACGGTCTCCAGAACCATGGGAATATCCTCGAACCGGGGGTCGTTCATAATGTATTCAAACACCGGCCAGCCCAGTTTTCCCTTGCCGAGACTCTCATGCCGGTCGACCCGGCTACCCAGGTCCGGTTTACTGTCGTTCAGGTGGACGCCGCGCAGGTAGTTGAACCCGACAATCCGCTCAAACTCGGTGAAGGTCTGATCGCAGGCCTCCCTGGTACGCAGGTCATAACCGGCGGTGAAGGTGTGGCAGGTGTCCAGGCAGACACCGACGCGGGATTTATCTTCCACCCGGTCAATGATGCTGGCCAGATGTTCAAAACGGTAACCCAGGTTGGTGCCCTGGCCGGCGGTATTCTCAATCACGGCGGTCACGCCGCTGGTCTGTTCCAGGGTCCAGTTGATGGAGTCCGCCACCCGGACAAGACTCTCCTCTTCGGAGATCTTTTTCAGGTGGCTGCCCGGATGGAAGTTGAGCAGGCTCAGTCCCAGTTGCTCGCAGCGACGCATCTCGTCAAGAAAGGCATCGCGGGATTTCTGTAACGCCTCCTGCTCGGGATGGCCGAGATTGATCAGGTAGCTGTCATGCGGCAGTACGAACCGGGGTTCGATCGCCACACGTTCCAGGTTTTCCCGGAATCGGCTGATACTGGCTTCGGTCAATGGCTTGGCCTTCCATTGCCGCTGGTTCTTGGTGAACAGGGCGAATGCCGTTGCCCCGATAGCCTGGGCATTGAGCGGGGCATTCTCGACCCCACCGCTGGCACTGACATGGGCACCGATACGTTTCATGCTGGTCTCCGTTGGAAAACCAGCCATGTTAGCCGAAACCTGTCGCGACTCACAGCCGCCTCAACCCTTTTGTTTGTCGGGGTTTTGGCTGGCGCGCTGTGCGATTCCCCGGTTACAGGGGGTACATGAGCGATACCTTGCCGTAACCGCCTTCCAGCTGCGGTGCGGGATCGGCCACGGCGTGCAGGGCGTTCAGTTCCCGGATGCCGCCCAGCTTGTTCAACTGGGTCACCAGGCGTTCCTGCGGCCGGTCGCTTTCCACCGTCAGATGAACCTTGAGCAGCCGTTCCGCATCGTTGTTTTTGACATCCATGGAGCGGATGGAAAATCCGCGTACACGGGTGGTCTGAAGAATCTTTTCCAGCATGGCCGGGGTGGATTGGGCTTGAATATGCAGGCTGAATATCATGGGTGTGCTCCTGTTGTTGTCTGATTTCCGGTCAATATCTGATCGTTGGCGTCGCCCGGCTTCACCATGGGCCAGACGTTGTGTTCGGTTTCGATGGCCACATGCAGCAGGGCCGGTCCCGGTGCATCCAGCAGTTTGCCGATGGCATAGGCCATGTCCTCCGGCTCGGACAGGCTGTGGGCGGTGATGCCGAAGGCCCGGGCCAGGGTGCAGAAGTCCGGGTTGTCGGACAGGTCAATCTCGCTGTAGCGTTCCTGGTAGCAGACCGCCTGTTGTTGCCGCACCATCCCCAGTGCCTGATTGTCCAGGATGATGATCTTGATCGGCAGCTGATAACGGCCGATCGTGGCCAACTCCTGGGTGTTCATCTGGAAGGAGCCGTCACCGGCGATATTGATCACCGGGGTTTCCGGGTTGGCCAACTGGGCTCCGATGGCGGCCGGCAGGCCAAAACCCATGGCACCCAGTCCGCCGCTGGTCAGGTGCTTGCGCGGGTGATCGAATGCATAGTGTTGCGCCACCCACATCTGGTGCTGGCCCACATCACAGCTGATGATGGCGTGACCGCGGGTCATCCGGGACAGCTGGCGCATGACGTGGGGGCCGGTGATGCCTTCCGGCTCGGGCAGGGAAAAGCCGTCCCGGGCCAGTCGTGCCCGGCACTCTGCTCGCCACGGGGCCAGGTTCAGCGGGAGGGTCATTGCCTTCAGGCTCTGCCGGATATCGCCCGCCAATGCACAGCTGGCCGGCCGCAACTTGCCGATCTCCGCCGGATCAACATCCAGGTGAATGACCCGGGCATGGGGTGCAAAGCGGTTCAATTTGCCGGTGACCCGGTCATCAAAACGCACGCCGACGGCGATCAGCAGGTCGGTCTCCTGAACCAGCTGATTGGCGGCCACCGAACCGTGCATGCCGAGCATACCCAGATTCAGCGGGTGATCACCGGGCAGGGCGCCCAGTCCCTTCAGGCTGAACACGGCCGGGATGCCGGTGGTCTCGACAAAGTTGCGGAATGGCGTGATGGCGTCGCCGAGTAGGATACCACCACCACCGTAGATAATCGGTTTGCTGCTGCTTCTGAGCAGCTCGATGGCCTGCTGCAACGGCGCTTCCGGGAGCGGCTGTTCCACAGGCTCGGGTGCCGGTTGGGGCAGGGTATGTTCGGGCAGCGTGGCCAGCTGGATATCCTTGGGCAGATCCACCAGTACCGGGCCGGGCCGTCCTTCCCGGGCGATCCGGAACGCCTGGTCGAGAGTCTCCGGCAGTTCATCGACCGACTGCACCAGGAAACTCTGCTTGGTAATCGGCAGACTCATGCCCAGGACGTCGATCTCCTGGAAGGCGTCAGTACCGATCAGTGAGGTGGGTACCTGGCCGGTGATGGCCACCATGGGAACCGAGTCCATGTAGGCATCTGCCAGCCCGGTCAGCAGGTTGGTGGCGCCGGGCCCGGATGTGGCAAGGCAGACACCGGTGCGTCCGCTGGCGCGGGCGTAACCGTTGGCGGCAAAGGCGGTGCCCTGTTCATGGCGGCAGAGAATGTGCCGGATCGGACTCTCCAGCAGGGCGTCATAGATGGGCATGACACAGCCGCCGGGGTAACCGAACAGGGTATCGACGCCTTCGGACATCAGTTTTCTAACAATGTATTGTGCTCCATTCATCTCTCTGCTGGCTCCCGCTTCAAAGGCAAAAAAAAACCCCCGGATCTTTCGATGCGGAGGTCTTTTCGGTGTTTGGGTGAAAAACGCTAGCCGATAGTCTCTCCGCGCAGTCGGGTTACGACTACTACCAGAGATACCACTACCATCAGCGCACGAATTTTCATGGGTTGTCTGTTACTTGTTCCGTTATCGGTCTGTTGTCTCTATCCGACCCGGCTCAGCCTGCAGGAAGCTGTCGGGGCGTTGAAATAGTTTCAAGTGTTTTTCTTTCTACACTATCGGTTGCAGGGATGCAAGCGCGGATTGAAATCCACACATGGCGAGGGTGCCGCCGTTGTAGAGGATCAGTTGCGGTCCGGTGGGTGGCCGGCGTTCCATTTCGCACTTCACGGTGTAAAAGTGTTTCACCGAGTAGACCGGGTCCATCAGCAGCCCGGTTTCCCGCGCAATGCGCCAGCTCTCACGCAGGATGGTTTTATTGATACTGCCGTAGGAGGCGGCGCTGACCGGTTGGATAAAGCGGACTTCAGGACACCCGGCTGGTAAGGGTTTTTGCACCAGCGTTGTCAGCCACTGTTCGAACTGTTCATAGCGTTCCCGGAACTCATCCGGGCTGCCGGCGATCAGGGTGACATGGATGCGTGGTTCGGTCATGCCCAGTAACCGCATGCCGAGCAGCAGGCCGATGGCGCTCACCCCGGTGCCGCTGTCGGTCCAGATATCCATGAAATCGATCCCAAGCTCCCTGCTATTGCGATGCAGATCAGCCGCCAGGGTGAGGATACCGGGGAGAACCGCTTGGTTGTAACCGCCCTCGGCGATTACCGTGGCCGAGATACCCTGATTGTTCAGTTCAGCAACCCGCTGTTCAGCGATCTGCATGACCTGCGGCCACTGCCCGTGGCTGATATACTCCATCCGGTCAGCCGGCAGGAGCATGGTAAGGAGCAGGTGGTTGCCCATTAACTGGCTGTTTCCAGGCGCTTTTACCAGGACGGAGACATCCATGCCACGACTTCTCAGGAGCTGGGTGAGACCGGCCAGGTTGTTGGAATGTGCGCTACCTATCAAGATTATCCGGCCATAGCCGTTATGCTCTAACGTTGGCAAAAGGCTGAGGTATTTGCGATGCTTGGTGCCCACAGAATTGGCGTTGAGTTCATCCTCGCGTTTGATGAACACGGGGCCGGCGCGGCTGGTTGGCAGATAACCGTTCAGCCGGTGACAACGGCTTTTCCAGTTCATGTCCCGATCCAGTCTGTCGCCGATCAGGTGTAGGAGAGGGTCGGGCAAGCTCATGGGAAACCAGCTATGACGGTGTGTTAAGTCGTTTTGGTGGTATCCGGGCCGGATCCACCCCTTATTGGCTGTAGAGTGTATTTGGTTTGTTGCTCCCGTAAAACAGGCATCACAACAAGATTGATCTTCAGTGAAGGTCAAACAATAACCGCACAAATATCGAGAGGGACGGAGTAACGATTCAGGTGGCCCGGATTTTACAGTGATGTCACGGCAGGCTGTCTGTTTCCAGTCATGGCTGCCTGTCTCCACGTATTGAAAAATCCCGGCGATCGGCGAATCCAACCGGCCCTGTCAGACGAGGGAAGCGCGTGTCTGATTTGGATATGACAGATGACGACGGTGTCGAACCGGATCTCCGGCATGAACTGGAGACGCTGGACCGCAGAATGGATGAGCTGGATAACCTCATTTCCAGCTCCCTGGCCGGTGAACCGGACCATACGCCGGCTGTCGATGTTGCCCCCATCGACCCCCACCCTGGCGGGGCGCGGGCCGAAATTCAGCAGTTGCAGGAGACGGTTTCTCTGCTGAAGGCGACCCTCAACTCCACCACCGACGCCATTCTGGTACTGGACAACACCATGCGGGTGGTGATCTATAACAGTCGCTTTGTCTCCTTCTGGGATATTCCGCCAACGCTGGACCGGGAAGATAAAAAGGGCTGGTTGCGCGCCTTTACCGCCCCCCTGATGGAGAACAGGGAGCGGTTCATTCAGCGTATTCGTGAACAGTTGTCAGACACCAGCGCGGCGACCCGGGACATCCTGCGCTTTACGGATGGACGGATCTTCGAAAGTTTTTCCCATCCCCAGCTGATCGAGGGTGAGATTGTGGGTCGTGTCTGGAGTTTTCGGGATGTGACCAAGCAACACCAGGCCCAGGAGCTGGTTGAGTATCAGGCCACCTACGATCCTCTGACCGATCTGCCCAATCGAAGGCTGTTGCTGGACCGGCTCAACCAGATGCTGGCCCGCTGCCGTCGCCATGCCCGCATCGGTGCACTGCTGTTTCTTGATCTGGACAATTTCAAGACCATCAATGACACGCTGGGCCACCCGGTGGGCGATGCTCTGCTGCAGCAGGTGGCCAGGCGTCTTACCGAATGCTCCCGGCGGGAGGATACGGCGGCCAGGCTGGGTGGGGATGAGTTTGTCCTGTTGCTGGCGGAGGAGGGTACTACCCTGGATGAGTATACCCAACATGTGAAAATGGCTGCCGACAAGGTGCTGGCGGCCCTGTCGGAACCCTACGAGGTGCAGGGACACCGGCTTTACGCCACCACCAGCCTGGGTGTCTCGCTGTTCCCGCAGAACAGTGAAAATGCCGATGATGTCCTGATGCAGGCAGATACCGCCATGTACCGGGCCAAGGAGGCGGGGCGCAATACAGTGCAATTCTTCCTGCCCACCATGCACAAGCATTCCGAGGATCAGCTGAAGATGCAGAATGATCTGCGCCAGGCGCTGGACCGGGACGAATTGAAAATACTCTGGCAGCCCAAGCATGATTTCTCCGGTAACACCCTGGGGGCTGAAGCCTTGCTGCGCTGGGAGCATCCGGTGCGGGGCCTGGTCATGCCCGGTGAGTTCATTTCGGTGGCCGAGGATATCGGCATTATCACCTCCCTGGGCAACAGGGTGCTGGAAGTCACCTGTAACCTGTTGCGCCGAATCGCCGATGAGTATGCCGAGGCGGGACCGATTCATCTGTCGGTCAATATCAGCCCCCAACAGTTTCAGCAGGCCGATTTCACCAGCCAGGTGGCCCACTACCTGGAGACCAGCGGGGCCAATCCCACCCGCTTGACCCTGGAGTTGACGGAAAACATGCTGGTCACCAATCTGGAAGGGGTGATGGCGAAAATGGTCGAGCTGAAGCGCCTGGGCGTGCGGTTTTCCATTGATGACTTCGGCACCGGTTACTCCTCCATGGCGTATCTGAAGCGGCTGCCGCTGGATGAGATCAAGATCGACCGCTCATTCGTCAATGACATCATCAGTGACCCCGAAACGGTGAGTATCGTTGAAGCCATCATCACCATGGCCTCCAAACTGGGCTTGAGCGTGGTGGCCGAAGGGGTGGAGCACAGTCGGGAGTTCGATTTTCTGCGCAAGCGGGGCTGCCACTGCTTCCAGGGCTATATGCTGTGCCATCCGCTGGATGAGACAGAGTTTCTGGAATTCATCATGGACGGAAACGTCAGCAACGTCCGCAAAAAGGGCGCCCAGAGCGTGTTTGAGGGATTCTGATCACCCCACCCGGAGTGCTCTGGCGGCGGAAGAAATGGCTTTCGGATTGCCGATACCGGGGGGCAAGTCTAGCGTGCTGCCCGGTCACACCGGCTGATTCTGGCCGCGCCGCTCAGCTGATCAGGCACTCATCCGGTGGTTGCGGGGTGAGCAGTCGTTGGATCTGCTCGGCGGTTTCCTGATCCAGTCCACCTTTCTCCAGGGCCAGCCTGATGGTCTCCCTGCCAAGCATGCGATAGATTGCCTGATAGTCGGGCGGGATCTCCCGCAGGCTGTCGATATGTCCGGCGATGGTGGTTGTATCGCCGCGGCTGATGGGACCGGTCAGCGCATGGGGCAGGCCGGAGTGGGCCAGGTTGTCCACGCTGCCGGCGATCAGGGGCAGGAGCGCCTTCAGCCCGTCCTGCCGGTCGATACCGATCTGTTCCAGCAGGGTGACTGCCAGGGATTCGAGCGTGACGAGATAGTTGGACGCAACGCAGAGGGCTGCGTGATAGAGCGCCTTCTTGTCAGCCGGTACAACCAGGGTCTGCCCCTGCAGCGCTTCCACCAGCGCTTCGCCCCGGGGGATAGCGGTTGCACTGCCCTCCAGGCAGAACCAGCTCCCCAACAGCAGTTGTGCCCCCTTTTCCGGGTCCGCCAGGGACTGGATCGGATGCAGTGCGAGCACTTCAGCGCCCTTGTGGCGCGCCGCTTCCAGAGCATCCGCCGTGAGTGCGCCGCTCAGGTGGAGAAACAGTTGGCCGGGGCGGATGACACCCTGATCGGCAATGGCGCGACAGACCGGTTCGATCTGGCCGTCCGGGGTGGCGAGTATGATGATGTCGGCATTGACCACCGCCGGCGCCGGGTCTTCACTGGCCGGTGGATTGCCGGTCAGGCCGGCGCAGCGCTGCGCTGATGCCAGTGTCCGGCTGGCCACGCCGGCAACAGGATAACCGGCCCGATGCAATGCCAGCAGTAAGGCGCTGCCGGCGGCACCGGCACCTACCAGTGCAATCCGCTCTTTTGTCATCTCTGCTCCTGCTTAACCGGCGGCAGCACACTCGATCAGTTGCCGCGATGCCTTGGTCAGAATTTCGTTACCTGCACTGCTGATCAGCACAGTGTCCTCTATTTTGACCACCCCGGCGCGCTTGTCCAGCATGTGCATCTCGATCGCCAGTACACAGTTGTCGGGAATGGTGGCCCGGTTGTTGGCGATTAGCACCGGCGGTTCGTTCACTTCGATACCGACGCCGTGGCCGATCAGGCGACAGTGGCTGTCACCGGTGAACTTCAGGAACTGCTCCTGCACCCCCATCTCGGCCGCCTTTCCCACCGCCAGGTCATAGACCTGATCACAACCCATCCCCGGCTTGATACTGTCGATGACAAAGTCCGCGATCTCCAGCAGATCGGTATACAGCCCTTTCAGTCCGGGTGTTGCCTTACCGGCTACATAGGTGCGTGACTGGTCGGCGTGGTATCCGTTGACCATGCTGGGGATATCCACCACCACCGGGTCGCCATCACTGATCATCCGGTTGGATGGGCCGATCGGCAGGGCGGGGCTCAGCCCCACGCCGGAGACCGAGTAGACCAGGCCGGTAAAGTCAGCCAGATTGGGTCCGGAGCTGATCGGGCCCATGCCGAGCGGGAGGTCGGGGTGGCGCAGGAAGATGCCCCCCTCATGTCCGGCCAGGCGGTGTCGGTTTTCGATCACGGCGGAGAGTTCCAGTTCGGTTATGCCGGGGCGCAATGCCTCTATTACCGCCTGTTGGCCGGCTTCCACTACCCGGCAGGCACGGCGGATCTGGCCGATTTCATTGGCGCTCTTTACCGCCCGCTGCTGCATGATCAGTGGGGAGACATCCAGTAATTCAAAATCCTGGAACAGCTTCTGGTAGGCCAGGTAGGTGTTGGCCGGTAACAGGTCCAGCTCCACGCCCAGGCGTTTGTTCCAAAGGTAGGAGAAGTACTCCTGGTAGATGAAGTCCAGCCGGCGCTCCTCGCTGATATGGGAAGCCTCGATCGCGGCAGTCTGCACGGCGTAGGGGTAGCCACTACGCACAAACAGGCGGTAATCATCCGGGAACACGGCCAGAAAGGCTGGCTGGGCGATGCCGGTGTAATAGAAAATATCCCGTGAGTAGAAGAGCAGTGCCGCCCCCAGTCCCTGGTTAACCAGCTCGCGCTGAAAATCCTTGATACGTTCCAGATGTTCACTCATGACAAAGTCCTGCCTGCTGTTGTTTTTCTGATTTGGAGCCCGCTGGGACGGGCTGTTGGTTGTTATTATTGGCGACCGTTTTGTTCAACTCAGTGGCGGCTGGCGCTGGCTCCGGTACCGTGCCCCTTCAGGCTTTCAGCTGTTTGACATACTGGTGGAGTTGGGCGGTGGTCTGTGTCAACACGCTCTCATCCCGGGTGGCCGCATAGAGCGCCGCCGCACCATTCAGGGAGATAAAAATGAAATTGGCGATCTCCCGATGATTCAGGCCGGGACGAATCTGTCCCTGCACCTCCGCTTCCGCCAGCCAGCCCTGCAGCAGCTTGGAGAAGCGGATGAAGCCGCGCAGCAGCTTACGACTCATCTCCGGTGACTGGCCGGACAGTTCCACCAGGGCATTGAGAAAGAAACAGCCGCCCTTGAAGGTATGTCCGCCCAGGTAGTTCATCAGGTCATTCTCGATCACCCGCTCGATGCGCTGCAGCGGGTCCGCAATCCGGTTGACGCCCTCGAACACCACCTGCTGCCAGCGTTTCACCGCCTCGTCATAGATGGCATACCAGATCGCCTCCTTGCTCTCGAAGTGGCCATACAGGCCGCCCTTGGTCAGGCTAGTGGCTTCCAGTATGTTGCTGATAGATGTGCTGTAATAACCCTTTACAGAGAAAAGTTGCAGTGATCTGTCAATAATAAGCTGCCGGGTGCGTTCGCCTTTGGTTTCCATAGCCAGATAAAATATACCGATCGGTATATTTACCATAGCCCATGGTGTAAAAGCGGGTCAAACAGTTGTTGGGTTATTGTGCCGGGCTCCCTTAGAATGAGCCCCTCGATCGGGCCGGCAGAGACCGGGCAGGGCGGTGGTTAATCAATTACTCGGATAGCGGATGGATTACACAAGACGATTTGGCGGTATTGCCCGGCTCTACGGGACGGCGGCACTCGGTCAGTTTGCCCAGTCCCATGTCTGTGTCGTGGGTATCGGCGGGGTTGGCTCCTGGGTGGTGGAGGCGCTGGCCCGCAGCGGGATCGGTACCCTGACGCTAATCGATCTGGATAATGTGGCGGAATCCAATGTAAACCGGCAGATCCATGCCCTGGATGGACAGTTTGGCCGACCCAAGGTGGATGCCATGGCAGAGCGCGTCCGGGCCATTAACCCGGACTGCAATGTGATTACCCGGGAAGTGTTTGTGGAGCTGGAAAACCTGCCGCAACTGGTCACCCCGGACTACGACTTCCTGGTGGACTGCATTGATGCCTTCAAAGTGAAAGCGGCACTGATTGCCCATTGCCGGAGAAACCGCATCCGCCTGATCACTGTGGGTGGGGCCGGGGGGCAGACCGATCCGTTGAAGATCCGGCTGACCGATCTCTATAAAACCCAGCACGATCCGTTATTGGCCAAGACCCGAAAACTGTTGCGCAAGGAGTACGGTTTTCCGAAGAATCCCAAGCGGCGCTTCGACGTGCCCTGTGTCTACTCGGATGAGCAGCAGGTCTATCCGGATGGCAGTGGGGAGATATGCCAGAACAAGCCGACAGCAGGGGGGGCGGGTTCCGGTCTGAATTGCGGTGGTTTCGGCTCCTCGATGGCGGTCACCAGTACCTTTGCCATGGTCGCCACGGCACATGTGCTTAAGAAACTGGCCCTGGTACGGGAGAGCTGAATCAGGGCGTTGTCACTCCTCCCTGGCCACCTCTTCCCGGGTGTAGAATCGCCCGTCCCGCAGGAAGCCCGCTATCACGCCGGGACGCAGGCTGGCCACATGGCCTTCGGCATCATATTCAGAGACCCACTCGGCCGGAACCCCCTCCAGTAGATGGATAGGGGCCGGAGTGCCATCGGCGAAGCAGGAGATGGTGCTGCGGTCAGACAGGGTGTCGTAAAAGGCCGGTACAAATCCACTCTCCCGACATCCCTCGCTGATCGCCTTGGTTCCCCGGTACTGACGGTTTTCCTGGACAAGTGCCGTTTTGCTCAGTACCCCGCGACGCTTAATCTTCTGCTCATTATCCTGTTCAGGCGGGGGCTGCAGTTCGGCCAGCTGTTCGGTGATCCGTTTCATTATTTACGCTCCTCTCTGCCTGTATACAGCAGCATGGAGCATGCCAATTATACAAAAACCAACTAAATCAGTGTGATATTAACGCTGCAGCTGCACGGACAGGGGAATCGCTGAACGAACTGTAAAGTTTGTTTAACAGTCTGTGCTATAAATAGTCCGCAAAAAAAGAATTAAAGTAATTGGTTAGACCAACTAAAGTGCCGCAGCTTGTCAGTTTCTGACCGAATAGCGCTATAAAAAGCCCAATGCCGCCCTGCCCAGGGCAGAACGGGGTGGTCCCTATCAAGGGTGCAGCGGGGCGATTTTGCTATCTGGGGAGCGGATCGGCAGAAAGCTATGGTGGGAATTACTCGTAGGCGCTGGGTACCATGCACATGAAGACCAGTGGTTTATCCCCGGTGTTGCGGTACTGATGTACTTCATGGGGTTTGACCAGCAGGTAGTCGCCTTGTCGGATCGGGTGTGCCGTGTCACCTTCCAGCGCCACGCCGCTGCCCTCCAGAATGTAGTTCAGATGCTCGCTTTCGTGTGAGTGATGGGGCGTGTGGCCGCCCGGTTCCAGTGTGAACACGCGAATGGAGAAGTTGGGGGCGCCGTCCGCTTTACCTATCGGTACCTGCTTCACCACCCCCTTGATACCCTCCATGTTCACCGGAGTTGTGGCACATTCATCCAGTCGGGTGATCTTCATGGGGCTACTCCTGCGTTTCCTGTTTCCGATCAGGCATCCAGGTCGGGGATCAGTTCATCTTCCAGTTTGCTGATGGCGTCTTTCAACATCAGTTTGCGCCTTTTCAGGCGTTTCAGTTGCAGTTCGTTCCTATAGGCCGCATCGGTTAGCGCGGCGATGGCTACATCCAGATCCCGGTGTTCCTGCCGGACCTCAAACAGTCGGTTTCTCAGCTCTTCGTGTTGTGCGTCGATGGAGATCATAGGCCGTTTTTCGATGGCTTGTAGTGGTTAAAGTGTAGTGGCCGCGGGGCGATGTGCAATCCCTGTTGTTACATCGTCCCGCAGCCGGGGCGTCGGGCTGTTAAAGCGCCTGGATCTTTTTAAACTGTTGCTCCAGCTTCTCCAGTGCGGCGATTTCGTTGGCCAGTTTGTCGCGCTCTTTCTGCACCACGGCTTCCGGCGCCTTGTCGACAAACTTTGGATTGTTCAGCTTGCCTTCGAGCCGGGTGATATTGTCTTTCAGTTTTCCGAGCTCTTTTTCCAGCCGGGCCAGTTCCGCCGCCTTGTCGATCAGGCCGGCCATGGGGATCAGCAGCTTCATGCCGCCCACCAGGGCCATGGCCGATTCGGGAGCCTCCTCGTCACTGGCCAGCAGGGTGGCCGATTCGAGCCGCGCCAGGAAGTCCAGGTAGTGGCGATTGCGGGTCAGGCGCGCCTGATCTTCCGCGTCGGCATTCTGCAGCAGTACCGGCAGGGGTTTGCTGGGGGCGATGTTCATCTCGCCCTTGATCTTGCGGATGCCGAGTATGAACTGCATCACCCACTCCATCTCATCGACTGCAGCGGAGTCGCTCCGGCTGTCGTCCCGGGTCGGGTAGGGCTGGGTCATGATGGTCTCACCCCGGGCACCGGCCAGCGGGGCGATCCGTTGCCAGATCTCTTCGGTGATATAGGGCATGATGGGATGTGCCAGCCGCAGCAGGGTCTCCAGTACGGTGACCAGGGTGTGGCGGGTACCCCGTTTGGCCGCTTCACTGGCGCTGTCGCTGGTCAGGACCGGTTTGGAGAGTTCCAGGTACCAGTCACAGTATTCGTTCCAGGTGAACTCGTAGATCGCCTTGGCCGCGTGGTCGAATCGGTAACCCGCGGTCGCCTCGGTCACGGTGTCGATGGTGGATTGCAGGCGGGAGAGGATCCAGCGATCCGCCATGCTCAGCTCCATTTCTCCACCGCTCTGGCCGCAGTCGTGCTGTTCGGTGTTCATCAGCACATAGCGGGCGGCGTTCCACAGCTTGTTACAGAAGTTGCGATAGCCCTCGATGCGGCCCATGTCGAACTTGATGTCGCGGCCGGTGGTGGCCTGGGAGGCGAAGGTGAAGCGCAGGGCGTCGGTGCCGAAGCTGGGGATGCCGTCCGGGAACTCCTTGCGGGTTGCCTTCTCGATCTTCTTGGCCAGCTGTGGCTGCATCATGCCGCTGGTGCGCTTGGTCACCAGTGCTTCCAGGTCGATGCCGTCGATCAGGTCGATCGGATCCAGTACATTGCCCTTGGACTTGGACATCTTGTCGCCGTGGCTGTCCCGCACCAGGCCATGTACATAGACCTCCTTGAACGGTACATCATCCATGAACTTGAGGCCCATCATGATCATGCGGGCGACCCAGAAAAAGATGATGTCGAACCCGGTGACCAGCACGCTGGTGGGGTAGAAGGTTTTGACCCGGTCGGTCTGTTCCGGCCAGCCCAGGGTGGAGAAGGGCCACAGGGCGGAGCTGAACCAGGTGTCCAGCACATCCTCGTCCTGACGCAGCGGGTAATCCTCGGCCAGCTGGTGCTTTTCGCGTACTTCGGCTTCGGAGCGACCCACGTAGATATTGCCGTCATTGTCGTACCAGGCGGGAATGCGGTGGCCCCACCAGATCTGGCGGCTGATGCACCAGTCCTCGATGTTGCGCATCCACTCGTAATAGGTGTTTTTCCAGTTGTCCGGCACGAAGCGGATTTTGCCGCTCTCCACCGCCTCGATGGCCGGTTTGGCCAGGGGTTCCACCTTGACGTACCACTGGTCGGTCAGGAAGGGCTCGATCACCGATCCGGAACGGTCGCCCCGTGGGACCATCAGCTTGTGATCGTCGATCTTCTCCAGCAGATCCTGGGATTGCAGGTCAGCCACGACCTTTTTACGGGCATCAAACCGATCCAGGCCGATAAAGTCGGCCGGGATGATGGGCTCCTCATCGGCTTCGTGGTCACGGATCGCCGCGTCGATGGTGAAGATGTTGATCAGGCCACCGTGGGGTTGCTCGGCGATCGCCTTCTCGTCCCGGTGTCGCTGCCACACCTGGTAGTCGTTGAAGTCGTGGGCCGGGGTGATCTTGACGCAGCCGGTACCGAATTCGGGATCCACGTAGTCATCGGCAATAATCGGGATGCGCCGGCCGGTCAGGGGCAGCTCCACGAATTCGCCCAGCAGATGTTTGTAGCGATCGTCCCCCGGATGAACCGCCACCGCACAGTCGCCCAGCATGGTTTCGGGACGGGTGGTGGCGACCACCAGGTGACCCTGGCCGTTGGTCAGGGGGTAGCGCATGTGCCACAGAAAACCGTTCTCCTCTTCGGAGAGCACTTCCAGGTCGGAGACCGCGGTGTGCAGCTTCGGATCCCAGTTGACCAGCCGCTTGCCACGATAGATCAAGCCCTCTTCAAACAGCCGGACGAACACCTCTTTCACCGCGTCGGAGAGGCCCTCATCCATGGTAAAGCGTTCGTGCTCCCAATCCAGCGAGGCCCCCATGCGGCGCAGCTGGCTGGTGATGGTGCCGCCGGACTGGGCCTTCCACTCCCACACCTTCTCCAGGAACTTCTCGCGACCGTAGTCATGCCGGGTCTTGCCCTCGGCATTCATCAGCCGCTCCACCACCATCTGGGTGGCAATACCGGCATGGTCGGAACCGGCCTGCCACAGGGTCTTGTCCCCCTTCATGCGATGGTAACGGATCAGCGCATCCATGATGGTGTCCTGGAAGGCGTGCCCCATGTGCAGGCTGCCCGTGACATTGGGCGGCGGGATCATGATGCAGTAAGGGTTCTGGCTGTCAGCATCGGCAGCGGGGGCGAAGTAACCGCGCTCTTCCCAGGTCTGATACCAACGCTTTTCCAGGTTGTGGGGATCGTAAGTCTTTTCCATGGATCGTCAGGCTGTCTTGTGTCAGGTTAATCGTCAGGGGTAAAACGCCGCATTATAACGCAACCGAAGCGGTTGAATTGAATAATTAATCCTTTATTGGCGGAGAATTTTAGATAGAGTTCAGGGTAGGGGCCGGCCCGCAGCCCGGATTGGGGGCCAGGTTCTGTGAACACGGCATCGCTGAAGGAGATGCATCGACATGGAACGGATGAAAGAAAAAGAGTCTGAACGCGGTCAACTGCCATAAGAAATGTTGATAACGTAGGGGAGCCAAATGAACCGCAACCGGTTAGTGATGTTAAGTGTGCTGGTGGTATTGATCGCCAGCTATTTCCTGTTTAATCTGGGCCAGTACTTCAGCCTGGATTACCTTAAGTCCCAGCAGGCCGCATTGGAGGGCTACCGGCAGGCCCATCCCCTGCAGACGGCTGCGCTGATGTTCCTGGTCTACGTGCTGGTGACGGCACTCTCGCTGCCCGGCGCGGCGGTGATGACCCTGGCGGTGGGAGCTATTTTCGGCCTGTTCTGGGGTACTGTGCTGGTCTCATTCGCCTCAACCGTGGGCGCCACGCTGGCTTTTCTCATATCGCGTTTTCTGTTGCGGAATATGGTCCAGGCACGCTTTGGCGATAAGCTGAAGGCGATCAACAAGGGCATTCAAAAAGATGGTGCGTTTTACCTGTTCGGGCTGCGCCTGGTGCCCCTGTTCCCCTTCTTTGTCATCAACCTGGCTATGGGACTGACCAGTCTCAAGACCATTACCTTCGCCTGGGTCAGCCAGGTCGGTATGCTGCTGGGAACCATCGTCTACGTGAACGCCGGCACCCAGCTCGGCAAGATTGACTCCCTGTCCGGCATCCTGTCGCCGGGCCTGATCCTCTCTTTCGTGCTGCTGGGTCTGTTTCCGCTCATCGCGCGTAAGATCCTGGACAGCATCAAGGCGCGCCAGGTACTCAAACCCTACCGCAAGCCGGACAGATTCGACCGTGATCTGGTGGTGATCGGTGCCGGCTCCGGCGGCCTGGTATCAGCCTACATCGCGGCGGCGGTCAAGGCCCGGGTCAGCCTGATCGAGAAACACAAGATGGGTGGCGACTGCCTGAATACCGGTTGTGTGCCATCCAAGGCGCTGATCCGTTCGGCCCGTTTCCTGGAGCAGACCCGGCGGGCCAGGGATTATGGCTTCGAGTCGGCCAGTGCGGAGTTTGATTTTGCCCAGGTGATGGAGCGGGTACAGCAGGTGGTGAAGTCGGTGGAGCCCCACGATTCGGTGGAGCGCTATACCGGGCTGGGTGTGGATGTGATCCAGGGGGAGGCGATGATCAAATCCCCTTATGAGGTAACGGTGAATGGCCAGACCCTGACCACCCGCAATATTATCGTGGCAACCGGGGCGCGTCCCTTCGTGCCGCCGATCCCCGGCCTGGATCAGATTTCCTATCTCACCTCCGATGACCTGTGGACGCTGCGGGAGCTGCCGAAGCGGCTGCTGGTGCTGGGGGGCGGCCCGATCGGTTGCGAACTGGCCCAGAGTTTTGCCCGTTTCGGTTCCCAGGTAACCATTGTAGAGATGGCGCCCCGCCTGATGATCCGTGAGGATGAGGATGTGGCGGAGCTGGTAGCCACCCGCTTCCGGGCAGAGGGGATTGAAATCCTGGCCGGCCATACCGCCAAATCATTTGAGGTGGTGGACGGGGAGAACCGCCTCACCGCGGAGTACCAGGGCGCGACTGTCTCCATCCCCTTCGATCAGGTGCTGGTCGCTGTTGGCCGGGCCGCCAATACCACCGGTTTCGGGCTGGAGGAGCTGGGGGTGCGCATCAGCGAACGGCGCACCATTGAAGCCAACGAGTTTTTACAGACCAATTTCCCCAACATCTATGTCTGTGGTGACGTGACCGGTCCCTACCAGTTCACCCATACCGCCGCCCACCAGGCGTGGTATGCAGCGGTCAATGCCCTGTTCGGCAGTTTCCGCAAGTTCAAGGTGGACTACTCGGTCATACCGTTTGCCACCTTCACCGACCCGGAAGTAGGGCGGGTAGGTTTGAACGAGATGGAAGCCAGGCAGCAGGGCGTGGCTTATGAGGTCACCACCTACGGTCTGGATGATCTGGATCGGGCGATTGCGGATGGAGAGGCGTATGGCTTTGTTAAGGTGCTGACAGTACCCGGCAAAGACAAGATTCTTGGTGCCACCATTGTCGGCGAGCATGCCGGCGATCTGATTGCCGAGTTTGTCACCGCCATGCGCCACGGCCTGGGGCTGAATAAGATTCTGGGTACTATCCACATCTATCCCACCTGGACCGAGGCCAACAAGTTTGCCGCCGGTAACTGGAAACGGGCCCATGCGCCGGAAAAATTGTTGCAGTGGGTGGAGCGCTACCATGCGTGGCGCCGTGGTGACTGAGCAACTGCGGAGATGAAAAAACAAAAGGGTTGGCAGTTTCCTGCCAACCCTTTGTTTTCTCACGAATTTGGTACTCCGTAGGGGACTCGAACCCCTGTTGCCGCCGTGAGAGGGCGGAGTCCTAGGCCACTAGACGAACGGAGCAGTGCGCTCAGGCGAGGCGTATTATACCCACAGTTTGTTTGTACTCAACCCATAATGGCCATTTTTTTTAGTTGCCTGATTCTGTACACTCTGGGCGCCGCATTCTTTTAGCAGTTGATAAGGAACTTTAAAATAGCTACGCCCCATATCATTCCCCGCCCTGAACACAACATCTCCAGGGCCAATATCAGTGAAAATGCCACCAAGGTGCTGTACCGCCTCAAGGCGGCCGGATATCAATCCTACCTGGTGGGTGGCGGTGTGCGCGACCTGTTGCTGGGTCGGGAGCCGAAGGATTTCGATGTGGCCACCGACGCCACGCCGGAACAGGTTAAGGAGGTTTTCCGCAACTGCCGGCTGATCGGTCGCCGGTTCCGGCTCGCCCATGTCCATTTCGGGCGGGAGATCATCGAGGTCGCCACCTTCAGGAGCATGCAGGATGCCTCCGAACCGGGCGACCGGGAGACCGAGAACGGCATGCTGGTGCGGGACAATATCTACGGCACCATCGAAGAGGATGCCCTGCGCCGCGATTTCACCATCAATGCCCTCTATTACAATATCGAGGACTTCTCCGTGGTGGATTACGCCGGTGGCATGGAGGATCTGCAGTCCGGTGTGCTGCGCCTGTTGGGCGATCCTGACACCCGTTACCGGGAAGACCCGGTACGCATGCTCAGGGCGGTCCGGTTCGCCGCCAAGCTCGGCTTTATGATCAATCCGTCCTGCGAAAAGCCCCTGTTTGAGATGGGCAGCCTGTTACAGAGCGTGCCGGCAGCACGGCTGTTCGAAGAGGTGCTGAAACTGTTCATGGCCGGTGTGGCGTTGCACAGCTTCGAGAAACTGCGTCACTATGGCCTGTTTGCCGAGTTGTTCCCGGAAACAGAGCGCTGCCTGAGCCATGAAGATCATGAATTTCCCATCACCTTCGTGACCCGCGGCATGCAGAATACCGATGCCCGGATTCGCGAGGGCAAACCGGTTACGCCGGCGTTCCTGTTTGCCGTACTGCTGTGGGAACCGGTACGACAACTGTTCGAGCGCCTCCGGGCGGCGGGTGAGCCACCCCTGCCCGCCATGCAGCAGGCCGGAACCGATGTCTTGATGGATCAGCTGCAACGGGTGTCGATTCCCAAGCGGTTCAGTATCCCGATGCGCGAAATCTGGAATCTTCAGCACCGCTTTGAACAGCGGGCGGGAAAACGCCCCTATCGACTGATGACCCATCCCCGTTTCCGGGCCGCCTATGATTTCCTGTTGTTGCGGGCAGAAGCCGGTGAAGTGGACCGGGAACTGGCCGACTGGTGGACCGCATTTCAGGAGCGTGATGAGGAAGAGCGCAACCAGATGGTGCGGCAGGCCAACAGCAGTGGCGATAAACCCCGTAAGCGCCGGCGGCGCCGTAAGCGTCCCGCCAAACCGGCAGATCCGAGTTAGTCAGGCGACCGATGCAAACAACGGCGAAGGGGGAAACCTTGATCAGCGCCTATATCGGGTTGGGCAGCAATCTGGCCGAACCGGTGGCGCAGATCAGGCAGGCCTGCGAAGCGCTTAAACAGCTGCCCGACAGCCGCTTGCTGGCCTGTTCCAGCCTCTATAGCAGCCCGCCCATGGGCCCGCCGGATCAACCCGACTATATCAATGCGGTGGCGGCCCTTGAGACCCGTCTCTCCCCCCACGCCCTGCTGGCAGAACTTCAGGCGATCGAGCAGTCACAGGGGCGTGTCCGGGAAAGGCGCTGGGGAGCCCGCACGCTGGATCTTGATCTGCTGATCTACGGCGACCGGCAGATCAACGACGAACTGCTCACCGTGCCCCACGCCGGCCTGCCGGAGCGGGCGTTTGTCCTCTATCCCCTGCAGGAGATCGCCCCCATGCTGGAGATACCGGGGCAGGGCGCGCTGGCGGATCTGGTGGCCGGATGTCCGAAGAGTGGCCTGAAACGCTATGGGTGAACCTGACGTGACCCCGCCCGGCTACATTGTCGTGGAGGGCCCTGTAGGCGTGGGTAAAACCAGCCTGGTGAAACGACTGGCGCACAGCTTTGCTGCCCACAGTCTGCTGGAAGAGGCGGAGCAGAATCCGTTCCTGGAACGCTTTTACAGGGATGGCAAGCAGGCCGCCTTCCCCACCCAACTGTTTTTTCTGTTTCAACGCAGTCGGCAACTGGCGGAGTTGCGCCAGCAAGACCTGTTTCAGCGCACCCTGGTGGCGGACTATATGTTGGAAAAGGATCGGCTGTTTGCCAAAATCAACCTGGATGAGCACGAATTGGACCTGTATGAGCAGGTCTATCAGCGGCTCTCCATGGAAGCGCCGGCGCCGGACCTGGTGGTCTACCTGCAGGCGCCGGTTGACGTGTTGCTGGAGCGTATTCAGAAACGGGGACGTCACCAGGAACGCACTATCGAGGCCGATTATCTGCAGCTACTGAGCAATGCCTACACCGATTTCTTCTACCATTACGAGAAATCGCCCCTGCTGATCGTCAACGCGACCGAGATCAATCCCATTGACCGGGAGAGTGACTATCAGCTGTTACTGGAGCGTATCTGCGAAGTACAGAATGGAAAACATTATTTCAATCCGACACCACTCCTGATGTAATATTGCGCCGCACAATGCGGCTTACGATTCCGGCTAAATTTAGTGGAAAGTGAAAGAACGGGGAAAAAATCATGTCCCATGTGACAACCGCGACACTGATACAGATGAAGCAACAGCATGAAAAGATTGCTGTTTTGACCAGTTATGACGCCAGTTTCACCAGCCTGGTGGAAGATGCCGGGGTGGAAGTGATCCTGGTGGGCGACTCGCTCGGAATGGTGATCCAGGGACAGGAGAGCACACTGCCGGTGGATGTGGATGACATTGTCTACCACACCCAGTGTGTGGCACGCGGCCGCCGCAATGCGCTGTTGATTGCCGATATGCCGTTCATGAGTTACAGCTCCGCCGAGCAGGCGCTGGGAACCGCCGGCCGACTGATGAAGGACGGTGGTGCCCATATGGTGAAGCTGGAGGGCGGCGCCACCCAGCTGGAGACGGTGGGTCAGCTCACCGCCAACGGTATCCCGGTCTGTGCCCACTTGGGTTTGTTGCCCCAGTCGGTGCACAAGCTGGGCGGCTACCGGGTGCAGGGCCGGGATGATGAATCGGCCCGTATCATGAAAGAAGATGCCCTGTCGCTGGAAGCGGCGGGCGCCCAGATGCTGGTGCTGGAGTGTGTGCCCAGCGGTCTGGCCCGGGAGATCAGCGAAGCGCTGGAGATCCCGGTAATCGGTATTGGCGCCGGTCCCGATTGTGACGGCCAGGTCCTGGTCCTGTACGACATGCTGGGAATCACCCCGCGTCAGCCACCCCGTTTCGTCAAGAACTTCATGCCAGGCGCTGACTCCATCGCCGAGGCGATTGAACACTATGTGAAGGCGGTCAAGGACGGCAGCTTCCCCGATGCGGAGCACAGCTTTAAATGATTACCGTCGAAACTGTCGCTGACCTGCGGCATACCATCGCCAAGTGGCGGGCGGCCGGCGAGCGTGTGGTGCTGGTCCCCACCATGGGTAACCTGCACGAAGGTCATCTGGACCTGGTACGGGAGGCACGCTCCCTGGCGGATCGGGTGGTGGTCTCGATTTTTGTCAATCCACTCCAGTTTGGCGAAGGTGAGGATTTTGCCTCATACCCGCGAACCCTGTTTGACGATTCCGACAAGCTGAGCGCTGTAGAGACAGATCTGCTGTTCACACCCCAGGTGGAGGAGATGTATCCCCGCCCCCAGCAGGAGCAGACCCGGGTGGAAGTGCCGGGCCTGTCCGATCTCTATTGCGGCACTTCGCGTCCCGGCCATTTTGTCGGTGTAGCCACGGTGGTCTGTAAACTGTTCAACATGGTGCAGCCGGACGTGGCGCTGTTCGGTGAAAAGGATTATCAGCAACTGCTGGTGATTCGGCGCATGGTGGAGGATCTCTCCCTGCCGGTGGAAATCCGCGGGCTTCCGACTGTGCGCGAAGTGGACGGCCTGGCCCGCAGTTCCAGAAACGGTTACCTGAGCGATGCCGAGCGCTCCATCGCGCCGGCCCTCTACCGGCAGCTGCAACAGACCGCGCAAGCGATAGAGCAGGGCCAGCGCGACTATGCGGCGCTGCAAAGTGCGGCACTGAACCGCCTCGAGTCGGAAGGGTTGAGGCCCGACTACTACGCTATCTGCCGCGCCGCCGACCTGGCGGAGCCGGGACCGGATGACCGCGAGTTGGTGATTCTGGCGGCCGCCTACCTGGGCAAGGCTCGCCTGATTGATAATATCCAGGTGAACCTGAAATAGCGGTTCGATCCACTCCGTTACCCGTCCCGTCGCCCGTGTCACCCCCGCTGATAACAGTGTCGGGTGCTAGTGAAAATGACCGCCGCGGGTGACCCGGGTCGCCCGGCTCGGTGCAAGGGGGCTGTCGCCTTAGACACTCCCTGTCGGGACAGGTAGACTTGCCCGCAAATATCGCTACCCGGAATTGAAGGAGCCAATGCATCATGTGGCGTCTGTTGCTACCGATTTTATTGCTGTTGTCGGGACTCTCCCAGCCAATCCTGAGCCAGGAGGCGGCCACCGGAGCGGAGACTCCGGCGGTCAAGGCGGAGCCGCCGGAGACGCTCCTATCCCCCCGTGCCACCATGGAGACCTTTCTCCATGCCATGAACGATATCAAGCGGGGTGATCCGGAACGCATCGATGACGCGGTGACTGCTCTGGATCTGACCGACGTCAGCCCGCTGGTGCGCCGGGAACGGGGTCGCGACCTGGCCTGGATGCTGCTGGAGGTGATGGACCGCACCCGGATAATCGATACCCAGCGGGTACCGGCCAGAAAAACCGGCAAACCCTACCTGTTTTCCAGCTATAAAAACGGCAATATCCAGATCAGTCGAATGGAGGATGGTCGCTGGCTGTTCGACCGGGAGAGCATCGGCCGGCTACCCGATATACTGGACGAACTCTCTTCGACCAAGCGCATAAAAGGGGATGACGGTACGGAGTACCTGCCCTGGCATCTGCGCCTGAGACAACAGATACCGGAGCGCTTCAAGCAGAAAAACTTCCTGCTGGAGAACTGGCAGTGGATCGGTATTTTTATCATCATCCTGGTGGGCGTGGTGGCCGATAAACTGGTCTCCATGATACTGCGCCTGCTGGTGCGGCGTTGGAAAAGCCAGGTTCCCCACAGTGAATTCCAGACCCTGTCCGACGAGATACTGCGACCGTTCGGCATGATGGTGATGGCGGTGATCTGGTGGATCGGGATCAACCTGCTCGGACTGGACGAGGCCTCCCTGCTGGTACTGTTGGTGGCGGTCAAGTTTCTCGCCAGCATGTCCGGTGTCTGGGCCGCCTATCGGCTGGTGGATATCGTGTCGGTCTATCTGCTGCGGCGCGCGCTCTCCACGGAAAGCAAGCTGGATGATGCCCTGGTACCGCTCATCCCCCGTACCCTGAAAATATTTGTCACCGTTATCGGTTTTGTCTTTATCGCCGACAACATCAATATCGACATATCGAGCCTGCTGGCCGGCCTCGGTCTGGGCGGTTTGGCCTTTGCCTTGGCGGCAAAGGATATGGTGCAGAATCTGTTCGGATCGGTGACGGTACTGATGGACCGGACGTTCACTGTGGGCGACTGGATAATTGTCGATAAGGTGGAGGGCTCGGTCGAGCGGATCGGCTTCCGCAGTACCCGTATCCGTACCTTCTACAACTCGCTGGTTACGGTGCCTAACTCCAAGTTCATTACGGCCAATGTGGATAACATGGGGGAGCGGCGCTACCGCCGGCTCTCCTGCAAGCTATCGTTGACCTATGACACGCCGCCGGACCGGATCGAGGCCTTCTGTGAAGGGATACGGGAGCTGGTCAGGCAGCACCCCTATATGCGCAAGGACTATTATCAGGTCTATCTGAACGAGTTTGCCGCCTCATCACTGGATGTATTGCTCTATGTGTTCTGGGAGACCCCGGAATGGAATACCGAGCTGCGGGAGCGCCACCGCTTCCTGCTCGATATCCTGCGCCTGGCGAAGCGACTGGGGGTCGAATTTGCCTTCCCGACCCAGACGCTCTACATGCGTTCGGAAGATATGCCCGACCCGTCCGGGGAGACGCTGGCGCAGCAGCAGGCCCACGATCTGGGTCGACAGGAGGCGTTGGCCGTGGTGAAGGAGTCCACCGGACTTGGTGTAAAACCCCCGCCGGTAACATTTCCCCCCGCTTGATGAATTCAACCGCGTTGCACAAGCTGCTGCTGGCCGCCTGCCTGCTCTGGGGAGTGGAGAGCGGGGCGGCCATTGATCCGGTACAGGCCGGTTATCGTGCCTATCAACAGCAGCAGTGGCGTGATGCCTACGAATACTGGGCACCGGAGGCGGACCGGGGCAACGCTGCGGCGCAGTTCTACCTCAGCGAACTGTTTTACGCTGGCCTGGGTGTGGAGCCCAGCCCGGTAACTGCGCTGACACTGCTGATCATGGCGGCTGAAGGTGGGCATGGGGCAGCGGCCTACCGCCTTGGCAACCTCTACCACACCGGCGAATTGATCGAGCCGGACTCGAAGCGGGCGCTATTCTGGTGGCGCCGGGCCGCCGGGCAGGGTGAAGTGTCAGCCCAGTTGCGGTTGGGTGCGCTCTACTATCTTGGCTGGATGGTGGAGCGGGACCTGAACCAGGCGCAGGAGTGGTACAGGCGTGCCGCCGAGAACGGATCGCAACGTGCGGCGGTTATGCTGGAACAGCTGTCCGCCATGAAATCACCCCGTTACGATCACGCGGTGGAGTTGATGCGCTTTTCCGACAGCCGCGCCATTTCCCTGCAGTCGGAGACGACCAGGGACGGCGTTGTGGCGGGCTCAAGCGAACTGTCGCTGGTGGCGGCGGGGCAGAGTCTCAGGTTGCAGGGCGAGCCGGTGACACCAGCGGATGCCGCACTGGCTGGGAGTACGCCAGCGCCGGCGAAGTCTGTTTCTGATGCGGCCATTGTTGCTGGCCAGGATGACCTGGACTGGATTGCCGCCCAGCCTGAAGAGAATTTCACACTGCAGCTGTTCAGTAGCGACAAACGGGAGAGCGCCGAGCGGCTGGCGCGCATGTTAAAGAGCCCGTGGCCGGTTGTTATTCTGCCTTTCGACCGGTTCGGCTATCGCTGGTTTGGCGTCCTGGCGGGCAGCTTCGAGACGCTGGACCAGGCCAAGCAAGCGAAACAGCAGTTGCTGGCGGATAACTCCATAGAGCCTCCCTGGATCAGACGTTTCCGGCGTATCCTGCCGCAGGAGTGAGCAGACCTGCGGCAGGCAAACGGTCACCCCTGGTCGAGTCCTCCCATGCAGAGATATTTCATCTCGATGAATTCATCCAGACCGTAACGGGATCCTTCCCGGCCGATACCGGACTCCTTGACGCCACCGAACGGCGCCACCGCGGTAGAGATAATCCCTTCGTTAATCCCCACCATGCCGGTTTCCAGGGCTTCCGCCACCCGCCAGACCCGGCCGATGTCCCGGGCATAGAAGTAGGCCGCCAGACCGAATGGCGTGTCATTGGCCAGATCAATCGCCTCCTGTTCCGTCTTGAACTTGAACAGGGGAGCGACCGGGCCGAAGGTCTCCTCGCAAGCAATGCGCATATCGGCTGTCACATCAGCCAGGATGGTTGGCTGGTAGAAGGTGCCGCCCAGTTCGTGCAGCTGTCCGCCGGTCATCAGTCGGGCGCCCTTGGCGATCGCATCGTCCACGTGCTGTTGCACCTTGTCCACCGCCGCCTGGTTGATCAGCGGCCCCTGTTGCGAATCGCTGGTGAGGGCCGGGCCGACCTGCAGGGCGGCCACCGATCTGGCGAGCTTTTCGGCGAACTCGTCATAGACCTTCTCCTGCACCAGGAAACGGTTCGTGCAGACACAGGTCTGGCCGCTGTTGCGGTATTTGGAGGCCAGTGCACCGGCAACCGCAGCGTCGATATCCGCATCGTCAAACACCAGGAAGGGGGCATTACCACCCAGCTCCAGGGAGATCTTCTTCACCGTGTCGGCGCACTGGGCCATGAGCAGTTTGCCGACGGCAGTGGAACCGGTGAAGGAGAGCTTGCGCACCAGCGGATTGCCGGTCAGCTCACCACCCACCGCGACCGCATCATCGGTAGGCAGTACGTTGAATACGCCGGGCGGAATGCCCGCCTCATCCGCCAACGCCGCCAGTGCCAGGGCCGAGAGCGGGGTGTCGGGCGCCGGTTTGATCACCACGCTACAGCCCGCTGCCATGGCCGGTGCACACTTGCGGGTGATCATGGCATTGGGGAAGTTCCAGGGGGTAATGGCGGCTACCACGCCGATGGGTTGCTTGATCACTACAAAGCGTCTGTCCGGCGCGGGTGCGGGTATCACATCCCCGTAAACCCGCTTGGCCTCCTCGGCAAACCACTCGATGAAGCTGGCGCCGTAGACGATTTCGCCACGACTCTCGGCCAGCGGTTTGCCCTGTTCCAGGCTGAGAAGCTGGGCCAGCTCTTCCTGGTTGGCCATGATCAGGTCATACCAGCGGCGCAACAGGTTGCCACGCTCCTGTGCGGTGTACTTGCGCCAACTGCGAAAGGCCACTTCCGCCTGCTCGATGGCCCGCCGGGTCTCGGCGGCACCCAATGAAGGAACCTGGGTGATCTCGCTGTTATCAGCCGGGTTGGTTACTGCAAAGGTCTGGCCGTTGTCGGCGTCCACCCACGTACCATTGATATAGGCCTGGTTTTTTAGAAGTGCGTTACTGGTCATCTGGTTATGCCACCCTGAGTCTGCTGATACGTACCCTATCAAGAGTATTTCATCATGACGCCATTACAAACAGCGATCAACAAGCGGTTTGGGCTGAATCCCGGTGTCAGTGTACCGGGGTGGTGGCCGGATTATCGATCGCCGATTGATAGCATTGCAGGTAGGCATCCAGGGTGTCATGGGCCTGGAAGTTCTGTTCCATGCACTGGACGGCCAGCTTTTCCCACCAGATCGGCGGTTTCGCGTGTAACTTGCTGGCCCGGAGGAGGGCATCGGCCAGTTGCCCGGTGCTGGCGTCGGCAGCGAGAAAACCGCTGGCGGTGCCGTGTAGCAGATTGGCCGGTGTGGCGTCTGTCACCGCGTCCCGGATTGATGCGGAGGCATGGGCAATGGGCACGGTTCCGTAGCTGAGGGCGCATTGCGCCTGCTGTGCCGAGGGGTAAAACGGTGCCGGCATCAGCAGGCAGTCGCTGCCGGCCAGGATTCGGTGCCAGCCGGCCGCCGTGTCCACCGGATGTACGCTGAGTCGTCCGGGGAAGCGTTCCGCATTATCCAGCAGTGGCTGGAGGATGGGATCCGCCGCCCGGCCCGCCGCCAGTATGTGAACAGGAGTATCGGGTGGGATGGTTTCCAGCAGCCCGATAATCTGCTCGGTATCGGCCCCGTTGTGATCTGTTGCGAGAAAGCTGATCAGCAGATCACGCTCATCCAGTTGCAGATTCAGTTCAGCCTGCAAGCGGTTTCTGTTGAGCCGCTTCAACTCGAACGACGAGCTGTCGTAGTGCTGCTCCAGGTATGGGTCGGTGGTGGGGCTCCAGCGTTGATAGTCGATACTGGAGGGGATGCTGGCCAGCCGGTCGGCACGCTGTTTCAGCAGGGGCGCCAGTGGATAAGCATCCGGATTCTGCAGCAGTTCCTGGCGATAGCCCGCGCTGGGCAGCAGGAGTTCGTCAGCCGTCAGGATGGCTCCCTTTTCAAAGGAGAACTGTCCGCCCATCTCCAGGGCGCCTGATTTCAGCAGTTCCACCGGCAGTGATAGGGCCTTTATGTGTTCATTCTGGCAATAGTGGTGGTTTGCCTCATGCATGGAGTAGATGGTCGCGGGGCGACTCCACTCTCCGGAAAGCAGGGATATGGCCAGTGCACTCTGCCAGCCGACACCATGGAGCAGGTCGGGTTGCCAGTTGATACCGGCCTGGTTGATCGCCACCAGTGCCACGATGCGACTGAAGAGCCCGAACTGCACGGCCTCTGACAGTGCCGCGTCATTGGCCGAGCCGGTCTCGTCCGGTATATCCACCAGGTAGAGGGTACCGTTCTGCTCGGTCTTTTCGCGCAGAATGCGGGCTTCCCGGCTGGTGCCCGGCAAGCGGATGCGGGATATCTGGGAACCTTCGCCGGTCCGGGCCAGCAGCGCGGCATAGGCAGGCACGATCAGGCGTACGTCATGTCCTGCTTCGCCCAGCGACCGGGGCAGTGTGGCGACAAATTCAGCCGCCTCACTACAGCCGTGCAATTCCGGTAAGACACCTGATGCGAAAAGGACTCTTTGGGGTGGCAGTGACAGATCTCTGTTCATGGAAACTGGTGTAGCGTTTTGCTTCCCGGTCGCTGAATAGCGATCACTTGTTATTGTGATTGCGCCTTTCGATTATGTGAGATCCCTGGCTGTGCAGCACGACCGGGCGTTAGCAGAACACGCAATCCAAAAGACGCTGTACTGTTTTTAATCCCTTATCCACGGAGACGGCCATTAGAACGGGTGGCCGGACCGAAGGTTGGTGAAATTCCCGAATTGATCACCGCCTTCCTGGCACTGTGCGACCCAGTATATACATATTTCAGGAACCAAGCGAGTTTTACCCTAGGCATCCAGCAGGCCGCGAACAACCTGTAACCAGGCGCGCGCAATATTGGTCCGGTTATAGCCGCCACCGCCCAACGCCAACAGGCGGCCTTCACAATTGATCCGGGCGTACTCCGCCAGCCTTTTTGCAGTCTGGTAGTGTGCCTGGCCGGACAGCTGCAGGTGGGTGATGGGATCTCCGGCGAGACTGTCGGCACCACACTGCAGGATAATGAATTCAGGTTGAATCCGTTTCAGGAAGCGTGAAATTTCCGGCCAGTGGCGGAAAAACTCCCGGTCATCCGCACCGGGTGGCAGCGGTATGTTGAGCTTGCTACCCTGCGCGGCACCCGTGCCGCATTCACTGCTGTTTCCAGTGCCGGGGTAGAGGTAACGACCATCCTCATGCAAATCGATAAACAGCAGATCCGGATCGGCTTCGAAGGCGTAGTAGACCCCGTCTGCATGGTGGGCATCGATGTCGACATAGAGTACCCGCTTTACCCCATGCCGCCGGCGCAGTGCCTCGATGGCAATACCACAGTCGTTGAATACACAGAATCCCGCTGACGCGTCCCGGCGGGCGTGGTGCAGACCGGCAATGGGTACAAATGCCTGGCTGGTGTTGCCGGACATGATCTCATCGACCGCGTCCAGCACGCTGCCCACGACGACCAGTGCGGTTTCAAATATGCCCGGAAATACCGGGGTGTCCGCATCCAGCATGCCCACACCCAGGCCGGAGAGTTGCTTGACCCGGTCCACATATCGGGCCGTGTGGAACAGGCGGGCATCCGCGGCGGTGCCCTGAACCGGCGTTCGGATGGTGCAGTGTTGCGGTAATGCCGATTGCTGAAAGGCGTGCCAGAAGGCTGCAAAACGGTCGGAGCCGAGCGGATGTCCGTCACCAAAGCCATAGCGCGCCAGCGCTTCACCCGCGTAGATGAACATGCTTCTCCCTGCCGGTTGCTGGTGGTAGCGGCTGCCGGGCGACTGGCATGGGGTTCAGGAGAACAGACGGCTGAGCCAGGAGCCTTTTTTCTCCCGGGAACCTGACTGACCTGAATGATTTTGCAGTAGCGCCGGGCGTTTGATCATATTCTTCAGGCATTGATTGCATATTTCGTTGTACAGGGTGCGGGACTCTTTCAACAACGCCTCCTTGTCCCGAACGAAGTAATCACTGGCACTGGAGTTGAACGCATCGACAATATCCTGAAAACCGGTAAAGGTCTCGGCAATGACGAACTGCACCGATTCATTGTTAAGGAAAACCAGCTCGTCAATCATCTCCCGCAGTGACTTCTCTTTCTTTTTCTCCTGGCCCATCAGGCCTTGCAGCTTTATTTTCAGGATTTCACTGAACTGCTTGAAGTGGTCGGTTTTCTGATCGTCGGGCACCAGCATGGAACGGTCTACCACGATCTTCAGCTGGGCGATATTCTGTATCAGGTGATAGGTGGTGAGGTTGGAGATCAGGCGTCGCATTCTCTCCAGCTCCAGTCTCTGCTTGTCGGCAATCAGTGCCTGGCTGTGGGCCAGCAGCGTGTCATTGGAAAAGAGAATGGAGTAGATCTTGATCCAGCCGGCCAGTTGGCTCGGACTCAGGGCGGTGGAGATACTCAGGGCGGATCGCTCCAGCTCGGCAAAGGGTTTGTCGGCCGCATTCTGCATCTGCTTGTCTGAGAGTTCGAACACCTCTTTAAGGCAAACCAGTTTCTCCAGGGCGATCCTGGCCTTGGTTTCGTACTCTTCTGAGAGTTGCCTGGCATTGGATGCGATCTGCTTCAGGAACTCGTTGGTGAAGGCCAGTTCCCCTTCGATCATGCGGTGGCGCAGGCGCATCTGCTCTTCGGCGCAGAGAAACTCGTCGATAAAGGTGGCGGATAGCTTGTGCAGAATGGCCGGTTCGTCACTGTTAAGCTGCGCCAGCAGGTCATCGAATATCTTTCGCGCCTTGGGCGACAGTGTCTGGGGGCTTTTGTAATGCATGACGGACGAGATCCGGCCGGCAATGTTGCGATAGGTTTCGTCCGGCAGCAGGGCGTGCTTTTTTATATATTTGAGCAGGTTCAGCAACGCCAGGTGTAACGCTACCTGTCTGGCCAGGCTCGGCTCAATGCCGGTTGCCCGGTACTCCCTGAACAGATCGTGCTCGGTGGACTCGTGCCCGGTTTCCGGTTGATCGTCCTGGCCATTTTCCGGCTCCAGCATGAGCTTGATGACCCGCATCAGAAACGGTTTTACCGACAGGTATTTGTAGTTGTCCCGCAGGAGGTTGTGTAACTGGTTGAACTGGCTGTTCAGCAGGGCGGCGTTTTTAAGCGGGAAATTGCTGTAGGGTTGCAGCAGATTGGAGATGATCCGGCGGCCTTTTTCAATCCGGACCAGTGCGTCCTTGTACTCAGAAACCAGGTCGTCAGTCAGTTTCTTGCTGTCACTGTGCTGCGGGTTCTGTCGTATGGCGGCGAGAAAGTCATCGGGCATTTTGGATGCCAGATAGACATCGGCGACCTCGCTGCCGAATTTCTTCCGGAGCTGTTTGGCAATCTCGAAATAGTTGGCATGGATGACCCGTTCCGTGCTGCTGTTCAGCTGCGCTTCCAGTTCATCGATCAGCGCAGCCGCGAGTTGCTCCTGTTTAACCTGTGGTGCACTTAATCGCCCACTGGCGCGCAGCCGTTGATAGGTGGTCATGTGATCGGGGGCATGCCGGATCTGATCCACCAGGCGAATCAGACCCAGTATGTCCCGTTGATCATACTTCGCCAGCAGGGCCGTTTGCTGCGCCGATAATTCCATCGTTCAGGAATCCTCAGTTAACTTTGGCCTACACCGGTGTGTAGGCCATACCTTCGATTGGGTCGCCCGAACTGCTCCGGCCAGGCCGTCCCCGGTCATGTTCAGTCCGGCGGTGCGGGAGTGCCCCTACCTGTATACAGAAGATAGTCAGCCCACGGCAATCCGGGCAGTGGAATTGCTGTGCTGGTTCTCAAATAGGGGCCGCTCCAGGTGGCCAGAACGGTCCGGTCAGGCGTTTTCGCTGCCGGTGGTTAACCGGTAGTGTGCCATTATCCCGCTTCAATTTCCTTGTCGGCCAACAGGCGGCCGGCAGCCGGGGACAGGTGCTGAACTGGTGCTGGCACAGCTTGTCACGACTATTTCCACCGGCAGCGGTCCTGGAGGGTATTCGGAATACTGATATAAATAGCCTAGAAACAGTTGGTTAGGCGATTATCGTGGTGTGAAATGTGGATTGCTAAAGCAATCTGTCAAGTGGCCGATAGCCTAATTATCTGGAGTTGGAACCGGGGTCTCCGGTAATAACAAGCACATGCACTTAATCTCTTATATCTGGCGGTATTAATGGCAAATTTCATTGATTCGGTAGACAGTCGTACTCAACTGGCGGGTACCAACCGCCTGGAAGTCCTGTTATTCAATCTCGGCCGGGACTCGGTGACCGGCAGAGACGAAACCTTTGGCGTCAATGTGTTCAAGGTACGGGAGGTGATGCGAATTCCGGAAATTACCCGCGCCCCCGATATGCCCGAATCGATCGAGGGCATGGTCAGTCTGCGCGGTAGCATGATTCCCATCATCAATCTGCCGAAGTTCTGCGGCATCCAGTCCGATGAAGAGCCGAACATCCTGATCGTCACCGAATACAACAAACATGTGCAGGGGTTCCTGGTCCATTCGGTGGACAATATCGTGCGGCTCGCCTGGGAAGATGTGAAGGCGCCACCGGAGATGCTGACCCAGCAGCTGGGTGGGCTGGTTACCGCTGTCACGGAGTTGCCGGACAAGCGCATCCTGATGATTCTGGATGTGGAGATGGTACTGGCCAAGACGTCGCGTTTCGGTGAGGCGGAAGCGCTGTTCGAGGGTATCGAGCAGCTCCATCGCGATGATGTCACGGTTCTCTTTGCCGATGATTCAGCCGTGGCCCGGGATCAGATTATACGGACCCTGAAACGGATTGGCGCCAAGTATGTAGAAGCGACCAATGGCGCCGAGGCGTGGCAGAAGCTCAGTGAGCTGGCTGATCGGGCGGATGCCACCGGACACAAGGCCAGCGACTATATCCAGGCGATTCTCACCGATGTGGAGATGCCGGAAATGGATGGTTATGTGCTGACCAAGCATATCAAGCAGGATGCCAGGCTGGCGGATATACCGGTGATTATGCACTCTTCCCTGTCGGCGGATGCCAATCAGGAGCTGGGCAGGGGCGTTGGCGCCGACGCCTATGTAGCCAAGTTCCAACCGGCCGAACTGGCCGCCAAGCTGAAGGAAATTCTGCTTCACCAACCCGAATGACGCCTCACCCGGGTTCTGACACATCGGTCAAACTATGGCTCTGAAGTGCTACTGGCGGAGTGATGATGGATTGGGTTCCTGATCATCTGCGTCTGTTCATCGTTATCGGTGGACTCCTGTTGCTTCTGCTGCTGGCGGGCAGTCTGATTCAGAAATATGAAGAGTATACGGCTGCCAGGCGGCTGGCGGTTCAGCGCCTGATGCTGGGTATTCAACGCATCGAGGATGCGCTGGAGCTGAGCCGTGCAGGGGGCTTGCCTGTCGGGGTTGGCAAGCTGCTGCGCAATGAGCTGCTGGCCCGGTATATCACGGTGCGCCAGGTCAATCCCAGGCAGCCGAACATTCATCAACTGATCCTCCAGGCAGAGGAGCGGGCCAGGATGGAGCCAGAAGGTGCCACCGCTGTCAACGCGGGCGCCTTTAACTCGGTTGAATCCCTGAATCGTTACCTGAAGGGGCTGAACGAGATCTACGGGCTGCTGGAAGGTCGGGGATTGGGGAACCGGCTGGCCGCTGCGGATCGTAACGCCCTGCAATTGAAAGTGGTGGAATTTCAGCTCATGGCCGCCAGCAGTTACTACAGCAGGGTAGCCACAGACTATGCCCGGTCCGGCGACTGGCCGAATGCGATCAGGGCGGCCCGTGCACTGGATTCGTTCATGATGACCCGGCCCCGAAGCAGCGCCACGGCGGTCGGTTTAAGAAACGAAGCCAGGCAGCTGTTGCAGGCGGTCAGTGAACTGCGCATGCCGGGGGAACAGTCGGCCGCCAGTGATCAGCAGGATGCCTGATCGCCCTGTTAAGCCACCGCTGCCTGCCACTGTCCAACCTCCTGTTTCCAGTGCCCGCACTTATCCGACCATGTATAATTCCCGCACGCTCGCCCGGAAGATGAGTGGCCCCGCTCCCCACAACTGCTGAGTTTCTGAGCAGAAAAGCCGGTGGCCTGGTTTTCCGGACCCTACCAACCCCCAGTAGATTCGGATAACAACCATGGATAATCGTGATATCAAATCCCTGCTCTCCAGCGACAGTGCCCTCGGCAACCCGGTAACGGTTCGCGGCTGGGTGCGGTCCCGGCGGGACTCCAAAGCCGGTATCTCTTTCATTCATCTCTACGATGGCTCCTGCTTCGACGCCATCCAGGCGGTTGTCCCCGATACGCTGCCCAATTACCAGCAGGAGGTGCTGAAACTCACCACCGGTTGCGCGGTTGAGATCAGCGGCCTGTTAAGTGAATCCGCCGGTAAGGGGCAGTCCTGCGAGATCCAGGCCAGTAAAGTGACGGTCATGGGCTGGGTGGATGATCCGGATACCTATCCCGTCGCCAAGAAGCGCCACACCTTCGAATACCTGCGCCAGGTGGCCCACCTGCGACCCCGCACCAATGCCTTTGGTGCGATCTCGCGGGTGCGCACCACGCTCGCCAGTGCCATCCACCGTTATTTCCATGAGCGGGGTTATCACTGGGTCAATACGCCGATTATCACCGCCAGTGACTGCGAAGGGGCGGGTGAGATGTTCCGGGTCAGTACCCTGGATCTGAACAATTTGCCGCGGATGGCGGACGGTGCGGTCGATTTCGAGGAGGATTTTTTCGGCCGCGAGGCGTTCCTGACGGTCTCCGGGCAGCTGAATGCGGAGGCTTATGCCCTGGCGCTGAGCAAGGTGTATACCTTTGGCCCCACCTTCCGCGCAGAAAACTCCAACACCAGTCGGCACCTGGCGGAGTTCTGGATGGTCGAGCCGGAGGTGGCCTTTGCTGATCTGAACGATAACGCGGCGCTGGCGGAGGATTTTCTCAAGTATATATTCAAGGCGGTGCTGGATGAGCGGCCGGATGACATGGCCTTCTTTGCCCAGCGGGTCGACAAGGGGGCGATTGAACGGTTGGAGTCGGTAGTGCAGAGCGATTTTGAATATATGGATTACTCGGATGCCATCGACATTCTGCGCAACAGTGGCGAATCCTTCGTGTTCCCGGTCGAGTGGGGCCTGGACCTGCAGTCGGAGCATGAACAGTACCTGGCCGAGAAACATGTGGGACGGCCGGTTATCCTGATGAACTATCCGGCCTCCATCAAGGCGTTCTACATGCGCATGAATGATGATGAAAAAACCGTCGCCGCCATGGATGTACTGGCCCCCGGTATCGGTGAAATTATCGGTGGCAGCCAGCGTGAGGAGCGCCTGGATGTGCTGGACCGGCGCATCGCCGAACTGGGTATCCAGGGTGACATGGGCTGGTATCGGGATCTGCGCCGCTATGGAACGGTGCCCCATTCCGGTTTCGGAATGGGTTTTGAGCGGGTGGTGAACTATGTGACCGGGATGGAGAATATCCGTGATGCCATCCCGTTCCCCCGGACGCCCAAACATGCCCCGTTCTAGGGCGTGCAGTGACGCTGTGGATATGGCAGGACTGGGTGAAGTGCGGGAGGTTTAGCCCGTTTGACGTGGTCAGGGTCGGGATTTGTGATCATCCGGTGCTTCCCGGTCAGCCAGTTCGTTGATCCATTGCTGCATGAAAATCAGCACCACGGTGTGCAGCACGGCGATTATAAGGGCGACACTGGCGGCGACCGCCAGCAGCGGCAGGGGCAGCAGACTGGCAAACAGGATGGAGGCGATGAAGCAGCCAATCACCAGTTGTCCGGAGCGGAATATGTAACGTCGCATAAAGGGGCGCATATGGAGCAGGTTATAGCGACGTACACGCGCTTTTTCACCCCGGCTAGCGTGACTTTCAGCGACCTGGCGGGGTAACGCAAAGGGTGAATAGTACCGGGCGACAAGCTGTAGCAGTGAGACTATGCCTTGATCCATGTTCAGGCCCAGGGTTGTGGATGGGGTCCAGAGTTTAACTATAGTCGTGATTCGTCCCGGCCAGGAGCGCGGCCGGATTCATTGAAGCCGGTGCTGTGTCATCGACCGGACCGGTTTGACCCTGCCGGTCGATGAGTTCCAGCAATCCCTATCTATCCACAACAGCCGCCGCTGGTGCTGCTGTCTCCACTGCAGCAACCGGCCGCTGGAGCCGCACCCGCCAGCCAGCCGGCGATGGCCTCTTTGGATGGGATACCACCCGCATGCACCACCTGTTCATCCAGCACCACGCCGGGCGTGCTCATCACGCCATATTTCATGATCTCGCTTAGTTCTTCCACCTTCTCCAGGGCGATTTCCACCCCGGCGCTCTGGGCGGCCTCTTCGATCAGCCGCAGGGTGGTTTTGCAGTTGGCACAGCCGGTGCCGAGTACTTTAATGGTCTTCATCAGGGTTCTCCTCAGGGAAAGATTAAACAAAAGCGTAGTGCTGATACGTATCAGATCAATATGTTGAACAGGTAGCCGACCACCAGGATGCCGCTGGCGACGACGCCGACAAAGGTGGCGATCAATGGCAGCTTGAGCACCTTGCGCAGAATCAGCACCTCCGGCAGGGAGAGGGCGATCACGGCCATCATGAATGCCAGGGTGGTACCGAGGGCGGCACCCTTGCCGATCAGCGCTTCCACCACCGGGATGATGCCGGCGGCGTTGGTGTACATGGGCACGCCCATCACCACGGCGGCGGGCACCGACCACCAGGCCTCCTTACCCATGAACGAGGCCATGAAGTCCTCCGGCACATAACCGTGGATGGCGGCACCGACCCCGATACCGATCAGGATATAGGGCCAGACCTTACCCACAATCTCTTTCACATGTTGCCAACCGGCCTGGAAGCGGGCTTCCCAGCTTAAACCGGCGCTGTTGTCCGGCACATTATTGCCGGCCTGTATATCCCGCACCCAATCCTGCAGGTGTTTCTCCATGCCCAGCCGGCCGATCACCAGGCCGGCAACAATCGCCACCGCCAGACCCAATCCGAGATAGAGCGCCGCCACCTGCCAGCCAAACAGGCCAAGCAGCAGTGCCAGGGCGATCTCATTCACCATGGGGGCCGCGATCAGAAACGAGAAGGTGATGCCCAGGGGGACGCCGGCGGAGAGGAAGCCGATAAACAGCGGTACCGCCGAGCAGGAGCAGAAGGGGGTGACAATACCGAGTAGGGCCGCCAGCGTATTGCCCAATCCGAGGCGTCTGCCTGCCAGCAGGGCGCGGGTGCGCTCCGGGGCAAAAAAGGTCTGGATAATGCCCATCAGGAAGACGATGCCTATCAACAGCAGCAGCACTTTGGGCGTGTCATAGAAAAAGAAATGGACGGCCTCGCCCAGGTGAGTGGTGCGGTCCAGCCCCACCAGAGAGAGGACCAGATCGGCGAAATCGGTCAGATGAAAATAGATCAAAAACCAGATCGGGGCGGCAATAGCCAGGCCGATCAGCCAGGAGAGGGTTTTCGATGCGGGGCGTTCCTGGATCGATTCCTGGGTAGTGTCGTTCACGTTGGTATCTCCAAAAATATCGCTAGGCCAAAGTATTATCTAAACAGAAGACGATCAACAGCGCAGAAGGATGCAGATTTTTTTAATGTTCCGACCGGTACAGCGGCAATACGGCTGCTGTGGCTTATGGGTTGGGGGTGGCATCCGGTGGGCGGGGAGTGAAGCAGCAGACGCTGCCGTTCTCGTCATAACGCACCTGGCAGGCGCTCTTCAGGTGGGACTTGAGGCGTCGCCGGGCCCGCTGGATGCGGGATTTGGCACCGGCCGGGGAGAGACCTTTCAAGCGGGCGTACTCCACCTGGCTCATGCCTTCAATGTCGCACAGGGTGATCACTTCGCTGTCGGCGGGCGATAACTCCCGCAGGGCACGGGGCAGACATTGGCTCAGATCATCCACGACCGGTGATTCGGTCGCCGTTGTGTGGGGCAGATCCTGGTCCAGCGTTTCGTGGGGTTTGTGGCTGCGGTGGTAGTCGATCAGACGATTCCTGGCTACCCGAAACAGCCAGGCACGGCTGTTCTTCAGGGTGCAGAAGTGATTGCCGGCCGCCAGCGCTTTCAGAAAGGTATCCTGCAGCAGATCCTCCGCCACACTCGTATCCTGCAGCCGGTTGCGCAGATAGCGGCGCAGTTCGGCTTCGTGGTCGGCCCAGGCGGTAAGAACGCAGTTCATGGGATGGATCAATTCTCCATTATTAAATCGGCAAAAAAGGGCGCCCGGTTTCCCGGGCGCGCCTGGTGGCTGGGCAGTTTACCACCTCTGCCGACCGGCCTGACCCGCCATCAACGGGCGGGACCTTGCCGGCAGACGGTCTACCTTCAGAGTAGCAGTATGCCCAGCAGACCGGTCAGCACCGGATAGATCCAGCTGTTGTCCGGGGTCGGGTCGATGCGTTGGGTGGCTCCCCAGGGGCCCTCGAATCCATCCGGTTCCACGTAGCGAACCCGGAAATAACGTACCTGGCCCGATACCGGTTGCAGGGTCAGCCGGGGTTCATCGGGTGACGCTTCCAGCAGCAGTTCGGTAAATGCCGGGTCGGCGGCCAGTTGTACCTGGTAACGCTGGCCTGATATGCCCGACCGCCAGCTGGTGGTGATGCCGGATTCAGTTACCGTCATACTGGCTTCCGGTCTGGCCGGGATCGGCTTGATCTGCCAGTGTCTGCTGTCACTCACCGGCCCCTGTTCTCCCGCCGCATTGAATGAGTAGAGCCGCCAGTAGTAATCACCCGGGCTGCTCAGATCGCCGGTGTCAAATTGGGTGCCGGTGAGTTCTGACTGATCCACCAGCAGGTTTTCGAAGGCCTCATCCGAGGCAATCTGTAACCGGTAGCTGACCGCATCCGACGAGGCGCTCCACTTCAGCTCCGGTTGCTCGCCCCGGAACAGCTGAGCGTCATTGGGTGACAGCGGGATAGGTGGTTGCGGCCGGGCATCCAGGGTGAACGGCTGCACCTGGTTGAGTCCCTCCAGATCCAGGTCATCAATACCCCGCACCCGGAAATAGTAGTCGCCGTCGGGCAGGTCCGGCAGCGGCACCCGGGTGCCGCTGACCTGTTGCTGCCAGAGCGGTGACAGAAAGTCGGCTGTCCGGGAGATTTCCACCCGATAACCCCGGGCATTCTCCAGCGCCTGCCAGGTAACCGGCCAGTTCAGCTGTTCAATCTTTTCCGGCAGCGGGTCGATGGTCGGGGAGGGCAGCAGTTTGCGCGGCGGCAGGGGTGGCTTGCCCGCCTCAACCCGGGTCCCGTAACTGGCCGGCAGCAGGCGGGTCTTCTGCTCACCTGAGACGGCGACCTTGCCCTTCAGCACCTCAAAGGTGGAGGCCTGAAGCTGGGGTCGGTTGGAGAGCCGGTACTCGGTGCCACGCACGGCGCTGATGGCGGACGGGGTGTGGATTTCGAACCGGCTGCCCGGTCCGCTGGCGGGGGTGATGCGGGTATCGCTGCGCCCCTCGATCAGGTGCAGACGGGTGTCCACCATGCCGGTCTCACCATAGGCCGACAGATGGTCGAACCGGATACTGCTGCGGGCGTGCAGGGTGATCAGGGACTGGTCGGCAAAGCGCACAGTGACGTTACTCTCCGGCCCGGTTTCCAACCGGTCTCCCAGGGAGATACGGCCGCCGGGAGCGAGTTCGGTCTGACGGCTGCCGTCCGGGTTGATCAGGGTTACGGTACCGCGAACGGTCACGATCTCGGCGTGAGCCGCGTTGATCCTGATCCACTTCATCGGCACCTTGATCCGGGAGCCGGGCGGCATGCGGCGTGGATTTTCAATCCCGTTGATCTGCTGAAGCTGTTTCCAGTAACCGACTTTATGCAGGTATTTCTGGCAAAAGTTCCACAGGTTGTCACCGGGCACCACGGTATAGATCCAATCCTGAGCAGTGGCATTTGCGCTGGAAAGCAACAGGCATATGCCGATCAGTCCACTCCACCAACGATAATGTCGTTCCGTATACCGCATACATCTCCCCTTAACACCGGATTACTCAACAGCTTTACGGCTGTGGTGAACATTCAATTTTACCTTTAGTTTAGAGAAGTTCCCACCGTAGCGGATGATCGCTCCGCGCCTTCGTAACGGCGAAGTCTCCCAATCACTACTCCCGAACTGTTTTGCTCACCACTCCAGGCCGACCGGAACAAACCGGGCATGGTCAGGGGCACCGTCCGCATACAGCCAGACCGGTTCATGCCGGGACGCCGGCCGGGGCAGGGCGATGAGCGAGCAGGAGACCGTGGCGAAACCGCCCGGCAAGGCCATATTCATGGCGGCATGGGGGCTCTCCAGCGCACTGCCGGAACGGCTGCCGAGCAGGGTGACCCAGTCGCGCCACTGCTGCTGTTCTGGTCGCGGTGGGCTGGCCGATCTGAAGCGGGGCAGCCAGTAGCGGATACGCGGATGGCCGGGATCATCCAGCTCCCGGGAGGCGAGCATGTGCAGGCCCGGCTCAATCCTGAAACAGTCCACGCCATCGCGCTCCTGATCTTCCCGGTTGCGTAACCAGAAACAGTGCTGGTGATCGCCGATAAACAGGTTGAAGGCGCGATAATTATCCGTGGCCAGGCCGCGCAAGGCCTGTTGTGCTGCCTCGGCACTGGGGTGTTGCAGGGCCTGCAGCACCAGATCTCCCCGGCTCTTTTTGCCGGCCAGCGGCCCCAGGGTACCCTCCCGGTTCATGATGGTGGCCACCACTCCCTGCCGGTTCATGCCCTGCCAGGTACCCCCGCCCAGGCGGTCCAGCCCGGCGATCACCGCCGGTTGATCGGGCCAGTGGCGGGCGGGCGGTGCGGATGGCCTGTCGCGCATCTCATCACGGTTGCCGGCCAGTATCAGGGGCCAGGGTTGGTCCGGTTGAAACAGGATTACCAGGGTACACATCAGCTCATTGTCCGCTTCCCGTAGGGTTTCTGAATCAAAGTATGGATAATGGCGTCATGCATAACAACCCGCTGATCCCATCCATCCTGTCACTGCTGCGGGCCGCGCCTGATGGCCTCAGTGAGCATGGGTTGATTAAACAGCTGCAGCAGCTCGGGGCCCTTCCCGGGCGCGGGCAGGGCGGTGATCTGGCACTGTTTCAGAAACACTTCCTGGTCATGAACGGGCTCTATCAGTTGCGGGACAGGCTGTTTGACGAGGGTATCACGCTGCACATTGATCCGCTGGCCATTCGTCTGGCGGCCCGTACCGACCGGGACCGGATCGATCCATCCGTGCCCAGCCAGGATGAACCACTACGCCGTTACTACCTGGACTGGGACAACCTGGAAGGCACCTCCGAGGCCGATGTGGCTGCACTGCTGCAGGGCTTCTGGAAGCGATTTTACGCCTTCGATCAACAGGCTGGGGCGTTGCAACAGCTGGGACTGGCACCTGACCCGGTACCTTCATGGTCCGCGATACAGCGTAATTACCGGCAATTGATCGGGCAGCACCATCCCGACAAGGGGGGCGACCCGGCGCGCTTTATCCAGATCCGCGAGGCCTATGAGCTATTGCAGCAGCTCTACGCCCGGCAATGAGGCGGCCGGTCAGTTGTCCCCTGGTCCGTTGATCAGATTCCCATATCCCGCTTGACCCGGCTGAATGCATCGATGGCAAACTCCAGGTCTTCCCGGCTGTGGGCCGCGGAGATCTGGGTGCGGATGCGCGCCCGTCCCTGGGGTACCACCGGGAACGAGAAGGCCACCACGTAGATCCCCTGGTCCAGCATGCGCCGGGCAAACTCCACCGCCCTGGGTGCGTCGTAGAGCATGATCGGCACGATCGGGTGTGAGCCCGGCAGCAGATCAAAGCCGGCCTGCTCCAGGCCGCTGCGAAACAGCCGGGTGTTCTGCTCCAGACGGTCGCGCAGGTCGCTGGATTGCTCCAGCAGTTCCAGGGCGGCAATGGCCCCGGCTACCACCGGTGGCGCCACGGTGTTGGAGAAGAGATAGGGACGGGAGCGCTGGCGCAGCAGCTCGATGATCTCCTTGCGGCCGCTGGTGTAACCGCCGCTGGCGCCACCCAGTGCCTTGCCCAGGGTGCCGGTGGTGATATCCACCCGCGCCATGCAGTTGCAATATTCATGGGTGCCCCGTCCGTTTTTACCAACAAAACCGACCGCGTGGCTGTCGTCCACGTGGACCAGGGCGTGGTACTGCTCGGCCAGATCGCAGATCCTGTCCAGCTGGGCGTAGTAGCCGTCCATGGAGAAGACCCCGTCGGTGGTGATCAGCTTGAAGCGGGCACCGGCCGCATCGGCCTGTTGCAACTGCTGCTCCAGATCGGCCATGTCGTTGTTTTTGTAACGGAAACGGCGGGCGCGACAGAGTCGCACACCGTCGATAATGGAGGCGTGGTTCAGTTCGTCGGAGATAACCGCATCCTGTTCTCCCAGCAGGGTCTCGAACAGGCCGCCGTTGGCGTCGAAACAGGAGGGGTAGAGGATGGTGTCCTGCATGCCCAGAAACCGGCTCAGGCGGGCCTCCAGGGTCTTGTGAATAGTCTGGGTGCCGCAGATAAAGCGTACCGAGGCGAGTCCGTAACCCCAGGTCTCCAGCCCTTCGGCGGCCGCCTGCCGGATCGCCGGATGCTGGGCCAGACCAAGGTAGTTGTTGGCGCAGAGATTGAGAATCTCCCGATCCTGGTTGACGGAGACGTGTGCCCCCTGCGGAGAGGAGATGACCCGCTCATCCTTGTAGAGCCCGGCATCGCGGATCTGGTCCAGTTGCTGTTGCAGGTGTTGCTGATAATCTCCGTACATGGTGTTTCCCGGCCTGTTGATTGTGTTCGGATGCCCGGACTGGCCGGGCGTTGTTTACGCTACTCTTCCCAGTTCAGTATCACTTTACCGGCCTGTCCTGACAGCATGGCATCGAAACCGGCCTGAAACTCGCTGTAGTGGAAGTGATGGGTGATGATGGGTGAAATATCCAGACCCGCCTCGATGAACACCGACATCTTGTACCAGGTCTCATACATCTCCCGGCCATAGACACCCTTGATGGTGAGCATGTTGAAAATCACCTTGTTCCAGTCGATCCGGGTGTCTTCACTAATAATGCCGAGCAGGGCGATCTTGCCGCCATGGCACATGTGGGCAATCATCTGGTTGAAGGCCTCGGCGTTGCCGGACATCTCCAGTCCCACGTCGAAGCCCTCGTGGATCTGCAGCTCCTGTTTCACCGCCTCCAGACTTTCGGTCCGCACGTCCACCGTGCGATCCGCTCCCAGCCGCTTGGCCAGTTCCAGCCGCCAGGGGTTGACGTCGGTAATCACCACGTGCCGGGCGCCGGCGTGCTTGCAGACGGCCGCCGCCATGGCCCCGATGGGCCCGGCGCCGGTGATCAGCACATCCTCGCCCAGCAGATCAAACTGCAGGGCGGTGTGTACCGCATTGCCGAACGGATCAAAGATGGCGGCCACGTCCAGGTCGATGCCGGGACGGTGCTCCCAGACATTGGACATGGGCAGGGCCAGGTATTCGGCAAAGGCACCGGTGCGGTTGACGCCGATGCCGCTTGTATGGGCGCAGAGATGACGCCGGCCGGCCATGCAGTTGCGACAGCGCCCGCACACCACATGGCCCTCGCCGGAGACAATCTCCCCCGGATGGAAGTCGATCACGTTGCTGCCCACCTCGACGATCTCACCGACAAACTCGTGACCCACCACCATGGGGACCGGGATGGTCTGCTGTGCCCAGCTGTCCCAGTTGTAGATGTGGATGTCGGTGCCGCAAATCGCAGTCCGCTTGATCCTCACCAGCACGTCGTTAATGCCGATAGTGGGACGGGGAACATCCTGCAGCCAGATTCCTTTTCCGGCCTCCTTTTTTACCAGTGCCTTCATCATTGTCATGTTGGAATCCGCCAGCTGCTTAAATCAGGCGCTTAGTCTACTCCAATCAGGGCCAAAGGGGAGCGTTCGGTGGGATGAAATCGGTCCGCATGAGCGCGCGGCCGGGGGGGCGGTATTGCCGGTCCCTTTGTTATCAAATTGTGATAATTCGGTGATCCCGGCTTGATCGTTTGCTGCCGGGTCTCCTGCATACTCCAGCTGGAGATATCTTTACTTGCATGGGAGTAGCCAGATGCTGATCAAGAAGCCAGAAACCATAAAGTCCTCCGAAATTACCGATCAGGCGATCTACCTGAAGCGGCGACAGTTTATCCGTAACAGCGGGTTACTGGGGATCGGCCTGGCCGGATCCATGTTGGGGGCACCCTGGATGAAGCGCTCCTGGGCAGAAGCTGTTCCTGATGGCCCATTTGGCAAGCTGGCTTCCAGCCCATTCAGCAGCGATGAGAAACTGACCGATTACCAGGATGCCACCAGTTACAACAACTTTTACGAGTTCGGTACAGACAAGCGTGATCCCAAACGGCATGCACAGTCGTTTGTTCCGCGTCCCTGGTCGGTGGTGGTGGATGGCGCCTGTGAAAAGCCGGGCACCTATGATCTGGAGGATTTTCTGCGTCCCCATGACCTGGAAGAGCGTATCTACCGGCTGCGTTGTGTAGAGGCCTGGTCCATGGTGATCCCCTGGGTGGGCTTCTCCCTGGGCGACGCGCTGAAACGTTTTCAGCCCACCTCCAGGGCCCGGTTCGTCTCCTTCTACACCCTGCACGACCCAAAACAGATGCCAGGGCAGGGACGGCGGATACTGACGTGGCCTTACCGTGAGGGACTCCGTATAGACGAAGCCATGCATCCGTTAACCATGCTGGCGGTTGGCATGTATGGCAGCGAACTGCCCAATCAGAATGGCGCGCCGTTGCGCCTGGTGGTGCCCTGGAAATACGGCTTCAAGAGCATCAAGTCGATTGTCCGGATCAGCTTCACCGAGGAGCAGCCGGCCAGCACCTGGAACCAGTTGCAGCCCGCGGAATACGGTTTCTATTCCAATGTGAATCCGCAGGTGGATCACCCGCGCTGGAGCCAGAAGAAGGAGCGGCGTATCGGCAGCTGGTTGAAGCAGGAGACCCTGATGTTCAACGGCTATGGGGAGCAGGTGGCGTCGCTCTACCGTGGTATGGATCTGAAAAAATATATCTGACCGGAAGCGGACAAGATGACGCGAACCGAAACTATCAACCGGCTGCTCAAACCCTTGCTGGTGGTCCTGTTGCTGGCGCCCCTGGGGCTGCTGGTTCAGGGCGGCATCCGGGATACACTGGGTGCCAACCCGGTAGAGACCATACTCCACCAGACCGGGCTATGGGCGCTGCGCCTGCTGTTGCTTTCCCTCGCGATTACGCCGCTCTGCCGGGTTACCGGGATCGGTGACTGGGTTCGCTTCCGGCGCCTGATCGGTCTGTTCAGCTGCTGCTATGCCCTGCTCCATTTCAGTACCTATGCGGTGCTGGACCAGGGATTGGATATGGGGGAGATCCTCACCGATGTGCTGAAACGATCCTATGTCACCCTTGGGTTTGTGGCCTTTCTGCTGCTGCTCCCCCTGGCGGCCACTTCCCATAACGGGATTATTCGACGGCTGGGTGGGCAGCGCTGGAAACGGCTGCACCGGCTGGTTTATGTCGCTGGCCTGGCTGGAGTGCTGCACTATCTCTGGCTGGTCAGGGCAGATAGCCTGCCGCCGTTGCTCTACCTGGCCCTGTTCCTGGGATTGATGCTGTTTCGCTTACCGGCCCGAATCCAGTCCGGTCTGGCGGCCCGGCTGTGGAAACTCTCTCCCTTTCAACGTCATCACCGTTTACACGAGGAGGAACCGTCATGAATATGGCAACCATGGGCCGGATATGGCTGCTGTCGGGCGTGCTGCTGGCCGGAAACCTGGCGGCGGACACCCTGCGGATCAGCAGTGGCGAACAACGGGTCAACCTGGTGGAACTGTACACCTCAGAGGGCTGTAGCAGCTGTCCTCCGGCGGAGGCCTGGTTGAATGGTTACCTGGAAACCGAGGGACTCTGGACGGATGTGATTCCGCTCGCCTTTCATGTGGACTACTGGGACTACATCGGCTGGCAGGATCGCTTTGCCCAGGCGCAGTTTTCCCAGCGTCAGTACCGCTACCGGCAGGCGGGGGCGATCGGTGCGGTTTATACACCGGGCGTGCTGCTCAACGGCCAGGAGTGGCGTGGCGGTTTTCGCCAACGACCAGCGGTGGCGGGTGAGGCGGCCGGTGAACTGACACTGGAGATCAACGGGGAGCGCCTGTGGGCCCGGTTCGTGCCGACGGAGAAAGCGACTGGCGTGCTCCGTCTGCATGTGGCGATTTTGGCCTTCGGTCTGACCAGCGAGGTGAGGGCGGGGGAGAACCGGGGGCGTCAACTGGCCCATGAGTTTGTGGTGCTGGCGTTGAACAGCAGTGATTCGTCCGATCTGCAATGGCAGATGACACTGCCCGGGAGCCGTTCAAGTGATGCGGAACGTCACGCCCTGGCCGCCTGGGTCAGTCCGGTGGACAGTCAACAGCCTCTGCAAGCGGCCGCTGGCTGGTTACCGGACAAGCCCTGATCCAGGTTCGGTGACGTCAGGATAATACCACTGAAAAAATAGGCGTTTATGTCGGCTGTCCGGTCGCTATGGTATCATCCGAAACAAATCTGAATCGGGAAATTATCATGCGTGAAGCCGTAACCGCCGTACTCGTCCATGGTGATGAAGTCTTTGTTATCAAACGCCAGAACTATCTGCGCGCTTTCCCTGGCTATTACGCCTTTCCGGGTGGCAAGGTGGACGAGGAGGATGCCGGTTTTGTTTACCAGCATCCGCTGCTGGCAGAGTTCAGGCCGGAGCGTATCCGGGCGCTGGTTCGGGAACTGGACGAGGAGCTGGGCTTCGATCTGGAACAGGCGATCGAGCAGGATCAGGTGGAGCAGATCGATCTGATCGGTGTCGCGGTCACGCCAGCTTTTGAGCGGGTGCGTTTTCACGCCCACTATTACAAGGTTGTGCTGAAATCCAAGCCGCCGTTCCGCCCCGACGTGAATGAGATCGCCTGGTCCGGCTGGCTGCACCGGGACGAGTTCCTGGCACGCTACGAATCGGGTGAAGGGATGATGGTGGTGCCGATCATGCACACCGCCCGGGCGCTTGCGGCAGACATTGCCAGCAGCCCGATTGAGCCCTTCAACCTGGAGTATGATGAACAGCGTGAACTGGCCTATCTTGAGCTGATTCGTGGGCTTGGCTATATACCCACCCCGTCCAACACCCTGCCACCGGCCGAGTATACCTACGCACTGATGGTGGGGGATGGCGACGCACCACGCTATCTGGTGGATCCGGCCCCGGCCTCCGATGAGGTGCTGGAGCGGATGTTCAATACCCTGCAGCGTTATCCGGTGGATGGCATCCTGATCACCCATCACCATCCCGACCACCACGAGCGGGCGCCCGATATCGCCCGCCAGCTCGGTCTGCCCATACTCTGTTCCCACCGCACCCAGGAGCGTCTGTTGGCGTGCAACGGCGCCGATTACCTGGCGGACATCGAGGTGCGGCAGGTGGAAGAGGGGCATCGCCTGACCCGGTGGCTGGGCCGGGATGTGCATTGCTATGAACTGCCGGGACACGATGACGGCATGATCGGCCTGGCCCCTGAAGATATGTCCTGGTTCTTTGTGGCTGACCTGGTACAACCCATGGCGACCGTGGTCATCCCTGAGCCGGAAGGCAATATGCAGGACTATTTCGACACACTGCAACGCATTATCGACCTGCAGCCGGGGGTGATCGTCTCGTCCCACGGAATTCCGATGGGTGGCACCTATGTGCTGGAGAAGACCCTGCAACATCGGGAGGAACGGGAGGCCCAGATTCTCTCCATGCTGGAACAGGGAGATGATCTGGATCAGATAGTGAAAGGTCTCTACCGTGGCATCAACCAGAAGTTGATACCATTTGCAGAGCAGAATGTAAGACAGCATCTGCGCAAGTTGGGCCATGCGGTTTAGGCTGTTTCCGCCTGACCGTCCCGTTACGGGCTGACCGGGGAAATCCGCCCCCATGGGTTCAAATCAAAGCGACCTGACTGTGGCCCGTATCGGGTGGTCGGCCTTGCCGGCCGCACGGCGCTGTCATGAAAGACACGGAAAAAGGGGTAGTCTCTGAAGCTATCGCTTTATTGGTTTTAAAGCTCTTGCAACAAGAGGAATTGTGCATGTCCCAAATGGAAAATATACCCTATAGCGAATTGGAGGTCGGCACGACCGCCAGTTTCAGTAAATCTTTACAGCATGATGACCTGATACTGTTTGCCCAAATCTCGGGTGACGTCAATCCGGTGCACCTGGACGATGTGTTTGCCCAGGAAACACCGTTCAAGGGGCGTATCGCCCACGGCATGTGGACCGGTTCGGTGGTCTCGGCCGCGGTAGCGACCGTATTACCTGGTCCCGGTACCATCTACCTGGAACAGAATCTGCAATTTCGCCGGCCGGTCCGGCCTGGTGACGAGGTTACTGTGCAGTTGACCGTGACCGGAAAGCTGGATGATGCCAAACGCCATGTGGCGCTGGATTGCCAGGTGCATAACCAGGACGGTGTACTGGTGGCGAAAGGCGACGCCCGGGTGATCGCGCCGGATAAGAAAGTAAAACTGGATAAGCCGGTACTGCCGCCAATCAAGATTGGCTAGGGTGGCAACAGGGTAGGCCGGCGACACACGCTGCCGATTGCCGGAGCGGCTTTCATGCCCGGACAATCGGCAGAACCGGTTACCCGGTGTGATCCTCGGCCAACCAGTTGACACTCTCCCCATCGCCGATCTCCACCAGCGGATTGGGCAGGCGGCAGGGCGCACCGTTGATCCAGGCCGGATAGGCCGGCTCCCAATCGTTCAGCAGACCCCGGGCTTCCACCTGAGGATGGTGCTTGGCCTGATCCAGGCTGGGTATGGTTTCAAAGCAGCAATCCACTTCACCCAGCAGACGCTGCCAGTGTTCCAGCGGCTGGGACAGGAACAGCTCCCGTAACTCTTCGATCAGCACGGTCTGGGGCATGTTCTCCAACTGCCGCGGAATCCAGGCCGGGCGATCCACCGCCTCACAGAAGGCGCGCCAGAATTTGGCCTCCAGCGGCGCCAGTGCCAGGAACTGGTTATCCGCTGTCTGATAGATGTTGTAACAGGCTGCACCGCCGTTCAGTAAGAGTTGCTCACGTTGTATGCCGGCACTCTCCTTCGCTTCGCTCAGTCCCAGATACTGCAGGGCCATGGCAGAGTCGAACAGGCTGATGTCGATAAACGCCCCCTTGCCGCTCTTGGCCCGGCCGAGCAGGGCCGACTGTATCGCTGCGACGGCCTGCATGGCCCCCACATGGTCCGCCAGCGGCGGGAAGATGATCATGGGTTGTGCCAGGGTGCCGGTGGCGCTGAGGGCACCACTGGCGGCGCAGTAGTTCAGGTCGTGTCCGGCGTGGTCTCGATAGGGCCCATTCTGTCCGTAGCCCGAGAGTGCGCAGTGGACCAGCTGTGGATTGAGTTGCTCCAGCCGCGCCCGGTCAAAACCGAGCCTGTCCATGACGCCGGGACGAAAGGCCTCCAGCAGTACATCGGCATTTTTTAACAGACGGCTCAGTTCCGCCTTGCCCTGATCCGATTTCAGATCCAGCCTGACCACGCGTTTGCCGCGATTCAGGTGCCGGTAGAGGGCCGAGGGGGTGGCATTATCCGACAGCATGAAGTTGCGCATCGGATCGCCGCGCGGCGGCTCCACCTTGATCACATCCGCGCCGAGGTCGGAGAGCATCCGGGTAGCAAACGGACCCGGAATATACTGGGACAGGTCCAATACCCGGTAACCGGCGAGAAAGCTTTGATTTTTCATGGTTCTATTCAGCCCTGATGGAGATTAGCCTGTACTTTGTTTCAAAATGCTACGGTGTTAAGTCCTGCCCTGTCGAGCGCGGATCCGCTGCCGGCGAGGCTCAGCACCGGACCCGCAGATTAGCACGATTTTTTAATCAATGGGGCGTGGACTGCGACCGGTATCGGGTATGGCGTGTGCCGAATGAGTCACCCGCTGGCCGTCGTTGAGATGGCGCCCCCGCGCGGCGGCGCAGGGGCGGTGGTAAGTCAGAATCCGCAGCCGATCAGACCGGGCTTGGGATCAGTCGTACTGGCGGGTGTCGTCGATCACCTTGCCGTCGTTCGGCAGTGATCCGGGGGCGACCGGCCTGGCGTCACCGCGCACCTTGCAGACTTCCCGGATGCTTTCGGCAATCGCCTTTTCCAGTTCGGGGGAGCTGCTGTCAGCTTCATACTGCAGGGTTAGCTGGTCACTCTCGTTAACCCAGTCAACCACCAGGCGGGCCTTCTTGATCTCCGGGTGCCGTTTCACAACCCGGTCCACCTGCTCCGGATGGATGAACATGCCCCGCACCTTGGCGGTCTGGTCGGCCCGTCCCATCCAACCCTTGATACGGCGGTTGGTGCGGCCGCAGGGACTGATCCCCGGCATGATGGCGGAGAGATCGCCGGTAGCGAAACGAATCAGCGGGTAGTCCGGATTGAGGCTGGTGACCACCACTTCGCCCACTTCGCCGTCGGCTACCGGTTCACCGGTACCGGGTCGGACAATCTCCACATAGACCCCTTCGTCGATAACCAGACCTTCCATTGCGTCGGTTTCATAGGCGATCACACCCAGATCGGCAGTGGCGTAGCACTGCAACACCTTGATACCCCGGTTGCTGAATCCTTCGCGCAATGGCGGCGGAAGCGCCTCACCGGAGACCAGCGCCTTTTTCAGGCTGCTGACATCGGCACCCATGGCGTCCGCTTTTTCCAGGATGATCTTGAGGAAGGAGGGGGTTCCCACGTAGCCATCCGGTCTGAGGTCGGCAATGGTCTGCACCTGTAATTCGGTCTGTCCGACACCGGCCGGTATGACCGAGCAGCCCAGTGCATGCGCGCCGCTGTCCACCATGGCTCCGGCCGGAACAAAATGGTAGGAGAAGCAGTTATGCAGCAGTTCACCGGTTCTGAAGCCGGCCGCAAACAGCGCCCGGGCAAAACGCCAGAAATCCGACCGTTTGGAACCCGGTTCGTAGATGGGCCCGGGGGATGCAAAGACATAGGCTAGGCGGGGGGGCTTCACCGCCGCCATACCGCCAAACGGGCGGGTGTTCTGCTGCAGCTCGATCAGTTCTGACTTCCGGGTCAGCGGCAGCCGCGTGATGGCTTCCGCTGTGGTGATGTCGGCCGGATCAAAGTCCGCGAGGATACGGCTATAGGCCGGGGCCTCGGCCTTGGCGTGGGCGACCTGGGCAGCCACCGCCTCGATCAACGCCTCCTGGCGCTCTTTCTGATCACGGGTTTCCAGGTGATCGTAAAACTCGGTCATCGGATATGGGCCTTTTTCTGGGTTGGATGAACAGAATCGATACAGTATCGGTTAAAAAAGTCTTGTCCAGACGGTGTCCGGTTGTTGTCAGGTTGACCGGGACGACATGAAGGCTGGTCAGCCCGGTCTCCATCAGCCTGATGATGGCAGCGGACCAGGCGCTGCCAACACGTCAGTGATTACAACCAGCGCTTACGCCGTTTGTACGACTTCAGGTTCTTGAATGATTTGCGATCCCCTTCGCCACCACCAAGATAGAACTCTTTCACATCTTCGTTGTTCAGCAGCTCTTCCTGGGTACCGTCGAGCACGATTTTACCGGACTCCATAATGTACCCATAGGAGGCGTGGCGCAAAGCCATATTGGCGTTCTGCTCCACCAGTACCATGGTGATGCCCTGGTCCCGGTTGATGGTCTTGATGATATTGAATACCTCTTTCACCAGCAGGGGAGAGAGGCCCATGGAGGGTTCATCAAACAGAATCAGTTTCGGTTTTGCCATCAGGGCGCGCCCGATAGCGAGCATCTGCTGCTCACCGCCGGAGAGATAACCGGCCAGACCGGTACGCTCTTTCAGGCGTGGGAAATAGTTGAATACCATTTCGATATCGTCATTGATCTCCCGGCTGCTGGCCTTACGGGTGTAAGCCCCCAGACGCAGGTTTTCAATAACGGTCATGTCCTCGATAATCCGCCGGCCTTCCATGATCTGGAAAATACCCTTGCGGACAATATCTTCCGGCGACTGGTTATTGATCTTTTCACCCATAAAGGTGATTTCACCACGAGTAACTTCGCCATCCTCGGTCTTCAGCAGGCCGGAGATCGCCTTCAGTGTGGTCGATTTTCCTGCGCCGTTGGGGCCGAGCAGGGTCACGATCTTACCCTCCGGAACTTCCAGGCTCACGCCACGCAGCACCAGGATCACATCGTCATACACGACTTCAATATTATTGACGGTAAGAATCGGCTCTTCGGTTTCAATTTTCTTTATGGGTTCACCCATCGCATTCGGCCTCTATTTTCACAATGCCCGTTGAAACGTGTTATTAACAGCGGATAAATGGTGGACCCCGGAGGGTCCACCACGACCGTCAATTACATGCCGAGCCAGTCGTCGCGACGTGGCAGGTCAGCGGTGTAAATCTTTTCCATCTTCAGCGTGTTACCGTCAATGCTGCGATAGACCATCACATTCAGGTTTCCACGGTGATCCTGATCGGTCCAGGTGTGTGGCGCACAAACACCTTCCATACCGGCGGGTACATGATCCGTCATCTTCTCCATGGCGGCCTTCAGGGTGGGGCCGGTGATCTTGCCGTTCTTGTCGGCAGCCAGCATGGCATCACGCATGAACATGGCGGTACAGACACCACGCATGTAGTGCAGCGGACGTGCTTCCTCGCCACTGGGGTCGGAGATCTTGGAGATCTCTTTGACAGTCTTCATGCCGGGGACGTCGTCATACCAGGTGGATGCGGCCACAACCCAGGCCAGACCATTGCCGTCACTGCCGGTGGCTTTCATGGCGTTCTCGTCCCAGCCCCAGATGTTGGAGAGGAACTGGGTATCCACACCGACGGTTTTACAGGATTTCAACAGGGAAATGTTGGAACCGGAGGTGTTTGCCAGGTAGGCATAGTTGGCGCCGGAATCTTTCAGGGACAGACACTGTGCCTTGAAATCACCCGGTTTGAGGGAGTAAACGATCGGGTTCAACACCTCGAAGCCCAACTCTTTGGCGTACGCTTCGCAAGCCACTTTGGGGGAGTTGGGGTAGGGGTGGTTGTCACCCATGTGGACGTACTTGGGCGTGCCCTGACCACCTTTGTTCTTCCAGTCTTCGGCAGCCCACTGCACCACGGCACGACAACCATCCGAATAGGAAGGACCGTAGAAGAAGTTATACGGAGCAGGTGACTTGACGTACTTGGACTTACCCGTGGGGTCGGTCAGGTGACTGGAGTAGGAAGCGGACATGAAGAAGATCTTGTCCCGCGTTACGAATTTAACCAGTGCCTCGGTATCTGCTGTTCCCCAGCCCTGAATGGCGACAGGCTTGTCTCCCGACATCCACTTCTTGTAAGTGGAGACGGCACGCGGTGCATTGTAGGAGTAGTCGACGGTTTCAAAGTCGATCATCTTGCCGTTGATGCCGCCCTGCGCATTGATGTAGTTCATGGTGTCGGCGATACCCTGGCCATAGGGTTTGCCGACGTCAGAGGTCGGGCCGGTGTAGGCGGCCAGATGGCCAACCTGAATGGACTCCTCGGCCACAACATTTCCTGCGCCAAAAGCCAGAAGAGCGGAGCTAACCGCGATAGAAATTATATTTTTATGCATATTCTTCATCCTCAAATACCCGATGGGCATGTTGTGGGGTGATCCTCCCCCGTGTTATTGACACCATTACAGGCAATGACTTGTCCTGCCTGGTTATCCTCTGGCTGCTCGCCAATCCGGGCTGTGCATATGGCCCGGGTTATCAAAAAGACCCGTGGGTCGATCTGATAATTTGTTACCCGCCTTGTCCCTGACCGGGACAGCGCGGTGATTATCTGTCCGGTTCCCGCCCGTACCCGGGCGGGAACCGGTTGCTTCCGTCTGTTAATAACTGAACGGATAGAGTTTCCAGTATGACTTGATCATCTTCCAGCGATGGGCCAGTCCGTCCGGCTCAAATATCAGGAACAGGATAATCGCCAGACCGATGGACATCTCCTTAATATAGGCCAGTGCGTCGCCACCGCCAGATGGCATGATGTTGACCACGGTCTCCATCACCTCCGGCAGCAGCACCATGAATGCGGTGCCGAGCAGGGTGCCCATCACCGAGCCCAGGCCGCCGATAATGACCATGCCGAGGAACTGGATGGAGAGCAGGATGGTGAACCCCTCCACCGAGACAAACCCCAGGTAGTGGCCGAACAGGGCACCACCGATACCGGCATAGAAAGAGGAGATACCGAAGGAAAGAATCCGGTACTTGGTCAGGTTGATACCCATGATCTCCGCTGACAGGTAGTGGTCGCGAACCGCGATAAAGGCCCGGCCATCCCGGGTGCGCATCAGGTTGGCACCCAACAGGAACATCACCACAACCCAGAAGAGCACCACATAGAAGAAGGTCTCATCGGTGAAGAACTCGTAGCCGAACAGGCTGAACGGGTTGGCCATGGAGCCGGCAGAACCACCGGTAAACCAGTCTGCCCGGGCGAAAAAATCCTCCAGAATGAACTGGGATGCCAGGGTGGCGATGGCCAGGTAGAGCCCCTTGATACGTCCCGCCGGAATACCGAAGATCAGACCGACCGCCGTGGTCATGAGTCCTGCCAACGGGATGGTCAGGAACACCGGAATGCCGGTGGTATTGTTCAGCCAGGCCGAAGCGAATGCGCCAAAGCCGAAGAAGGCCGCGTGGCCCAGGGAGATCTGCCCGGTAAAGCCGACCAGAATATTCAAACCCAGCGCCGCAATGCCGTAATAGCCGATCTGAATCATCAGATTGAGCAGGTAGGCATCCAGTACAAAGGGCGCGCCCAGTAACAGTACAACGGTTGCGATGGCCACATTACGTGACATCGGTGTTGGGAAAATGGTGGTATCTGCCTTGTAGGTGGTTCTGAACTCACCGCAACGCATTTGGGAATGTCCGCCGCCAGCCATACTTATATCCTCTCAATATCTTTGGTGCCAAACAGGCCGTACGGTTTGATCATCAGGATGATCACCAGAATGTAGAACGGTGCGACCGTGTAGAGGTTGCCCAGGTTCAGCCACTGACTGTCGACAAACTCTGCCAGGTTCTCCAGGATGCCGATGATCAATCCGCCCACAATGGCGCCCACAATGGAGTCCAGGCCGCCCAGGATGACCGCCGGGAACACCTTGATACCAAAGAAGGAGAGGGCGGAAGAAACACCGTTGACCATGCCGACAACCACGCCGGCGAGGGCCGACACCATGGCCGAGATGGCCCAGGCCATGGCAAATACCTGCTTGACCGAAATACCGAGGCTCTGCGCAACCTGCTGATCGAATGCGGTTGCACGCATGGCCAGACCCATACGGGAATACTTAAAGAAGTAGTAGAAACCCACCATGATAATGACTGAGATAATCAGACTCATGATATAGGCGGTCTGTACCTGTAGCCCCAGAATGTTCATTGCTTCATTTTCAAAAATCTGCGGGTAGGGTTCCGCGAATACCCCGAACATCCAGCCCATGGCGGCCTGGAAGAAGATCGACAGGCCGATGGTCAGCATGATCACCGAGATCACCGGCTCGCCAATCATGGGGCGTAACACCACCACCTGTAGCACGATGCCGAACAGCATCATGAATACCAGCGTGATCGGGAAGCCGATCCAGAACGGCAGGTTGAACTTCACCAGCAGGGCCCAGCAGACCCAGGCGCCGATCAGGAGGAATTCACCCTGGGCGAAATTCACCACCTGGGTGGATTTGTAAATGAGCACGAAACACATGGCGACCACCCCGTACAGGGTGCCGATAATGGCTCCATTTACCAGTAGTTGGCCTAACAACTCGTAATTCATAGTCTTTCTCCTCAGGCAGCAGCCGATGAAGATGAATTCGCCAGACTGATCAGTTTCAGATCGGTGACAATCCGGGACTTTGTTCCATCCTGGAAGGTGATCATGGTATCCACGTGAACCGAATCGGTATCGCTGTAGATGGCGTCGATAATCTCCTTGTACTTCTCGGAGATCACCGACCGGCGTACCTTCCGGGTACGGGTCAGTTCGCCGTCATCCGCATCCAGCTCCTTGTAGAGCAGCACGAAGCGCTGGATCTTGTGCGCCTCGGGCAGGGTGGCATTGACCCCCTCGACCTCTTTCTGAAGCAGCTCATAGACCGGTTCCTGGGTGGACAGGCTGGTGTAGTTGGTGAATGCAATCCCCTTCTGTTCAGCCCACTTGGCGACAATGCCGTAACGGATACAGATGATCGCCGTCAGATAGGGCTTCTTGTCGCCCAGGATGACCGCTTCCGCCACGAACGGAGAGAACTTCAGCTTGTTCTCAATGAACTGGGGTGAGAAGTGGATGTTGTTGGATGTGGTGGCAATATCCTTGATACGGTCGATCACCACCAGGTGGCCGTTGTCTTTCTTGATGTAGCCGGCGTCGCCGGTGTACATCCAGCCGTCCCGGACATCCTTTTTGGAGGCTTCCTCATCCTTATAGTAGCCCAGGAACATACCGGAGTTGCGGGCTACGATTTCGCCCACGCCCTGGTCATCCGGGTTAAGGATCTTGATCTCGGTGTTATCGAACGGGACGCCGACGCTGTCGAAATCCACATCGTTCTCGGCATGGATGGTATAGGCGCCGCCCAGTTCGGTCTGACCATACAGCTGACGCAGGGGAACGCCCATGGCGAGGAAGAACTTGAAGGTGTCCGGTCCCAGTGCTGCACCACCGGTAGCGGCGGAGCGCAGGTTGGTGAAGCCCAGCCGGTCCTTCAGGGCACGGAAGAGCAGGAAGTGGGCCAGCGTGGATTTCTCGCCCCGCTCCAGCGCCTCCATGCCGATCTTCATGCCGTATTCATAGAGTTTCTGCTTCAGCGGGGTGGCATCCATCATACGTGACTTCACGTCGGCGGAGATGCTCTCCCAGATTCTGGGGGCAAGCAGGACAAAGGTCGGGCCGATTTCACGCATGTCACTCATCATGGTCTCGGTCCCTTCCACGAAGTTGACGGTGATGCGGCTGATCAGGGACTGGGCCACGGCGTACACCTGCTCCATAATCCAGGGCAGGGGCAGCATGGAGACATAGTCGTCCGACGGATACTTGGGGTCGGCCCGCAGATAGGCCGAGCAGTGATCCAGGAAGGGGCCCGACTGCAACATGGCCATCTTGGGATGGGAGGTGGTGCCGGAGGTGGTGCAGAGCACACCCACATCCTCACCCTTGCCCTCGGCAACCAGCTTGTCGTAGAGATCGGGTTGCTCCTGGTCCAGCTTCACGCCCATCTTGATCAGCTCTTCCTGGCTCATCAGGCGGTCATCTTCATACTTACGCATGCCGCGGGGATCATGGTAGGCGATATGCTTGACGCAGGGGCACTCCTCGGTGATCTCCAGCAACTTGTCCACCTGCTCCTCGTCCTCGGCCATGATCAGTTTGGCGTCAGCGTAGTTGATCAGGTAGGCGACTTCCTGGTTCATGGAGTCCTGGTAGATACCCAGGCTCATGGCGCCGATAGCGTGGGCGGCAATCTCGGCATGCAGCCACTCTGGGCGGTTATCACCGATAATACCGACCACATCACCCCGTCTGATGCCCATGGCATACATGCCCAGGGCCATCTGCTTTACCGTTGTCTGGTAGTCACTCCAGGTGAACTCGTTCCAGATGCCGAACTCTTTTTCGCGCATGGCCACTTCATCGGGCCATTGCTGGGCATTGTAGGCGAGCAGCTTGGGAAAAGTGTCATACTTTTTTATATCCGGATAGTTGGCGATCAGTGCTTTACTCATGCGCTTTTCTCTTTGCCGTCGTTCGCCGAGGTCTCTTCGTCTACCTCTTCACCGAGATAGGCTTTCTTGACATAGGGATCCGCCATCACTTCCTCCGGCAGCCCCTCGGCAATCTTTTTACCGAAATCCAGCACCATCACGCGGTGCGAGATATCCATCACCACGCCCATGTCATGCTCAATCATGATCACGGTCATGCCCCACTCTTCATTCAGGTCGTTGATATAGCGGGCCATGTCCTCTTTCTCTTCCAGGTTCATGCCGGCCATGGGCTCGTCGAGCAGGATGAGATCCGGGCGCAGGGCGATGGCCCGGGCCAGCTCGACCCGTTTGCGCAGACCGTAGGAGAGGGTGCCCGCAACGGATTTGCGAATATGGCTGATCTCCAGGAAGTCGATGATGTCCTCCACATCACGACGGTGCGCCAGCTCCTCTTTCTGGGCGCCGGAGAACCAGTAAAGCGGTCCGCTGATGAAGTTGTTTTTCAGCAGGTGATGACGTCCGACCATGATGTTGTCGAGAACGGTCATGTGGCTGAAGAGCGCCAGGTTCTGGAAGGTTCGGCCCATACCAAGGGTGCAGCGGTCGTTCGGTCGCAGCTTGGTAATATCCTGGCCTTTGAAAATGATCTGACCCTGATTCGGGTTGTAGCGTCCCGAAACGCAGTTGAGCATCGAGGTCTTTCCCGCGCCATTAGGGCCGATGATGGAGAACAGCTCGCCCTTGTTGACGCTGAACTTGACGTCGCTCAAAGCGCGCACACCACCGAAGGTCAGAGTGACGTCACGGACTTCAAGTAATGGGTTCTTATCGTTCATTGGCCTGCCTTCGTCGTGTAAAGAAGACAATCCAAGGGGAACCTGCCTGGCATGGCTATGCCTACAGTCATATCCTCACTCCTCGTTTTGTCGCTAAAAGCGTACGGTTATCCAGAACGGTCTGGGTGCAAAAAACGATTAATTGCCCTGGAGCAATTACTAAATTTTTATTATGTGTCTATTTATTACGTTGACGTAAACGTCAATCTTTATGGGGCAACGCTATATGAAACAGTATCGGTGGTCAACCAAGTTTAGTTAACCGGGCTGACCTTGTTTGATAAACCGATGTGTTTGACGCGCGCCCCTTTAAAATAATTATTATTGCCGCTGTTCGGGTGATACCCGCCTGAACCCGATGTTTAGTGCGACATCAGGACAGGAATTGCCATGTTCTTCAGCATGGCCCGGGTGACGCCCCCCAGGATCAACTCCTGCAGTCGGTGATGGCCATAGGCGCCCATCACCAGCAGATCGGCACTCTCATCGGCTGCACAAGAAAGCAACATATTTGCCGGGTCCACGTCCTTGGTGGTGAGATGTTCGGATGCTGCATTGATGCCATGCCGTACCAGGTGCTGGGTGATGTCCGCGGCCGGATTCTCGCCATGGCGTTTCTTGCCCTGTTTCGGGTTGATGGCGATGACATTGACCTTTTTGGCATCCTGGATCAGCGGTATGGCGTCGTTGACGGCCCGAACCGACTCGCGGCCGGTGTTCCAGGCCACCAGTACACGTTTGCCCACATCCTTGAAGTCGCCCGCGTAGGGCACAATCAGGGCCGGGCGCCCGCTCTGGAGCACGAGCTGCTCTGCCAGGTCCTGCGGGAGAATGCCGGCGGCGGTCTTGTGGTGGTACTGGCTGATGATGGTGAGATCCATGTGCTGAGCCGCATGGATCAGCTGTTTGGTGACATCATCCTCTGAATTGGGCAGTTTGGAGACTTCAGTGACCAGCTCGACTTCTGCCTTGTCCGCCAGCTTCTGATACTTGTCGAAGATCTCCTCGGCGGCTTTCGCGTGCAGTTTGCGACGCTTGTCTTTGTTATTACTTAATCCCAGGGAGAGTGGCATGACCTGGGTATAGAGACAGAAGAGAGTGGCGCCGTGACGCTTGGCGAGTTTCAAACCCAGTTTAAAGCGTTTTTCGCTTTTTGCTGAGGAGTCTGCGTGTACCAGGATGTCTTTAAGCGGCATTGCGTATCTCCTGAATCAGGGGTGCTACCCGGTTCAATGAAGTAAGGTAGTATCGTCCTGATACATTTATATTATTGTTTATTAAATTACGTTAACGTAAACGTAATTGCGGCTAACACTAAATAAAAACCCTGACCGGGTCAATAGTTTATTGAAAGACTTTTTTTATCTATATAACTAATTGAATTAATAGTTATATATAGTTGTTAAAAAGCCGCTCTACGGCCCGGTTGAATCTGATACACAGGTTTGATGAAAAAAATCTGCGAATGCAATAAATATCCCGCTTGTTGCTCCCCGGCAAGTGGTGGCTGGCGGCTCTGATGCGGGCGACCGCTGTTGCCCGGCTGCTGTTAAGCATAGAGCAAACGCCGGGGCGGTGACTGGGTCCCGCCGGCAATAAAAAACCGCTCCCGGTCAGGGGAGCGGTCGGCCGTCGGGTCATGATGACAAAAGGGCGTTCTGTTAACGCGCCTTGAAGTCCGGCTTGCGTTTCTCCAGGAATGCGCCCATGCCCTCCTTCTGATCTTCGGTTGAGAAGCAGAGACCAAAGACCTCGCTCTCCAGTACACAGGCGTTGTCCAGATCCATATCCTGGCCACGCTGAACCGCCTGCTTCACCAGTCGCACCGCGATCGGGCCTTTCTGGACAATCTGCCGGGCCGTCTCCAGTACCTTGTCCATCAGTTCGTCTGCGGCATGGATCTGGTTTACCAGACCCCAGTCCAGTGCCTGCTCGGCCTTGATCTGCTGTCCGGTGACCAGCAGTTCCATTGCCCGAGCCCGGCCGATCAGGCGGGGCAGACGCTGGCTGCCGCCAAATCCGGGGGTGACCCCCAGGTTGACCTCCGGTTGACCGAACTGGGCGCGCTCCGAGGCGACGATCCAGTCACAGCTCATAGCCAGTTCGCAACCACCGCCCAGGCAGTAGCCGTTGACTACCGCGATGACCGGGATGTCCAGGGTCTCCAGGCGGCGGAAGGCGCGCATACCTTTTTGTGAAAAGACCTGGCCCTCGATGGCGCTCTTGTTCTGCATTTCCGAGATATCGGCGCCGGCCACAAAGGCTTTTTCACCCGCTCCGGTGACCAGCAGCACGCGGGCGTCCGGGGTATTGGCGATCTGCTCGCCGGCGGCGTGGATCTCGTCCAGGGTGGAGCTGTTGAGTGCATTGAAACTGCGCGGGCGGTTTACCGTCAGCCGGTAGATGCCGGCTTCCACCTGTTCCAGGAGAATATTTTCAAATTCCATAGTGGCCTCGTTGTTGGTTATCAGTCGGGAGGGGCTGCCTGCAACGGTTGCAGATGTTTTAGGGTAGGGCTTTTATGGGCAAGCGGTCGGGACGGCGTGCCGTCCCGACCGCGACCAGGTGCTCAGTAGTCGTAGAAGCCCTTGCCGCTCTTGCGTCCCAGGTAGCCCGCGTCCACCATGCGGCGGAGCAGGGGGCAGGGGCGGTATTTGGTATCGCCCAATCCCTCATGCAGCACTTCCATGATGGAGAGGCAGGTATCCAGACCGATCAGGTCGGCCAGGGCCAGCGGACCCATGGGGTGGTTCATGCCCAGTTTCATCACTTCGTCGATCGCCTCGACGGTGGCCACGCCCTCATACAGGGTGTAGATCGCCTCGTTGATCATCGGCAGCAGGATGCGGTTGGAGACAAATCCCGGGCTGTCGTTGACTTCCACCGGCACCTTGCCGATCTTCTTGGAGAGTTCATCAATCAGCTGGTAGACCTCGTCGCTGGTCTGCAGGGCGCGGATCACTTCCACCAGCTTCATGACCGGGACCGGGTTCATGAAATGCATGCCGATCACCTTTTCCGGCCGCGCGGTCTCCCGGGCGATGCGGGTCAGAGAGATGGAGGAGGTGTTGGTGGCAAGCACTGCTTCCGGCTTGCAGATGCGATCCAGCTCCTGGAAGATTTTGCACTTGATATCCAGGTTTTCACTGGCCGCTTCCACCACCAGGTCGACGTCGGCCAGTTTGGCCAGATCGGTCACGCCGGTGATGTTGGCCAGGGTGGCGGATTTGTCCGCCTCGCTGATCTTCTCTTTCTTCAGCATGCGGTCGAGACTTTTCTCAATCGTATCCAGGCCGCGCTGCAGCGGGGCGTCGGCGATGTCATGCAGGATGACTTTGAATCCGGTGGCCGCAAAGACCTGGGCGATGCCGTTCCCCATGGTACCGGCACCGATGACACCAACTGAATTAATTTGCATATCTACCTCTGACTTAAAGTGAAGTTTAAAACCATCTGCAGGGGCTCGTGTCAGGAGATCAATAGCTGCTGCCGAGCCGCCTTGTTACGCTTGTCTGGGATGTTCTGCCTGTCTGCCTGGATGACCGGAAAAGGTCAGTACAAACCGGGTGGTGTCCGTGTCAGACCTGTCCGATCCAGGCTTTTCATTGTCTCTGTTCTGTTTCGTCAATGATCCGATAAATATCTTGCCAACCAATTAGTTAACATTATATTTTAATGTAAATTATAAAAAAGGGGCGTTAGCCGCCCCTTGTCTGATTTACATGTTGCGGCGGTACTGGCCGCCCACTTCGTACAGGGCATTGGATATCTGCCCCAGTGAGCAGCTGCGCACGGCGTGCATCAACTCGACAAAGATGTTCTGGTTGTTGATGGCGGCGGTGCGAATCCGCTCCAGCGCGGCTTCGGCCGTATCGCCATGGCGCTGATGGAACTCTTTCAGTCGCGTGATCTGACTCTGTTTTTCCGCCTCGGTGGAGCGGGCCAGTTCGATGGTCATCTCCTCGTTACCCTTCGGGTTCAGGAAGGTGTTGACCCCGATGATAGGCAGGGAGCCATCGTGCTTTTTATGCTCGTAGTAGAGCGACTCGTCCTGGATCTTGCCGCGCTGGTAACCGGTCTCCATGGCGCCCAGCACGCCACCACGCTCGGAGATGCGCTCAAACTCGCAGAGTACCGCCTCTTCCACCAGTTCGGTCAGCTCCTCGATGATAAAGGCGCCCTGGTTGGGGTTCTCGTTTTTGGTCAGGCCCCACTCGTTGTTGATAATCAACTGGATGGCCAGTGCACGGCGTACCGACTCTTCGGTCGGCGTGGTGATCGCCTCGTCGTAGGCGTTGGTGTGCAGGCTGTTGCAGTTGTCATAGATGGCGATCAGTGCCTGCAGGGTGGTGCGGATATCGTTGAAATCCATCTCCTGGGCATGCAGCGACCGGCCAGAGGTCTGGATGTGGTACTTCAGCTTCTGGCTGCGTTCGTTGGCGCCATACTTGAAGCGCATGGCGGTCGCCCAGATGCGCCGGGCGACCCGGCCCATGACGGTGTACTCCGGATCCATGCCGTTACTGAAGAAGAACGACAGGTTGGGGGCAAACTCGTCGATGTCCATACCGCGGGCCAGGTAGGTCTCCACGTAGGTGAAACCGTTGGCCAGGGTGAAGGCAAGCTGGGAGATCGGGTTGGCGCCCGCCTCGGCGATGTGATAGCCGGAGATGGAGACAGAGTAGAAGTTGCGTACCTGGTTATGGACGAAGTACTCCTGAATGTCGCCCATCAGCTTGAGGGCGAACTCGGTGGAGAAGATGCAGGTGTTCTGACCCTGATCCTCTTTCAGGATGTCCGCCTGCACCGTGCCGCGCACATTGGAGAGGGCCCAGGCACGAATCTTCTCAATCTCTTCATCGGTCGGCTGACGGCCGTTATCGCTCTCGAACTTTTCAATCTGCTGGTCGATGGCGGTGTTCAGGAACATGGCCAGGATCATCGGCGCAGGACCGTTGACGGTCATGGATACCGAGGTGCTCGGGTTGCACAGATCGAAGCCGTCATAGAGCGCCTTCATGTCATCCAGGGTAGCGATGGAGACACCGGAGTTACCGATCTTGCCGTAGATATCGGGCCGCTCATCCGGGTCGCAACCGTACAGGGTGACCGAGTCAAAAGCGGTAGAAAGTCGTTTTGCTTCAGAGTGTTCCGATAACTTCTTAAAGCGTCGGTTAGTGCGGAACGCATCGCCTTCACCGGCGAACATGCGGGTTGGATCTTCACCTTCACGCTTGAAGGCGAAGACGCCGGCGGTGTAGGGGAAGGTGCCGGGTACGTTCTCCAGCAGCAGCCATTTCAGCAGCTCGCCGTGGTCTTCGTACTTGGGCAGCACCACCTTGGGGATCTTGGTGCCGGACAGGGTGGTGCGGGTGATCTGGGTGCGGATCTCCTTGTCACGGATCTTCACCACGTATTCATCACCGGCGTAGCTCTCTTTGACCTGGGGCCAGATATCCAGCAGTTTCCGGGCCCGCTGATCCAGGGCCTCTTCACGCTTGGTGATCAGCTCGTCCAGATCCGCAACCTCGGTGCCGGCTTCGCTGAGCATGCGCTTGGTTTCGGTCAGCTGCTGACGCTCCCGGGCAATGCGGGACTGGGTCGCCACGGTCTTTTTGTAATCCCGCACCGTTTCGGAGATCTCCGCCAGATAGCGGGCCCGCTGTGGCGGCACAATGACCTGCTTGCCGGTGGAGCATTTTTCACTGCTGCGGGGCAGGCAGTCTTCGTTGACACGCATACCCAGCTCGGCCAGCTTGTCGCGCAGACCGTGGTACAGGGCGGTGACCCCTTCGTCGTTGAAGCGGGCCGCGATGGTGCCGTAAACCGGCATCTCTTCCACCGGTGTGGTGAACGACTCCTGGTTGCGCTGAACCTGCTTGCGCACGTCGCGGAAGGCGTCCTCGGCCCCCTTGCGGTCGAACTTGTTGATGGCGATGAAGTCGGCAAAGTCCAGCATGTCGATCTTTTCCAGCTGGCTCTGGGCGCCAAACTCCGGTGTCATCACGTAGAGCGAGGCATCCACCAGCGGCACGATGCCGGCATCGCCCTGGCCGATACCCGGGGTTTCCACGATGATGAAGTCGAAATCGGCCAGTTTGCAGGCCCTGACAATGTCTGCCACGTAATCGGGCACCTCGCCGCTGGCATCGCGGGTGGCGACCGAACGGAAGAAGATGTTCGGGTGTTCAATGGCATTCATGCGAATGCGGTCGCCGAGCAGGGCGCCACCGGTCTTCCGGCGGGTCGGATCGACAGCGATGATGGCGATCTTGAGCTGGTCCTGCTGGCCCAGCCGGAAGCGGCGGATCAGCTCGTCGGTCAGGGAGGATTTACCCGAACCGCCGGTGCCGGTGATCCCCAGTACCGGTATCTGTTTTTTAACCCCCTGCAGCGCCTCGTTTATCTGGGCCGGCAGCTCGCTGTCTTCGGTGCTGTTTTCCAGCCGGGTGATGATCTGGGCCAGTGCGCGCAGGTCGCCCTTGAGGAGCGGATCGAGACTGTCCGGTGCAAACTGTCCGGGGTCGAAATCGCTCTGCTCCATGGCGAACTGAATCATGCCCTGCAGCCCCATTTTCTGGCCATCCTCAGGCGAGAAGATGCGGGTCACGCCGTACTCGTGCAGCTCCTGAATCTCTTCCGGCACGATCACCCCGCCACCGCCAGCGAAGACCCGGATCTCCTGGCCGCCATGCTGCTTGAGCATGTCCACCATGTATTTCAGGTACTCCACATGACCACCCTGGTAGGAGCTGATGGCGATACCCTGCACATCTTCCTGCAGGGCGGCGTTGACAATTTCTGCCACCGAGCGGTTATGCCCCAGGTGGATCACCTCGGCGCCCTGGGCCTGGAGAATGCGGCGCATGATGTTGATCGATGCGTCATGGCCATCGAACAGACTGGCGGCCGTTACAAAGCGAATCTTATTCTGCTGCTGGGCAATGTTGACCACATTGCTTGTCTGTGGGGCATTAGACATGATGTCTCCAGTTTGATTCTTTAACTTACTGTAAATAATAGAAATATCTACTCACTGATGGTAAAGTTAGCGTTTTTGCAAGCGCTTTGTCAGCATCGTATTGGGTCTAAAACTACCTTACGTTAACGTAAACGTCAATAACATCCTGTGCGCTCACCGGAGTGTGATGTGGTTCAGCGAAGCGCATTGAAAATGGAAAGATTAGTGACGTTAACGTTAACGTAGGTTATAACAATAGCTGGCATGTTTTACCGTTCAACGTCGTCACCGTTGAGTATGGCATCCGGTGAAGCAAAATGCGGTCGATTTTGTGCAGCAATATTTATCAACTATAAACGGCGTCCGGCAGGGCGTACTGAATAATAATAATTACTATTTAGAGCGGGGTGGAGCGAACAGATGGATAATCTACATGACGAACCGGCAGATGATATAGAGGCGATGAACGGCATCAGTTATACCATTTCCGAACTGGCTAAGGAGTTCGATGTCACCCCGAGGGCGATCCGTTTCTATGAGGATCAGGGCCTGATAACCCCCAGTCGAAAAGGGCGGCGTCGGGTCTATCGGGAGCGGGACCGGGTGCGGCTGAAGCTGGTGTTGCGTGGCAAGCGGCTCGGATTTGCCCTGTCCGAGGTGAAAGAGTTGTTTGATCTCTATGACTCTTCGCCAGGTGAGGTCGGTCAGTTGAATTTCTTGCTGGATAAAATCAAAGCCCGGCGCGCCATGCTGGAGCAGCAGCGGCAGGATATCGAGGCGGTGCTGCATGAGATGGCGAGCGTCGAACAACGGGCCCTGAATGTGCTTGGTGAGTTACAGGGCAAGGCGCCCTGAGGCGTGCTTCATTTGAACCCGCTATGCCTTCCGCGTTGTCGGGTTCCACTCTCTATTTGGTTCTTCCCGTAAATACCCGGCGGTCACAGGGGGATGATGTATGCTCGGGATGGCTGGTCGTGGGTGCCGTCCGTGCCGGGTGTGGCGCTGGAGCGGGGGGCTTGCTTCATGGGTATTTGTTCAGGATGACGTCTGATGAGACCGGCGTGCCGCGGCCCGCATAATCTCCCCACCGGTTTCTGCTTCCTTCTATAGTTGAATATTGATGACTGTGCCGGTCATAGAACATGGTTGACGTTAACGTAAACGTAATATATGTTCTGTGTCGGTTGTTGAGTTCCGGCGGATTCCGGGCAGGGCCAAAGATTACCGGTTCAGCTCTGCCCTGGTGGGTGCCTGTGTTGTGCTCCAGGCCTACCGACCACGCCTGCACTGCCTACTTTCAAGAGGCTGTCTGCTAGCAACAGCACCTAATAAGGAGAAATATAAAAATGATCCACCTGCCTTCGCTGAATTTTGATCTGGGTGAAACTGTGGAAATGCTGCGTGATTCGGTTCGGGAGTTTACCGCTGCCGAAATCGCACCAATCGCAGCGGAAACAGACGAGAAGAACGAATTCCCCAACCATTTGTGGAAAAAGCTGGGTGATATGGGGCTGTTGGGTATCACGGTTTCCGATGAGTTCGGCGGCAGTGAAATGGGCTACCTGGCCCATATCGTGGCGATGGAGGAGATCAGCCGCGCTTCCGCTTCCATCGGTTTGAGCTATGGTGCCCACTCCAATCTCTGTGTCAACCAGATCAAACGCAATGGTACCCAGGCGCAGAAAGAGAAATATCTGCCTAAACTGATTTCGGGCGACCATATCGGCGCCCTGGCTATGTCCGAGCCGAATGCGGGTTCTGACGTGGTCGGTATGCGTCTCAAGGCGGAGAAGAAGGGTGACCGCTACATTCTTAACGGTAACAAGATGTGGATTACCAACGGTCCCGACGCCCACGTCATGGTGGTCTATGCCAAAACCGATCCCGCCGCCGGCCCGAAGGGCATTACCGCTTTCATTATCGAGCGGGAGTTTGGCGTCAAGAGCGCCCAGAAGCTGGACAAGCTCGGTATGCGCGGCTCCAACACCGGTGAACTGGTGTTCGAGGATGTGGAAGTGCCGGAAGAGAATATTCTGGGCGAGCTTAACGGCGGTGTCCGGGTGTTGATGAGCGGGCTCGACTACGAGCGTGCGGTACTTTCTGGCGGCCCGCTCGGCATTATGCGGGCCTGTATGGATGTGGTGGTGCCCTATATCCATGAACGGCAGCAGTTTGGCCGGCCCATCGGTGAGTTCGAACTGATGCAGGGCAAAATGGCCGATATGTACACCACCATGAATGCCTGCCGGGCCTATGTCTATGCGGTGGGTAAGGCGTGCGACCGTGGCGAGACCACCCGCAAGGATGCCGCCGGTGCCATACTCTATTCCGCCGAGAAGGCAACCTGGATGGCCCTGGAGGCGATTCAGACCCTGGGTGGCAACGGTTACATCAACGAGTACCCCACCGGGCGCTTCCTGCGCGACGCCAAGCTTTATGAGATTGGTGCCGGTACTTCGGAGATCCGGCGTATGCTGATCGGTCGTGAGTTGTTCAACGAGACCCGGTAACCCGTCGGAAAGGGGTGGGTCGCCAGGGCGGATCGGTTATTTCCGAAGCCCTGGGGCCGGCCCCGGTTCCGGCAGTAATCAGGCCGTCCCCACGGGTTCAGTTGGGCGAACCGTGTTGATCGTTGCACGACGATGACGTTAGGTCGATCGTTTCGCCGCGCCCCGTGTGTACCCGTTTTTTCTGGCCCTTCAGAAGGGCCGGCCAGTAACAAAATTTAATTGTATATTTTGCATAAACCGGAGTTATCCCATGAGTGATCCAATTGTCATCGTCGATATTGCCCGCACCCCGATGGGTGGTTTCCAGGGCGCCCTCTCTTCACTGACCGCCCCCCAGCTGGGCGCCGCCGCTATCGCCGCCGCAGTCTCCCGGGCCGGCATCAGTAGTGAGGATGTGCAGGAAGTGCTGATGGGTAATGTGCTGACCGCCGGTATCGGCCAGGCACCCACCCGCCAGGCGGCGATCGGCGCAGGCATTCCGCTGAATGTTCCCTGTGCCGGTATCAGCAAGGTGTGTGGTTCCGGTATGAAGGCGGTGATGCTGGCCCATGACCTGATCAAGGCCGGCACCAACGAGGTGATGGTCGCCGGTGGTATGGAGTCCATGACCAACGCCCCCTATCTGCTGGAGAAGGCCCGCGGTGGTTACCGTCTGGGTCATGGCAAGACCATGGATCACATGTTCCTGGATGGGCTGGAAGACGCCTACTTCGATCGGGGCGCGCTGATGGGGACTTTCGCCGAGCAGTGTGCCGATCATTTCAATTTCACCCGCGAGCAGCAGGATGAATTTGCTATCGCCTCCCTCAGTCGCGCCAATGCGGCTATCGAAGCCGGCCGCTTCGAGCGGGAAATTGTGCCGGTGACCGTTTCCGGCCGTAAAGGCGATACGGAAGTGGCTATCGATGAACAGCCCGGTAACGCCCGTCCGGAAAAGATCCCCAACCTGCGTCCCGCTTTCCGCAAGGATGGTACTGTCACCCCGGCCAACTCCAGCTCCATCTCCGATGGCGCGGCAGCCCTGGTGCTGATGCGTGCTTCCGAAGCCGAGCGCCGCGGCCTCTCGCCCAAGGCGGTGATCCGTGGTCACGCCGGTTTTGCCGGCGAGCCACGCTGGTTCACCACCGCCCCGGTTTACGCCATGCAGAACCTGTTGCAGCGGCTGGAGTGGAAAACCGACGATGTGGATCTGTGGGAGATCAACGAGGCGTTCGCCGTAGTCACCATGGCGGCCATGCACGAGATGAAACTGGATCACGAGAAGGTTAACGTCAACGGTGGCGCCTGTGCGCTGGGTCATCCGATTGGTGCTTCCGGTGCACGTATTCTCGTCACCCTGCTGGCTGCACTGGAAGAGAAAGGGCTGAAACGTGGTGTGGCTTCTCTCTGTATCGGTGGCGGTGAAGCCACTGCAGTCGCTATCGAGCGGGTTTAACAGCTGCCGCAGGCGGCGCCCGCGCCGCCGTGTTCCGCAGGGTGGGTGCCGACCGCGTGCCCACCCTGCGGTTTTAAGGCGGTAATGCGGTGTTCAGTGATGGCGGTATTCAGGGCCATTGCTGTCGGAACAGTATCAGCGGCCGTCGCAGTCAGCCGACGGTCGGAAAAGTAAAAAATAACTCACAGGAGTTTCTGCATGATCCTCACTGAAGAACAGCGCATGATCCGCGATATGGCGCGTGATTTTGCCCAGGAACGCCTCGCGCCAAACGCTGCCGAGTGGGACCGGGAGAGTATCTTTCCCGCCGACGAGCTGAAAGAGCTGGGAGCGCTGGGTCTGTTCGGCATGACTATCCCGGAAGAGTGGGGTGGCGCCGGTACCGACTATGTCTCTTTCGCCCTGGCCATCGAAGAGATCGCCGCCGGCGATGGCGCCTGTTCGACCATCCTCAGTGTGAACAACTCGGTGGTCTGCGGACCGCTGCTGAAATTTGGCAGTGACTACCTCAAGGAGACTTACCTGAAGCCGCTCGCTTCCGGCGAGATGCTCGGCTGCTTCTGTCTCACCGAGCCCCAGGCCGGTTCCGACGCGGCGGCACTGAAGATGCGTGCCGTGCGTGACGGTGATGAGTACGTGCTCAACGGCACCAAGCAGTTCATCACCTCCGGCAAGTATGCCCAGGTGGCGATCGTCTTCGCGGTGACCGATCCGGCCGCCGGCAAGCGGGGTATCAGCGCCTTTGCGGTGCCGACCGACAATCCCGGCTACAAGGTGGCCAACGTGGAGCACAAGATGGGCCAGCATGCATCGGACACCGCCCAGATCTTTTTCGACGACTGCCGTATCCCGGCCGATCACCTGATCGGCAAAGAGGGCGAAGGGTACAAGATCGCCCTGAGCAATCTTGAAAGCGGTCGTATCGGTATTGCGGCCCAGAGTGTGGGCATGGCCCGGGCCGCCTACCAGGCTGCGCTTGACTACGCCCGGGAGCGGGAGAGCTTCGGCACGGCGATCATGAATCACCAGGCGGTCGGTTTCCGGCTGGCCGACATGGCCACGCAACTGGAAGCGGCCCACCTGATGGTGATGAATGCGGCGGTGCTGCGGGATGCCGGTGAACCCTGTCTGAAGCAGGCCTGCATGGCCAAGCTGTTCGCTTCGGAGACGGCGGAAAAAGTCTGTTCGGCAGCGATCCAGGTACATGGTGGTTACGGCTACCTGAATGACTTCCCGGTTGAGCGGATCTATCGGGATGTGCGTATTTCGCAAATCTATGAAGGCACCAGCGATATACAGCGTATTGTGATCTCCCGCGCGATTGCCGAGGAGTAGGCTATGGCTGCGCCGCTGGAGTTCTATTTCGACTTCTACTCACCTTACGGTTACCTGGCCAGCGCCCGGATTGACGAAATAGCCAGTCGGCATGGTCGGGAGGTGATCTGGCGCCCGTTCATGGTCGGGGCGGCTTTCAGCCTGACCGGTTCCCGCCCACTGCTGGATATCCCCATGCTGGGCGATTACTCAATGCGCGATATGCAACGCTGTGCCCGGCTGCAGGGCCTGCCGTTTAAGCTGCCGGAGATCTTCCCCAAGGCGGCACTGGCCCCGGCACGGGCTTTTTACTGGCTGGTGGATAGCCAGCCCGAGACCGCCCGGCAACTGGCCCGGGCGGTTTACCAGGCAACTTTTGCCGAGGGGCGCGATGGCAGCGCGGCGGATCTGGTGGCAGATCTGGCCGAGCCGCTGGGTGTCGACCGGCAGCAGTTACTGGAAGCCATTCAGCGCCCGGAAGTGAAGGAGCGCCTGAAACAGGAGACCGAGGCAGCCGTGGCCCGTGGGGTATTCGGCTCGCCCTTTATATTTGTCGATGACGAACCGTTCTGGGGTAACGACCGATTGGAGCAGGTCGACCGCTGGTTAGCAACAGGAGGCTGGTAATGTCGGTCATCAAGAGCAGTGTCAATCGCAAGAGCGAACAGTTCCGGGAAAATCAGGCGGCCATGCAGACCCTGCTGGCCGATCTGCGTGACCGGGTGGACGAGATCGCCCGGGGTGGTGGCGAGCGGGCCCGGGAGAAACATCTGAAGCGGGGCAAACTGCTGCCCCGTGAACGTATCCGGGTACTGCTGGATACCGGCTCGCCGTTCCTGGAACTGTCCCAGTTTGCCGCCTACGGCATGTATGACAATGAGGTGCCGGCGGCGGGGATCATTACCGGAATCGGCCGGGTCTGTGGCCAGGAGTGCATGATCGTTGCCAACGATGCCACGGTGAAGGGCGGCAGCTACTTCCCGATGACGGTGAAGAAGCATATCCGCGCCCAGGAGATAGCCCGGGAAAACCACCTGCCCTGTATCTACCTGGTGGATTCCGGTGGCGCCAATCTGCCCAGCCAGGATGAGGTATTCCCGGACCGGGAACACTTCGGGCGCATTTTCTATAACCAGGCCAACATGTCGGCCCAGGGTATCCCCCAGATTGCGGTAGTGATGGGTTCCTGCACAGCGGGTGGCGCCTACGTGCCGGCCATGTCGGATGAGAGCATTATCGTCAAGGAGCAGGGCACCATCTTCCTGGGTGGACCGCCGCTGGTAAAAGCGGCCACCGGTGAGGTGGTGACGGCAGAAGAGCTGGGCGGGGCGGATGTGCACTCGCGGGTCTCGGGTGTCACCGATCACTATGCCATGAACGACTCCCACGCCCTAGGCCTGGCGCGGCGGGTGGTCGGCACCCTGAATCGGGACAAACAGCCGGGCGTGGCCCTGCGCCAGCCGGTGGAGCCGCTCTATCCGAAAGAGGATATCTACGGCATCGTACCGACCGATCTGCGCAAACCCTATGACATCCGGGAAGTGATCGCCCGGGTGGTGGACGGCAGCGAGCTGGACGAATTCAAGAAACTCTACGGTACCACCCTGATCTGCGGTTTTGCCCATATCCACGGCTATCCGGTGGGTATCATTGCCAATAACGGTATTCTGTTTTCAGAAGCCGCCCAGAAGGGCGCCCACTTCGTGGAACTCTGTGCCCAGCGCGGCATTCCGCTGGTGTTCCTGCAGAACATCACCGGTTTCATGGTGGGCAAGAAATACGAGGCGGGTGGCATTGCCAAGGACGGGGCCAAGATGGTGACGGCGGTAGCCTGTGCCAGGGTGCCCAAGTTCACGGTGATTGTCGGCGGCAGTTTCGGTGCCGGCAACTACGCCATGTGTGGTCGTGCCTACGGTTCCCGTTTCCTCTGGATGTGGCCCAACGCCCGGGTCTCGGTCATGGGAGGGGAACAGGCGGCCAACGTGCTGGGACAGATCAAGCGCGATGCGCTGGAAGGCCGGGGTGAGAACTGGACAGCGGAAGAGGAGGAGGCTTTCAAGGCGCCCATCCGTGACCAGTACGAGCGCCAGGGTCATCCCTATTATGCCAGTGCCCGGCTCTGGGATGACGGCATTATCGACCCGGCGGATACCCGTACCGTGCTGGGGCTGGGGCTCTCGGCTGCGCTTAACGCGCCGGTGGAGAAGACCCGGTTCGGCATCTTCAGGATGTAACAGGGAGCCCATGCGATGACGGCGGATAACTCGGTAATGGTGGCGGTGGATGAGCGCGGCGTGGCAACGCTGACCATCAATCGTCCGGAGATTCACAACGCATTCGATGATCTGCTGATCGACCGGATGCTGCAGGCCCTGGAGGCAATTGAAAACGACACACGGGTGCGCGTGGTGGTACTGGGCTCGGAGGGCAAAAGCTTCTCGGCCGGTGCCGATCTTAACTGGATGCGCCGCATGGCGGATTACAGCGAAACAGAGAACCTGGCCGATGCCCGAATGCTGGCCAGGCTGATGGAGCGGCTGAATGGCCTCAGTAAGCCCACCATCGCCCGGGTCCAGGGGGCCACTTTTGGCGGTGGTGTCGGACTGGTCGCCTGTTGCGATATGGCGGTGGCGGCAAGCGGGGCCAAGTTCTCCCTGTCGGAAGTGCGCCTGGGGCTGATTCCCGCGGTTATCTCACCCTATGTGATCGCCGCCATGGGGGAGCGGGCCGCACGGCGCTACTTCCTCACCGCCGAGCGGTTCAATGCTGCTGAGGCGTTGCGCCTGGGGTTACTGCACGCGGTGGTGCCGGAAGAACAGCTGCAGTCCCAGGTCGATAACCTGGTTAATGAATTACTCAAAGGTGGCCCGGCCGCCCAGGCGGCTGCCAAGTCGCTGATCTTTGCCGTAGCGCGCCAACCCACCAGTGCAGCGGTGATCGAGGATACCGCCAGACGCATTACCACCACCCGGGCATCGGACGAGGGCAAGGAGGGACTGAATGCCTTCCTGAACAAACGTAAGCCGGCCTGGATAGCAGAGGATCTGCAGTGATGTTTGACAAGATATTGATCGCCAACCGGGGCGAGATCGCCTGCCGGGTTGCCCGCACCGCCCGCCGTCTCGGTATCACCACGGTCGCCGTCTACTCCGAGGCCGATGCGGACGCCATGCATGTGACGCTGTGTGACGAGGCCTATCTGATCGGGCCGGCGGCAGCCAAGGAGAGCTACCTGCGGGCCGACAAGATTCTGGCGGTGGCCAAGGCGTCCGGTGCCCAGGCGGTACATCCCGGTTACGGTTTCCTGTCGGAAAACGCCGAGTTTGCCGAGGCGTGCCAGGCGGCGGGTATCGTGTTTATCGGACCGCCCGCAGCGGCCATTATCGCCATGGGCTCCAAGAGCGAGGCCAAGCGCATCATGAGTGAAGCGGGGGTACCGCTGGTGCCCGGCTATCACGGTGATGACCAGAGCGAAACACGCCTCAGGCAGGAGGCGGATGCCATGGGCTATCCGCTGCTGATCAAGGCCACCGCCGGCGGTGGTGGCAAGGGCATGCGGGTGGTGGAGAAGGCGGACGATTTTCTCACCGGTCTCAATGCGGCCAAACGGGAGGCGATCGCTTCGTTTGGCGATGACAAGGTCCTGCTGGAGCGCTACCTGCTGGCACCGCGGCACGTGGAGCTGCAGGTATTCGCCGATACCCAGGGCAACGCGGTACACCTGTTTGAACGGGACTGCTCGGTACAGCGCCGGCATCAGAAGGTGCTGGAGGAGGCGCCGGCGCCCGGTATGACGCCGGCGCTGCGCGACGCCATGGGCGAGGCCGCTATCAACGCCGCCAAGGCGATCGGTTACGTGGGTGCCGGAACCGTGGAGTTCCTGCTCGACAGTGATGGCAAGTTCTATTTCATGGAGATGAACACCCGGCTGCAGGTGGAGCACCCGGTGACCGAAATGATCTCCGGACAGGACCTGGTGGAGTGGCAGCTCAAGGTGGCCGCGGGTGAAAGCCTGCCGATGGCCCAGTCTGATCTGCGCATCAACGGTCACGCCTTCGAGGCGCGGGTCTATGCCGAGAATCCGGCGCGGGATTTTCTGCCCGCCACCGGCACACTGCGTTATCTGCAAACTCCCGAGACCGGCCCCTGCGTGCGGGTTGATACGGGCGTGGAGCAGGGCGATGAGGTGAGCGTCCATTACGACCCGATGATTGCCAAGCTGATCGTCTGGGGCGAAGACCGGGCCAGCGCCCTGCACAAACTGCGCGCGGCCCTGGCCGACTACCGTATCGTGGGTGTAACCACCAACCTGGAGTTTCTCTCCACCCTCTGTGCGTTACCTGCGTTTGGCAACGCTGAGCTGGACACCGGGTTTATCGAGAAACACGAGGCCGAGCTGTTTCCGGTTACCGAAACCGTATCGGATGACATTCTGGCCATCGCCGCTTTGTATGAACTGTTGGTGGAGCAGCGCGATATTCTGCACAGCCAGGCCCAATCCAATGATCCCTTCTCGCCCTGGGGCAGCGCCACCGGCTGGCGCATGAACCAGGACAGCTTCCACCAGTTGCACTGGGTGAGCGGTGAACAGCAGGGTAGCCTGGTGGCACACTACCGGGATGGCAGCTTCCTGCTGGAACTGCCCGGCGGCGAGTGCCTGGTGTCCGGTGAATTGCTGGCCAATGGTGATCTGCTGGCCGATCTGGCGGGACGCCGCTTCAAGGTGGCGGTCATTAAGCATGACCAGGAACTGACGATCCTGCACCAGGGCCGCTCCTGGCAACTGTTGCTCACCGACCCACGGCTTGAGGCGCTGGAAGGTGAAGGGGCAGGCGGCAGCCTGGTGGCACCCATGACCGGCAATGTGATCGCCATTCACGTCAAAGAGGGCGATGCGGTCAAGCAGGGCGATGCGGTGATGATCGTGGAGGCGATGAAGATGGAGCACACCATTACCGCCCCGGCCGACGGCACGGTGAAAGAGGTTCGCTTTGCCGTTGGTGATCAGGTGCAGGATGGCGAGCCGCTGCTGGTGATCGAGTAACGGACGCTGTCCGTCAGGTCAGGAGCGCGGCGGGTTATCCACAGGTTATAACCGGTGGATAACCCCGGATCGCTGATGAAGCCCACACAGTGAATGGCAGAGGAACAGTTATGCAACTACCCCAACAGGTAAAGATTGTCGAAGTGGGGCCCCGGGACGGACTGCAGAATGAGTCCACCTCGGTGCCGGCGGAGATCAAGCTGGAGCTGATTCATAAACTTGAACAGGCCGGCCTGTCGGTGATCGAGGCGGGTAGTTTTGTCTCCCCCAAGTGGGTGCCGCAGATGGCCTCCAGCGCGGAAGTCTTCCAGTCCATTGAACAGAAGCCGGGTGTCAGCTATCCCATGCTGGTGCCCAATCTGCGTGGCCTGGAGAGCGCGCTGGCGGTGGGCGTTCAGGAGATCGCCATCTTTGCGGCCGCTTCCGAGAGCTTTACCCGGAAGAATATCAACTGCTCGATTGATGAGAGCATCGCCCGTTACGGCGAGGTGATGGCACAGGCCCGGCAACACAATCTCAAGGTGCGGGGTTATGTCTCCTGCGTGCTGGGTTGTCCCTATGAGGGGGCAATTGCCGTTGAACGGGTCGCCGAGGTGGCGCAGCGTCTCTATGAGATGGGCTGCTACGAGATCTCCCTGGGCGATACCGTGGGCGTCGGCACACCGGTGCAGGCGCAGCAGATGATTGACGCCGTGGCCGGGCGGGTGCCGGTGGAGAAACTGGCGGCCCATTTCCATGACACATACGGCCAGGCGCTGGCCAATCTGTTTGCCGTGTTGCAACGGGGTGTCAGTGTCATCGACTGCTCCGTGTCTGGCCTGGGTGGCTGTCCCTACGCCAAGGGGGCCTCGGGTAACGTGGCCACCGAAGATGTGCTCTATATGCTCAACGGACTGGGTATCGAGACCGGTGTTGATCTGTCAAAACTGGTTCAGGCAGGACGCTTTATCAGCGACTTCCTGCAACGGCAGCCGGCCTCGAAAGTGGCCCGTGCCTTGATCGCCGCAGGCTGATTTTTACGGCGCTTGCCTGTTTGGCCGTAGCCTGACGCCGCCTGTGCAGCGACCGGCTATCCAGCCTGCACAAACAAAAACAACAGCAGAACATAATTATAATATTCAGAGAGGAGATAGAGATGTCTGACAAACCGATCAGTCGTTTTCCCATTCCCGATGTCAACCAGCTGCCCGAGGATATAAAGTCCACCATCCTGGCGGTGCAGGAGAAATCGGGTTTTATTCCCAATATATTTCTTGCCCTGGCCCACCGGCCGGACGAATTCCGTGCCTTCTTCGCCTATCACGACGCCCTCATGGAAAAAGAGGGTGGCCTCAGCAAGGGTGAGCGGGAGATGATCGTGGTCGCCACCTCCAGCGCCAACCAGTGTATCTACTGTGTGGTGGCGCACGGTGCCATTCTGCGTATTCGGGAAAAAAATCCGTTTATCGCTGACCAGATAACCGCCAACTATCGCAAGGCGGATATCTCACCCCGCCAGAAGGCGATGCTCGATTTTGCCATCAAGGTGTCACAACATGCCCATGAGGTGAATGATGCTGACTACGAGTTGCTGCGCAGTCATGGCTTCAGCGATGAGGATATCTGGGATATCGGTGCCATATCCGCTTTCTTCGGCCTCTCCAATCGTATGGTCAACCTGACCAGTACACGAACCAATGATGAGTTCTATCTCCTCGGCCGGGTGCCGAAACAGGACAAGCCAGCGGCCTGATATGGGGTCCGGGAATACTGTTGCATGATCACCTGTGCCCAGCACGACTACGTGGAGATTGCCTGCCTCTACAGGATGGGGCTTATCCTCACCCTGCGCTCCGGATTGGTGTGCAGGGGCGTCGCGCTGGATACGGTGCGGAACGGGCAAGGCGAGGAGTGTCTGAAGCTGGATAACGGGGGCATAGAGGAACTGGTGGTGCTGGATCAGGTGCAACTGATGGAAGCGACGGAACAGAATCCACATTTTGAGAAAGTGACTTTTTGAACCCGGTGGGATTCTTCAGGCGTACTTGCCGGGCCCCCCGGTTCTGCCTGTCAGGAAAATAGTTTCTGCCGGGGCCGGGAAGCATGGTTTGCCCAACCGGCATCCCCAATTCTGCAACCAATTAAGGGTTGTTGCCAGAATGGTTGTGGCAGTAGAATCCATGGGAAACGCAGCGGTTGTATCCATAAGTACCAGAACAGAAAACCGCGAAGGACCATAATGTCAGACATCGCAGGGAGGTGTTGCTGTGGGTGCGGGTGGAATCTACTCCGAAATATACGCTAGCCTGGCATCCAACCAGTCGCTGTTTCCTTCCCTGCCTGAAACCACTATTCGGCTGAGGACCCAGCTCAGCCACTCCAATTGTGATATCCCGTCTGCGGCTAAGCTGCTACAGGCTGATCCAGGGCTTTCTGCCTTTATCCTCCGGGTCGCCAATAGTGCCGGCTACCTGTCACGCGTGCCACCCAAGGATCTGCAGAGTGCATTGAGACGCATCGGTCTGGGTTCTGCTTCCCGCCTCGCGACCACCTTTTTTGTCCGTTCCTCCTTCAAATCCGATGACCGGGTAATCAACAAGTTGTTGTTACAAGCCTATCGGGATTCAACCGAAGTGGCGGTGATCAGCCATGTGCTGGCGGGGCGGGTGAGGGGCATTGACGCCAGCAAGGCGATGCTGGCCGGCCTGTTGCAGGATATTGGTCTGCCACCAATCCTGGTACGGCTTCGTGAACGCAAGGAGATCTTCGAGGATGGGAAGCGGCGGCAGGAAGCGGTGGACAAGCTGGCGCCCCTGGTGGGCGTGCTGATTCTGAAGCAGTGGGGTTTTGACGAAGAACTGATCGAGGTGGCGCGAAGTCGCAAGGACTGGTGGCGGGACACGGGCAAGAAGGCGGATCTGAGCGATATTGTGCTTATTGCCCGATTGCATTCCATGATTGGCACGCCCCAGTTCAAGGAGTGTCCCGGATTCCAGGAGTTGCCCGCATTTCAGAAGCTGCCGGTGGGTGAACTGACCCCGGACAACAGCATCCGGATGCTGGACGAGGCGCGGGAAGAGATCGCCAATCTGACGCGGATGTTGCAGGGTGGATAGCGCCCCCGGATCCGGTTTCCGGAGGGTATAACTCATGCCGGGGCCGCTGATTGATTGTCGGGAATCAGTTGACGGTGCCCCAGCAACAACTCTGCCTCGTGCTGGGGCAGGGGACGACTGAACAGATAACCCTGCAGGTAATCACAGCAGTGTTCCGCCAGGAAGTCGCGCTGCTTTATCGTCTCCACTCCTTCCGCGATCACCTTCAGGCCGAGGTTGTGCGCCAGCGTGATGGTGGCCAGACAGATTTCCGCGTCATTCCGGTCGTTTTCAATATCCCTGACAAAGGTACGATCCAGTTTCAGGGTATTGATCGGAAGCTTCTTCAGATAGGCCAGGGAGGAGTAACCGGTACCAAAGTCATCAATGGCCAGACTCACGCCAAGCTCACTTAATCTGTTCAACTGCTGTATCGCCACGTCGGGGTCGGACATGGCGGCGGTCTCGGTAATCTCCAGTTCCAGTTCCCCCGGCATAACCTGATATTTTTCAATAGCGGCCTGCACCACCTGGATCAGGTTATCGGAATGCAGCTGTCTGGCGGAGAGGTTGACCGAGACCTGTGGCGCCCGGTCGGTGATCTGTTTCCAGTGGGCCAGTTGTCCACACGCCTCATCGATAACCCAGGCCCCCAGGGGATGAATAATATCGATCTCCTCCGCGATCGGAATGAACCGGTCCGGCCCGATAAAGCCCCGGCTGGGATGGTTCCAGCGAATCAGTGCCTCCATGCCGCAGATCTCGCTTGTCGCCGTATCCACCTGCGCCTGGTAATAGAGTTCAAACTGGTTGAGTTCCAGGGCGCTGCGCAGTTGATGCTCAAAATTGAGTCGCTCTTCGGAGGCAACCAGCAGGCTTTCGGTGAAAAACTGGAAGTTCTTTCTGCCCTGTTCTTTGGCGTGATACATGGCGATATCACTGTTCTTTAACAGTGTGTCGATGTTGTCTCCATCGTCGGGATAGATACTGATACCGATACTCGGGCTGCTTTCAAACACATTGTCATTCACGGTGTAGGGCTGGGAGACCCGCTCGATGATATGTCTGGCCAGGGCGGGAACATAGATCATATTCTTGATCCCGGTGAGCACGATGACAAATTCATCCCCCCCGATCCGGGCGACAATGTCACTCTCCCGGATACAGCCTTTCAGGCGATTGGCCACTTCGATAAGCAGCTGGTCACCCACGTGGTGGCCCATGGAGTCATTGATATACTTGAAACGATCCAGATCGATAAACAGCACCGCCAGTTGCTGCTTATCCCTTTTGGCCACCAGCAGGGCCTGCTCCATGCGGCTCTCCAGGCTGAAACGATTCAACAGACCGGTTAGCATGTCGTAGTGGGCCAGGTGTTCAATCCTGGCTTCTGCCGCCTTGCGGTCACTGATGTCAGAGAAGCTGGCGATATGGAAGATGACCTCTCCCGCCTCGTTGTGAATGGCGGAAATGGCTATCCACTTGGGATAAATTTCGCCGGATTTTTTTCTGTCCCACAGCTCGCCCTGCCAGAAACTTTCGCGCTGCAGGGTCAGCCACATTTCATGATAGGATAACGTAAAATTTCTTTCGC